>ENA-UONT01000648-UONT01000648.1-human-gut-metagenome-genome-assembly--contig:-CS20-NODE-648-length-38124-cov-16.519951_pt1 | contig 38124 bp, 66 predicted proteins | sample MGYA00242459_ERZ724006 | MGnify/ENA metagenome assembly ERZ724006 | reverse complement strand
GAGATTCGCACGCCGGAGATCCTGCGGAAGATCTACCGCGTCGTGCGGATGATGTACCGGGCGGAGGTGGGCCGATGAGCGCCGACGACCGCGCCCGCGTGCTGGCGCTGCTGGAAAGTTTATGCCAATTAGACATGTACAAGGTGGAAATTTATGCCGAGACGCTGCTGGAAATACACGGAGGGATTGAAAAAGCCACAGAGCCGCGTTAAAATGAGAAAAAGAACCATAGGGAGGACGAGTCTATGCCACTGATCGGGTACAGGGACAGCTGTATTTATTGCGAAATGCACGTTGCGGGAGTGACGCACAAAAATGGCCGTCGGTCACGTCAAACCATCCTGCGAAGGATCTACTGGGAGGACGAGCCATACGACAGTTTTAGCGCCGAGCGGGACGTGGGCCCGAAACTGACGGAGTTTGAGGGTCAACCGGCGGTCGAGATCTGGGTGCGCGGCGGCGAGGAGCCGGAAATGGTCGGCTATGTGCCGAAAACGGAGCTGCCCTTTGTCCTGTCCCACTGGGACAGATACGCCGGGGTCAGCTGTTTTGAGGTATCCGGCGGAGGGACGGACGCGGACGGCGAAAGACTCAACTTCGGCGCGCGTCTCGTGATGCGCTTTTTGGCGACCGACGAGGAAAAAAAGGAATACGACGAGAAACACAAAGAGGATCTTGAAAAAGTCAAAAGACAAGAGATCGTCGACCGGGAAAGAGAGGCCAGAGCCGCGCGCGCCCGCGCCGCGATCCAAGACCGGGCGGAAGCCGAAAAACGCGCCGAAGCGGCACGGAAACAGGAGGAAGCCGAGAAAAAAGAAAAACAGAAAAAGGACAAGATCATCGCGGCTGGAATCATCGTGGCGGTCATCGTCCTGCTAAAGCTGCTGGTAAAGTAAACACCATCAACAGGGAAGACCCCCGGACACTACGTCCGGGGGTCTTTTTGTGCTTCTTGGAGGTACTTGAGTACTTCTATCAACAAGTCGTCCGGCATGGATGCGACGGCGCGAAGGATGGTCTTTTTTGCTTCGCATTGGCCCTCCATGGCTCTGGTCAAGATCTGGATATCGTTCTCAATGCTTGAGTCGATCATTTCCCCCTCGCCGTTTTCTAACCAGCGGCGGGAAATCCCAAATTCGCGACAGATGGACAAGACGAGTTGATCTGACGGGACACGATCACCTGATTCCAACCGGGCGATCGTGTTTTGTTTTACGCCCAGCCGCTCACCAAAGGCCGCCTGAGTTAATCCGGCGGCGACGCGGATCGCTTTGATGCGCTCGTTCACTGGCTTTTCACCTCCTACGCATAAATTATACCACAAAAATATCCCAAGGGCAACAAAAAGTTGTTGACAATATACCAGAGGTATTATATAATAATGACACAGGGATAAAGGAGGTGAGCGGGATGCACGGAGACGAGCGGGCGAAAATCTGTAAAGAAATCGCCGAACTGGTCAACCAAATGACGGACGCTCAGGCCGAAGAAGTGGCGCGAAACATTGTGTTCGCTCAAACATATTACGAGCTGGGCCGACTGAGCGCCCAGAAGGACGATAACAAGGCCAGCGCGTGACGCTGGCGGAAAGGGGACAAAGAAATGGAACAGAAGCGCTATGAGATGGTAGCCAGGAAGATCATTGATCTGGCGGAGGGAATGACCACCGAACAATGGATAAAAATCGCAGGCCTGATTGACGGCTGTATCAAAACACAGATCGCAGAAATGACCATCCAGAAGCCGGAAAATCTGGAATACCTGCTGGAACAGGCCATGATATCGGACGATTGACCGACGAAAGGAAACCAAAATGCCAAACAAAATCCCGGTGGAAATCCAAACCGAAGAACTGGAAGAAACCATCCGAAAGGCCGAAAAACTGGTATCGACGCTGAAAGAGGCCGCCGATCTGGCGCGGGAGATCACGTCCCTCGGCGAGGCTTTCCGAGTTTACGTCAAAGTGCCGGAAAAAAGCTGAAAACCACCAAGGAGGAAATAGGACATGTTCAACCAAGCCCGATTCGATCTCATCCTCGCACTGACGGGGGAGAAGATGGTCGACGCGGCGGAGGCGATGGGGATCTCCATGGCCAGCCTGTACAACAAGCGCCATGGGAAAAACGATTTCACCAGCCGGGAGATCGAGGCGTTCTGCCGCCACTATATGGTCAGCCCCATGGACGTATTTTTCGAGGGGCTGGAGGATGACCTGCGCCGGGCTAAGGGGGCGAAAGCATGACGGAGCTGCGAATGCGGTCGTACCGCCAGAAAGCCGCGCTGAGAGCGTGGACAGGCCCGGCCATCTATCACGGCATCGAGATTATCCCCAGGACGGGCCTCAACCTGCTGCGCTACAAGCGCCGCCTGCGCCGGATGGCCGCGCCGGTGTGCCCGCCGGATAAGACTTGGGAGGTCGTGCTGCTGTTCGCGGCGGCGGTGGGGATGTTTCTCTATGCCTTCCTGCGGTGGTGGTTCCTATGATAAAGAGCCATGACTTCCTCCACGCCGTGCCGGGCCAGATGGCGACCCGCTTTGACCTCGGGACTCACCTCTTTGCTTCGGAGGGGTCGATCAACGCGCACAACACCTACTGCGACCCCAGAAAGATCCGAAGCACAAAGACGCTGGAAAAGTCGCTCTGTTACAACGCCCACTACCCGGTGGACATACGCGGGCGGAAAACGGCGGATAACGGGCGGACGAACCAACGCTGGGTGCTGAACCTCGGAGCCTGTATCGAGTGCGAGAGCCCCTGCGAGTACGGGATGGAGCGGCTGCGGAGGCTCAAGATACACGAGCTGCTGGAGCTGGGCTGCGGGGCTGACTGCCTCACCTGCCCGGAGCCGTGCCGGGTGTACAAGCTGGCCGTGGGGAAAATCGCGGCGGAGGAGATCCAGAAGGCCGTGAAACGGAAACAGGCCGAGGCCTTCGCCCGGGCGGCGATGGCTCAATATCTGCCGGAGGGCGCGAAGCACCAAGACCGAGAACAGCCCCCAAAAGGGAAAGCCCACAGACGAAGACCCGCGGCGGTCAGCGGTGCGGGCCGAAATAAGGGTGAGCGCAGCGAACCGAGGACGAGCACGGCGCGAAGCGCCAGCGCAGGACGAAACCCACAATGCGCCGCAGGCGTGGAGTGGGCCGAAAAAAAGGAGGAGACCCCATGAGCACGATGGCCTTGGACACACAGGCCCGGACGATCCTCGCACAGGACACCGCCAGAGCCGCCATGAGGGCGATCCAGTCACCGGCCTATCTGGACGAGTGCGAAGCGTGGGCCCAGAAGTGGTGGGGCCTCCCCTACGCCGTCGTCCGCCGGAAGACCCCGGAGGAGCTGGAGCCCCAGCTGACGGCGTGGCTAAACACCCTGCGCCGCCCGGAGCCGGTGCTCTGCGGGAACGTGGAGGTCATCCCCTTTGAGCGGGCGTGATGCCCGCGCGCGGGAAGGTGTTTAGCGTCCGCGGCGCTGAACGGTTCGCTGGGTCGTCCCCAGCCCTTCCCACCACGGCGCGTCTGGTCAACGCGCCGGTTGTCAGTCCCTCCTTGAGAGGGGGAAACTCTCCTTCCGTTGTGTGACAAAGCGGAAAGACGCTTGACGGCCCGGACAGACGGGCAAGTAAAGAGGACGCGAAACACCAACATGGGGCTGGGAGTTCATCAGGAAAAGAACGTCGCCGAAATGCGCGCGGCTGTGCTAACGCGGCGAAGGTGCGGGTTCGACACCCGCCCGCCCCACCAACCCCGGGCCGGACACACCCGGGTAGCACCTCGGAAGGGTGCGAAGCACCGAGCCGTGAGGACGGCGCGAAGCGCACCCGCAACGGCGAAGCCCACAACGCGCCGCAGGCGTGGAGCGGGCCGCAGAGGCATGGGGTGCCATCACCTCCTAGGGGCATGACCCCGACCCTACCCCTTCACCATCTTTTCGGGGCGGGCGGCCCTCTGGCGCGCGGCGGACTGGTACGTCACCGGCGCTCTAAGAGGGCCTATTTTATGGGGCCAAAAAAAGGCCCCGGCGAAAACGCCGAGGCCAGAACCAAAGGAAATAGGACTCTTGTATTATACCACGAAAAAACCGAGAAATCAAATCAAGGGAGGAAGGACAAATGGGCATGAACAAAGGGATGTACACAAGTAACAGCTGCGAATGGGAAACGCAGCTTGATTTTTTTAAGGATCTGGATGCGGAGTTCCACTTTGACGTGGACGTATGCGCCACGCCGGAAAATGCCAAATGCACCGAATATTACACCAAAGCGGACGACGGACTGGAAAAAACGTGGAGGGGCTCCTGCTGGATGAACCCGCCATACGGACGCGGAATCGGAAAATGGATGAAAAAGGCATATGAATCCGCCCAAAGCGGTGCGACGGTGGTGTGCCTCGTACCTGCGCGGACAGATACCGGCCGGTGGCATGACTACGCTATGCGCGGGGAGGTGCGCTTTGTGCGGGGACGGCTTAGATTTAACGGGCTTAATTGCAATGCGCCGTTTCCCTCGGCGGTGGTGATATTTCGGGGGAGAGCGGATTGAAAAAAGGAGGAAGGACAATGGAACGAAGGAAATGCCGCCGCTGCGGTAATCCCATGACGCGGATGTTCACAAACGATGCGGGACGGTGGAGCGCCTGTTACACCTGCCTCAGATGCGGCTACAAGACCGCCGCCGTGACCGCCAAGAGCGAGACGGCGGCGGAGGACGGGCTGGAAAGGTTTATGGACAGGGTCGACCGGGCGCATGAGACCTCCGCCGGACGATCCGCAGCGCCAAGAAAGCCCCAAACGGCGGAAGCCGAACGGGCGCTGAATGCCTACGGCCTCTACTGCCAACTGTGCGAGGCACTGACCGGGAAGCCCATTGCCAAGATGGACGAGCTGCTGACAGCCGCCCAAAAGGCCAACGCCGGAGGAAGCCCTTTTTCCGCCGCACTACACCGCGCCGAGCCGGAAATGCGGCCCCTGACGCTGGAAGAGGTGCGGGCGCATTGCGCAAAAGGGCCGGATGCCGAACCGCTGTGGGCAGAGTTCAAGGAAGAATGCGCTATTTCCAGATGGATTTTTGCGGTTATCCCACCTGATGTTTTCGACAGACCTGTCCTTTCCGAGTGGATAGCAACGGACAGAAGCGAAAAATACGGGAAAGAATGGCGCTGCTGGCCCCGGAAGCCTACGCCGGAGCAGATGGCGGCGGAGAAGTGGGAGGAATGAGCCCTGAAAATACTGATAGCATGTGAAGAATCTCAGGCAGTATGCACTGAGATGCGACGCCTGGGACACGAAGCATACTCATGCGACCTGCAGGAGCCGTCTGGCGGGCACCCAGAATGGCACATCATGGGAGATGCGCTGGAATCGCTGAAGGGCGGGACAATCGTAACAATGAACGGAGAAACGCACTGCGTCCCAAAGTGGGATATGCTGATTGCTCATCCGCCGTGCACATATCTTACAAACGCGGGAGCCGTCCGGATGAGAGTAAACGGAGAAATTGTTTTGGAAAGATATGCAAAGGCCATGGAGGCAAAAGAGTTTTTTATGGCCTTCTGGACGGCGGACATTGACAGGATCGCCATTGAGAATCCAACGCCGATGCGGCTTGTGCAACTGCCGCCGTACTCCCAGGCGATACAGCCTTATGAGTATGGACATCCATACAGCAAGCGCACATGCCTGTGGATTAAAAACTTGCCGCCGCTGATCCCGACAAAAATCATCGCAGAGCACACGCCTTACGTAAACGGCGGATGCAAAGACGCAAATGGCAACTACAGGCGATTCAAGGGCCGCAAAGAACGCGACATGAAAACGCGCTCGAAAACATTCCCCGGCATCGCCCGCGCCATGGCGGAACAGTGGGCCGGAAAAGCGGAGGTTGAAACGCTATGACCTGCAAGCATATATCTGCCCTGCTGGTGCTGGCGCTGGCCGCTATCGCCCTGACCGTGTGCGCGGGGCTGGCCGCCGGGGTGAGCATGTGGCCGTGGATCGTCAGCTATTGGGCGGTGCTGACGGCCAAAAATATCGTGGACTGGATAGGGAGGGAAAAAGAATGACCATCAAAGGGCTGCAAAAGCTGATCGGAAAGAATGCCGACAACCTGACGCTCATCAACTGCTACGGAGGTGGGGACATGATCGTCCGCCAGCACCTGAGCGTGTGGGGGCGGGCGATCTACCCCATGGACGGACTGCCCGTCATGGACGAGGAGACGCTGCTGGCGGTGCTGGACGTGCCCCGGGAAAAGTGGAAAAACTGCCACGTGCTGACGGCGGACGCGGACAGCACCCTTCTGGCGGCGATGATGGAGGACAATCTGGACAGCGACCGCCAGCTGGAGGAGATGGGCATTCAGCTTATCACCGGCGGCGGGGAGTACAAGTTTCTACTGGAGCCGCTGCGGGACGAGTGCTATGCCATCCGACCGGAGTACCTCAAGCCCATAGGACTGACCAGCGAGCACACGTACTGGCTGCGGGAGACCGGCTGGGACGACAAGACCGGCGAGGCCAAGCACGTGATCGTCATCAAGCTGGGAATGCAAAACGTGGCCGCCATCGCCCAGAACATCGACTGGGGAAGCGACGAGAAGACCGTGGCCCAGCTGGGCCGGATCTGCGACAAGGCCCGCGCCATCCAGCGGGAGCGGGCGCTGTATGCCGGGGAGGAAAAAGAGGAATGACCATCACAGAGGCCACCCGCCGAGCCATGGCGGAGGGGAAGAATATCGCCCGGCGCTGGTACGACCGGCGGATCATCATCAAGCCGGAGACCTCGCCGGACTGCTGCCTGATCTGGGTGGAGGGAAGCAAGCGACCGCCCGCCGTGCGGTGGAACCCGGACGCGGACGACCTGATCTCCGACGCGTGGGAGGTCACGGGAGACTGGTATGAGCCGTGACCAAGAAAAAGAACCACTATATATAGAAGGAACAGATAAACGGTCTACAGATAGTGCCCATCCAGTCCCTCTCTGCTGCCAGCGCTGCGCCCATTACCGCCCGACCTTCTTTCTCAAGATCGGGCTGGAATGCGCGGCCTTCGGCACGGTGGCGGGGGTGCTGGACGATAAGTGCGGGTTTTACGCGCCGAAATGACGCGGGGCGGATAGCGCCCTATACGACCCTGTAACACAATTAACTATACGCACATATGCATGATTACTCATATGTGCGGGAGCCGACAAAGGGGGAGGGGGTACGCCATAGGGCGACCGGGGGAAACGTCAGGTTTCCCCCACTCGCCCTTGGCCCTCCCGGGAGAAAGAACCAAAGGGGAAAAAAGGGACATGGGATATTACGAGAAACGGATCCAGTCGGGGCCGTATCTGGAGGTGTACCGCTACCATGCCCTGCGGTCGCCAGGGAAACAGACCCCAAGGGGCCCGGCGGAGCGGGACACCACCGAGTATCAGGAGAAGCTGAACTCCGTCGCCGCGTGGAAAAAGCTCCTCCGGCTGGTACTGTGTAATTTCAGCCTGGCGGCGGGCGACCTCTTTGTGACCGTCACACACCGGGAGCGGATCACCGAGGCGGACGCTCTCCGGGAGGAGCGGAACCTGATCGCCCGGCTCAAACGGCTGCGGAAGCGGCTGGGCCTCTCCGAGCTGAAGTACATCGCGGTCACGGAGGAACAGGGGCGCTGGCATACCCACCTGATCCTCAACGGCGGCCTGACGCTGGAACAACTGGTCAAGGTCTGGGGCGACCGGGGCCGGGTGGCGGTCTCCACGCTGGAAGACCAGAACAACTACCGGGAGCTGGCCCGTTACCTGACGACAGACCACAAGGAGTGCCGCCGGAAGACGGACGAGCACGGCGACCCGGCCCTCAAGACCCCGCGGCGGAAATATCAGCGGCGCTGGCACGCCAGCCGGAACCTCGCCCGGCCCGTGGAGAAGGTCAAGCCAGCGCCAAAGCCCCGTCTGGGCGAGCCAAAGCCGCCCAAGGGCTACCGGCTGCTGCCGGACTGGCGCTTTGGCGTGGACGTGCTGGGCTATTACTACGTGGACTACGCCTGCATGGCGGAGAAATGGGAGCCGAAACCGCCGAAGGGAGGAAAACGGAATGCCAAAAAATCCAAGGGAAGCCATCCCAGAGCCGACAAAGAGGGTGAGCGAAGCGAACCGAGGCCGAGGACAGCCGGAACGGATCCCGCAGGCCGAAGCTCGCATCCTTCTGGGGCGCGAGCCGACGGAAAGCGTGGAACAACAGCGGCTCTTCCAGTGGGCGCGGATGGCGGCGGGAGCGCGCCCGGAACTCGACCTGCTCTACCACATTCCCAACGAGGGGAAGCGGAGCGTCAAGACCGGGGCCCGGATGAAGGCCGAGGGGCTGAAAAAGGGCGTGCCTGACGTGTGCCTGCCGGTGGCCCGGGGCGGCTGCCACGGCCTGTACATCGAGCTAAAGCGGGAGCGGAGCGGGCGCGCCACGCCAGAACAGGTGGCGTGGATGGACGCGCTCATGGCGGAGGGGTACGCCGTCAGCCTGTGCCACGGCTGGGAGCGGGCGGCGGAAGCCATCGAGGCCTATCTGGAGGGAGGCGGGGAGAGTGGAAAATGAACATCCCTACAGACCTGAAACCCAAAAGCCGCCGAATCCTGCCAAGGAGGCCCTGCGGGGCTACCGCTCCCTGCTGCGCCAGCGGGAGGAGGTAGAGCGGGAGGTGGAGGAGCACTACGCCCGGGCCACGTCCTGCACGGTGCGGCTCAAGCCCTACAAGGCGGCGGGCGGCTCCGCCAGCTACGACCGCATGGCGGAGGACGCGATGCGCGCCGCGGATGCGCGTCAGGAACTGGCCGCTCTGGACGAGGCGCTGGCCGCCGAGCTGCGCCGCCTCCGGGAGATGCTCACGTGGCCGGAGACGGCCAATCAGCGGGAAGTCATCCTCCGGCGCTACCTGCGGGGCCAGCGCTGGGAAGCCATCGCCGCCGCCATGTGCTGCGACAAGGTCACCGCGTGGCGCTGGCACGGCGACGCGCTGGTCACCATTAACCAACGGCTGGCGGAGGAGGGACATCATGCGCCATAAACAGATCACCATGGGCGAGATCACGCCGGAGTATCAGGCGTTCACGGACAAGTTCAAGCCCAAACTGACAACGGACGACTGCTACACGCCAGACAACATCTACGAGGTGGTACGGAGCTGGGTCTTTGAGCACTACGGCCTCCCGGCCGATACGCCCGTGGTGCGGCCCTTCTGGCCGGGCGGGGATTATCAGGCGGAGGAGTACCCGGATGGCTGCGTGGTCATCGACAACCCGCCCTTCTCCATCCTCGGGGAGATCGAGGCCTACTATCTGGACGCGGGGATCACGTTTTTCCTCTTTTCTCAGGGAATGACGCTATTTAAGCCGGATAAGCGGCTCCACTACATCATCGTCGGGGAGTCCATCACCTTTGCCAACGGGTCCAGCATCAACATCAATTTCGTCACCAGTCTTGGCGACTACCTGATCGAGACCGCGCCCGATCTCTACCAGAGGATCAAGGAGGCCAACAAGGACAACCTCCGGGAGACGGTCAAGCAGCTGCCAAAGTACGCCTACCCGATGGAGGTTGTCACGGCGGCGCGGTGCAACTACTACGCCGCCCACGGAACCGTATACCGGGTCAGGCCGGAGGAGGCCCATTTCGTGCGGAAGCTGGACGATCAGGAGCGGGCCGGGAAAGCGATCTTCGGAACTGGCTTCCTGCTCTCCGAGCGGGCTGCGGCGGAGAGGGCTGCGGCGGAACGAGCTGCGGCGGAGAACGCGTCCGCCACCGTCTGGGCCTTGAGCGTCAGGGAAAAAGAGATCATCCGATCATTGGGACAGCCGTAAAGTTGTAACGCCATGCAATGTTTTTTCTGGTATATTGGTATCAGGGATTCAGACACAGGGAGCGGCCAAGCGGCTGGCTCCCTGTTTTGTTGGAGGCGGCTATGGATGGGACGGACTATGAGCGCCTGATGGCCCTGTGCGGGGAGATGGATCTGGGCGCGGAGCCGGAGCCGGAGAGACCAGCGGAGGAGCCGGAGGAAAAGGAGCCGGGAACGCGGATGCGGATCCACACCGAGCGCGGTAAGGCGATCTTCGACAAGCGCCGCTTTACCTCCGAGACGGCGCTGATGGCCGCTGCGGACTGGTACTGGCGGCCCGGATGCGTCTACCACGTGCTCACCGGCGGCGACGTGGACTTCCTCACATTCCTCCGTTTCGCCATGCGTCAACAACCGGCGGAGTACCTGATGGTCTCCAGCTGGTGCTACGGCGTGGAGGACGTGGCGGAGATCGCCTCGTGGGTCGACCGGGGCTACGTGCGGCGGCTGGATGCCTACATGGGAGAGATCGCGGCGGCCAGCTACGCCCTATGCCAGGAGGAGCTGGCGGCGGCTGCCGAGGCCACCGGCGGGCGCGTGGGCGTGTTCCGCAACCACTCCAAGGTGGCCGTCATCCTCGGCGACCGATTCAGCTGCGCCATCACGTCCAGCGCCAATATCAACACCAACCCGCGGGCGGAGAACACCGTCATCACCTGCGACCGTGACGTTGCCCTGTGGTACAAGGCGTACTACGACGGCATTCATCCGTTCAACGGCTCGCCGGAAGGATGGGAGCCGTATGAAACACACTAAGAAGAATCCACACTACGACCGGGCGCGCCACAAGGAGTGGCGGGCCAAGGTGCTGCGTCGTGCTCATGGCCTGTGCGAGGAGTGCGCACGCTATGGCCGCGTCGGTAAGGATGGCCTGCCGATCCCGGCGACAGTCGCCCATCACATCCAGCACCTCGACGAGCACCCGGAGCTGGCCTACGTCGTCGCCAACGGGCGCGCCCTGTGCGCCGATTGCCACAACCGCGCGCACCCGGAAAAGGGTGGCCGGAGATACCCCCCCACCCCTAAAGCCAAATTTTGAGAGGGTGGCCGACCGGGGGAGTGCCTGTCTGTATATGCACGGGGAAATTTTGAGGAGAGGGGGTAAAGCCGAGGTGGAGCCAAAAACTTCCAATGACGCGCGCGCTCGCGCGCGCACGGATACTGAACCCGAAAAAGCCGGGGAAAAATCCGCGAGACGCACGCCGATGGAACGAAAAAAACGGACGATCATCGAGCGAATGCAAAAGCTGGGGACGTACAAGCCGCAATACATGGAGGCCATCAATCGGACGGCGAAATTGTACGTTCAGATGGACGAGATCGAGGCGGCGTTCGAAAAATCCGGCGGAAACGTAGTCGTCACGCATACCAACAAAGCCGGAGCAAAAAACTTCGTCAAAAACCCTTTCTTACAGGCGAGAGACGAGGTCTACACGCAACTGCTAGCCCATGAGCGCGAGCTAGGACTTACCCCTGCGGCGCTCAAAAGGATCAACGAGGCGGCTATGGCAAAAGAAAAGAAAAGCACGCTAGGTGAGGCGTTGAAGGCGTTGAGCGGATGATGCGAGGCAAATATGCGGATACGGTATGGGAATATGTGCAGAGTGTGCTCAGCGGGGAGCGGATAGCCTGCCGGGATCTGACGCTTGGGTGTAGGCGATTCGCGGAAATGGTGGAGAGCGGAAAGTACGATATCAAAACCAAGGACGCGGACTTTGTGATCGGGATCATCGAGGCGACGTTCAAGCATAGGCAAGGAGAAAACTTAAAGGGCGAGCCAATGCGCGGAAAGCCCTTTTTACTTGAGCCTTGGCAAAAGTTCTGCCTGTACGCCATGCTGATTTTCTTCAAGCCGGGGACGGAGGAGCGGCTGGTAAAAGAGGCTTTTATCTTCATCCCGCGCAAAAACAGTAAAACGCTGTTCGCAGCGGCGATTGCCTACGGGCTGGCGATCCTTGAGAGAGCCAGCGGGGCGAAGGTGTACGTTGTGGGTGCAGCCCTAAAACAGGCCATGGAAAGCTTTGATAACTGGCGCTACAACATCGAGAACAGCTTGTACGGCAGCCGAAAAGAGGCGGAGGCGGACGGCTGGAAGATTCTCAACAACAGTTTCGGTCACAGTATCAGCCATGAGAATCTGGCGGGCGGGTCGATCAGCCTAAACGCGCTGGCATCCAACCCGGACAAACAGGACTCCTTTAACTGTAATATCGTCATCGCCGATGAAATCCACGCATACAAAACACCGAAGCAGTACAACATCCTCAAAGAGGCCACAAAGGCGTACACAAATAAGCTGGTGATCGGTATCACCACGGCGGGAGACGACGGGACGGGCTTCTGTGCACAGCGCTTGGAGTACTGCCGCAAGATCCTCAACGGGACAGTGGAGGATGACGCGTATTTTATCTTCGTGTGCTGCGCAGACGCGGACGAAGACGGAGAAGTAGACTTCACGTCGCCGATCCAGCACCAAAAAGCAAACCCAAACTACGGGATAACGATCCGGCCCGCGGACATCATGAACGATGCCCTGCAGGCCCAAAACGACCCGCAACAGCGAAAGGATTTCTTCGCCAAGTCGCTAAACCGCTTCACTGCGGCGCTCAAGGCGTACTTTGACGTGGAGGAGTTCCGGCGAAGCAACAGGCGGGCGGAGGAAGTGCTGGGAATCAAGCAAGAGTGGCCGACGGAAAGAAAAATGCGGGCTCTTGCGGCGCTGCGCGCGGACTGGTATGGCGGCACAGACCTGTCCAAACTGCACGACCTGACGGCGGCGGCGCTGGTGGGACACTATAACGGGATCGATATCATCATCACACATGCATGGTTCCCAATCGTAGCGGCAGCCAAAAAGGCGGACGAGGACAATATTCCCCTGTTCGGCTGGCGTGATGACGGCTGGCTGGATATGTGCAATGCACCGACCAACGACGCGACGACCGTCGTCAACTGGTACAAGGCCCGGAAAAAGGATGGATTCAAGATCCGTCAAGTCGGGCACGATCGAAAGTTCTGCCGCGAATATTTTCTGGAAATGAAACGGGCGGGGTTCCGAATCGTCGATCAACCGCAGTATTTCTACAAGAAAAGCGAAGGTTTCCGACACATCGAAAGTCAGGTGAAGAATAACAACCTGTATTACCTCGGAAGCGAAGCCTACGAGTACTGTGTGCAAAACGTCCGAGCCATCGAAAAAACGGACGACATGATCCAATATGAGAAGATCCAGCCACAGCACAGGATCGACCTGTTTGACGCGTCGGTCTTTGCGGTGATACGGATGCTGGAAGACATGGAGAGGATAAGCGATGCAAAAAGCTGGTTGGATGAGTAAGTGGGCAAAGGGCAAAAGAAGCAGAGACGCGCCCGCTAAACGGTCTGGGGTGCTGTGCTCGCCGGATGCGTGGACGATCCTGTGCGGGGACGGCTACAAGCCGGTGACAGCATGCCCGGAGGTGCAAATGTGCGCCGGGGTATACGCCGACCTGATCTCCTGCATGACGATCCATCTAATGCAAAATACAGACCGGGGGGACGTGCGGGTGAAAAACGAGCTGGCCAAAAAGCTGGACATAGCGCCAAACGCGAACATGACGCGGGCGACGTTTATGTCCTTGCTGGTGTCAACGTTGATCCTGCGCGGCAATCAGGTAACCATTCCGCAGTACAATGGCGAACTGTTGGAGAACCTGCGGCCTGTGCCGCCGTCCATGACGAGCTTCCGACAAGAGGGCGAGAGCTACAGGGTGCGAGTGGGCGGGCAAGAGTACCGCCCGGACGAAGTGCTGCACTTCCTTTTGCGTCCAGACCCAGAACAGCCGTGGCAAGGGAAAGGCTTTGAGGTGGCGCTACGGGACGTGGTGCGGAGCCTAAGGCAGACAAACGCAACAAAAGAAGCAATTATGAAAAGCCCGGCTCCGTCGATCATCGTCAAGGTGGACGGCCTGACGGAGGAATTCGCCAGCAAGGAGGGCCGTGCAAAACTGCGGGAGCAATATCTGGATGCCAGCGACACGGGGCAGCCGTGGATGATACCGGCGGAGGCTTTCAGCGTGGAACAGGTAAAACCGCTGACACTGAACGATCTGGCAATCAAACAAGGGCTGGAACTGGACAAACGGGCGGTGGCGGCCATGATGGGCGTACCGCCTTTTCTGGTGGGCGTGGGCGAGTTCAAGCGGGAGGAATTCAACTGGTTCGTGTCCACCCGGGTCATGGCCGTAGCAAAGAGCATTGAACAGGAATTGACGAAAAAGCTCCTGTATTCGCCGGATCTGTACTGGCGATTTAACCATCGAAGCCTACTCAATTACGACATCGGCGAGCTGGTCAACGCGGGCAAAGAGATGGTCGACCGCATGGCCCTGCGGCGGAATGAGTGGCGCGACTGGCTGGGCTTTGCGCCAGATCCTGATATGGACGAGCTGCTGGCGCTGGAAAACTACATTCCAGCAGATCGTCTGGGAGATCAAGGCAAACTCGTGGGAGGAGGTGAGAGCGATGAGGAGTGAACGACAGACCCGTGGCGGCGCAACTCGCTTTGAAACGCGGGAGGAAAACGGCAAAAAGAAAATCGAGGGTTACTTTGCCGTGTTCGACAGCAACTACGAGATCTTTGACGGGTCGACGGAAAGCATCGACCGCCACGCCTTTGACGGGACGCTGGACGGAGATATCCGAGCACTGATCGACCACGAGACGCGTCTGGTGCTGGGCCGCACGACGGCTGGCACTATGACGCTGCGAGTGGACGAGCACGGCCTGTGGGGAAGCATCGAGATCAACGAGCAGGACAGCGACGCAATGAATCTGTATGCGCGGGTACAACGGGGCGACGTGAGCCAATGCTCCTTCGGCTTCGACATCCTCCAAGAGCGGACGGACGTGGATCCGGGGACTGGAACCGTCCATTGGACGATCGAGCGCGTAAAGCTCTACGAGGTGTCCTGCGTGACGTTCCCGGCGTACAAGGAGACTGCCATTTCCGCCCGGGCGGCGGAATATCAGGAAATTCAAAAACGACAGATCGAGCTCTGGAAAGAGCGAATGAAAGCGAGGCTAAAAAAGAATGGCATTGAGACAGGTCATCCTCGGTAAAAAGATCGGGGATCTGAACAAAGAGCTGGCGGCGGAGGAAACAAAAGAGGCCGAACTGCGGGAGCGCAGGGTCGAAATGGAGCGCCGCGAGGCGGAACTGACGGAAGCGGTGGAGGAAGTCACCGAGGAAACCAGCCCGGAAGAAAAGGAAGCGCTGGACGGCGAACTCGCCAAGTACGAGGAGGACGACAAGGCGCTGGCAGCGGAGGAAGAAGAACACGAGACCAAGCGACAGGCCATCAAGGCCCAGATCGCGGAGCTGGAAAAGGAGCTGGAAGAAATCAACGAGCGCAGCGCCTCCACCGGCAAAAAGGCGGAAGACCGCAAAGAAAGGAAGGCTGAAAGACCTATGGAGAATCGGAAATTCTTTGGAATGGACGTACAGGAGAGAGACGCATTTTTTGCGCGGGAGGATGTGAAAGGCTTCCTGCGGACGCTGCGCGAAGTAGGCCGCGAAAAGCGGAGCATCACCGGCGGCGATCTGACGATCCCGGACGTGATGCTGGGCATTATCCGCCAGCAGACCGCTGAGAACAGCAAGTTGCTGAAACACGTGACTGTGCGTCAGGTTCCCGGCACTAGCCGGATGCTGGTGGCGGGCGCTATCCCGGAGGCCGTATGGACGGAGATGTGCGCCAAGCTAAACGAGCTTGCTCTGAGCTTTACCAATGTGGAGATGGACGGCTACAAGGTGGGCGGCTTCATTCCCGTGTGCAACGCCCTGCTTGAGGACAGCGATATCGCGCTGGCGACCGAGGTACTGACCGCCATTGGCCGAGCTATCGGCCTTGCGCTGGATAAGGCTATCCTGTACGGCACGGGCACCAAGATGCCGCTTGGTATCGTGACCCGTCTGGCCCAGAGCAGCGAGCCGAGCGGCTACTCCACCAAAGAGCGGACGTGGGCCGATCTGCACACCAGCCACCTCAAGGCCATCACCAACAAGACCGGCGTGGAACTGTTCAAGGAGATCGCGACGATCAGCGGCGCGACCAGAAACGATTACGCCAGCGGCGCGAAGTTCTGGACCATGAACGAGGCGACCAAACTCAAGCTGACCGTGGAGGCCATGAGCCTCAACAGCGCCGGTGCGCTGGTAACGGGTATGCAGGACGTGATGCCGGTCATCGGCGGCACGATCGAGACCCTCAACTTCATTCCGGACAACCAGATCATCGGCGGCTACGGCGAACTGTACGTGCTGGCCGAGCGTGCGGGCGTAAAGCTGGCCACCAGTGAGCACTGCCTTTTCATTGAGGATCAGACCGTATTCAAGGGCACTGCCCGCTACGACGGCAAGCCCGTGATCGCGGAGGGATTCGTCGGTATCGGCATTGCCGGTACTGCGCCGGACGCTGACGACGTGACCTTTGCCAGCGATACCGCAAACCCTTAAGTGCGGCCCTGCAAAAGCTGGAAGTAGGGTCGCTGAGTCTGTCTCCCAAATTTAACCCGGAGACGCTGGAATACACCAGCACCACCACAGGAGCGTCCGCCAAAGTGACCGCCACGGCGGCCAAAGCTGGCGCTAAGATCGAGATCAAAAACGGCGCTACGGCGGTGACCAACGGAGGCTCTGCCACGTGGGCGACCGGCGCTAACGTGCTGACGATCAAGGTGACCTACGGTACGACCGTGCGAACCTACAAGGTGACGGTCACTAAGAGCTAAGAGACGGGAGCGGGCGTGATTCGCGCCCGCTCCCCTATTCCCAGAAAGGAGGGCGCACATGGACAAAACGACGGTGCTGTCGCTGGTCAAATCCCGTCTAAACCGCTTACAGAGCGATACCAGTATGGACGACTACCTGCTGGTGCTGATCGACGCGGCGGAGGAAGAACTCAAGCGGACGGGGATCACCATCCGGGAGGGAAGCGCCGACGACGCGTTCCTCCTCACGAATATGGCTGTGTGGCGATACCAAAACCGGGACAGCGCGGGGGCCATGCCTCCGTGGCTTGCCCAATACCGGCGGGAGCGCTGGCTGGCGGAAAGGGCGGTGCATGAGGATGCTCCTTGATAGTGGTATCTGCACTGTGTTTCAGCGGGAGGACGTATCAGAGGGCGGCGGAATGCCGAAGTACGAATACACCGTACTGACTAAGAGCTGGTATGGCGAGCTGGACTTTGAGACCGTGCCTGTAAACCCAAACGGCAAACGAGAGGACACTGAGGCCAGCTCAAGGATCCGAATCTACCAAAACCGCCAGATCGACAACCACGCGGTGGTAGTGCTGGCGGACGTGGACGCGCTGCCGAAAACCGGCGTGCGCTACGACGTGACACGGGCCTATCACGGCCACGACGACGATAACAGCCAGCCCATTACCGACCTGACCTTAAAGGCGGTGGAAACATGACACTGCCGGAGTTTGGGCGGCTGCTGGCGACGGTAGACCCGGATGTCAAGCACCACGTCAGCGCCAAGCGCGGGAACTATACCACGTGGGCCGAGTATGAGCGCATCGACGCTTCGGCGGATGGTATCAATCAAGGCGGATGGAAAGTACAGGTGGAGCGATACACGCGGGACGAGTACGACGAGATCGCGGCAGCGCTCTATGACCTGCTACAGCACCGGGACAACGTGGCAGTGGAGTACCTGATGGACAGCGAGGGCGACGGCGAGGATCTGGTCATCCGACACCTGTTCGATTGCGAGGTGTGGTGAGATGGCTAATTTCCATGTGCAGGGGATAGACGGCATCGCAAAAGGGCTGGAGCTGCTGGGCCAGAAAACCGGCCCAATGGCGGAAGATATGCTGCACGCGGGCGCGCTGATCCTGATAGGGACATGGAATCGGGTCATCATTGCCAGAGGCCACGTAGAGACCGGGGCAATGCTGCGGAGCGTCAAGGCGACAAAGCCCAAAATCAACAAGGACGGAAACCTAGAAATCCAAGTCTACCCGCAGGGAGCGGAAAGAAAAGAGCATCGGAAAAAGCCGGTCAGAAACGCCGAAAAGGCGTTTGTGCTGCACTACGGCTGGAAAAGCAAAAAAGGCGATCACTTTGTGGACGAAATCGAAGAATCAGGGACTCCAAAGGCGATAGATGCCATGGAGTACATCATGAGCAAGGAAATTGAAAGGAGTGGACTCTAAATGGCATTTGTGGGCATGAAGCACGTTGTAGCCGCCCCAATCAAAACGGAAGTAGCCGGTCAGGCTGTGACCTATGACGCGGGGGTGGAGATCGGCGCGGCGATAAGTGCGACGGTGACCATCAACCGCAACACCGAGGGCTTGTATGCTAACGACGCGCTCAAAGAAAGCGACAACAGCATCACGGGCGGAACCATTGACCTCAACATTGACGATATCAGCGACGACGCGGCGGAAAAAATTCTGGGGGTCAAAAAGACTGCAGGAGAAAGCCAAACTCCGACGGTCTTCCACGAGACGGGCGAGGCCGCGCCCTATGTGGGCCTTGGCTACTACCGAGTGCGGAGGCTCAACGGCGTTGAGAGCTATCGGGCGTACTGGTATCACAAGACACAGCTTTCCATGGCCAACGAGACGGCCAACACCAAGGCGGGGAGCATCACGTGGCAGACTCCTACCCTCAACGGCAACATCATGGCCGTGGTCAACGATTCCACCGGCAAAAACAAGTTCCGGGACTACGCCGACTTTACGGAGGAATCCAAGGCGATTGCGTGGCTGGACACCAAAGCCAACGTGGCGGGGGCGTAAACATGGCCGAGCTGAAAATGAAAGCGGCGGGGCGTGAGCTGCGCTTTGCCTTTGACTTACAGGCGTGGTTCGATGTGGAGGCGGCCTTCGGGAGCCTGAGCGAAATGAACCGGCGGCTGGAAGAAAACGAGCGGCCCATGGAGGTCAGTATGGAGCTGGCGGCCATCACGGCCACGGCGGGAGACCGGGGGAGCGAGCCTGTGACGGTGGAATGGCTGCGGGAGCACCTGACCCCCAAACAGGCCAGCAAGGCCGCCATGCTGGCGAAAACGGCCTTTGTGGAGGGTATGACCCGGGACGAAGACGAGCCGGAGGGCGCTACGGACGTGGTGCTAGAAGAGCTCGAAAAAAAAACGAACGCCGAAGCCTGAAAGCGATCAGATTTCTGGGCTACGGGCTGACGGCGGGGCTCAGTCGGGCGGAGGCGCTCACTACCCCGCCGTCGGCGATCATGGAGCTATATTTGCAGCGGCGGGATTATGACGACCAGCTGCACGGGATCAAAAGAAAGCGCCTTGCGGATTGGAGTGACGAGTAATGGCGGTGCGGGAGATCAAGACAAGCATTGCACTGGACGGCGAGCAAGAATTTAAGCAGGCGCTGGCGGACGCGAGCCGGAATCTGCGCGTTATGGACGCAGACCTGAAAGCGGCTGCGACCGAATTTAAGTTTACAGGCGACGCACAGCAATACTACACAGAGAAAAGCCGAAATCTAAAAGAACAGATCGCACAGCAGGAGCAGGTCGTAGACATGCTGGTCAACGCGGTGCGGAAAAGCGCCGCCGCCTTCGGGGAAAGCGACGCAAAAACGGACGGGTGGCGCATAAAGCTGAGCAATGCCACCGCCAAACTGATGACAATGAAAAAAAGCCTCCAAGACACGGACAAGGAGGCGGAGGAGTTTGGGAGAGACAGTAAGCGCGTCGGGAAACAAATCGAGGACGGGATCGGAGACGGCGCGGAGGAAGCCAATAAGAACGTAAAAGACCTGATCGAAAATCTACAACAGGACATCGGGAGCATCAAGGGGAGCGTAGGCTTTCAGGTGGCCGCCACGGTAACGCAAACCATTTCCAGCGCCGTGCAGGGCATGACGGAATTTGTGGAGAGCAACCGTGACTACCGCCGCGTCATGGAGCAATACGAGATAGCCGCAGAAGCTGGAAAGCACAACAAGGATGCCATGAAAGAGATGCTGTTCAACATGGCGGCGTTCTCGGGCGACTTCGACGGTTCTGTTGAAGCCATGACAAACCTGATGCAAACGGGCCTTACTGCCGACTGGATGGAGAAAGCAACGGATATATTCTCCTATGCTTCGATCATGTTTAAGGACACCCTTAAACTTGAGCAGCTGTCCGGCGACTTTCAGGAGTCGGTGGCGACAGGTAAACCTACGGGCGCATTCGCAAATTTTGTGGAAAAAATGGGCGGGAGCGTAGAGGAACTCGAAAAAGTAATGAGCGACGCGGGAACGACGGAGGCCAAGGCCATTGCGGCGCTGACCTACGTAGCCCCGAAAGGATATAAATCCAATCTGGATTCTTACAACGAGAAAACGTCGAGCCTACAGGATGCGGCGAAAGCACAGCTGGAGTTGGCCGACGCGTGGGCCGGAGTATCGGAAAAGCTGGAGCCGCTGACGACGACAATAACCGTAGAAATGACGGAGGTCGTGAAACTGCTTGGCGACACCATAGACGACCTGATGCCGGTGTTGGAAGACATCGTGGAAAAAATCGGAGCGGTGGCGCGAAAAGCGGTCGGCGTTATCGACGACATTCACGATCTGGGGATCTTTGGGCTATTTGGAACCCACGCGGGCGAATCGGACGAAGAAGCACGGGCGGCGGTAGAGGGCTCTCTGAAAAATCAGCCAAGTAAAGAAACAATGGAAAACTATCTCCCGAACGACTATGAAGCCCAAAAAGCGGCTATAGCGGCCGGGAAAAGTGCCGGAAGCGAATACGCGAAAGCACTCATCGGAGAGGCGGAGGGTGAGCTGCTGGACGACGAGAGCCTGCAGAACGCCATTGACCTGCTGACGAGCGGATGGACGCTGGGCGGAGAGAACGAGGCTGCGAACCGGCTGGAACAGCTGGGGCTGACGGACGAACAGAAACAACAGGTCATCGACGAGATGGGAAAACTGGGGATGGACATGAGCGACAGTCTGAACACGTCGCTGACAGACGAAATGAATACTGCCGGGGCGAATGCCGCCGTGGCGGGCCAGAACGTGGGGATCAGCGCCCAAAACGGGCTGAGTAAGGGATTCGCGGCGGCGTATATTACGACGGTGGACTGGGTCAACCGTATCAACGCGGCGGCGGCCAGTCTCGGGAGCGGGCTGGGGGCCGTGCCTACGTACGGCCTGAGTAACGGCGGATACTTCGGCGGGACGCTGGGGAGGAACCGTCTAAGCGTGACAGTCCCACTGAATATCAACGGGCGTGAGATAGCGCGGGCTACGTTTGACGAGAGTAACAGCCTACAAGGGAGACAGACGAGCCGCGCGTCTCGGCTGCCGTAAGGAGGGAGCGAGATGAGGTTTAACGGCGTGGACGTGCGGGATATCCACCCGCGGATCAGTATCAGTAAAGAGATCCCGCCGGGCTGCCCGGAGCGGACGGTGGAGACCGTCCAAGGCTGGGACGGCGAGACCTTCGCGGCGGTGCGGACGGAACAAAGCGAGTATGTGGCGCGGATCAATATCGCCTGTCGGACGCGGGACGACGCGTGGGAGGCTCGGTCGCGGCTGGCCCGGTGGGCTGCCAGCTCCGGGGACGGCGTGGGAGAGCTGGAACCGACCCATTGGCCGGGTAAGGCCTACGAGGCGGTGCTGGGAAGTATCTCCGCGCCGGAGTTTACCTTCGGTTTTGCCACGGTGGACGTGACGTTCATCCTCCCCCGCCCCTATGCCCATGACACCTATATCAGCCGGGCCAGCGGGACGGGCGGCGCGGAAATGGCCGTCAGCGGGGACGGCGTATGCCGCCCCACCATCCGCCAGACCCTCGCGGCGGAGGTGGAAGGGCTGACATGGAAGCTGGACGGAAAAGCATTTCTGACGCTGGTGGGGACGCTCACGGCGGAGGCGGTGGTGGAGATGGACACCAAGGCCGGGAGCCTGACCGTGAACGGATCCCATGCGGAGAGCCTGATCGACTATACGGCCAGTCTGTGGCGGCCCGGCTTTACGCCGGGGGTACACAAGATCACCAGCACGGACGGCGGCCAAATGGAAGCGAGTTGGCGGAACGAATGGATGTAGTGTATATCTTCGACGCGGCGCGGCGGGTGCGGAAAGTGCTGCCCGGCGGCGTGAGCGAGCTCGTCCACAAGGAGGCGGACTACGAGCTGGAGGCCGAGGTCACCATGGGCGCGGGCGTGCGCCCGGGGGAATTTCTCGGCTTCCGCTGTGTGGACGGGCGTTTCCGCCTCTTTGAGGTGGACGAGACCGAGGAGGACGACCTGCTGGCCGTGACGCGGATCACCGCCACGGACGCGGCGGCGGCGGAACTGACTGAAAAGGTGATCGAGCACGTGGAGCTGACGGACAGCGCCCCGGCGGACGGTGCGGCGGCGCTGCTGGCGGGAACGGCGTGGGAGATACGGGCCACCGCTGCCGGGAAGCGGAAAGCCACGCTGACGGTGTACTACCAGACGGCGTGGGAAGCGCTGCGGGACATGGCGACGACGTGTGCGGTACGGGTCGTGCCCTATTACGATTTCAGCGGCGGAGCCATCACGGCCCGCTGCATTGACCTACAGGAGATGGAGCCCATCTTCCGGGGCCGTATCTTCGATAGCGCCACCGACGCGGGGAGCGTGTATCTGACCAGGACGGGGAGCCCATGCACGGTGGCCTACGGCGTGGGGAAAGCCACCGGCGAAGGAAACGACCCTACCCGGCTGACCATTGCGGGCGTGGCGTGGAGCAAGGCGGGCGGAGACCCGGCGGACAAACCATCCGGCCAGACGTGGATCGCCGACGAGGCCGCGCTGGCCAAGTACGGGCGGAAAGAGATGGTCTTCAGCGACCAACAGATCACCGACGCGGCGGAACTGCTGGATAAGACATGGGAGGCGCTGGAAGCCCAGCGGGAACCCATCATCGGCGGGACGGCCACCGTCCAAGATATGGAGATGCTGCCCGGCCAGAGCCACCGTAAGATCCGGCTCTACGATCTGGTGGCGGTCATCACCCGACAGGGGGAGACCTTTACAAGCCAAGTGGTGGACATCGAGCGCGACTACATCCGCCCGGAAGAGACCAAGATCAAGCTGGGAGCGGAGAAGGACGAATGGAAAAAGAGCCTGACAAAACAGATCGCCAGCATCAAGAGCGACCTTGCCAAGGCCCGGGGCGGCGCTGGCCGGGCCGGGAACAGTGCCGAGAAGAATAAGGAGCTGATCGTGGAGAACATGGACTTGATCCGACTCCACACCATCGCCATAAACGAACAGGCCAACAAGATCAGCGAGACGGAAATCAAGCTGGAAAAGGCCACGGTGCGGATCACGGCCAACGAAAAGATACTAGCCAGCCAAGGAGACCGCCTGAGCAGCACGGAGATCCTGCTCAACGGCTCGGATACCACCATCGGCCTTGTGGCCAAGGTAGAGACCAACAGCGAAGCGATCTCGTCCGCCAACATCCGCATAGACGGTCAGGCCGCCGAGATCCAGTTGAAGGTCTCCAAAAACGGCGTGATCTCTTCCATCAACCAGACCAGCGAGAGCATCACCATCAGCGCCAACAAGGTCAACCTCAAGGGCTACGTGACGGCCAGCGACCTGAGCGCGGAAGTGGCCAACATCAACAAGTTTTTCGCGGGGACGGCTCAAGCCCAGCGGATGGACATCAACAGCCTGACGACACAGTTTTTTCAGGCGACCAACGTGTCACTTATCAACAATGACTGTAAATGGAAAACAAAGACCTTTGTGACCGGCGTATCGTTCCCCCGCTACGTGGAGGGAACGATCTACTACAAAGACCAGAACGGGAGCAATGCCCACATGACCGTACTCACGCCCAAAAAGAACTCCAACGGGAGCGTGTCATCCAAAGAAGTTGTGTATCTAGGGAGGGCCATAGACGACTGATGAAAGAGATCATTGAGAACGTCATCCAAGCGCTGAACAAGGTGGACACTCATGGGGAAAACAGTCTCAACTACCTGCTGGCCAGCATCCAGACATTGCGGGAGCTGCTGAAAACCATAACGGAGGCGAGCCGAAATGAAAATCAAGACGAGTAAGGGACATGAATACGAAGCGGCCTATCTGGGCGGGCCGACACAGCTCGGAGACCTCGTGATGCTCCAATACGCGGACGGGCGGCGGCTGCCGGAGATCGCCGCGGAGTTTGACGGGCTGGACTGGCTGGAGCGGATCGACGAGGATCAGGGCGACAAGCACTTCGCGGGCTACTCCCGGCTAAGCGGGATCAGCCGAAACGGCGGAAACGTGCTGGTCGAGCTGGCGAAGGAGGGATAACCATGGCGGAGAACGTTGCGCGGGTAGCGCGATATGAGATCGAGCTGAACGATCCGCTGGTCAATCTCAATGTTCCAGGGCTGCTCGTCCAGAACGACAAGCTGGCGGACACGGTGGTGCTGGCCGTCACCAAGGGAGGAAAGGCGGCGACCCTGACCGGGGCGACGGCATTCGGCGAGTTTGAGCGCCCCGTGGACGGGGCGAAGATCCGCTGCGCCGGGACGGTCAGCGGCGGGACGATCACCATCCCCCTGCTGGATCAGTGCTACAAGTACGCCGGGAGCTTCGTCCTCATCATCCGCTGTAACGACGGGAGCCGGGAGCGGAGCCTGATGCGGCTGTCCGGCTATGTGGAGCGGGGCGGCGACGGCGTTATCATCGACCCCAGCGGCTCCATCCCCAGCTACGGCGATCTGGAACAGGCCATTGCCAACTGTAACGCCGCGGCGGCTGCGGCCACGGCGGCGAAAAATGAACTCCTACAGGCCAAGGCGGACGGCGAGTTCACCGGCCCTCAAGGGCCTCAAGGCCCCACCGGCCCACAGGGAGCGACCGGCCCACAGGGAGCGACGGGCGCGACCCCAAACCTCACCATGGGGACGGTGACCACCGGCGCGCCGGGGACACAGGCCAGCGCCAGCTTCAGCGGGACGGCGGAGGAGCCGGTGCTCAACCTGACCCTACCACGGGGCGCGGACGGTAGCGGCAGCGTCAGCACGGTAGACGGCGTTCAGCCCGCCAGCGGGGACGTGCCGCTGGGGGCGGTGCGCTACAGCGAGGCCCAAAGCCTGACGGACGGCCAACAGACACAGGCGCGGGGGAACATCGGCGCGGCCAAGGATGCGCCAATGACCGGCGCTGCGGCGGACGCTGCGGGCACTGCCGGTCTGGTGCCAGCCCCCGCCGCCGGGGACGAAAAGAAAGCCCTGCTGGGGGACGGAACGTGGGGAAACGTAGCCTCCACGGGCGTACACGTGGGCGACACCGCGCCGACGGATGAGGATGCCAACGTGTGGATAGACCCCAGCGAGACCGCCAGCGGCTACAGAGCCGCCGCGCGGAACCTGCTGGACAACAGCGACTTCACAGACCCGGTAAACCAGCGGGGAGGGACAAGCGGTACCATTACGGCGTGGACGTATTTCGTCGATCGCTGGCAAGCGACGGACGCTACTTTGACCTATTCCATCGGCGCGGACGGGATCCATCTCACCGCCGGGGAGGCGTGGATGGCCCAGAACGTTCAGTCGAGCGAGGCCAAGGCGGGGAGAACATACACCTTCGCCGTCGGCTTGAGCGATGGGACATTTACACTCTGCACGGGTGCTCTTCCTGCCGGGGAAACGTCGTGGACGGAATTTGCCGGGGAAAACGACGACAACTGCTACGTCCGCATGGCCAAGATCACCGGGGCGGTCATAAGCTGCTCGTTCAAGCCCAAAAAGGCGGTCGTTGCGACATGGGCCGTCCTGTACGAGGGAACCTACACCGCCGACACCCTGCCGCCGTATGTGCCAAAGGGGTATGCGGCGGAACTGGCGGAGTGTATGAGGTACGCCATTGTGTTGCCAAACCAGATGCGTATACGTGCGGCGACGATCAGCAATAACACGTTGGAGGTGTTCGTGCCGCTCCCAATGTTGATGCGTTCCGGGGGATTTCCTTCGCTTCAGGGCGCGGATTTTGCCGTTGTGACCATGACGGGAGATGTACAATCAGGATTTGCATACAGCGTCGTGAGTATTGGCACAAATGGATTTACAATGCGCGCGACAAAAACAAGCCACGGATTATCAGATGCTGACATCAGGACAACGGCATCGACCGTTGTATCGCGTGACCTGTAAAGGAGGATCCTATGGAACATCAAACATACGCCGTGCTGGTGCGCATGGACGAACAGAACCGCATTATCGCGATCAACAGCAGCGCCTTTGTGGCCGACGCTAAAGGATGGGTACAGATAGACGAGTGCGACGGCGACCGCTACCACCACGCCCAAGGGAACTACCTGCCTATGCCCCTGACGGACGACCGGGGCGTATACCGCTACAAGCTGGCGGACGGCCACGCGGTGGAGCGTACTCAGGAGGAGATGGACGGGGACTACACCCAGCCCGAAGAAACGCCCACGTTGGAGAGCCGCGTGGGCGGGCTTGAAACCGAGGTCGCGGCCCTCAAGACCGGCCTTGCGGCGGATAACGCCGACATGACGGCGGCGCTTAATCTGCTGGGTGTGGAAAGATCGGAGGTATGACCATGGCGACACTCAAATACAAGGATCCGACCACCGGCCAATGGACGGCCCTCAAGACCATGCCGGAGGCCGGAGCCGTGCGGTACGACACCGCACAAGCACTGGCTGCGGGCCAACAGGCTCAAGCCCGCGCCAACGTCGGCGCGGCGGGGAAGACGGCGGAACATACCGCCACCCTGACGGCGGCGGGATGGACGGGCGACAGCGCCCCCTACACCCAGACCGTGACCGTGACGGGGCTGGCGGCGGACGCTCACCTGATCGTGGGCCTAGCGCCGACGGTGACGGCGGAGGAGATGGAAGCGGCTGCTGCCGCTATGCTGCTAGCCACGGGTCAGGCGGCGGGAAGTATCACCATCAGCGCCTTTGGCGACAAGCCGGAGGCGGCGCTGCCGATCCTCATCATGGAGGTGGGATGACATGAGCATTATCAGTTACTTTCCCGGCGGGAGCGCCGGAGGCGGAACAGGAATGCCGGAGTACACATACACAGGTAACGCCTCCTTGATCGACGACGGGGGCGGGAACTGGCGGATCAAGTTTCTGACCAGCGGGACGCTGACCTTTACCAAGCTGGGGAACGCCAAGGGCGGAGTTGATGTATTCTGCGTCGGAGGCGGAGCTTCCGGCGGCGGCATTGGCTTCGGCGGGGGCGGAGGTTACACGGCGACAGAGACAAAGACCGTCTCCAAGGGCGTGGCCTACCCGGTCGTGATCGGTGCGGGAGGCGCTGGCGTGGCCGGTAACGCCAGCGTAAAGGGAAACGACGGCGGGACAACGTCCGCGCTGGGCGTATCCGCTAATGGCGGACAAGGCGGGAAATCGTGGAGCCAACAGGGAGCCGGTGAAGGAAGCGGAGGTGCCTCCGGCGGCGGAGCCACGGGCGGGAAAAACGGACAAGGGAACGTGGCGGGCGGCGCTGGCGGCGCGGACGGGGCCGACGGCGGAGCCTCCCAGTACTGGTCTGGCGGAGCCGGACAGGGGACGACGACGCGGGAATTCGGAGAGTCCACAGGAGACTTGTACGCGGGCGGCGGCGGCGGATGGGGCTCGACCGTCGGAGCCGGTGGTAATGGCGGGGGAGGCGCGGGTAATGGTACAAGTGGAGAAACCAATACAGGCGGCGGAGGCGGAGCCGCTAACGGAACGACCACCGGCGCGGGCGGCTCGGGGATCGTCATCATCCGAAACCACAGGGGGTGAGGATATGAACTACGCAATCGTTGAAAATGGAACGGTGACGAACATCATCTGGCTGTATCCCGGCAATGCATCGGACTTCCCGGGGGCGGTTCCCTGCGGAGACTTGCCCGTGGCCATCGGGGACACCTACGACGGGACGGACTTCTACCGGGGCGGAGAACGCGTGCTGACCCCGCTGGAGCAGGCCCGGAAGGATGCGGAGGACATGCAGGCGGCGCTTGAGCTGCTGGGCGTGGGAAATAACACGGAGGTGGCGGAGTAATGGGAAAATACTACGACGCGGCGCTGGTGCTGCGGGGGATCATGGACAAGGCCGGGGCCATGCTGACGGACGAGCAGGCCTTGCAGGTGACCACCCTGTATCCCCTGTGGGACGCTGCGAAGACCTACGCCGTGGGCGACCGCGTGCGGTACGCTGGCAATCTGTACCGCTGCTTGCAGCCTCACACGGCGCAGGAAACGTGGAATCCTGCCGATGCTCCTTCTCTTTGGGCCAAGGTGCTGACCAGCGAGACCGGCGAAATCCTGCCGTGGGTTCAGCCGGACAGCACCAACCCATACGCCAAGGGCGACAAGGTGACGCACAACGGCAAGACGTGGGAAAGCCTTGTGGACAATAACGTTTGGGAGCCTGGCGCGGTCGGAACGGAAAGCCTGTGGAAGGAAGTGGCGGCATGATCGGCTTTGTGGTCGGCTTTGTGGTCGGCGGGATCGTCGGCTTTGCGGTGGCCGCGCTGCTGGCGGCGGGAAGGAGCGAGTTATGACCGGCGAGAGAGCCGCTGCCTTCGCCCAGTCGAAGATCGGACAGGGGTATATCTACGGGGCCAAGGGCCAGACGTGCACGGCGGCATTCCGCCGCCAACAGGCCCAGCAGTACCCCGATCAGGCCCAGAACATCCTCGTCACCGGGGCCAAGTGGGACGGGCGGCCCGTGTGGGACTGCGCCCAGCTGACCCGCTACGCCGCCAAGGCGGCGGGGGTGGAGCTGCCCAGCGGGGCCACCAGCCAATGGCGCAAGGCCCCGTGGAAGCGCAAGGGCACCATCGACACCCTGCCGGATGGCGAAGTGGTCTACCTCTACCGCCAGAAAGGCTCCATCATGCAGCATACCGGCCTTGCGCTGGGGGACGGAACCTGCGTCCATGCCCGGGGCACGGCCTACGGCGTGGTGCATCAGCCGGTCAGGGACTACCCGTGGACGCACTGGGCCAGCCCGTGGGAAGCGGAAAGCGCTCCCGAGCCGGTTGAAACCGTTGAACCCATGACCGAAGCCATGGTGTACGCCGACAACGGCCTGCCGGTCAAGCTGCGGAACAAGCCCAGTCAGGGCGAGAACCTGTACTGGCACGTGCGGAGCGACACGCCTGTTACCATCCGCCAGCCGGGCGAAGAATGGTCACAGATCACAGCGCTATGCACGGATGGAATCCGCCGCACCGGCTGGATGATGTCGCGATTTTTGGTACAAGGATGAAATTTTGTGCCATTAAATCAAGAAAATATGAAAATTCATGCCGAAAAGGAGGTGAGAACGAAATGACTACCAGCGAAATCATCTCCTTTGCGGCCATGATCGTCGCCCTGCTGATGCTGATCCTCACAGGCCGCCGGGACACGAGGGGCGGAGCGTCCGAACAGGGCGAGGTCAAGAGCACCCTCCGGGGTATCGCTAACGGAGTGGACGACATCCGCGTGGAGCAGCGGGCCATGCGCAACGATATCGTCAATCTCTCCGTCCGGGTGGGGAAGGTGGAAGAAAGCGCGAAATCCGCCCACCACAGGATCGACGCACACGAAACGAGGATCAATAAACTGGAAAGCGAGGAGCAAAAGAAATGAGGAAGATCATGGTATGGTTGCTGGCACTGCTGCTCCTGCTCACGCCCGTCTGGGCGCTGGCGGAGGAAAGCATCCTGAAACAGGTGGACTGGACGCAGGTGGTCGTCTCCATCATCGGCGCGCTGGCGGCGGCTATGTCCGCACTGCTGGCGCGAGTATGGATGCGCTACGTGCGCCCATGGCTGGAGAAGCGGGATATGATCGACGCGGCGAAGATCGCCGTGGAAGCTGCGGAAGCCATGCTGGGCCGGTATCTTGGGGAAGACAAATGGGCATATGCGCTGAACAGAATGAAAGATATGGGATTTAACATCGAATCGGAGGTCGTGCTGGACGCGCTGAAAGCCGCGTGGAAGCAGCTGGACTTGAAGCAGCTCGCCTCCGGGGAGAAGACCAAACCGCCTGAGGAAGCCTCCGCTGCCGATCCTGCCGAGGTCGCGGAGGGCTAACCCATGGAGCACGGCCGGCAGGATTACGAGAGGGTCATTGATCTGTGGGTGCGCAGTGAGCGCGACCGCAGAGCGCTGAAACGTAAATACCTCGACGGCATCTGCTATGAGCAGATCGCCGACGAGCTCGGAATCAGCCCTAGAACCGTGCAAAACATTGTGAACAGGTGGCGAATAACCGTGGAAAGCCACCTGTAAATTCAAAAGGCCGCCCTTCGTGGGCGGCTTATTTTTTTTGAAATTATTCGAAGAAAATTGTAAAATAGTATTGACGTACTACTAGTATTGTGGTATTATATAACTGTGCTAAGAAGCACAGAATAAAAAGAAAAACCAAATGATGGAGGAAATAAAAATGAAGTACCTGAACAGCAAAAAGGATTATCTGATGAAGGGTTATGCCATCATGTACCGCGGAAAGGCCTATTGGCTGAACTATGCGACGATGGAAATCTATGCCACCAGTCAGGAAAGCTTTATGGCCGGTGTTATCAATGGCTACAAAGTAGCGGATATCAATGCCGATGGTCAGATCGTAAAGGCATAAAGCCCACGCCGGGCGGGCCAAAGCCCGGCAGAAGGAGGGTAAAAATGAACAGTTACAACAAGGCGCTCTACACCGCCGACGACGTTACAATGATGATTGATGATTGGTTTTTTGACAATGCCGATATGGAGGATGTGTATGGAGAGCTTGTCCTTGACGGCGGCCCGTATTATGACGATGGATACTGGCAGCAACTCGCCCATGACGATAAGTGCGACTATCTGCTTATCGCCGACGCAGAGGGCAACATCCAAATCGAATATCTTGGAACTCGCTAACCCGGCCACCGCCGGGCGGGCCAAAGCCCGGCAGAAGGAGGAACCAATATGGAAATGGAGCTTGTTTACAAGGAGCGGAATGAACTCAAGGCGAAGATCGAAGCACAGGGCATCGGAGCGCCGACGCGGTGGATCGAGCTTGCCACATCGGCCATGGCCGGGAATAAGGCCGCCAAGGCCGAATGCGCGGAATTGCTGGGGCGGGAGGTCAAGACGATGCTTGACCTGTATAATATCCAGTCCGCTGCTTTTGACGTTGCTACGCCGGGCGAGCGCCGCCGGTCTGAATCTTCCGCGCTTCGGGCGCTGAATACCGGGCACAGCGCCAAAAATGATGCGAATGCCTACCTTGCGAACCGGCTCGGCTCAATCCGCCGGGAGAAAGGCATGACCCAGAAGGAGCTTGCCAAAAAGGCTGGCGTTGCGCTGGTGACGCTCCAAAAGCTGGAAAATGGCTCGAACATTCTGCTCCATGCCCGGACGGAAACCACGGTGGCGTTGGCGAAAGCCCTTGAAATCTCCGTGGAGGAATTGGTCAATGGGGCGGGCGCTTGATCTGATCGGACAGCGCTTCGGGCGGCTGCTGGTGCTGGAAAGGGTCGGGGCCAGCATTCCGGGAGTTGAACTCCCGGAAATTTTTTTACGGAAAAATATATATTCCTATTGACTATTTATCCAAAAAGATATATAATAATATCGTAATCAAGAAAGAGCCGCAGGCGGGATAAGCTGCCGGGCGATAGGAGATAGAATCATGAGCGCGATCAGAATTGAAACCAAAGGCGAAAAAATCTACATTGCCAGCCCCTACAATGCTGATTTTGTCAGCCGCATTAAATTGATCGGAGGGAAATGGGATGCTAGTTCCCGCCGCTGGACGATCAAGGCCGATGCGCTGGAAGCGGCCCGGAAAGCCATGATGGAAGTTTATGGAGAGACGGATGAGACCCCAGCCGCCGAAACCGTGACTCTTGTCCTTGAGTTCCGCGCCGAGATGGTCAAGGCCCAAGGCCCGATTACAATCGCGGGAAAAACCATCGCCGTTGCTTTCGGTCGTGACAGCGGAGCCAGAGTCGGGGATGATGTGGCCTTTATCGCCGGAGCCCCCGAAAGCTGCGGAAGCGCGAAAAATTGGAGTACCTGCATCCCGGAAGGAAGCGTTTGCGAGGTTTACCGCGTCCCAAAGGCCGTCGCGGAAAATGTGATCGCCAATACTGACGCGGCGTACAAAGCCCATATCAAGGGCGGCGTAAAAATCGACCGTGAAAAGCTGATCGCAGAAAAACAAACGCTGCTGGCCCGCCTCGCGGAAATCGACCAGCTGTTGGGCGAATAAAAAAGAGCGCTTGCGCGCTCTTTCTCGCTGAACATATCAGCAAGTTGCTATTTTGATCCGCTCTCTGTGAGAGACAAATTCTTTATAACATATCGTCCAAGCAAAGTCAAGGGGGAAAATCCATGACGCAAAAAGACATCCTCGACAAGTATGAAGCCACCAAAAGCATGAAAGAGACTGCCAGAAAATTAAAATTGTCGCAGCAGACGGTTCGCCGCGTATTGATCTCCAACGGCATCTATCCGTCGGAACGAACGCGGGAAGTCGCCCGCTTGTGCCTGATGGGAATGACCGTGCCGGAGATCGCCGAATATCTCGGGATATCCCCAAAAACCGTACAGACAAACTTGCCTTATTCGAAGGGCGGCTATGCGACAAGCCAAAAGACAATAAATGCCGAAAGAATCGCTGATTGTCGCATACGTAAAAAATTAGGGCTGCCGCCAGCGAAAAGAGAACAGGCTCCGCACAGTAAATATACGGACAACCCGATCAACAATGCCAGACTCTCCAAAAGAATGACGCAAAGGAAATTGGCTGCAATAATCGGATGCGGCCCGGGCACCGTCTCTTGTTGGGAACGAGAGGTACAGTCGCCCAGCCCCCAAAATTTGGAAAAACTCCAAGAAGTGCTCGGCATCGAAATGAAGGAGGAATCCCATGCCCAGAACTAGCCCCCGCGCCCGTGGCGCACAAAGTCCCATCGCCGCCGCCCGGATCGCCGCCGGGCTGACCCAAGCCCAGCTGGCGGAAGCAGTCGGATGCAAGCCGCTGGCGGTCTCCCGATGGGAGCACGGCCAAAGAGAACCATCTGCCATTATTTTGCAGCGTGTTGCCCATGTGTTGGGCTGCACCATGGAAGATTTATTGAAGCCAATCAAAACCGGGGATTGATTCCCCGGCTCTTTTTTTTTGCTCTTTTTTTGCCACAAACTTGCTGAAAACTTGCTGAAAACTTGCGCCGCCCTTTCATGGCGCTTCCTCCCCTTCTGTGGGAAGATATCCCCAGAAGGGAGCGTGAAAACATGGCGAATTTCCCACCCTATCAAATGCCACAGACCTACCAGCCGCCCATGTATCAGGCGGCCTATCAACAGCCCGCCTATCAGCCAGCCCAACAGGCCCAGAGCGGCCTCAGCGGACGCATGGTCACCAGCCGGGAGGAGGCGCTGGGCGTGCCGGTGGATTTCATGGGCGGCCTGATGATCTTCCCGGACGTGAGCCACGGCGCGATCTACACCAAGCTGTTTAACAGCCAGACGGGCCAGACCGATTTTGCGGAGTACCGCCGGGTCGCCCGGCCCGAGCCAAAGACAGAGGCCCCGGAGGCCTACGCGCTGGAAAGCGACGTGAAGGCCCTGCGGGATCAGGTGGCGGAGCTGACGGGCCAGATCGACGCGCTCAAGACGCGCCGCCGCGCCCAGAAGGAGGCGGCGGAGAATGAATAACCCCCTCATGATGCTTTTGCAGGCCGCACAGGGCGGCGGCGATCCCATCCAGATCCTTAGCCGACTGGCCGGGAATGACCCCATGATGGCTCAAGCCATCAAGATGGTACAGGGAAAATCCACCGACCAGCTGCGCCGGATGGCGGAGAACATGGCCCGGGAGCGGGGGACAAGCCCGGAGGCGATCCTCCGGGGGCTGGGTATCAGATCATGAAGCACCCGCGGGAGCGCGCGGCCCGCGCTGCGAATATAAGATAAGGAGCGATAACACTATGGCGGATAATGATTTTTCCAGCGGCTACGCGGTAGGCGTAAGCGAGGGCCGAAACAACTCCAACGGGATGTTCGGCGATGGGAACTGGCTCTGGATCATCGTGGTCTTTGCCCTGCTGTTTGGCTGGGGTAACGGCGGCTTCGGCGGTAACCGGGGCGGACAGGGCTCGGCGATGGACGGCTACGTCCTCACCAGCGACTTCGCCAACGTCGAGCGTAAGATCGACGGGGTCAATAACGGACTCTGCGACGGCCTCTATGCTCAGGCTCAGCTGGTAAACGGTGTCCAGCAGAGCATGGCTAACGGCTTTGCTCAGGCGGAGCTTTCCCGGGCCAACCAGCAGACGGCCCTCATGCAGCAGCTCTACACCATGGGCGCGGCCAATCAGCAGTGCTGCTGCGAGACCCAGCGCCAGATGGAGCGGGGCTTTGCGGACATCAACTACAATATGGCCACTCAGGCGTGCGATACCCGTAACACCGTCCAGACGGCGGCCCGGGATATCATCGACGCTCAGAGCGCCGGGACTCGCGCCGTGCTGGATTTCCTCACTCAGGATAAGCTGGCGACCCTGCAGGCCGAGAACCAGTCTCTCAAGCTGGCGGCCAGTCAGGCCAACCAGAACAACTATCTGGCGGGCGTGATGAGTCAGGAGACCAATCGGATCATCAATCGGGTGGCCCCCTACCCCGTCCCTGCCTATCAGGTAGCCAATCCTCTGGCCGGTTGCGGCTGTAACTCGGGCTATAACGGCTGCGGCTGCTGCTAATCCCCGTAAGGGTGACAATTCGGGGCGGGAGTCATCCCGCCCCTGAGAAAGGAATGAACATCATGGCCTGTAAAACTGTTTGTCGGCTCTGCGACCGGCTGGTGATCTCTCAGGCGGTCACCTTCGCGGGCGGGACGCTGACCATCAACCTCCCGGCAGGGAACTACCAAAACGGTCAGAAGTACTGTATCGTCGTGGCTCAGTCCATCCCGGACACCACCACCATCAACGCGCCCGTGGTCGTCACCATCGGCACGGGGACGGCTCAGTATCCGCTGACCAAGTGTAACTGCGCACAGGTCACGGCCTGCGGCATCCGCACGCGCACCAAGTACTCCGCCGTCGTCGTCACCACGGCCACCGGCGGGACGTTCCGCTTGCTGGGCCGCCCGGCTTGCGCGCCGAACAACGCCCTTGAGTCCATCAACGGGACGGCTCCCGCCACTGAGGCAGGAGGTGGCACGACGTGAATGGTATCACCATGAGGATGCTCACCCGCCCGCGCGAGGAGGGCGAGGAGGAACGCCGCCCGGAGGAGACTCGCAGACGGCGGGAGCGCGACTGGCCGGAGGAGCGGCGCACGGAGGCCTACGGCTACCCGATGGATCGCCGCATGACGGCGGATCCCTATCGGCATCAGCCGGACTACACGGAGCCGCCCCGGGCGGGTCTCTATGACGGAGGCCGCCTCGGATTCGGAGCCGCCCACTACGACGGCGGCATGACCAGCGTGGACGATCACAAGCCCACGGCCATCAAGGCCACCGGCACGGTCTGGATGGACTCCCCCACAGCGGCGGAGGAATCCTCCGGCGAGATCGACCAAGAGTCGGCCATGCGCTGGGTGCAGAGCATGGAGGGGACGGATCCCAACCATCCCCGCGGCGGGAAGTGGTCGCCCGAAGCGCTGAAACCTCTTGCGCAAAAGGAGGGCTTTCCCACCGAAGGCCCGGAGTTCTGGGCCTTCTACGCGGTGGCCAACGCCATGTACAGCGACTACGCCGCCACGGCCAAGCGCTACGGCATCCACAGCCCGGATTTCTACGCCGATATGGCCGCCGACTTCATCCGCGACGCGGACGCACAGCCGGACAAGGTCGAGCGCTATCTGCGCTATATCGTCCGCAAATAACAAGACCCCCTGCCACATCGGCAGGGGGAATTTTTACGCCGCCAGTTGAAATATCGCGCATCCATGATATAATAGGAAAGTCATGCAAGACTCCGTTGCTCTGGTGCAAAGGTTCGGATTATGCCGGGCTTGGTGTACCACATCCGCCAAACCCGAACCAGAAATCTCATCCCCACGGCCCGCCAGATTGTAGGCCACGAGGACAGAGACCTTCTGGTTCGGGTTTTGTTGTACCACGATCTTATTCACCAACATATCGATCACATTCCGCATATAGTCCTCATCCTCCAGACACCCGTCCGCAAAACAGGATAACCACCGCAGGATATCCACCTCCGTCAGCTCGGGCGCGCCGCGCTGCTCCTCGGCCAGCTCGGCGGCGATGCTGGCTTTGCGCCCCTCCAGCTCGTTGATGCGCCCTACCAGCGTGGCGGAGACCGCGCCCTGCTCCACCATGCGCAGGAGGTTGTCCAGCGACCGCGTCACCTCGTCCAGCTGGCGGCGGAGGGATACGGCGGCGCTGTCGTCCTCGGCCTGACGCTGATATTCAGCCGCGGCGGCGTGGGCCAGCGCCTTGATGTTGCCCGGGCTTAACAGCGTCCGGGCGTGCTCCACCACCAGCCGCTCCAAGTCGTCCTTGCGGAGGGTGGGCATCTTGCACCCGAGGCGGCGCTTGCGCCCGCTGCACGCGTAGTAGTAATACCGCGTCCCGGAGTGGTTGTGGCCGCTCTCCCCCGCCATGGGCTTGCCGCACGCGCCACAGTAGAGCTTCGTGCTCAACAGATAGTTGATCGTGGCCTTGGTGCGCCCGGGGGCCGTCGTGTTTTTGCGGAGCCGCTCCTGTACCCGGCGGAAGGTGCCGGGGTCGACGATGGGCGGGACTTGCCCCACCAGCTCCACCTCGCCATTATAATGATAGGTGCCGATGTACTTCCTGTTGGATAGCAACGCGTTAAAGGACGAGCGATTGAACGCCTTCCCGGCCCGGGTGCGGTAGCCCTGCGCATTCAGCTCGTCCGCGATCCGGGCCAGACTCATGCCCTCGGCGTAGCGCTCAAAGGCCAGCCGGACGGCGGGCGCGGTGGCCGGGTCGATCTGTAGCCGCTTATCCACGGACACATAGCCAAGCGGGATGGTGCCGCCGGTGGACAGGGCCTTGGTGGCGTTCTCGTGCATTCCGCGCGTCACGTCCTGCGCGAGAGATTTGCTATAGAACTCGTCCAAACTCTCAAAAATGCCCTCGATCAGCGCGCCCTCCGGGTTGGCGCTGATGGGCTCGCACGCGCTGACCACCTTCACGCCATTCTGCCGGAGCCGGGCCTTGTAGACGGCGCTGTCGTACCGATTCCGCGCGAATCGGCTGAACTTGTAGACGATGACCACGTCAAAGCCCCGGCGGCTGCTGTCCCGGATCATCCGCTGGAAATCCTCCCGGCGCTCCACGTCCCGGCTGGCGGACAGGGCGCGGTCGGTGTACGTGTCCACGACCTCGTAGCCCTCCCGGGCCGCGAACTCCTGACAGACCCGGAGCTGCCCCTCGATGCTGATCTCCTGCTGCTTCTCACTGGAGTAGCGGGCGTAGATAACAGCTTTCATACGCTCACCCTCTGACCGGCGAGCCGATCGCCGCGTGGCCGTAGCGGATCAATCCACGATCCCCGCCGGTCACGTCCCAGGCAAACCATAGACAGATGACGACCAAGATCACAAGCAAAGCCAGCGCCACCACGCGCCAGACGCGCATTTGCTTTACTTCGGCACGGAGGTGCTGCTCCCGCGCCTCGATCTCCGCGGCGTGGGCCTCTTTCAGGGTTTCCAGCGTGACGGCGGCGTTCCGTTCCATTACTTCCATTTCACGACGGTGGGCGGCCTTCATGTCGGGGACGTACTCGCTGCCATAGCTGGGCTCGGGCTGGGGATCCTCCACTTCCTCCGGCGGAGGATCCAGCGGAATGCCCAGCACCGAACAGATCGAGAAGACCCGGTCAAAGGCGGGAACCGTCGAAGTATTCAGGAAGTTGTCGATGGTGCCTTTCGAGTTTATGGTCAGATCGGCCAGTTTTTGGGAGGATATGCCCTGCCGGGTCATTTCCGTCCTGACATGTTCCCGGAGCGCGTCCATATCATACGGCTGCATAGGATCCTGTTCGGTTTTGTCCATGTTTCTGTCCTCTTTCCCCTAGAAAATTTTGTCGAACGCTGGCGACTGCCAGAAAGATGGGATTGCGTCCGCGCATAACGACGTGATACACCAGTATCAGCAACGGCCAGCGCTTGCACTGGCTCCATTATAGGACGGCTCGCCCGAAAAGACAAGAGGAAAGGACGGAGGAAACACATGACAAATTATCAGGAAGAGATCCTGCGGATGGTGAAGGAGATTCGCACGCCGGAGATCCTGCGGAAGATCTACCGCGTCGTGCGGATGATGT
>ENA-UONT01000637-UONT01000637.1-human-gut-metagenome-genome-assembly--contig:-CS20-NODE-637-length-38669-cov-7.833610_pt1 | contig 38669 bp, 36 predicted proteins | sample MGYA00242459_ERZ724006 | MGnify/ENA metagenome assembly ERZ724006 | reverse complement strand
GAATAGATTCAAAACATTCTCGGATGTTAGATTTGTCCGCATCATCTGCATATTTAACCATATCCTCTTCGTACTCGGCAATAAGATTGCGCTGCGCCTTATATATAAGTTCGATATTCTTGGTTTCAAGAAAGCAGTTCACCACTTCCGGCAGACCTCCGACTATGACATACCTATACAACAGCTCCATCATTGCCTTGTGAATTCCATCGGGAACAGCCTTTTCGTTTTCAAAGCATGATTTGACCGCATCAATAACCGCGTCGCTAATTCCATTTGCCCATAGAAATTCCTCAAAGTCCAACGGATACATATCTATCACGGTTTCATATCCGACAGGAACAGAATCTTGCCCCTCTTCTTCGTTTTTCTTCTTGCTTTTGCCGTAGTCTTTCACTCCCAAAAGAGAACCTGTAGCAATAACATCGAAACGCCCGTCTATATGAAATGACTTCAAGGCAGTCCTTGCCTCCTTGCACTCCTGAATCTCATCAAGGATAATGCAGGTTTTCCCCTCAATGAAACGACTACCTTGAATTAAAGCAGAGAGGTTGAGAATAATGGTATCAACATCTATATTGCCCGTAAAAGCAGACTTCTTATCCGGTTCAAGTATGAAGTTCATATAGACCACACTCTCATAATTCTCTCTTGCGAACTTTTGGACAATGTATGTCTTTCCACATTAGCGGATACCTTTTATTACAAGGGGCTTTCTGTCCTCAGACTCTTTCCACTTAGCTAACTATGTTTCTATTTTCCTTTTAAGCATAGCGCAATCATATTCTTCCAATGGCAAAGTTACACTTTTTCAAGTGAATAACCTTCAAAATAGTACATTTTTTCAAACGAATAAATCATATATAGCTACATTTTTTCAAGTCAATCACATTTTTTTGTGCAAAAATCTGGTGTAAACCACAGAAATCCCAAGAAAACCACTACCTTTGCATACAACAAGCGTTCTGTAACATACCTGAGGAAATGTCCTATCATTCAGTTCCTTGTATCTGATAGCGGACATTCCACAAAAGGGCTGAAAAGAGGCGGTACAACACGTATATACAAAACCGTGAAATACAACGGTTTGCATTTGTTCCCACATTCTGTGTATTTGTCAAAACAGAGGTTGTACCGATTAAAATGAATGGTCACTGATAATCAATGATGTAAATATGCTGCATCGAACTTTCTGTTGGCATTATTGGCATATATGGAATCGGCAGCCACACATCTTAGGGACATTCAATAAATATTGGAATATTATTATGATAAAAGCATTGCCAAAAACTATGGAGGTGCATTAAAGTCTCCTTGTTTCCATGCTTGACTCAAGATCACAAAAAACTAGCCTTATCGATCTAATGTTTATACGGCCGATTTTAATGTGATCCTGCGTCAAGCGCAAGATATGGAATATTAATTTGTAGCTTCCTCAATCGAGAATTGAGAAATTTTAGAATACCCCCAAGTCGCTATCTTTGTCGAATCTGCATTGAATGTCAAAGGATACTTCACACGATAACTTACAATCTTCTTCCCTGCTGCTGATTCTTTTCCTTTCAACATAGAATATAATGTACCTCCTTCAACAGCGATCGGGTCCATAGCATTGCTAATGGTTGGTGCTTTCCCTTCTTCCCGCTTTTGAGCACGTAAGCACAACGTATAAACACGGTCCGTTCCATCAACAGTTTCAGGTTCTTGATTAGAATCCATCGACATTATATATGTGTTCTTCTGATCCGTCAACACAGATGTAAAAGTAGGAATAACAACGATTCTCTTATAATTATTAGAAAATAACAATGCACTTTCGGAACCAGACAAAAGCAATTCATTATCTAATGCCATTGAGTCCAATGGAGAATAACTCAAATCATATTTTGCTAATGGAGAAGAAGCAGCTCCTGTCGCCACATAAAAACCATTTGTACTGGCATTCGCATTATCCGCCGAATCAAAATCGACCGTAAAATTAGCCAACACACAATCTCCAGCCCTATAAGTCGGATCATTTGCAATTGTAGCGACATACAACGGATAATAGCCCAATGGATAAATCAGAGTTCTCATCGTAGAAAAATAATCGACTATAGCATAACTTGAAAGCTGCTGTGTATTACCGCCGCCGTCCAAACAAGAGGTTAACGAAAACATACCCGCAGCGATTGCTGCTAACCCTAAAACTTTAAGTTTCTTCATTTTTACTGTTCTTTAATTTTATATTGTTTATTATTTATTAGTTCTTACTCAAAAACCGAAACGGAAACCCGCCTGCAAATTCACATTAAACGGTTTCTCGGAACGGATCGTCTCAATATCGCTTCCGTTATCGAAATAATAACCGGCTCCCACCTCCGCATAAACACTTAAGAAACGGAGCAACGGATAGCTGGCACCGGCCCGGGCATTCACAGACCACATCCATTCTTTCATACGGATATGCTTCTTCTCGTGACGGATTTCATTGTTTTCCACAAATATTTTGGCATTCAACTTACCAGCAACATTAATCTCGGTCATGGCCCCCGCCGCTGCATAAAATTGAATACGCTTCCATTCTGCTATTTTATAGGACAAAGAAAGAGGAATTCCAATAAAATGTAACTTCTGTTTCGTCTCACCATGATATATAGCTCCGGTCTCCCATTCGGAAGAAAGGAATGTATAATTTAAACCAGACTGGAGGGAAAAACGGTCATTTAGAGAATAACTGACACCTAATCCGATCGAAACTGGTGTCTTATGACGAATATTTGTTTTCGGAGATTGGCTATTGAAATACGGGGAATTCAATTGCAACAGTTCCTGATCCGTCATCAACGTATTCTTCAAAGCATAGGCATTTAATGAATTAGATGTTCCAGCACTCACGCTACCACCTCCCATTCCGAAACTCCATCTTTTCGCCCGTACTTTCTTTTCTTCTGTTTTCACAGGCGCTGCATCCGCAAATAAAAAGTGTGTTCCGGTCAGCGTTGCCGTCTCGGTCACCGCTATCGCTTCGGACGCTTCGGATATTTTAGAAGAAATCACTACAACAGTATCACAATCTTCTTCTGGCGAAAGGACAACTTCGTCTGCCGTTATATCCGACCGGGACGTAGTTACGGCCGTAACTTGCGCAACAGCACGTTTTGCCATCCGGTCAACCGGCTTGGAAGCGACGACTGCTGGTGTCACCGATTCGGATCGTTCAGTCAGCCTGTTTTCAACAGCCTCGGTTTCTTTCCGTATCGTTTCGGCTATAGGCAGATGTTCCCGGTCGCGGTTAAAAACATAGACTCCTCCTGTTACAACCAATAAAGAAATAACAGCAGCAGCCCCCCAATAGCGTAAAGTCCGCCGGAAAGGGACAGATTTTTTAACCGGCAAACGGTCAGCTATTGCCTCCCAATCACCCGCCATCGTATCCACTTCAAAGTCTTGCAACTTCGAACGGAACAAATCGTCAAATATATCTCTTTCCTTATCCTTCATTTCTTTATTACTCAATACAATTCATGAATCCTGCGTTGCAATAATTGTTTGGCACGCGTGAACTGCGACCGAGATGTACTCTCCGTTATATTCATCATCTCGCTAATCTCCTTATGTGAATAACCTTCTATTGCAAACAGATTAAACACTGTACGAAAACCAGCAGGAAGCTCCTGCACAAGTTTCATCAACTCGACTGCCGACATATCGGATATAGCAGAACTATCTGGATGAACCAACTCCACCGTATTATCCAGATCGACTGCTTCACGCAAAACATCCGATTTGCGCAAATACTCCAACGCACAATTGACAAAGATCTTTCGCATCCACCCCTCAAACGACCCAAGTCCCGAATAAGAATCCATACTGGTGAAGACTTTCACAAAACCATCCTGTAGCAAATCACGGGCAGTTTCCCTGTCGCTAACATAACGCAGACAAACTCCCATCATTTTACGGGAATACGTTTCGTATAGCTCCTTCTGAGCCAGCCTTTCCCCATTCCTACAACCCTCTATCAGTTGTTTCTCCGTCATTTAGTGTGTGCCTTCATGCCCTTTCCAGGACCATACATTTATTATGATGTTCAAATTATCCGAAACGCTGCATTCCGGATAAATTATTTTTCTTGAAAACGCACAAAGATACTGTATTCTGGCAAATAATCGGAATCGGTATCAATTTTTAGACACAGATTTCACAAATTATGTAACCCATACCTAAATATGCTATAAAGCGATATGTCAAAATATACTTGCCCCTTACTTTTTTAGCAAGGGCAACCAGCTCCATTGTCCACCGAAGTATTCCAAGGTTTCCTCCCAAACCGTTAATATTATTTAGGATATTTAGAAAGATAATAATAGGTTTCTTTCGATAGCACGCTTTCTATATGATAGCGAGTGGAAGATGAAACGGAAAATATATATCCCCGCTCCGAAGTCGTATCGACAGGCAGATAGATGGAGGTATCCCGGATTCCTGTCATCAAGATATTTCGGGCGGATGTCGGATTGATCGAATCCGTCAGCGAATAATAGACGGTATAAGTCAACACGTCCTTTTCCGAATCCGGTTTCTGCCAGGAGAGCTTCAACTCATCCCCTTCCTTTTCCACCCGTATTTCTTCCGGGGCTGCAGGAACCGTATCGTCCAACCAGGACAAAGGAGGAAGTTGTGCCGGATATTTATAATATTTATCCTTCAACTCATCGTATATCCCTTTCGTATTGTCAAGGATATTCGCACAACGGAAGAATGTACAGCCGGCCCCTCCGTAATAACGGCTGTAGTCGATCTGATCCGTTATATCGTTGACGGTCCAGTCTGCCTCTTCTTTCAACATCCGGTACGCGCCCAATCCGGGAACTACAAGGCGTCCGTTGCAGTTATCTACCCAATTGTCAACAAACGGGAAAAAGTTATCATGCAGGTAATACATCATCGGGACGATCATATCCTGCTTCCCGTTCTGCATCCACATTTTCGGATCCTGGAAGACACTTTCATAAGCCGTCCATCCGGCGTTCGGAACACGTTCGATGCGGTTATACTTGCCGAGCGGCGAACTGCTGACCTGTATCCAAGGCTTTACCGATTTCACCCAGTCATAAATGCGGTAAACCATCTTATTGATATTCTCCCGGCGCCATTCTGCCAGCGGGCGTTTCTTACCATATTTATTATACAAGTTTTTATCCGGGAAAGATTTTGCCTGTTCCGGATAGCGGATATAATCGAAATGGATGCCGTCGATATCGTATCCGTTCACCAACTCCTTTACTAAAGACAACACATAGTCGGAAGTTCCAGGAACGCCGGGGTCTAAATACCATTCGCCGTTATGACGCTTGCAGAGTTTCGGCTGGCGCCTGACAACCGAGAGCTTTCCCTGTTCTTTCACACTCTTGTCCGTGCCTAGCAGGAAAGTTACAAACCAAGCATGGCATTCCATCCCCCGTTTGTGGCATTCGTCGACCACGAAAGCCAGCGGATCATATCCCGGCATCATTCCATATTTTCCAGAGAAAGTTTTGCTTGCCGGTTCAATAGCCGAACGCCAGATGACATCGCCACGCATACGGACCTGCAAAAAAACAGTATTGAAATTCGCATCCTGCAAACGGTCCAGAATGTCACAGACATCGCGTTGTTGCGCCTTTCGCCCCGTCTCCGTCGTTGCCGGATTATGTGGCCAGTCCAGACCATAGACAGTTGTCAGCCACACTCCCCGAATCTCACGCTTGGGAGGTTCGACTGCATTCGAAACCAATGTCAGGAACAAGAGCAATAACGACAAGCAATACTTTCTCATTTCACACATTTACTCAGCGGTACAAATGTACTGCTTTTTGCGCTTCTTCGGGATAGTCGGTAGTCAGAAAGTCCACACGCTTCTCGATCATCTCTTCCATCACCTGAGGATCATTGACCGTCCAGACATTGATTTTCAGTTTCAGATCTTTTGCTTCAACAAACCATTCCGGATGTTTCTGCATCACCTTATAATTATAGTCGAGACCGGCAAAACCGAGTTCTTTCAACTGTTTCGGAGACAAGTCGCCGTTCAGGTAGTAGACTGGAGTCTTCGGGGACAGACGGTGAAGCTCCTTTGCGGCTTCCAAACTGAAAGCGATATATTCGGTGCGTTTCGTCAATTTCTTACCATTCACCATGTCGACTACAATCTTTGCTGCTTCCCGATCCCGCAGGGGAGTCGCATGGGATTTCAATTCGAAAATCAGCTTGGTCTTTTTCAGCTTCTTCGCCCTGTCCAAATACTGTTCCAACGTCGGAAGCGTTTCGCCGTTCGAAAGTTTCAGGTCTTTCAGCTCCGCATAGGAAGCCGTCTGGATATCCTTCCCTTCTATTTTACGGTCATGGTACACAACCGGGACATTATCAACTGTCAGGTGTACGTCAAACTCGGAACCGTATACTTTGATCTCATTCGCCCGCTCCAACGAACGAATAGAGTTTTGGGCGGACCCTTCCGTTTTCCAATAACCGCGATGAGCGATCACCTTTGTCTTTCTTTTAGCCGACACGGGAACCGCCATCAGTACACACAAAAGAAAAAGAAGAGAGAGTTTCAAGTGTTTCATAACGAGAGAATAAGTTCAATGAAATTATTTTCCAATCTCCGACAAATAGCGTTCCGCCTCGATTGCAGCCGCACAACCGCTACCTGCAGCCGTAATGGCTTGGCGATAATGTGGATCAGCCACGTCTCCGGCTGCAAATACCCCCGGCACTCTTGTCTTCGGCGTACCCGGAACCGTCTTAATATAGCCAACCTCGTCTGTTTCGACCCAGGGTTTGAATATCTTGGAATTCGGAGTATGACCGATAGCCAAGAAGAAACCGTCAATTGCTATATCCACCTTTTCTTCGTCCGGTTCACCCATCCGTTTTACCAGATGTGCACCTTCGACACCGTCTTCACCGAAAAGACCGATCGTGTTATGCTCGAACAAGACCGTGATATTCGGAGTGTTCAGGACACGTTCCTGCATGACTTTGGATGCACGCAAATACGGTTTGCGGACAATCAGATACACTTGTTTTGCCAAGCTGGACAGATAAAGTGCTTCTTCACAAGCCGTATCACCACCACCTACAACAGCCACCACTTTCTTACGATAGAAAAAACCGTCGCAAGTCGCACAAGCCGAAACACCCATTCCGGCATATTTCTGCTCATCCGGCAATCCTAAATATTTGGCAGTCGCACCGGTCGAGATGATCAGCGTTTCCGTCTCAATCACTTTCTCACCGTCAATCGTCACTTTATAGGGAGCAGCAGACAAATCTGTCTCAGTCGCAATGCCAACGCGGATATCAGCACCGAAACGGGCAGCCTGCTTCCGCAAGTCTTCCATCAGTTCCGTACCGGTAACGCCTTCGGGATAACCGGGAAAATTCTCTACTTCGGTAGTAGTCGTAAGCTGTCCGCCTGGCTGAATGCCTTCGTAGAGGACAGGGGACAGATTTGCACGTGATGCATAGATAGCCGCAGTATAACCGGCAGGGCCTGAACCGATAATCAGGCAACGAACTTTTTCATTCTGAGTTGTATTCATCGTTTTATGATTTATGAGTTATGATTGATAATTTATGGATTATGATTTATGCGTCGATAATAAAATCATAATTCATAAATCACCTCAAATCTATTATTTCAGCATCAGGATAGTCTTTTTCGTTAAAAACAAAATAGCTATCCGGTTGGTTTACTCCCGTTTTCATTTTGCTGATACGGATCGTACTGCTGATCCCATTCTTTGAAAAAACGGCGATCGAAGCCGGAAGACCAGAAAACTTCTCTATCTGGAGCTCCACCCGTACGATATCGCTTTTCTTTTTAGAAACCAGCTCGATATCATAGCGGTAAATCCTTTTTCATAGGAACGGAGCAACAGGGCCGGATTCGTAGCCTGCAACTCCTCGCCGGTCGGGGTGGAAACATTGACTTCCTCATTACGCTCGACAAACGACCATTGTGTCGTTCCATCAAACCAAGTGATCATATCAGGAGTCTTCAGTACAAATTTATCACCTTTAATATCGACCGTACCATCAAAGCTTTCCGACACTTTCTGCACATCCGAACGTGTCTGCATCGTAAAGTAAGCAGTCAAGCCGTTAGAATCTTCATAAGCAGAAGCAGCCTTATCCAAAATGGACGTAGCGTTCTGTGCCAATACCCTCACACCGGATATAGTCCAAAAACACAGGAAAACAACAGCCAAAATGCGGCAAACTTTTATTTTATTATCTCTTTTCATGTCGTTTTTTATTTATGATTTAAACTCCCAATCATTAGCAGATCTCAAAAAGGGCTTATAGCACTCAAAACATGTCAATATAGATAAACCAACAACCCATCCCCATAACTCATAAATCATTTCAACGAATTCAACAACTGCTCCAGGCTGTATTCGTCCTGAATCAAGACCTGACGGGCTTTACTACCCTCGAAAGGACCGACAATACCCGCCGCCTCCAATTGATCCATCAAGCGACCTGCACGGTTGTAACCGATTGCAAACTTTCGCTGGATAAGCGAAGTCGAACCCTGCTGCTGGATCACAATCAGACGGGCTGCTTCATCGAACAACGGGTCCCGATCCGACAGATCCACCGTCCCGGCCGAAGAAGATTCACCGCCTTCACCTATATATTCAGGCAACAAATAAGCAGTCGGATAAGCCACCTGCGCACCGACATAATTCACGATATCTTCCACTTCCGGCGTATCGACAAACGCACACTGAACACGCGTCGGCTCGCTGCTTCCGGTAATCAGAACCAGCATATCTCCCTTACCGATCAAACGGTTAGCCCCCGGGGTATCCAAAATCGTACGGGAGTCAATCTGAGACATCACCTTAAACGCAATACGGCTCGGGAAGTTACTCTTGATCGTCCCTGTAATCACTTTCGTATCCGGGCGCTGGGTTGCCAAGATCATATGGATACCAACCGCACGAGCCTTAGCCGCTATACGCGAGATCGGCAACTCGATCTCTTTGCCAGAAGTCGCAATCAAGTCGGCAAACTCATCGACGATTGCAACGATATAAGGCAGAAACCGATGTCCTTTCTCCGGATTCAGACGGCGGGAAATGAATTTTTCATTATATTCCTTTATATTACGCGCCGAAGCCTCCACCAATAATTTATAACGATTTTCCATCTCGATCACCAAAGAGTTCAAAGTCGCCACCGCATCCCCCGGCTCCGTCACGATCGGTTTGTCGGCATTCGGCAATTTCGCCAGATAATGGCGTTCGATCTTCGAATAAATGCTAAATTCCACCTGCTTGGGATCGACCATCACGAACTTCAATTCGGCCGGATGCTTCTTATACAGCAAAGAGGTAATAATCGCATTCAAGCCGACCGATTTACCTTGTCCGGTCGCACCAGCCACCAACAGGTGGGGAGTCTTGCACAAGTCGAACATAAACACTTCGTTGACAATCGTCCTTCCGATCGCCACCGGCAAATCATACGTACATTCCTGGAATTTACGCGAAGCGACCACCGACTGCATCGAAACAGTCTGCGGCTTATTGTTCGGAACCTCGATTCCGATCGTTCCTTTACCCGGCATCGGTGCGATAATACGGATCTGCAAGGCTGAAAGGCTCAAAGCAATGTCATCTTCCAGATTCTTAATCTTGGAAATACGCACACCTGCTTCCGGGATGATCTCATAGAGCGTAACCGTCGGTCCGACCGTCGCCTTGATAGAAGCGATATTGATACCGAAGTCCTCCAACGTCCGCTTGATCATCTGCTGGTTCTCTTCCAATTCTTCGCGGTTTACCTCGACATTGCCCGAATCATAAAATTTCAACAGGTCGAGCGTCGGGAACATATAACGGGACAAGTCCAGGCGTGGATCATATTTACCCAATTGAGACTGATCGAATTCCTCCTCTTCTTCGGGCACTTCCACTTCGAAAATCGTGTTATTGCCATTGCCGGCCTCGACAACCGGATCATCCCCACGGGCTACTTCAAATTCAAAATCATCCTTTTGCAGGACTTCCGTTTCCACCTCGGCTTTCCGCATCTCGGTTTCCGTATCGAAAACATACTCGTCCGGCCCGATGTTTTCTTCTACTGTCTCATGATATGCAACAGGCTGAGGTGCAGCCGCCGTTTTTTCAACAGGGGCATAAACCTCTGCTTCCCCTTCCACATCATCTTCCTCTTCCGGCACTTCCGTCGTTTCACTCTTATCCCGTTTCAAACGGTTCTTTAGCCATCCGAAAGAGAAGACATTTTGCAGGAACGGGATCGTCCGTTTACTGGTGAAGATCGCAACAATCAGGAACAAGCCGACCAGCAGCAGGACCGTTCCCGGTATCCCGATATTATTCATCATCACCTCCGACAAATAATATCCGTGCTGTCCCCCCAAATAAATAAACGTATCTTCATATCCGCGGATAAAGATAAAAGCAAAGAACAACGATCCCCATATCAGCATGGCCGCACTGAACAGGAAACGTTTCAACAACGATACCCGGCTCAGGTTCATTAGCTTCGCTCCGACTGAACCGAGGAAAAACAGGATCAGGAAAGAAGAAATCCCAAACCACCGGTTCATCAGCAAATCGGCAAGAAAAGCCCCGCGCACCCCCGTCCAGTTCTCTACTGATCCACGATTGATCACCAGGTCCGACAACGGGATATTCTCGATCTTGCTCTGGTCCGCCCCTCCCGTAAAGAAAAACGAAATCAATGCCAGACCTACATATATGGTAACAATGGAAATAACCAATCCGGTAATAAAACGGGTCCGCTCGCTGGTAAAAAAGTTCCGAATCCCTTTAAATTTACTTTCCCCGTTATTCGTATTTTGTTTTGCAGTCGTCTTTTTAGCCATTACACAATTAAATTTACAACACGCAAATGTACATAGAAAATTTCAAGTTCCCTACGACATTCGCATTTCCCTTAGGCTCCAATCTCAAAATTCCGGCAAAACATTTGGGTGCGGTATCCTATATTAGCTTTACAAAGAAAAAATTGCTACTTTTGCAGATTATAAACGCAAGGTATCTACTAAGATAATTAGCATGGAAAAAGAGAACAACCCGATATACGAACGCAATACGCTGGAATTCGTAACAGTTGCACTGGAATTTTGTACGTTTGTCGAGAACGCCGGCAATACCGGTCTTTTCGACTTTCTGGATAAGGCAGTCAAGATCTTGCCCTTGCTGTATCTGAAAGCCACCCTTCTACCCGAAGCGGAAGAAGACGAAGATGCAGAACCGGAATTGACCGTCACGGAAGATATGTACGAATCGGTCCGCAACCGGATCGCCGGACTGCTCGGAGAAAAAGACTCCTATCTCGAAACGTTCCATCCGGATATGCAATACAGCGACACGCCGATCGCCGCCTTTATCTCGGAGAATCTGGCCGATGTTTACCAAGATACGGGTAATTTCATCTCTCTGTTCCGTCAAGGCAATGAAGAAGTTATGCTCGAGGCAATCGTATTGTGTCGTAAAAACTTCTGCGAATTCTGGGGACAACAATTATTAAACGCATTAAAAGCACTCCACGCCGTGCGATACAGCGATGAAGAACTTTTAGAAACCGACAAAGAAGAATGACACAACAATACACACATTCGATAACAAAAGAGGCAATATCCGAGCTTCCCTTAGAAGAATTTACCGGAAGGATCATTGTGATCGACACATTGAGGGATGTTGAGAAAGCAGTCGGCTACCTCTCCGAATTCCAGTCCGTCGGGTTCGACACGGAAACCCGTCCGAGCTTCAAGAAAGGACAACGTTACAAAATATCGCTTATGCAAATATCGACCGACGAAGCCTGTTTTCTGTTCCGCCTGAACCGGATCGGTATTCCGGAAGCATTGGAAGAATTTCTGGCAAATGAAAAGGTGCTGAAGATAGGCCTTTCACTGCGCGACGATTTCGGGGCGATGCGGAAACGCACGGACATACAACCCGCCAACTTCCTGGACTTGCAGAATTATGTCGGGCAGTTCGGCATCGAAGACGCCAGCCTGCAAAAGATATACGCCATCCTCTTCAACAAGAAAATCTCGAAAGGACAGCGTCTGAGCAACTGGGAAGCCGACGTCCTCAGCGACGCACAGAAAAAATATGCAGCCCTTGACGCATGGGCCTGCCTGAAAATATACAATCAATTGAAACAGATATAAATGAAGGAGTGTAAAGTATTTCTCAAACCGAAAAAAGAGGAATCGTTGCTACGTTTCCACCCGTGGGTATTCTCCGGTGCTATCCAAACAATCGAAGGTGAACCGGAAGAAGGCGACTTGGTAGAAGTTTATGGTACGAACGGACGCTTTTTAGGTATCGGACATTATCAGATAGGCAGTATCGCCGTACGCATCTTATCTTTCAAGCCGGTCACGATAGATGCCGCTTTCTGGGAAGAACGCATCCGTATCGCTTACACACTGCGCCAGACACTGGAACTTGCCGGAGTGGAGAACAACAATACATATCGATTGGTGCATGGAGAAGGAGATAATCTTCCGGGACTAGTCATCGACATGTATGCCCACACCGCCGTCATGCAGGCGCATTCTGTCGGCATGCACTATGCACGCCATCAGATTGCCGAAGCCCTGAAAGCCGTGTTGGGAGATTCTTTACAGAACATATATTACAAATCGGAAGCGACTTTGCCTTACAAGGCCAACTTAGACAGCGAAGACGGCTACCTGTACGGTGGTGAAGTGGAGGACATCGCTCTTGAGAACGGCCTGAAATTCTGTGTCGACTGGCAAAAGGGGCAAAAGACTGGTTTCTTTGTCGATCAGCGCGAAAACCGGTCGTTGCTGGAACGCTATGCCAAAGGACGCTCCGTACTGAACATGTTCTGCTACACTGGCGGCTTCTCGTTCTATGCCATGCGGGGAGGAGCCAAGGTCGTTCACTCGGTCGACAGCTCTGCCAAAGCGATCTCGCTGACCAACAGGAACGTGGAATTGAACTTTCCAGGTGATCCGCGCCACGAAGCTTATGCGGAAGACGCTTTCAAATATCTCGAAAAGATGGGAAGCAACTACGATCTCATCATCCTGGATCCACCAGCTTTCGCCAAACATAAAAACGTATTGCGCAATGCCTTGCAAGGTTACCGCAAACTGAACGCCATCGCTTTCGAAAAGATCAAGCCAGGAGGTATCCTGTTCACCTTCTCCTGCTCGCAGGTGGTAAGCAAAGAAAACTTCCGTCTGGCCGTATTCAGTGCTGCCGCCCAGTCCGGGCGCAATGTCCGCATCCTGCACCAACTGACACAACCCGCCGACCATCCGGTCAACATTTACCATCCGGAAGGGGAATATCTGAAAGGGCTGGTACTTTATGTAGAGTGAGAAGAGGTATGAATTATGATTTATCATTTATCATCGATGCATAAGTCATAAATCATAATTCATAAATTTAACTGAGGAAGGCATAAAATATATACGGAAATATTTCTTTATTTCGTAATAGGTTGTACCTTTGTCTCGCTTTTAAGAGAGATAGAAGTATTATTATATAAGTAAAACATAAAAACTTATTATTATGTCTAAAGTAACAGTTGTTGGCGCCGGTAATGTAGGTGCTACTTGCGCAAATGTTCTTGCCTTCAATGAAGTGGCAGACGAAGTTGTAATGCTTGACGTTAAGGAAGGTGTTTCCGAAGGTAAAGCAATGGATATGATGCAGACTGCTCAACTGCTGGGTTTCGATACTACAGTTACAGGTTGCACAAACGACTACGAAAAAACAGCTAACTCTGACGTTGTTGTCATCACTTCAGGTATTCCTCGTAAACCAGGTATGACTCGCGAAGAACTGATCGGTGTTAACGCTGGTATCGTTAAGAGTGTTGCTCAGAACATCCTGAAATATTCTCCGAACGCAATCCTGGTAGTGATCTCCAACCCGATGGATACAATGACTTACCTGTCATTGAAGTCTCTGGGTCTGCCGAAAAACCGTATCATCGGTATGGGCGGTGCTCTGGATAGCTCCCGTTTCAAATATTTCTTGTCACAGGCTTTAGGTTGCAATGCTAACGAAGTCGAAGGTATGGTAATCGGCGGTCACGGTGACACGACTATGATCCCGTTGGCTCGTCTGGCTACTTACAAAGGTATTCCCGTAAGTAAGTTGTTGAGCGCTGAAAAACTGCAGGAAGTTGTCGCTTCCACTATGGTCGGCGGTGCTACACTGACTAAGCTGTTAGGTACTTCCGCATGGTATGCACCGGGTGCAGCAGGAGCTTATGTTGTCGAGTCTATCATCCACAACCAGAAGAAGATGATTCCTTGTTCCGTTTACTTGGAAGGTGAATACGGAGAATCCGATCTTTGCATCGGCGTTCCTGTTATCCTGGGTAAGAACGGTATCGAAAAGATCGTTGAACTGGAATTGACAGCTGAAGAAAAAGAACTCTTCGCCAAGAGTGCAGCAGCCGTTCACAAAACAAACGAAGCGTTGAAAGAAGTCGGCGCTCTTTAATAATCGGAAAAAAGGTTTGATAATATAGAAAAGAGGATAGTCCTTCGGGGTTATCCTCTTTTTGTCTATACACCTTCTCCATCTTATAGTTCATATTAAATGATATAAGTTCATTTTTAGGCAGATATGAATCATTTCAACTTCACCCACCCTTTGACACTTTTCGATTATCATGTCATACAAGGGTGAAGGCAGACAACCGGACTGCCTTCACCTCAAAAATTTGCCTTCACCCTGTCTCGCCCAGATTCGGGTTGGCCATGCCCCCATCTTCACGTCCACCTATATATATTAAATGAAAAACAAGGATACTACAATATCAATTAATCAACAAATACACAGGTATTAACAGCTATTTCTACCACTCCTTACCTTTTTGCCCTTAGTCGAAAAGGTTTTTGACCTGTGTCGAAAGGGCTTTTGACCAAGGGCGAAAAGGTTTTCGACTAAAGGCAAAAGGTCTATGAGCAGGCTGTTTGACAATAGAAGCATGCCAATTGTCACTTAAATTAGCAGATTTAAACCATAACTTACTTCAATTCCCGAATCTTGATATTGCGGAACCAGATCGGATAACCATGATCCTGCAAACCGATATACCCTTCATGGGAAATGCCTTCCTGGAAGCCTTGGAAATCTTTGAATTTGCTATTGGCAACCATATCATCCCATTCTTTGCTCCACAAGGTATACTGAACGACCTTCTTTCCATTCTGGGTATGCGTCACTTTGCCATCCTTCACCTTGATCACAATCGTGTTCCATTCGCCGGCAGGTTTTACCGTTTTCGGATCGGCAGGGAGCATATCATACAAAGAACCGGCAAGGTGGTTTGCCAGCTTGTTGTCGGTTGCATCCACATTATCCAGAACCTGTACTTCGGGAGCTGCATAATAGATCGGTTTGCCCGGAACTTCGCGTACATAATAGAAGATACCTGAATTTCCCATTTTACTGGTTTTCCAATCTACAGACAGCTCAAAGTTCTTGAACTTCTTTTCCTTATACAGGATATCGCCTCCTGCACCGTGTCCAGGTTTTTTGCCCGGAGCGGTAAAGACTTTCATCGCCTCGTCTTCGATTACCCAGTTCGGGGCCATACCGGTACTGTTACATTGTCTCCAACCGGTAAAATCTTTCCCGTTGAACAGCAAAGTCCAACCTTGTTTCTTTTCTTTTTCAGTCAACGTGTTATTCGCTTTTTGCGCAAAAGAAGGGACAGCAGCCATAACTGCTAAAAGAACCACAAACGATTTAAATAAGTTTTTCATGTTACATTTCATTTTTAGATTAGACATTGAGAATATAAAACTCAACAAAGATAAATAAAAAAAGAGCTGCTCCATAAAGAACAACTCTTTCTTTTCTGTCGGATAATCCTATTTTATTTGATGATGCCCAATTTCGAAGCACTGATGAAGTCGATGATATGCTGGATTTCGTCGCTCATCGGCACCTGGTCCTTAATCATCAGCAAGGCATCGAATATACTGGTGTTACCTTGATAGATGATACGGTAAGCATGGCTGATATGTTTTACGATCTTTTCGCTCATGCCTTCGTGCATCAGGATTACGGAGTTTACCCCGTAATAGGTCGTCGGCTCCAATGCAGCCACGATATAAGGAGGCACATCCTTGCGGAAGCGGCAACCGGTCTGCGTCATCGACCAGGTTCCGACACGACATCCCTGGCTCACCAGCACGTTACCTCCGAAAATCACATAATCTTCAATCATGCAGTTGCCGGAAATCTTGCTCCCGTATCCGAACACACTGTGATTGCCGATATGCGTGTCGTGGGAAACATGCACGCCTTCATGCAGGAAATTGCCATTACCGATAACCGTCTTCCCGCCAGAATTGGTCGCACGGTTGATCACTACGTTTTCACGGATCACATTGTCATCTCCGATTTCGACGATCGTATCATCTCCCTTATAGTTAAAATCCTGCGGTTCGGCAGCAATGACAGCACCATTGAAGATGCGGTTCCTCTTTCCCATACGGGTTCCACTCATGATACTGACATGAGGCATGATCTCGCAGTCATCACCGATTTCTACATTCTTATCGATGTATGCAAACGGATGGACGGTTACGTTCGCTCCTAACTTCGCGCTTGCATCTACATAAGCTAACGGACTAATCATAATAATCTCCTTTTAAATTGTCAATTGCTTTTTACTCTCTTCCGCCACCGACGGCACTATATAAATTGATAACAGCCTGCATACGCTGGACATTGTCGGAGACTTCCGTCAACTGCGCACTGAGCAGACTCTGCTGGGCAGAAAGAATTTCCAGATAAGTGGACTGTCCGGATTGGAACAAAGCATTAGTATAGGTTACCGCCTTTTCCAACTCTTCTATCTGAGCCTTGTCCTGGATAAGTTTTCTATTGGTAGCATCATAAAGATGCAAAGCGTCACTCACTTCCTTTCCCGCTTCCAGAATCGTCTGCTGATAGTTCATCTTGGCAATCTGTTCTTCCGCTTTTGAGATTTTCAGGTTGGCCACCAGCTTACCATTGTTAAAGATCGGCTGTGCCAACGAAGCCAACGCCTGAAACATAAACTGTCCCGGATTGGAAACCGTAACACCCGAACCATTCGTCCAACCGGCTGTCGCCGTAATATTGATTCCCGGATAAAAAGCGGCACGGGCCTTATTGGTCGTATAATAAGCGCTGGCCAATGTCATCTCGGCCACCTTCACATCCGGACGGTTTTCCAACAACTGCAAAGGAACACCAGCCATCAGCTCTTCTGGCATCACCTGGTCTTCAAGCGTACTGCGGTCGATAGGCTGCGGTGCTTTCGCTAGCAATACAGATAAGGAGTTCTCCACTTCACGCACCTGACGCTTCAGTTCGATCAACGAACCGGATACCTGATGGTACACGGCACGCATCTGGACGACTGCGGCTTCTGTTGTCATGCCGGCAACCTTCATCGCCTCCATAGCCCGCACATTTTCTTTGTAGATATCTACCGTCTTGGAAGTAATCTCCACCTGGCGGTCCAACATCAACAGAGTGAAGTAGGCATTGGCGATTCCGCCGATCAGCTGCGAGCGTATCGCTTGCTGCGTGTACTGGCTCTGCAAGTAAGCGGCTTTCTGCCCGCGGCTCGCATTCAATAGTTTACCAAACAAATCGACTTCCCAGCTGGCTGCCGCCGGCAAGGTATAGGCTTTTACATACCCCGTATTTTCCATTTTGGTTATGGTTCCTTGCGGAGCCAGATTCAAAGAAGGGAGGAAAGACAGGCGAGCGGAAGTCAGCAACAATTTGGCCTCCTCTACCCTCAGGATAGCGGCTTGCATATCCACATTGTTTGCCAATCCCTCTTCGATCAAGGCCTGCAATTTAGGATCACGAAAAACTTCCTTCCAGGGCAGGTTTCCCATATTGGCCGTATCTGTTGCTGCCAACGTGTCGGTGGCAGAGACCGGATCACGGTAGATACCGGAAGTTTCGATCGTATCCGGACGGTCATATGCCTTATAGATATGGCAACTGCTCAAAAGAGCGGTTGCACATACCATATATATAATCTGTTTCTTCATTGTCATCTCTTATTTTGTTTTTGCGTACTGTTCTATTTCCGTATTCATATCGCTGTTATCCAAATCTTCCCATTCGATAGGTTTGAATTTCTCCTGCAAGTACTGGAATACCACAAACAAAACCGGAACAATAAAAATCTGGAAGATCATACCGATGAACATACCTCCGATGGCGGCAGTACCCAAAGTACGGTTACCGTGAGCACCTACACCGAACGCGAACATCATAGGCAACAGACCGACTACCATAGCCAACGATGTCATCAGGATAGGACGTAGACGAGCGGCAGCACCTAAAACGGCAGCCCACGTGATACTCATACCCATACGGCGACGATCAAGGGCAAACTCTACGATCAGGATGGCGTTCTTCGCCAACAAACCGACCAACATGATCAAGGCGATCTGCATATAGATATTGTTGGACATCGTACCTAAGATCATCTTCAAAGCCGGGATATTACCCAAAGCAGCCCATCCCTGTACGAACAGGAAGCTACCCATCAAACCGAACGGAATGGAAAGCAATACTGCCAACGGCAGAATATAACTTTCATACTGGGCGCTCAGCAACAAATAAACGAAGACGAAACAGAGCAGGAAGATCAAACCGGTCGTGCTGCCGCTGGTTTCAGCCTCTTCACGCGCCATACCACCCAACTCGTATCCGAAACCGGTCGGAAGCGTCGTACCGGCAACCTCCTCGATCGCTTTCAATGCTTGCCCGCTGGTGTATCCATCCGCCGGCGCAATCATCACTTTAATAGATGTATACATATTGAAACGGCTGATAATATCCGGTCCATACACTTTCTTGATAGACACGAACTGCGAGATTGGAGCCATTTCGTTTCCATTGCGGACTTTGATATTCTTCAACGATTCCAAATTGGTACGCAAAGCCGGATCAGCCTGGACCATCACACGGTACATCTTACCGAAACGGTTGAAGTTGGAGGCATACAAACCACCGTAATATCCCTGCATGGTTGCCAGAATATCACTCGGACTGATCCCTACTTTCTTACAGGCAGCCGCATCGATATCGATCATATACTGCGGGAAGTTAGGGTTGAAGGTACTCTGTGCCGACTTGATTTCAGGACGCGCTGTCAAAGCAGCCATATATTGCTTCGTCACATCGAAGAATTTTTCCAGATCACCACCAGTCTTATCCTGCATGTTCAACTCGATATCACTGGATGCGGAATACCCTGGGATCATAGGCGGAGTAAAGAACAGCACCTGTGCATCCTTCACAATCTTTTGCGCGCGCATGAACAAACTGCCATACACAATATCCGAACTCTGCATCATGGAACGTTCTTCCCAATCTTTCAACTTGATAATGAACGAACCGTATGAAGGCCCCTGGCCACCGATAAAGCTGAAACCAATAATGGCCGTACGCGATTTGACTGCCGGGTCGGCAGCGATCAGGCTATCCACCTTGTTCATCACCTCTATCGTACGTTCCTGGGAAGTTCCCGGAGGCAGCGTCACCACTCCCATGATCGTACCGGTATCTTCATTCGGAACCATACCTGTCGGGGTCACATTCATCAAAACAACAAGCAGGACGATACATCCGGCAACGATACCGAACGAAAGCCATTTCTTTTGGATAAAGAATACAACACGTTTTTTATAGCTGTTCAGCAAAGAGTCGTATGCGGCATTGAAAGAAGAGTGGAAACGGGAGACGAAAGTCGATTTCTTCTCATGCCCTTCTTCGTGCGGCTTCAAGAACATCGCACACAGAGCCGGACTCAGCGTCAAGGCGTTCAATGCAGACAAACCGATCGAGATAGCCATCGTCAAACCGAACTGGCGATAGAATGTACCGGCCGTACCGCTCATGAAACTTACCGGAATAAACACGGACATCATGACCAACGTAATGGAGACGATAGCACCGCCCAGCTCGTTCATGGCATCGATAGAAGCCAGTTTCGCTGATTTGTATCCCTGATCCAGCTTGGCATGGACACCCTCGACGACCACGATCGCATCATCGACCACGATCGCAATGGCGAGCACCATAGCACAAAGAGTCAGCAAGTTCAAGCTAAAGCCGATCAGCGATAGCATGAAGAACGTACCGATCAATGCTACCGGGATCGCGATAGCCGGAATCAAAGTCGAACGTAAATCCTGCAAGAAGATATACACAACGATGAATACCAGGATGAAAGCTTCAATCAATGTCTTGAGCACCTCGTGAATAGAAGCGTACAAGAAGTCGTTGGCATTCATACCGACGTCGATCTTCAAGCCCGGAGGCAATATCTTTTCTGTTTCTTCCAGCAGGTTCTGGATATTATTGATGGTTTCCGTCGCATTGGTTCCTGCCATCTGATAAACGATACAGGTTACGGCACTATGACCGTTTACTTTATTGACAAAGTTATAAGTCAGACGTCCCAATTCGATATCGGCGATATCTTTCAAACGGAGCACTTCACCATCCGGCAAAGCTTTCACGACCATGTTCTCAAATTCGTTCACTTCCTGCAAACGTCCCTTATAACGGATCGTATACTGGAAACTCTGGTTACCCTGTTCACCAAACGAACCCGGAGCGGCTTCCACGTTCTGCTCAGCCAAGACGCCTGCAACGTCATTCGGAACCAGTTTGTACTGTGCCATCACATCCGGCTTCAGCCAAATACGCATGGAATAGTCTGTTCCTAACACGTTTGCATCACCCACACCAGGTACACGCTGTACTTCCGGAATCAGGTTGATCTTGGCATAGTTCTCGATAAATCGCTGGTCGTAACGGTCCTCGGCATCATAAACAGAGAACACGATCAACATGGAGTTCTGACGTTTCTGAGTCGTCACACCGATCTTGGTTACTTCGGCCGGCAGCAAACCTTGTGCCATGGAAACACGATTCTGTACATTGACGGCAGCCATGTCAGGATCGGTACCCTGTTTAAAATAAATGGAGATTTCGGCCGATCCGTTATTCGAAGCCGATGAAGTCATGTACATCATGTTCTCCACACCATTGATCTGGTCTTCCAGCGGCGCAATCACACTATTCAATACCGTCTGTGCGTTTGCCCCCGTATAAGTAGCTCTCACCGAAACGGTTGGAGGGGCAATATCCGGATATTGGGTAATAGGCAAGGACAGCAAGCCTAATATACCCAGTATGACAATCAAGATGGAGATCACCGTTGAGAGCACCGGGCGGTTTATAAATCTATCTAATTTCATATCTTCTGTTTTTAACGAACAAATGGAAGTTATTAATTAAAAGCGGTCTTCAGATTACCTTCGTTCTGGTCTTTCAAGGCCTGATCATATTTCGCTTTCTGCTGTTCCGGCGTGATCGGCTCGATAGCCTGGCCGTCATGGAGGTTCTGTACGCCTTCGATCACGATTTTGTCACCGGATTTCAAACCATTCGTCACCAGGTAATTCTTCCCGTCATCCAGATTAGAGATCTGAATCTCCGTATTCTTCACGGAATTGTCCGCCTGCAAGACGAAAACAAACTTTTTGTCCTGGATTTCGACAGTAGCGGACTGAGGGATAATAATAATCCCATCCATCGTGTATGGGAATATGATGTTGCCGGTACCGCCGCTTCTCAATATATTTTTATCATTCGGGAAAACAGCACGCATGCTGACAGACCCGGTTGACTGGTCGATTACACCGCTAACGGCATCGATCTTGCCTTCCGACTGATAGGTTGTGCCGTCGGACAGCTGCAAGCGGACAGCCGGCATCTTTTCCAGCTGTTCTTTCAAAGTGCCCCCGGCTCTTGTCAAGCGCAATAACTCTTTCTCCGTCATAGAAAAATAAACATACACGTCGTTGATTTCGGATACGGTTGTCAACGGCTGCGAAACAGAAGGGCTGACCAGACTTCCGATACGGTACGGAAATGTACCGACAACGCCATTCGACGGGCTTGTCACCGTACAGAAAGATAAATTCTGATTTGCGCTTACCAAAGATGCTTCTGCCTGAGCCAGGCTTGCCTTGGCAGACATAAGCTGGTTGACCGCTGTCTGATACTCAAAATCACTGATAATCTTCTGATCGAACAAAGCCTTTTTATTCTTTTCGGTCAGGGTCAAAGTAGCGACATTGGCTTTAGCCATCTCGACAGCCGCTTTTGCCTGTCCGACTGCAGCAGCATACTGGGTCGGATCGATCTGGAACAAAGCCTGCCCTTTACGAACTGTTGCTCCTTCATCCACACATAACTTAACGATAAAACCCGAAACCTGGGGGCGTACCTCAATATCCTGCGTTCCTCTGATCGTCGCCGGATAGGATGTTGTCTGGTCGCTCGTTGTCGAATTGACAGCAAGGACAGCAAATTCATTATCCCCTAACTTCATACCGCTTTGATTGTTCCCGCAAGCGGTTAATAAAGATACCCCTACTGCAAACAATGCAATTTGCCTTAATTGGGTAATAGTAGTTCTCAACATTTGTTTATCCATATTCATTATTATATATCTTCTATACTATTCTTGTTTTAGTCATTAGAAGGCCATCAAAAAGCCATCGCAACGGGTGAGATCCGCTGCATCCATAGTAAAAAAATTCCACAACGATGCTGTCCTAAACTTATGGGTTCATAGCCTATTCCTCATAAAAAGCGTACAAATGTAGAATCTTTTTGTTGTACTTTTTCCGTTTATACAATCTTTTATACTAAAAAATTGCTTATTTTATATTTCTGTATCAGAGATATATTGAGAATTTGACCAATCGAAAATATATTCGTTTAAATTGATACATAATTTTAACACAGAATTTGTTTATTCAATAATTTATCCTAATTTTACGGCTTATATAACCTAAATAATCAATTCATATGGAACCAAAGTTTATGATATCGGAAGTGTTCGGCACTTCATGGAAGTACACTAAATCTCAGATCTGGGTACTGGTAGGGCTGTTTATCGGATATTTTATCCTGTCATCAATCATTAGTCTGTTCGGTATGCCAGCGCAAGGTTCGATGGTCGGTAAGATCATCGTGAATCTGATCAGTGCCGTCATATCCAGTGCTTTCATGTTGGGCTACATAAAAAATCTGTTCCAGACAATGGATGGAGAAGAACCACAGTTTTCCGCATACGGGCAGCAATCCCGTAAAATCTTCACTTATCTTATTGCCAGTATCATTATGGGGATCGCAGTGGCTATCGGAATATTCTTACTGATTGTTCCGGGTATCTATCTGGCTATCCGCCTGCAATTTTATTCTGCCTATATCGTAGAGGAAGACTGCGGAATTATAGAATCACTGCAAAAAAGCTGGGACTTGACTAAAGGACAGGGGATGCCGTTGTTTTTATTACTGTTGGCCATGATCGGCACTGCGATCGTCGGTTGCATCTTGTTCTTCGTCGGACTCTTTGTCGCCGTTCCTCTTATCTATATGATGCAGTGCTACACATTCAGAAAATTAAATACGATTTCAACAGAAGAAGAAGTACAACAACTATAATATCAAATCATAAATAGACAACAGCCCGCAAAAATAAACATTCTGCGGGCTGTATAGCTTTCCGATCTATGGGTAAGACATATAGAATCAAAGACATTGCAGAGATGTCCGGAGTTTCGACCGGAACCGTCGACCGCATATTGCACAACCGAGGCAAAGTATCCGAAGAGGCACAGAAAAAAGTAGAAAAAGTTTTAAAAGAAATAGACTATCACCCGAACCTGATAGCCCGTTCCCTTGCACTAAAAAAGAACTACCATTTTATCACTCTGATTCCTTCTTTTGCAAAAGGCGAATATTGGGATAAACTTTGCGAAGGAATAGATAAAGCAGAGCAGGAACTTTTCAGCTACAACGTAGAAGTCGAACGTATGTGCTTCAATCAATACGACAAAAGCAGTTTCGACGAGCTCATTCCCCGGATCGAAAAAGCCGACTGTCAGGGAGTCGTGATTGCAACACAGTTCCATGACAGTGTCGTCAAGTTGGCATCCCGGCTGGATCAGTTACAAATACCTTACATACTGATAGACGCATTCATTGAAAACACAAATTGCGTGGCCTATTACGGGACCAACTCGTATGATTCCGGATACATTGCCGGCCGTTTGCTATACGAACAAATCAACCCGACCGAAAATATCGCAATCTTCCGCTTTATCCGCAAAGGAGAAATGCAGGTAACCCAGGTCATGAAACGCGAGGAAGGCTTCAGGAATTATCTGGCAGAAAAGAACTATGACGGACGTATCTATTCCGTACAATTACATGCCGACGAACCGGAAAAGAACATAAGCATACTGAATACTTTCTTAGAAGAGCATAAAGAGGTGAACGCAGGTATCATATTCAACTCCCGTGCCCACTTACTGGGAAAATACTTCCGCGATAAAGGAGAGAAATTCAGATTGATCGGCTATGATGTGATAGACCCGAATATCACTTGCCTAAATGACGGTTCCATCACGCACCTGATCGCCCAACGGCCGGAAGTGCAGGGATTCAATTGCATACGGGCACTGTTCCGCCATTTAGTCCTCAAAGAAAAAGTGGAACAGATCAATTATATGCCGATTGATATCCTGATGAAAGAGAATATCAAATACTATAACAATTATATTTGAAAACATAAAAAGGTATTTTTTATCCGTTTTCTTTTTGTTTGATAAATAAATACTATACTTTTGTGCCCAATGTGTGCGCGAGCACAATGAGATAGTAACAATGAAATTATCACAATCATAAACAATAAAAATATGGCTAATTTATTTTGCGTTAAAGACAAAGTTGTCATTATTACCGGTGGAGCCGGGATCTTGGGCAGAGGTATTGCTGGTCACCTTGCTGAAGAAGGTGCTAAAATCGTTATTCTTGACCGTGCAGCCGAAGTTGGTGAACAAATTGTAGCCGACATCAAAGCTAAAGGAGGAGAAGCAAGCTTCTTCCTGACCGACGTATTAAACAAAGAAATTCTGGAACAGAACAAAAAAGATATCCTGGCCAAATATGGTCGTATCGATGCATTGCTGAATGCAGCCGGCGGTAATATGGCTGGCGCGACCATCGGACCGGACAGCACGATTTTCGACCTGAACATCGACGCTTTCCGTAAGGTGGTAGACCTGAATCTGTTCGGAACAGTTCTCCCGACAATGGTATTTGCCGATGTAATGGCTAACCAAAGAGAAGGTGCTATCGTTAACTTCTCTTCCGAATCCGCCTTGCGCCCGCTTACCCGCGTCGTGGGTTATGGTGCTGCCAAAGCCGCCATTTCCAACCTGACTAAATACCTGGCCGGTGAACTGGCAATCAAATTCGGAGAAGGTTTGCGTGTAAATGCAATTGCTCCGGGATTCTTCCTGACGGAGCAGAACCGTACTTTGATGACAAATCCGGACGGATCTTACACTCCACGTGCTGAATCTGTCATTGCACATACTCCGTTCAGACGTCTGGGTACACCGGATGAATTATTTGGTACAATCCAATACTTGATCAGCGACGCTTCCAAATTCGTAACCGGAACAATCGCTATCGTAGACGGTGGTTTTGATGCATTCTCTATTTAATCTCACAATTAAAAACAAGACATTATGTATTTATGTGAACAAACATGGCGCTGGTACGGACCGAACGATCCTGTTAGTCTTTCCGATATCCGCCAAGCCGGCGCTACCGGAATTGTAAATGCCTTGCATCATATCCCGAACGGAGAAGTATGGACTGTCGAAGAAATACAGAAACGCAAGGATATGATCGAAGCAGCCGGCTTACGCTGGAGCGTAGTGGAAAGTGTTCCCGTACACGAACATATCAAAACACAAAGTGGAGACTTCCAGAAATATATCGACAACTATAAAGAAAGTATCCGTAACTTGGCTGCATGTGACATCCGTGTGATTACTTACAATTTTATGCCGGTTCTGGACTGGACCCGTACAAACTTGGCTTACACCATGCCTGACGGCTCTAAAGCATTACGTTTCGAACGTGCAGCTTTTATGGCTTTCGATCTCTACATCCTGAAACGCCCTGCTGCAGAACAGGAATATACAGACGAAGAAAAAGCAATCGCAAAAGCCCGTTTCGACGAGATGAGCGAAGATGACAAAGCACTGCTAGTACGCAATATGATCGCTGGCCTGCCCGGCTCCGAGGAAAGTTTCACATTGGATCAATTCCGGGCCGAACTGGATCGTTACAAAGACATCGATGCGGAAAGACTCCGCGCCAACTTGATTTATTTCCTGAAAGAGATTACTCCGGTTGCTGACGAAGTAGGCGCACGTATGGTTATCCATCCGGATGATCCTCCCTACTCGATCTTAGGCTTGCCCCGTATCTTGAGCACTGAAGAGGATTTCCGCAAGTTGATCGAAGCCGTACCAAACAAAAGCAACGGTTTATGCCTCTGTACCGGCTCATTCGGTGTTCGTGGGGATAATGACCTAGCCGGTATGATGAAACGGTTCGGTGACCGTATCGACTTCGTCCATATACGTAGTACCAAACGCGATGAAGCCGGAAACTTCTTCGAAGCAAACCTGCTGGAAGGAGACGTAAACGTTTATGAAGTAATGAAAGCCCTTCTTGAAATCGAGCAGGAACGCGGTTGCTCAATCGCAATGCGTCCGGATCACGGGCATCAGATGATCGATGACTTACACAAGAAGACTAATCCAGGTTATTCCTGTATCGGTCGTTTGCGTAGTTTGGCTGAATTGCGTGGTTTAGAACTGGGTATTGCCTGTTCTTTATTCAAATAATGAGTGACGAGTAATCACAAATAGTTTGGCATTGAAAGGCGTCTGATTCTTTTTCGGACGCCTTTTTCATTTTACCTCTCTCCCGTTTCACTTTTTTTCCTATTTTTGTAGTGTCAATAATTTTACAAAATGTCTAAAACACACTACAGCATATTGTCAGTCATATTATTACTAGTGTTAAGCGCATGCCATTCTTTGTGGACGGCTCAGACGCAGCCTGCCCTGCAGCAGGAATCAATCCTGGTCCTGCCAACAACGGATATTCCTCTTCCAAACACAGATTTTGCTTTTCTGTTTCCGGAAGAACCGAAACTGTACGAACAAACATCTCCCCGCAAAAATATAACAGTAAACTTCTCCAACAGAGAAAAAAATGATATTGCCGTAACGGATCCGCTCCTGATGGCAGATGAGAATTCGATGCTTATCGATTTAAGCCTGATACAGAAAGAAGACTATGCTTTCCCTTTACCCGGCGCAAAAGTAATCTCTCCATATGCCGGACGTAGAAAACACCATTCGGGTGTAGATTTGAAAACTTGCGCCAATGATACGATCATATCAGCATTCGACGGAATCGTCCGTCTAGCTAAGCCTTATTATGCATACGGAAACGTAATTGTTGTACGCCATTATAACGGATTGGAAACAGTCTATAGCCATAACTCCAAAAATCTGGTCAAGCCGGGAGACTATGTAAAAGCCGGACAACCGATTGCACTGACCGGACGCACAGGAAGAGCTACGACGGAACACCTTCATTTTGAAGTACGGGTAAACGGGCAACACTTCAATCCGAATCTGGTATTCGACCTGCAAGAACGGAAACTTAACAATCAATGCCTGGTATTCACCCAAAAAGGTGGCAAAATTGCAGTGAAGCCCGTCGAACTAATGCCTCATCAGTTCGCAGGCGACTACAGTTACTCACCTGCCTCCTGTAAAAACAAGGAACAGATAGAAAGCAAAAAGGAAACTCTGTAACCCCCTTTTTCAATGCCCCTGCAAAGCTTCTATCAGAAGATTGATATTAACGGTAAACAAACGGACTGATATCGCCAACAAAATAATACCGAAGAACTTCCGGATAATATAGATTCCGCCTTTTCCGAAAAAGCGTTCGATACGGGCTGTCATGCGAACGACAAAATAGACCCATATCATATTCAGTATTAAGGCTATCACAATATTGACACTAGCATACTCCGCCCTCAAAGATAATAATGTGGTAAACGAACCGGCACCCGCCAGTAAAGGAAAGACCAACGGAACCAGTGTCGCCTCCTTTATCGGTCCCTGATTTTTAAAGATTTCTATATCGAGTATCATTTCCAGTGATAACAGGAAAATAACAAACGAACCTGCCACTGCAAACGATTCGATATCCACATGGAAAAGCCGTAGCAGGACATCGCCTGCGTAGAAGAACCCAATCATCAACAAAAAAGAGATAACCGTTGCCTTCATAGCATTCACGTCCTTACCCTTTTCTTTCAAATTGATAATAATTGGAATGGAACCAATAATATCAATCACAGCAAATAACACAATGAATGCACTGATCATTTGCTGAAAATCAAAACTTTCAAACATAAGATACCCTTTTAATTGCTCTAAAGATACAAAATCTTTTCCAAGAGTCGACTGACAAATAGTAACAATCGCTTCGATAGACAACGTTTTTTCATACTAAATCAGAATCTCTTCACGAAAAAATAGCGACCTTTGCATACACTTATATTGCTCCAAGCAAGAAAGTAATTAAATGTTGTCGGGAGATATGGATATAAAAACGATTTTAAAAAAGTATTTGGTATTTGTCTTTGGATTATATTTTTTAGCTGCAGGAATTGTCCTGATTATACATTCCGCTTTAGGAACGACTCCTATTTCAAGTGTAAATTATGTGTTAAGCCTCAACAGCCCTCTTTCTTTAGGGACCTGTACCTTTATCGTAAACGTATTGCTGATACTAGGACAGTTCTGGTTAATCCGAGGGACGAAAAGCCGTCAAGACCAAATATCTATCCTGTTGCAAATTCCATTTTCGTTCATATTTTCAACATTCATAGATTTCAATATGTCACTCGCTGAAGACCTGCATCCATCCAATTATATAACGTCGATTGCGCTGTTACTGTTGGGTTGTCTCATCCAGTCTATTGGTGTCGTATTAGAAATCAAACCCCAGGTTGCGATGATGAGTGCAGAAGGATTCGTCAACTACGCCGCCCGCCGTTACAATAAAGAGTTCGGAAAATTCAAGGTCATTTTCGATTTCACTTTAGTAACGGTCGCCATCATTTTATCACTGATCTTCACTCAACGGATCGAAGGAGTCAGAGAAGGCTCTCTGATAGCAGCCTGCATCACAGGCTATATCGTGAGTTTCCTGAACAATAAAATCATGACTCGAAAAATGCTTTCCAGGGTTTCTTCCATACTATCAAACCTCGCTTTCAATACGAATATTAATTGCATTCATTCCCCTCAGACCGCGTTCAAGTTCAAAAGTAACGATGTCGGTTTCCGAAATATCGGTCAGTGTATTATTACTAACATGAAAAAAATACTTCTCGTCGCTACCAAGGTCTTTGATAAAACCATATCCTTTTGATTCATTAAAATAATCAACCCTCCCTTTCAGCACGGTAGGTGTCTCTATATCTTCTTTTTTTGGGGTAGAGATAAGAATATCTTCTTGCTTAATTTCTTCTTTATTAGGATTCAATTCGGGAGGAGTCGATGTAATCACGCCGTTTTCATCCACATAAGCGATCATATCATCAAAACTATTCGCTTTGCCAAGCAATTTTCTGTCTTCTTTCTTTTTTTGTTTTTCGGCCCTTCGGGCTTGTTTCTTTTTTTCGTTTTCTCGTTTATTGTATGTTACGGATTTTGCCATTTATCTATATTTATTTATATTAATAATCAATCTATTTTGTAAGAATTCAAAGTAGAATGCCAAGATATTTCCGGTATATGGAAATGCAGGATATAAAAAAACCAAATCCTCTGGATCTTCCTGTTTCTCTATCCATGATAACTTTTGCAGATGTAATTTCTCCATACTCTGCAAATAAATCATTCAAATCAGCATCATTAATGCTATAATTTAAGCCTGTAATGTAAATGTTCATTTAAAATTTTATTTTTAATAAATACTAATTAGGGTATGAGGAGGAAAATTAATGGAGAGGCCTACTTAATAATAAAGAAGAACTATACGCTAATAATACGTAACTCAAACTCTGACCCAAAGATAACACTATTAATCGAACCAACAACTATTACAAGCTATAAATTCTCGTTTTTCTTGTTAAGACTGTCAAAACATAATTTCTACCCGGATCAGAGCTCCGTTTCACAGAGGTTGTTATCATCTCAAAAACTCCTAAACCGGACAATCAGCAAGAGTCTTTTTCCGACAAAGACACCCTACCAAATGATCATTTACAAACCCTGTAGCCTGCATATGAGCATAACAGATCGTAGAGCCAAAAAACTTAAACCCTCGTTTCTTCATATCCTTGCTCATCACATCAGATTCTGGGGTTGTAACCGGAATCTCCTTCAACGATTTGAAATTATTTACAATCGGTTTCTGTTCAGGGAAAAACGATAACGTATAATTATAGAAACTGCCAAATTCCTTTTGAATCGCGATGAAACATCTGGCATTCGTGATCGTGGATGCAATCTTCAGCCGATTCCTGACAATCCCATCGAAAAGCATCAGCCGGTCAATATCATCCGAGGTCATCGCAGCTACTTTCTCAACATCAAAATTATAAAATGCTTTTTTATACCCTTCACGCTTACGAAGAATAGTAATCCAAGCCAATCCAGCCTGGGCACTTTCCAGAACAAGAAATTCGAATAAGGTTTTATCATCGGTAACCAATTTACCCCATTCCTCATCGTGATATTTCACATATAAATCGTCCGTACCAGCCCATCCACAGCGTCTATTTACAAGATCTTCCATCTTTCATAATTTATGATCTTCAAAGATATTTATTTAAGATGAATATACAAGAAAGGTTGTCTAAAAACTTATAGGCAAATACATTGAACGTCACATACAAAAAAATCCCGAAACTTTTGAATTTCGGGATTTTTCTTTAATCTATTATTTGCTTTCGCGGTGCGTACGGTACTTTAACCTACAATTTTACAAAATATCATAAACTTGCAACTATCTACTAGTAAACAGATTATTATGATTGGTATATATCGTAAAATATCACCTAAAATCTTTTGCTATCTCAATAATTGGGTGTATATTTGGGTGCTAATTTAATTACACCCGAATATGAATATCAAGAGAAACATCATCTTTTCTTTGGAAAGCCGGAAGAAGAACGGCGTACCAATCGTGGAGAATGTGCCTATCCGTATGCGTGTGATATTTGCCAGCCAGCGCATTGAGTTTACAACGGGCTACCGCATCGACGCAGCCAAATGGGACGCCGACAAGCAGCGTGTAAAGCCGGGCTGCACCAACAAACTGAAACAGAGCGCATCCGAAATCAACACCGACCTGCTGCGCTACTATACGGAAATACAGAACATCTTCAAGGAGTTCGAGGTTCAGGGAACTATGCCTACCACCGCACAAGTGAAGGAGGCTTTCAACAACCTGCATAGCGAAAAGAGGGAGGAGGAACAGCAGAAGCCCCTGACGTTCGCACCTATGGAGGTGTTCGGGGAGTTCATCAAGGAATGCGGGACGCAGAACGGCTGGTCTGACGCCACTTATGAGAAGTTCGCCGCAGTGAGGAAACACCTTGAGAAGTTCGACAAGGAACTGACCTTCGAGGCACTGGACGAACCCAAGCTGACAAGCTACGTGAATTTCCTCAAGGACGTGGAAGGCTTGCGCAACACGTCCACCATGAAGCAGATAGCCTACCTGAAATGGTTCCTGCGGTGGTGCACCAAGAAGGGGTACTGCATGAACAACGCCTACGAGAGCTTCAACCCGAAGCTGAAAAGCGTCCAAAAGAAGGTGATATTCCTCACATGGGAAGAACTGAACAAGCTGAAAGACTACAAGATACCCCTGACCAAGCAATATCTCGAACGGGTAAGGGACGTCTTTCTGTTCTGCTGTTTCAGCGGGCTGCGCTATTCGGACGTGTACAACCTCAAACGGAGCGACATCAAGCCCGACCATATAGAAGTGACCACCGTAAAGACAGCGGACAGCCTTATCATAGAGTTAAACAACCACAGCAAGGCGATACTGGAAAAATACAAGGACGTATACTTTGAAGACCATAAGGCACTTCCGGTCATCAGCAATCAGAAGATGAACGATTATTTGAAAGAACTGGGGGAGCTTGCGGAAATCAACGACCCGGTAAGGGAAACTTACTACAAGGGAAACGAACGTATAGACACCGTCACACCCAAATACGCCTTGCTGGGAACCCATGCCGGAAGGCGGACATTCATCTGTAACGCTTTGGCATTGGGCATTCCCGCACAAGTGGTGATGAAATGGACGGGACACAGCGACTACAAGGCGATGAAACCGTACATAGACATAGCCGACAACATCAAAGCTAATGCGATGAACAAATTCAACCAACTGTAACCACAATTATATCATGGAAGAAAGAATAACGTCAATGATACCCCGCTACGGGAAGCTCAACAAAATATACGCCGAAATAATATCCGGCGGCAGTTTCTCTTTTGAGAAGCAACAGTTCATTTCTGATTTTTACAGAGAGTACGGGGACACGCAGACCTTTGAAACCGCACTTATCAGCCTCATGCTTGAAGCGGACGCCGCGCACTTCTCCATATTGCTGAACAGCCTGAAACGGGAGATTGAGGGCAACATCTCGACTTACAGCGCCTGCAAGGAGTTTTTTGACTGTCTCGATACCGGATATGTCTGCCGACAGCATGAAGAGCGCTTCGACTGGAGCATCGACAGACAGATGAAAGTCACAAACGGATATTACCGGGAACTCATGGCAGCTAACGGCTCTTTGGAAGCAGTAGGTTTCAGGGAACACGACCGTCAGGAAGAAGAACTGCTGGAAAGAAGGTACGAACGGTGCAAACGGGAATACGACAAGGAGAAAACCAAGCTGGATGAACTGTACAGGCAGAAGGAGCAGGCAAGACGGGAAGCCCTGCAATGCCTGCAAAACCGTTGCGGGGACATTTGCAGGCTGGGCGGCTCACTATTGGCAATCCTTGAAAAATACCTGACCGACCAAAAGAAAAAGGAAGGGGAAGAAAAGGAAATGTCCGCATCCGGTACCACCCCGGCAAGCCCGCCCGCCTATTTCCCCATGCGGCTGCTGTCAGCCATTTATGAGAAATGCAACGGTGAACAGTTCGAAGCCGTTTCCGAACTGGACTTCTACGCCAGCATGAACCTGCAACCATGCGAAGGCAGACTGAAAACAAGACCGAGGGAGAAGGCGCGCGTATGCTATCTCATTTTCCTTATGGGTGAAACGCTGCCCAAGCCGGACAGAGAGAAATGGAAAGAGGACATCATGAACCTGCTGGGAATAGACGATACATACTACAAGTCAAAATACAAAGAGCCCGTTTCCGATTTCCCCAGTGACAGCAACCGGGAATTTGCCAAGGAAATGCGGTCAATATTCCGATAGTCGATGATATGTCCCGACATTCCACGATACCACCACTTTTACCACTCAAAATAATTTCCGCCACTCTTTATTACTTACTGATATTTAACAAGATAGCGTGATATTCAAATCACGCTATCCACATCCTTACCACCCGTACCCGGAAGTAACTTTGCACTGTTCGAACGAGGTAAAAAGCCCATGCGCAGGGCTTGCAGTACAAACGTTAATTTCATTCTGATATGGAAATTAGAGACCTTTTATCAAAGCCCGTATGGCAGATGACGGGCGAAGAGTTCATATTCTTGAACCGGCACGCCTTGCAGGGAAGCGGAACGAAGCCAGCACAACCGGCAGCCGACAAGGAAAAGAAGTATGTGTACGGGATAGGCGGCATAGCTCGGCTGTTCGGGTGCAGCATACCCACAGCAAACCGCATCAAGAAAAGCGGGAGGATAAACAGAGCCATTACGCAGATAGGACGCAAAATCATCGTCGATGCGGACATGGAGCTGGAACTGGCAGGACGCAAAAGCGGGGGACGCGGATAGGGAGGTGTAGTATGGACAACAAGGAAAGAAACATCACCCCCGAAGAGGCGGTAATCCTATGGCATGCCTCGCGGCTTGACCTCTCGAAAAACCACGAGCAGGCGCCCGAAATCCTGAAAGTGCAGGGCTCCGTCATCGGCACACTGGGAAATTTCAGCGCGTCAATCGGAAAAGCCAAAAGCAAGAAGACGTTCAACGTCTCCGCAATCGTGGCGGCTGCGCTGAAAAACGGGACGGTACTGAACTATACGGCGGAACTGCCCGAAAACAAACGGAAAATACTCTATGTGGACACCGAGCAGAGCACCTACCACTGTGAGATAGTGGCAAGGCGCAGCCTTCGCATGGCGGGGCTGCCGACCGACAGCAACCATGAGAACCTCGAGTTCCTCGTCCTGCGGAAGTACACGCCCGAAGAGCGCATAGCAATCGTGAGGGAGGCAATCTACCGTACCGAGAATGTTGGGCTGGTAGTCATCGACGGGATACGGGACATGGTGTATGACATCAACAGTTCCAGCGAGTCCACGAAGGTAATCTCCCTGTTGATGACATGGACGGGGGAAAGGAATATCCACATTCACACCATACTGCACCAGAACAAGGGGGACGAGCATGCAAGGGGGCACATCGGAACCGAGCTAAGCAACAAGGCGGAAACGGTGCTGCAAGTGGAGAAGGACAGCAAGAATCCCGACATAAGTACGGTCAAAACCGCACATATCAGGGCGGTGGACTTCGAACCGTTCGCATTCCGCATCAATGAGGAAGCATTGCCCGAACTGCTGGAAGACTACCAGTTCAAGGACAAGGATGAGACAAAAGGAAACAGGGAGAAGTTCGACCCGTACAAGGACATCACCGAGCGGCAGCACCGTATCGCACTGGAAGCGGCGTTCACCCTGAAAGACGAATACGGCTATCAGGAACTTGCGGAAGCCTTGCAGGAAGCATACGCCTCTGTCGGTGCCACACTCGGCGGCAACAAGGTGGTAAAACTCATCACCGTACTCAAAAGCAAGCGGATGATAGTGCAGGAGAACGGCAGGAAATACACTTTCAACCCCGACTTCCACTATTAGCGGCACAGACCGGAAACCACTTTACTTTAGTCAGGGTATATATATATGTCAGAGTAAAGTGAAGTGTTCCGGTTGCTGATAAAAGCACTTTACTTTATTCCCGTACCATATATATACGGAAGTAAAGTAAAGTGGATACAGCCCGTAATATACGAAAAGGTACGGGCGAAAAGAAAAAAACAATATCCACTTAAACAGAAATCTACATGAATACGAATGAAGCGAAACAGATACGCATAGAGGAATATCTGCACAGTCTCGGCTACGACCCGGTAAGGAAACAGGGCGACAGCCTATGGTACAAGTCACCATTCAGGAATGAACGGGAACCGTCCTTCAAGGTCAACACGGAACGCAATCTATGGTACGATTTTAGCGCAGGCAGGGGCGGGAACATCATCGCACTGGCGCAGGAACTCTACGCATCCGACAGCCTGCCCTACCTTTTGGAACGGATAGCGGAGCAGGCGCCCGGCGTGCATCCGGTCTCCTTTTCTTTTGGCAAGCAGGCACTCTCAAAACCGAGCTTCCAACAGTTGGAGGTGGTGCCGCTCTCTTCCCCCGCCTTGTATTCCTATCTGCGGCAGAGGGGGATAAATACGGAGCTGGCGAAAAGAGAATGCAGGGAAGTGCGCTATCTGACCGACGGCAAACCATACTTTGCCGTCGGCTTCCCCAACCGTTCGGGAGGCTACGAGATACGCAACAAGTTTTTCAAAGGGTGCATCGCACCGAAGGACATCACCCACATACGGCAGGAACAGACGAGGGAGACCTGCTGCCTCTTCGAGGGCTTCATGGACTACCTCTCCTTCCTTACCCTGCGGCTGGAAAGGTGTCCCGACCGTCCCGACCTTGACGGGCAGGACTACATCGTGCTGAACTCGACTTCCAACCTATCCAAAGCAATCCGACCTTTGGGCGGTTACGGACGCATCCATTGCTTTCTTGACAACGACAAGGCGGGAATGGAAGCCGTTCAGGAACTGCGGGAGAAATACGGAATGCGTGTCCGGGACGCATCACACATATACGGAGAATACAACGACCTGAACGACTTCCTTTGTGGTAAACGGTCAGGACAAGCGGAACGGCGGCAGGAGAAACCGGAACCGGAGAAAGAACAACGGCAGGCAAGGCAGCCGGAGAGGAAAGGCAGAGGTTTCAGGATGTAACCGCACAGCCGGCAGATGGCTTTAAAAAAAGCCATAGCTCATTAGGGCTTTTTCTTCACGCAATGCACGCATTGCTAAAAAAGCCCCAATGAGCAAAAGGGACGCCGCCCCTTTTGAAACCCCGGAGCCATGCGGCATGGGAACAAGGCAGGGGAAGTATTAACCGAAAAATATATTACAGTTATGGGATATGCAGTTTTGCATTTGGAAAAAGCAAAGGGTACGGACAGCAGGATGTCCGCACACATAGAGCGCACCGTCCACCCCAAGAACGCGGACAGAACGCGCACGCACCTGAATCGGGAATTGGTGCAATTCCCCGAAGGAGTGAGGAACCGCACACAGGCAATAGCGCACCGGATAGAGACAGCAGGTATCAGGCGCAAGGTGGGTACCAACCAGGTGAAGGCAATCCGTGTACTGCTCACCGGAAGCAACAAGGACATGAAGCAAATGGAAGTGGACGGACAGCTTGACGGATGGTGCAACGACAGCCTGCAATGGCTCCGGGAAACATACGGGGAGCGGAACCTCGTGTCGGCAGTTCTGCACATGGACGAAAAGACACCGCACATACACGCCACTATCGTACCGATAGTGACCGGAGAGCGCAGGAAAGCCAAAAAAGAAGAACAGAACGGGAAAAAGAAATACCGCAAGAAGAGCACGCAGGACGTGCGGCTGTGTGCAGATGATGTCATGGCAAGGCACAAGCTGAAACACTATCAGGACACCTACGCACAAGCCATGGGCAAATATGGCTTGCAAAGAGGAATAGACGGTTCGCTGGCAAAACACATCTCCACCATGCAATACTACAAGGAGCTGGTAGAGCAACAAGACAGTCTGCAGGAGAACATAGAAACCCTGCTGGGACTGGAAGAGGAAGCGCAGAAGAAACTGAAAAAGGTCAAGGGAGAAATCAACACGCAGAAGATGAAGAATGCGGCGGTAAACGCCACCACAGCCATAGCGGACGGGGTGAGTTCTCTTTTGGGAGGCAGCAAGGTCAGGAGGCTGGAAACGGAGAATGAAAGTTTGAGGCAGGGCATTGTGAAGCTGCAAAAGCAGGTACAAGCCGAACAGAGGGAACAGAAGAACATGGAAAACCGCCACAACAGCGAGATAGTCAGGATAGACCGGAATTACCAACAGAAAATTGCAGGGTACGACAATAGGCTGAAACAGATAGACACCTATTTCCCTATCGTAACGGAACTGCTGCCCATAGCCGAACAATGCCGGGAAGTGGGGTTTACCGAGGAACTGACAAGGCGAATCGTCAGCCTGCAGCCCGTAGAGTTCAAGGGCAGGCTCTATTCGAAGGAACACAAGGAGAAGTTCAGGACGGAGCACTCAACGGCAACCATAGAGAGAAATCCGCAGGAGAAAGGGAAATTTAGGCTGTGTATTGACGGAATGCCTATACTTGAATGGTTCAAGATGAAATTTAAAGAGCTCAAAGAAAAGCTGGGTGTAAGCCACACCCAAAAAGAAGAAAACAGACCGAAGAGGGGATTAAGGTTATAAAACACAAGAAATGAGAAAATAAGAATGGCTTTTACAGAGTTTATTTGATTATTTTTCATACTTTTGCACCGGATTGAGCACACACTCTCTCCAGACATATTAGTAAAGAAAGAAGCGTTATGCTTATCTTGTAGATGAAAACGTAGGAAATTTTCAAAGAGTACAAGGGATAGCATAGTGGTTCTCACGCTATAGCGTGGGCTGCTATATCCATATCTGTACTCAAGGTATTTTTCCTACGACCTTCATCTAAGACGTGGCATTGCAGTTCCACGCTTCGTGTTTTTATAAACTTCTTCATGGAGCTGGGAAGAATAAAAATATTGTAGTACATGACTAAAAAGTTACTATGTTTTGTATTTCTTACGGTTTCAATATTTGCTAATGCACAAAACCGTTATGACACTCCCGCTAACGCAACATTTACTAACACTTATGTTCCGATGACACATGAAGAAATGATGTTAAGAGCGGCGGCAGAAGTGTATAGAGAGAAGCGAGCTCGAGAAGATTTTGACAAGTATTCACGGACTGCTTATGAATACCTACAAAAGAAACAAATTGGATATTTTACGAGTTATGCCAATGCTGCTTTAAGTACTGGCTATTACAATAGCCAGTTATACTACAATTTGGGAATATCATACTACTTGTCTGGACAAAAAAGAAAAGGAAAGAAATTTCTAAAAAAGGCTTTAAAAAAAGGCTTTCTTGAAGCAAATCGTGCATTGTTCGCGATAAAGAAAAAGGAGATATTATCTTATTCATGGTTTATATATTAAAAATTACAATTATGAAAACATTATTTACAATCGTTCTTTTATGCATTTCTACCCTATTATGGGGACAGAATTATACGC
>ENA-UONT01000631-UONT01000631.1-human-gut-metagenome-genome-assembly--contig:-CS20-NODE-631-length-38931-cov-11.273125_pt1 | contig 38931 bp, 38 predicted proteins | sample MGYA00242459_ERZ724006 | MGnify/ENA metagenome assembly ERZ724006 | reverse complement strand
ACGATTTTATCCGAAGAAGAAATTATGTCTTTTTTAAAAAACAAAAAAGTAATATAATAACTTATTATTTTTAATATTATTATGTCAGACAAAATTGAACCGGAAAACTACAGACTGAACTTTGAATTGGTGCCGGACAGCTGCTGGTGCTCCAATTTGAGGACGCTGTTTCCCGCGGAATGGGATAAGATCCGCAGGGATGCCTATGCGCGGGCAGGCGGGCGCTGCATGATCTGCGGCAGGGAGGCGCGGCGGCTGGAAGCGCACGAGCGCTGGGCGTATGACGAAGAAAATGCCGTTCAGCGGCTGACGGATGTCGTCGCGCTCTGCTATCGCTGTCATGAGGCGGTCCATATCGGGCGCGCGCAGGCGACGGGAAGGGGGCGCGAAGCGGAGGATTGGTTCATGAAAGTCAACGGCGTGAATTACGCTGCGCTCCGCGCGGCGCTCGGCCGGGCGAACGAAGATCACCGCCGCAGAAATCAGATCGCCGAATGGAAGTTGGATCTCTCCTGGCTGAAGCGGTATTTATGAAGGAGCTTGTTTTGAACGGCCGCAAAGTTCGCTGCGAGCTGGTGCGGAAAGACGTAAAGAACGTCAACATCCGCGTCGGCAGGGATTGCGTCGTGCGCGTGTCCGCGCCGCGCCGCTGTCCCGCCGAAGAGGTGATGCGCGTGCTTTACGGAAGGGAAAAGTGGATTCTGGCGGCGCTTGACCGCTTTCAGAGGCGTGAAACTGCCGCCCGCCGCTATGCGGATGGGGAAGTGCTGGAGCTGTTCGGGGAGCCCTTTCAAATCGCTCTGCGCGCGGGGAAGCGAAATGGCGCGGAAGCAAAGGACGGCGTTTTGTATCTTATTCTCCGCGATCCTGCGGATGAATCCGCGCGGCAGAGGCTGGCTTCGGCGTGGCGTGACGAGATGTGCAGGCGGGAGATTTCCGCGCTGTGTGCGCGCGCATATCCGGCGTTCCGCGCCCGCGGCGTGCCTTATCCGGCGATTGCCTTCCGGCGCATGCGGGCCCGCTGGGGAAGCTGTATGTATCAAAAGCGCAGGCTGATTTTTAATCTTAACCTGGCGGACGTGCCGCTCGGCGCCGCGGAGTACGTGGTTTTTCACGAGTTTGCACATCTGCTTCAGCCCGACCATTCCGCGGCGTTTTATCGGATTTTGGACGAAGTTTTGCCCGACTGGCGGGACAGGCACCGTATTTTGAAAAATTTTTAGGAGGAAAATAATTTGATTTCCATCGACAGGCTCAGAACGCTCGCCCGCCTGGTCAAGGCGAAGGATATCGTAGTCAAAGAACTGATGGCGCCCAAGCGCGGCGGCGGCGTGTTTGAGCCGCATAAGTTCTCCAAAAAAGTAAAAACAGAGCGCTTTCTGGCGGACGGGTTTCCCTGCATCACGGTCGAGGGCGGCGCGTTCAACGGAAAACACGTCGTTTTTTTTCACGGCGGATCGTATATTTCGGAGGGGCTCACCGTTCACCGCCGTTTTATCGAGCGGTTGGCGACGGAATACGGATATCGCGTGACGTACGTCGATTATCCGCTGGCTCCGGAGCACGTCGCCGTCCGCACGCTTGCCGTCGCGCGGCTGGCGTACGAGGCGCTCCGCGCAAAGTATCCGCAGGACGGATTTGTCCTCATGGGGGATTCCGCAGGGGGCGGTCTGGCACTCTCGCTGCTGCAGATCCTGAAAAAAGAGAATGCGGCGATGCCGGAATGCACCGTGCTTCTGTCTCCTTGGCTGGATCTCTCCCTTTCTCATCTGGATGCGCCGCTGTATGAACAGAAAGATCCGACGCTCTCCATTGCGGGGCTGCGGTATGCGGGGGAGCGCTATCGCGGGGAATTGGATGAGCGCGATCCTCTGGTTTCGCCGCTGTTCGGCGGCCTTGTCGGTCTCGGCAGAATCTTCGTGTCTGTCGGAACGGACGAGCTGTTTTGTCCGGACTGCCTGGATTTTTATCAGCGATGCCGCGGCTGCGAGGGGACGGATGTCCGTTTGTTTGTGTTTGAAGAGATGTTTCACGATTTCGTCATGATCCCGATGAAGAGCTCCAAAGAGGCGATGCGGCTGATCGATCTATTTATCCGCGGGGAAGACGGAGATGAAAAAGAAGTTCATATCGTGACCGCTTCCACTTAATATTAAAAAGAATTATTTTATCTGATAATTTCATAATACATTATGTCTGTCATAATAATGTCTGAAACGCGCTGTCCGGCGCGTTTTTTTTCGTTTGGTATCATTCGCAATCTCCCTCTCATAAAATGTAAGAGTAAAAAGGGGGCTTTATGCAAAACAGAGACTTGATCGTCAAAAAGCATCTGCAGAACGGCGTCTTGATCGTCGATCCGCATTCCGTCTGGATCGATCCTTCCGTCCATATCGCGGCGGGCGTCGTCATTCACCCGAACAACACGATCTTAGGGGATACCGAGATTGCGGAAGGCGTCGTCCTGGAACCGAACAATCAGATCGAGAACAGCGTAATCGGCGCGCGCGTGCGCATCAATTCCTCCGTCGTGCGGGATTCGGCGATCGCCTCCGATACGGCCGTGGGGCCTTTCGCCCATATCCGCGGCCGTTCTCTGATCGGAAAACGGTGCAGGATCGGCAATTTTGTGGAGCTGAAGAACGCGGAGCTCGGAGAGGGGGTCAAGGTGGCGCATCTGTCCTATATCGGGGACGCGACCGTCGGCGAACACACGAACGTCGGCTGCGGCGTGGTGTTCTGCAACTACGACGGAAAAAACAAATATCATACCTTTGTCGGCAAGCGCTGCTTTATCGGCAGCAACTGCAATCTGATCGCGCCGCTGCGCATCGGCGACGGCAGTTTTCTCGCCGCCGGCACGACCGTACATAAAGACGTGGAGGAGGGGCGCTTCGTGATCGGGCGCATGCGCCAGGAGGAAAACGCTTTTTTGGCGGAGAAATATCTGGGGAGGAAAAACTAGATGGAGGGATATTTCGGTACGGACGGCATCCGCGGCATCGCGAACGAGTTTCTGACCGGCGAACTCGCCTCCAGGGCGGGCAACGCCGTCGCACAGCTGAGAGAACGCCCCCTGATTTTGGTCGGGAGAGATACCCGCATTTCGGGGGATATGCTCGCGCTCGCCTTTTCCAGCGGGGCGATCGCGGCGGGGGCGACGGTCTTCGATCTCGGCGTCATTCCCACGGCGGGCGTCGCCTATTGTACGCGCCTGCTGAACGCCGATTTCGGCGTGGTGATCAGCGCTTCGCACAATCCTCCCGCGTTTAACGGCATCAAGCTGTTTGACCGCCGCGGCTTTAAGCTGTCCGAAGAGACCGAGCGGCTGATCGAACACAACATGAACGCGCCCTTTCTGGCGGAGAACGCGCGCATCGGCAAATACGTGCAGAAATACCAGTTTGCCGATCTCTACGTGTCCGATCTCGCCGCACGCGGCGTTCCGCTGGAAGGGATGAAAGTCGTCCTCGACTGCGCAAACGGCGGGGCGTATAAGGTCGCGCCGACGGTATTCCGGCGGCTGGGCGCAGCGGTCACCGCGATCAACACGGGGAAATCCGGCTTCGATATCAACGAGAACGCCGGCGCGCTTCACCCCGAGGTGCTGGCGGAAGCGGTCAGGGAGGAGAAGGCAGACGTCGGATTTGCTTACGACGGAGACGCCGACCGTCTCATCGCGGCGGACGAACGGGGAGAAATCGTGGACGGCGACCGCATCCTCTATCTTCTCGCGTGCGATTACCGCGAAAAAGGCCGCCTCGACAATCAGCTGGTGATCGGCACTTCGCATACCAATATGGGCGTACAGGTGGCGCTCAAGGCGCTGGGGATTGAACTGATGCGCAGCGACGTCGGCGATAAGTACGTCATCGAGATGATGGAAAAGACGGGCGCCGTGCTGGGCGGGGAGCAGTCCGGCCACATCATTCTCGGGGACATCGCGACGACGGGCGACGGAATTTTGACCTCCGTCCGCATCGCGGCGCTGCTGAAAGAGAAACGGGAGCCGTTTTCGGCGCTTTCTTCCGTGGCGCTCTTCCCGCAGGCAAATTTGAATGTGCGCGTGCGGGATAAGCTGCGCGTATTGAATGACGAATCGCTCGCCGGCATTCTCGCGGAGGAGCGGGAAGCGCTCGCGGGGGACGGCAGAATCATCATCCGCGCTTCGGGCACGGAGCCGGTGATCCGCATTCTCGTGGAGACTGCCTCCCGCGGGCAGTCGGACGCCGTCGCACGGCGGATCGCCCGCGCGGTGGAGGAGCTGGAAAAGTAATATGATAAAGAGAGAAAAGAGCCGCTTTTTCGCAAAAGCGGCTCTTTTTTATGCGAAAGATTGCAAAAACCGAAAAAATATGCTACAATAATAAAATCAGAATTGAGCAACATATAGTTTCGGAGCATAAATGAAGCGAAAAAACTGGTATCCGCTGGATAACGCGGCAAAATTATATCCGGCGGTGAGCAATGCGCGCCGCCCGTATCAGTTCTTTTTTTCGGCGCTGATGGCGGAAGAAGTGAAGAAGGAATCGCTGGAGCTGGCGGTAAACCGCATTCTGGCGCGCGTTCCCACTTTCCGTACGCGCCTGAAAAAGGGGATTTTCTGGTATTATCTCGAAGAAAACAAACTTCCCTTTCTCGTAAGAGAAGAGCCCGCCGATTTTCTCGGCTACAGGGACGCCCGCGAAAACAACGACTATCTCTTTTCCGTCTATTACCGCGCCAACAAGATCACGCTGGTGTGTTTTCACGCGCTTTCAGACGGCGGAGGGGCGATGTCCGTCTTTCAGGAAATTCTCTTTGAATATCTGCGGATCGAGGGGAAGGAGATCGATACCGAGGGGCTGATCAAGCCCGCGGAGGCTCCGCTGCACTATCACGAGGCGGAGGATAACTTCGTCAAGTATTACGTCAAGACAAAGCGCAAGGAACCCAAGGAGCGCCGCCCGGCTTATGCGGACGGAACGCCGTTTCCCTACGACGGATACGGCATCATCACCGCAAAGCTCTCGCTGTCCGATCTGAAGGCGGTTGCGAAGGGCTACGGCGCCACGCTCACGGAATATTTCTGCGGGCTGTACATGTATTGCTTTTTCAAAAATTTTCTCGAAAACACCCGTTCCAAGAACAAACTCGTCACGGTCGTCGCGCCCCTCAATATGCGCACGCGCTATCCGTCGGACACGCTGCGCAATTTTACCCTGTTCGTCCGCATGAGCCACGATTTTTCGGAAGAGATCGGGCTTGAAGACTGCATCCGCCTCTGTTCGGAGCAGATGAAGGCGGGTTCCGAGCGCGAGCGGCTGGATTCTCTGATGTACTCCAACGTCAGAATACAGAAAAACCCGCTGATGAAAATAGCGCCGCTTTTTCTGAAAGATATCGTGATCCGCATGGCGTATCATTTCGTCGGGGAGACGCTGCAGTCCTGCAATCTCTCCAACGTCGGACTGGTCACGCTGCCGGAGAGCGTCCGCCCGCACGTGAAAGATTTGTTTTTCGGCATTTCGCCCTCATACACCTGCAAAGAGCAGCTCGGGGCGATCGGCTACGGCGACCACGTCAACCTGACGTTTACCCGCATGATCGTGGAAAATTCGATGGAAGCGACGTTCATCGGCGAGCTGACGCGCGCGGGGATCGGAACGGAGGTCTCCAGCAATTATTGGGAGAAGAACCTATGAAGCACTGCAAGCACTGCAACGTCGACGTCAACGACACCAAGGATTACTGCCCTCTGTGCTTCAACCGGCTGGAGGGAGAGCGGGATGAACGCCCCGCACTGTATCTGGAACGGGAGAACAATAACCGCGGCCGCAAAAACAGCCACATTCTGCGGAACATCTTTCTGTTCCTCGCGATCTGCACGCTCATCGTGTGCACCTTCGTCGACTATCAGACGGGATGGAGCCGATGGAGCGTGATCGTGGATTTTTCCATTCTGTACGTCTGGATCCTCGTCGCGCACACCATCATCAGCCGCCGCAGCGCCTTTGAAAAGATCTTTTTTCAGCTGATAGGGCTGACCTGCCTGCTGCTTTCGGTCGCGTTCGTCGGCGGGGAGGGAAACTGGTTCATTCCCTACGTGCTTCCCTCCGTCATGCTGGCGACGACGACCGTCCTGGTATTTATACTGATGATTTCAAAGGAACGCAATCTCTACGTCAGCGGCTTTTTCATCATCTTTCTGCTGCTCGCCGTCGTCTCCGTCGTGATGGTGTTCGCGGGCTTCAGCGCGCCGTTCACGCTGCTGAACAATATCAATATCATGTATTCCGGACTGGCGGCGCTCGGCACGCTGCTGTTCGGCTTCAAAATCATCAAGGCCGATCTCGAAAAAAAATTTCACCTGGGATAAGAGGAGGGAAGTATGTTTGGATTAAGAAGCGACGGCGTCAAAGTAAAATGCGCCGATCCCATCGACAAAATCGTTCCGCACATCATGAAGGAGCGGTCCGATTCCATGAACAATACCGTCATCGAGCAGCGCGTCGAGTCGTTCGACGCCTGGATCGACGACGTTTACCGCCGCACGGGCGTGGAATTCAACTACATGCACATCGTGCTCGCGAGCATCGTGCGGCTGTATGCGCTCCGCCCGCGGCTCAACCGCTTCGTCATGAACGGCAGGGTGTTCCAGCGCCACGGAATCTACGCCTCTTTCACCGTCAAACAGGCGCTGAAAGAGGATGCGCCCGATCTGACGATCAAGATCCGCTTTACCGGGCAGGAGAGCATTTTTGAAGTCAAAGAGAAGATGGATGAAGCCATCCGCAGCGCCATCGCCGCGAACAGGGAGAACGGCTCTACCAAGGTCGCGGGCATCCTGACGGCGGTGCCGAATTTTCTCATCAAATTCCTGGTCTGGTCCGTGAAGTGCATGGACCGGCACGGGATCATCCCCGGATCCATCCTGAAAGTCAGCCCCTTCCACACCAGCTTTTATCTCACGAACTTAAAGTCGGTCAAGGGGGAATGGATCTTTCATCACCTCTACAACTTCGGCACGGTCGGCCTGTTCGTCAGCATGGGGAAGGAAAAACTGGAGCCGGTCGTCGAAAACGGCGCGCTTTCGGTGGGCAAGGTCATGAAAATGGGCATCACCGCGGACGAGCGCTACTGCGACGGGTTTTACTTTGTACAGACCCTGCGGGCGTGGCGGAAATACATGGGCGATCCCTCGCTCCTGGAAGAGCGGCTGGATATCGAGCCCTTTGAAAGCCCGAAGGAGCGCAAAAAACGCCTGAAAGAGGAACAAAAGGAGCAGAAGAAGAGACAGCAAGCATGATCCGCCGATTTTTTACTTATTACAGGCCGCATAAAAAACTGTTCGCGCTGGACTTGATCTGTTCGTTCATCGTGGCGGTCTGCAACATCTTTTATCCGATTATAACGAAGAACGTGCTTCGCACCTATACGGGGGACGCCGCGGAAGCGTCGCTCTCCTTTTTGCTGACCTGGGCGGGCGTGCTCGCCGCGATCTACGTCGTCAAGAGCGTTCTCATCTATATTATCGACTACTGGGGGCACTCGCTGGGCGTGCGCATCCAGGGGGATATGCGCAGGCAGATGTTCGCCAAGCTGCAGCGCCTTCCGTTTTCATATTTCGATGAAAACAAGACGGGCTCCATCATGTCCCGCCTCATCAACGACCTGTTCGAGATCTCCGAACTGGCGCATCACGGGCCGGAAGATCTCTTTCTCGCCGTCATTACGATCATCGGCGCGTTTATCGCTCTTTGTTTCGTCAACCCGCTGCTGACGGTGATTCTGTTCGTCTGCATTCCCTTTATCGTGCTGTTTGCAGTGCTTTCCCGCAAGGGGATGCTCGGGGCGTTCCGCAAAATGCGGGAAGAGCAGAGCGAGATCAACAGCGAAGTGGAGAGCGCCATTTCCGGCATGCGGATCTCCCGCGCCTATACGGCGGAAGCGCACGAGAGCGAGAAGTTCGAGCGCTCCAACGTGCGCTATCAGGCGGCCCGCTGCGGCGCGTACAGAGAAATGGCCAAGTTCCACTGTCTGATGGAGCTGTTCGGCGATTTTCTCTATTTTCTCGTCTTTCTGGCGGGAGGGCTGTTCTTCTTTTACGGCAGGATAGACGCCTTTGAACTCACAGAATACATTTTGTTCGTCACCACGCTGATCACGCCGATCAAAACGCTCGTCTCCATTTTCGAGCAGATCACCGCGGGGGCCTCCGGCTTCGTGCGCTTCTGCGGCGTCATGGATCTGGCGGATGAGGAAGAGGCGAAGGAGCCCGTCTCCGTCGGGCGGCTGAAGGGGGAAATCGAATTTCAGAACGTCTCCTTTTCGTATACCGCGCGCGAGGGGGAGCAGGCCGGGGAGCGCGTGATCTCTCACCTCGATCTGACCGTGCATGCGGGCGAAACGCTCGCGCTGGTCGGCCCTTCCGGCGGCGGAAAGAGCACCTTGTGCCATCTCATTCCCCGTTTTTACGAGGTCTCGGAGGGAAAGGTGACCATAGACGGCATCGACGTCAGGGAGATGTCCCGCTTCGATCTGAGAAGAAACGTGGGGATCGTCGCGCAGGACGTCTTTCTGTTCGCGGGCTCCATACGGGAGAATATCGCTTACGGAGACCTGAACGCGACGGAAGAGCAGATCGTTGAGGCGGCGAAGCGGGCGAAGATTCACGATTTCGTCGCAAGCCTGCCGGAGGGATACGATACGTATGTGGGAGAGCGCGGCGTCCGCCTGTCGGGCGGCCAGCGCCAGCGGATCTCCATCGCGCGTATTTTTTGAAAAATCCTCCCATTCTGATTCTGGACGAGGCGACTTCCGCGCTGGATAACGTGACCGAGCTCTCCATTCAGCGCTCGCTCTCCGAGCTCTCCGAAGGGCGCACCACCATCGTCGTGGCGCATCGCCTTTCCACCGTCCGCAATGCGGATGAGATCATCGTGCTGACGCAGGACGGCGTGGCGGAGCGCGGCTCGCACGCCCGGCTGATGGAGCAAAAGGGCATTTACTACGATCTGAACAACGCGCAGAGCGCGATCGACGGATACCGGACGGAAAGCTGAGCATCCCCGCAATAGACAGGAATCGGCGGTGCGCTGTCTGAAGAAAGGCATCTCTTGCTGCAAACTGCCGTGTTCCGGACGAAAAACAGAGTTTTTTCCGGCCTTTGCGTATCTGAATCAAAACGCTTGTGAGGGCGCGCCGAAACCGCGGCGCGCCCGTCATTGCGCAAAGCGGCCTTTTTACATAATCCCGTAAATACCGCGTACTTTAAAAGTATGCGGATTATTCTTCACAGCGACATGAACGGATTTTACGCCTCCGCAGAGTGCGCAAGGCATCCGGAATGGAGAGAGCTTCCCGTCGTCGTATGCGGCGACAGGGAGAGCCGCCACGGCATCGTGCTGGCGAAAAACGAGCGCGCGAAAGCGTGCGGAATCAGAACGGGAGAAGTTCTCTGGGAGGCGGAGAAAAAGTGCGCAAATCTGATCGAAGCGACTGCGGATTTTTCCTATTATCTGGAGCTTTCGCGCGCGATCCGCGCCCTTTACGCCGAGTACACCGACCGCGTGGAATCATTCGGGATAGACGAATGCTGGCTGGACGTCACCGAGAGCCTGTCTCTCTTTCGCCGCACCTTCGGGCTCGCCGCCCGGGCGGACGCATTTTCGGTCGGCAGCGCGATTGCGGACGATATCCGCGCCCGCGTCAGGGAGAAATTCGGGCTCACCGCGAGCGTGGGGGTGGCGGACAATAAAATCTTTGCAAAGCTGGCGTCCGACTATCGGAAGCCGGACGCAACCACTGTCTTTTCCCCGCGCGAATACGAGGGCGTCGTGTGGAATCTCCCCGTCGGCGACCTGCTCTATGTGGGGCGCGCGACGGAGGAAAAGCTCGCGGAATTAAACATATTTACGATCGGACACCTCGCGCACGCGGATCGGGCGCGCCTGGTGAAAAAGCTGGGGAAATGGGGCGCCTACCTGCATGATTTTGCAAACGGCAGGGACTTGTCTCCCGTCGCGTTCGAGCGCGACGCGGCGCCCTTTCGTTCGATCGGAAACAGTATCACCTACGCGTATGATCTGCGCAATTTTCAGGAGGCGCGCGCATTGCTTCTGCTCCTCTCCGATTCGGTCGCCATGCGGCTCAGAGAGAGCGGCGTCGGCGGCGCTTATACCGTAAAGGTGAACGCGACGGATGCCGCCCTGTTTTCCTACGGGAAGCAGGGGCGCCTGCCGCTCCCCGTGCTGACGGCGGGGGAAATCGCCGAAAAGGCGGCGGAACTGCTGCGGGAGCTGAATCCGCCTTATCCGCTGCGCGGGCTGGGCGTTACCGTGTCGGACTTCGCTGCGGGAAACTTTCAGCTCGGGCTCCTGTCCGCGCGCTCGGCCGTGCGGGAGCGTGCGGAGCGCGCGGTGGACGAGGTGCGCAAAAAATACGGCAACCGATCGGTCTGCCGCGCGGCGTATCTGACCGACCGCGAACTGATGCGCCTCGACATCAAGGAAGACCACGTGATTCACCCCGAAAATTTCATGAACGGCAAGGGGAAGCCCCGATAATGCGGCGAAGATTGCGCCCGCAGTGTCCGGTACAGGGGAAAGATGTTCGGGACAGGAACATTTTTCGCGTTTCTTTTTCAATTTATATGGTTAATTGTTGACAAGACCAAGTGATTGTGTTAAAATAAATGACGTAATTGAGTAAATGTGGGGAAGGATAAATTTGCACTTTTCAGGTAAATAATATCCTGTAAATTCGTTCGGTCGGGTTTATCTTTCTTTCAAATCAGAAAAACAATCGCTCAATTATCATCAAAAGCATACAGGGTACTGTATCCGTTTCGGTCGGCATATATGCCGACACCGAGAGACGGACGCAGTCCATCTCTCGGGCAGATCTCCTTTTATTTGCCCGAAGAGAATTCGGGGTAATGGCCGCATTGATCGTGCGGAAATTATAAAATCAAGTTATAAGGAGATTTGTAACAATGAAGAAGAACAAGAAAGGCTTTACCATCGTAGAACTGGTCATCGTCATCGCCGTTATCGGCATCCTGGCCGCCGTTCTGATCCCGACGTTCACAAACGTTGTCGAGAACTCCCATATTGCCGCTATCAAAGAAGAAGCACGCAACTCGGTTGTCGCTTATATAGCGGATAATAACGGAGAATTTGATGAGGGAATCGCGGACGAGTCCGAAAATACTGTAGATGGTGATAAATGGACGCAAAACAGTGGTGAAACTGTTACTTATACCAATAATAACTATCAGGTTGATGTGGACGAAAATGGAAATTTGATTGCTGATAGCGCCAAAAAAGTATCTTCTGGGAGTAACTAATAACATCTGCATTCGCTATAACTGACGTGACGTCAGTTTCCGAGAGACGGGTGCAGACCTGTCTCTCGGGCAAAATTCCTTAAAAAGACGCCCGCGGGATTTTTATTTCGGTAATCTCCGCCGTGGCGGAATTATAAATTTACTTTTTAAGGAGTTTTGCAAACATGAAGAAGAGCAAAAAAGGGTTTACCATTGTAGAACTGGTCATCGTCATCGCCGTTATCGGTATCCTGGCGGCAGTCCTGATTCCGACGTTCAGCGGAATTGTTGAAAAAGCCAATCGTACTGCGGCTTTGGAAAATGCGCGGAACGAAATTTCCAATTATCTGATTTACAATGAAGCGGATATTGAAGGAATCGAAAATACCTACTACAACGGAACAGAAACGACTGCAGATAAGTTATGGGATGGTAAATACTGGTCGGTTTATAAAGAAGGGGAAAAAGTGACCGGTTACGTTTATAACGACGGAAAATATCAGGTAGTATTTGATGCTTCTGGTAACTATACCAATGAAACTGTTGGAAAAGACGAATCAGTTACTAAAATATCTGGAACGTCGAATCCAGGCCAAAATATTGGTCTTAATGGTCCAATCACGGAAGAAACAGGGGAATAATCAACAGCCAATTTATTTTTCAGGGGGAAACCTGTTTGGGTTTCCCCCGAAAAATAGAATTTACAATATCAGAATAATCTTTCTGTACCATGCTTTATAAGAAAGATTTTCAGAAAAAACAGGCGAAACCTCATGTTCGCCGCATTTTGGTTTGAAAAAAATTTGCGGCGCGCTGACAGTCGGGGAATCGGCGTTCGGCGCCGCGTCGGAATATGCGAAAAATCCTTTCTGTTTCGCACATACTAAAGCTAAAGAGGGCGGAATCAAAGTTTCATGACAAATCGAAAAAAAGGCTTTACTTTGGTTGAATTGGTAATCACGCTCACACTGACCGCTTTGGTCAGCGGTATGATCGTGTCCTTTTGCGTGCTCATCAACGACCGTGTAAAGAAAAATTCCAGAATGACCACGCAGCTGGAAGAATTGACCTTTTTGCGTACGTTTATCGAGCGCTGGATGGCTGAATACGACCGGGGGGAAGTCCGCTTTGAGGCCCCTTCCGGCGAGGACTCCTCCGGCGTTTTTTTATACGCGTGCGCGCGCGGTGACGGTGAGTCATCCGCCCCGTCGGCAGAGGATCAGACGGGAGCTACGATTGCTTATCTCTGTCTGGCAGATCAGAGGGTTGTTTCCAGGAAGTTCGAGAAAGGGACAGAGGAAGGGACAGGAGCATTTACGGAGGTTTCTTCCGCCGCGGCGACCGTGGTCAGTCAGATCGAGGTGGAGCTTTTTGACAACGAAACGGATATTTATCTTTTTTCGGTCCGTTACGGAGGGATCGAGAGCTTTAAATTTCTGGTGAACCGCCGCACGGTGCCCGGCTCGTAAGGGCGCGGCTCAGCATACGGCGGCGTTTGCTCGCCGATGGTTACGGGCGCCTGCCCCGCAAGCAGGGCTTTCAGAAGGAGAAAAGGTTATGGCAGGATTCAGTTTCGGCGGCGCAAAGGCGCCCAAGGTCATCATCGGTGTGGACACCGTCAGTCAATGCGTCAAGGTAATGCGCATTCCCGCCGGGGGAACGAAAGAAGCGACGGTGGAATACTTACCCTATCAGTCCCGCCCGATGGACCGCGAATTTTTTGCGAATTTCGAGCGGTTGATTTCCGATCATCTTTCGGCGTATCCCTCCACGCAGTCCACGGCCGTGTATGCGGTTCTGCCGGACAGCGCGGTCGCGTGCGACGTCATCACCGTGCCTTCCGTCAAAAAGAGCCGCATGCAGAACGCCCTGAACGTGGAGATCGAAAATCAGTATAAAAATCATTTGGATCTGTCCATCCGCTCATATATTGCCGCGGCGAACAAGCAGTACACGCTGTACCGCCTCACCATGGTGCGGAAGGAGCTGCTGTCTTCCTTCTATAAGTCGCTCGCGGCGTGCAAGCTGTTTGCAAAGGAGACCACTTACGCGGCGAACGCCGCGGTGGACGCCGTTCTTGCGCTCCGCCCGAAGAACAGAATGCACAGCTTTATTTTTGTGGATATCCGCGAAAAATCCACGCTGTTTGCATTCGTGAACAAGGGGCGCACGATTGGGTTCCACACCTTCCCGTTCGGCTATTCCGCCGTTCTGGAAGCGACCAAAGTGGTGCACGAGGGGACCCTCTATCATCACGACGTAGCCGAGCTCGCCGTCTTAAACGCGCGCGAAAAGGCGCGCGCCAAGCAGATGACGCAGATGTTTGATCCGGATGCCGTCTCGCTGGACGAGGTGGCGGATATGGCGGAAGCGCTTCCGCCCGCCCCGCCTGAGTTTGCGGAGGAATTTTCCGCGGAACAGCCCGACGGCTTGGCGGAAGCCGCGGCGGCTGACGGAGAGGAGAACGTGCCGTCTTCGTCCGTCGAAGCGGTCGAAGACGAGGCGCCGCCTGCTTCGGCGGCGCTGGAGAGCGAATCGGCGGCAAACGTGTCCGTTCCGGTCAAAGAGCCCCCGCGGCCGAAGATCTTTTCGCGCAAGATGCCGAAGCGCCTGCCCAAATTCATGCAGCGCCCCGTGCCGGAGACGCAGGAAGAGATGGCGGTTGAAAACTTTCGCATTTTTCTCAAATACATTCTGCTCTACAAGCAGTTTCAGGAATTTGACGAATACTATCAGACGCCCGAATACGCGCTCGTCAATATGCCGGAGGAGTTCGGCTATATCATAGACCGGATCAACGAATCGCAGGAAGAATCGGGCATCGAGCTCCGTTACTTTGAGCCGCAGCACGAGGGGAATCCGAACGTCACGCTGAATCTCGACCTCTTCGGCGGGCTGTTCCTCAAAAACTTTAACAAAAATCAGAATTTCTAATGGGTATGGATCGGAAAAAAGGAGTTTCTCTCGTCGAAGTCGTCGTCGCGATGGCGATCATCGTCATCATATCCGTTTCGGCGCTGAGCGTGGCGCTTTCCACCTCGCGCATCACGGACAAAGCGTCGCTCCGCTTCCAGGCGGTCAATCAGATTGAAGACATCGTCACGCTGGCGGAAGCCGCGGAGTCAAAGGCTGATTTTGTGGAAAAATTAAAGAAGTACAGCAATTCTGTTTCCGGCGAATCCGGCGATCAGAACACCGACGTTTATACGATTGCATTTGACCGGAAAGATTACAATATCACCGTCGAAATATCGGAGAGCGAGGGAAGCGTCAAGATAACGGCGGCCAGTTCCTCTGCGGGGCTGGAAGAATCCCGCTCTTTCCCCGTCGCTTGGGGGGCTGCATCATGAAGCGCGTATGGCGGAGCCGCAGGGGAAACGCCCTGCCGCTGGCGATCGGCACGATGCTGGTGGTCTTTGCGCTGTGCGGGCTGTTGCTTTCGCTGGCGCTGTATGCCAATCGGCTGTCTTTGGTCAATAAACAGTATTTCGATCAGCGCTTGGAACTCGATTCCATCGCGCAGGAGTGCCGCGTGCTGCTGAAACAGGGAGCTGAATTTGATGAGACGCAGTTTCCCGGCTATCTGGTTCGATTGGAAGGGGATGACGGTTCTTCCGCGTCGGTTACATATGACGGTAACGGCAGGAGAGTTTACAGCGGAGAATATAGACTGACCGTTCAAAATCAGGCGGGAACCAAAACGCTGATGACCGTCTTATTTACGGTAAATGTCGCCGGCGATAACAGTGAGACGGAAACGGTCACGGTAAACCGCTGGGTATACGGCGGTTTGTCTGGTGAATGAGAAGAGAGAGGAGTGCGGATGGGAGCGTTTGAACGGACGGTCGCCTATGTGATGAGCGGCGTCATCGGCTTATGTGTGGGGAGTTTTCTCAACGTGGTGATCTATCGTCTGCCGCGGGGAATGAACCTCTCTTATCCGCCTTCCCATTGTACGACCTGCAATTACCGGCTGCGCTGGTACGATAACATTCCCGTGCTTTCCTGGCTGATGCTGAAGGGAAAATGCAGGAACTGCGGCGCGCCCATTTCCTTCCGCTATACGGCGGTAGAGATCATCAACACGCTGTTGTGGATCCTGTGCGCGTTCATGTTCTGGCAGCAGGACTGGCGCTTTGCCGTCGTCGCGATGATCGCCTGCTCGGTATTTGTCTGCGTGTACTATATCGACCTCGAGCACAAACTGATCTTCGATCGGTTTCACGTCATACTGCTCCTGCTAGGGGCTGCCGCCTGCCTGACGGACGACGGCGTTTCGCCCCTCAGCCGCCTGATCGGCGCAGTGGGCGGCGGCGCGGTGTTCCTGCTCTTCTTCTACGGGAGCATCTGGATCCTGAAACGGGAGGGGCTGGGCGGCGGAGACGTCAAGCTCGTCGCCGCGGCGGGGTTCTTTCTGGGCTGGGAGAAGCTCTTTCTTGCGGTGCTGATCGCTTCCGTGCTGGGAAGCGTGGTGCTTTTGATCGTCAACAGGAAAAATCGGGAAGGGAGAGAGACGGAATATCCTTTCGGACCCTTTCTCGTCGCGGGCATGCTGACGGCGCTGCTGTTCGGCAGTCAGCTGATCAACTGGTATTTGGGATTATTGGGAGGATAGAATTTGCAGAAATACAAATATGTGGCGGTGAACCTGCAAAAGAAGAAGTTTACGGGTTACTTCATCGCCGAAAACGAGAGCCATCTGGCGCGGCAGCTCGCGGAGCAGAATCTCTATCTCATCTCCGCCAAACCGGTATCGGACGGCACGGTCAATTCCTTTTTTACGGTATCCGGCAGGCTGAAGCCGGGGGAACTGACCACCTTTTCGCGCCAGTTCGCCATCATGGTCAATTCGGGCGTTTCCATCCTGAACACGCTCTCCATCCTGAAATCGCAGTCTTTTTCGGGGTATTTCCGCCGCGTTCTCGAGGTCGTATACGAGGACGTCAAGACGGGCGTCATGCTCTCCGAAGCGATGAAGAAACACAAGCGCGTCTTTCCGGAATTCTTCCGTTCCATGGTCTACGTCGGCGAGGTTTCGGGCGCGCTGGACAAAGTGCTGACCTCCCTTGCGGATTACTACGAGACGGATACGGCGATCAAGCGCAAGAGCAAGGGCGCCATGATCTATCCGCTCCTGCTGTTGCTGATGCTGGTCGGCATCGTGGTGCTGATGATGGTCTTCGTCATCCCTACCTTCCGCAACGCGCTCGACGATCTGGATATCGAGATGCCTGCGCTTACGATGGCGATCTATAATATCAGCGACTTTTTCCTGCAATACTGGAAGGAGCTCATCATCGCGGTCGCGGCGATCGCCGGCATCGTCTGGCTGCTGTCCATGACGCAGAAGGGAAAGTATTTCTTCGACATGATGCGCATGAAGACGCCTTTTATCGGCAAGGTGAACGAAAACCTCGTGACGGCCCGTTTTGCCCGCGGGTTCGGGCTTCTCCTGAGCAGCGGGCTGGACGTGCTCGACGCGATGGAGGTCATCTGCGTCGTGCTGGGGAACCGCTATGTGGAAAAAAAATTCCGCGCCGCGATTGAGGACGTGCGCCAGGGAATGAGCCTGACGATGGCGTTCGAGACGCACCGCCTGTTCCCGGATATCCTCATCCAGATGGTTTCGGTCGGGGAGAAGACGGGCACGGTGGACGAGGTTCTGCTGCGCTCCTGCTCCTTCTTCGACGCGCAGGTGGAAACGGCGCTGAGCGCCCTGACTACGGTGCTGCAGCCCATCATGCTCATCATCATGGGCGTGGTGGTCGCGGTGATGTTTATCGCCGTCTATTCGCCCATCCTCTCCATTATGACGGGGCTGGACGGAACGGGCACGGATATTCCGGACGTGGCTTCCGCCGTCGTCTCGGTGTTCCGGTCTTTGGGGAAGTGAGGAGGGACTATGAATTTAAATTACGAAATACTGCAATACTTTGTCTATAAAAAAGTCATCAAGCGCCGCCAGCGGGACGAAATCCTGAAGGAATGCGCCCGCCTCCATATGCCTGCGGAGACCTACATGCTCGTCAAGGGATATTGCACGGAAGCCACCGCGCTTCCCGCGCTGGGCGAATTTTACGGGCTTCCCTACGTGGAAATGGACATGCTCGAGGTAGACCGCGAGCTGATGGACCGTTTTTCCTTCTCGTTCATGAAGAAAAACAAGTTCATCCCCGTCTCCGTCAACAAGCAGGGGGTGCTGCTTCTTGCGATCGGCCGCCCGCTCAACTTCAACGCGCGTTCGATGATCGCCACTTCCTTTTCGGGAGAGCTGGATTTTGTGCTGGTTCCGCCCACGCAGATCGACGTCTATATCGACTCTATCGTGGCGGTGCTCTCCACCTCCAAGGCGCTGGACGATCTGCAGCAGGCGAAGGACAACGAGGTGTTCGCGGAGGCGATGAGCAACTCTCAGCTCAACCTCGTCATGCGGGAGGACGACGTCATCAACAACCCCTCCGTGCGGCTGGTGGACTCCATCATCAAGGAGGCGATCCCCTTCCGTTCTTCGGATATTCACATCGAGCCCTTTGAAAAGGAAGTCAAGGTGCGCTACCGCATCGACGGCGATTTGCAGGACCGCGCGCAGTTTCCCATCGAGAGCTATCCCGCAATCTGCGCCCGCATCAAGATCATGGCGGGCATCAACATCGCGGAGCGGCGCATCCCGCAGGACGGCCGCATCAACATGGTGATCAACGGAAAGGAATACGACTTCCGCGTCTCCACGCTCCCGACGGTCTACGGGGAAAAGTTCGTGATCCGTATTCTGGACAAGACGACGTTCAATTTCACGCGTTCCGAGCTGGGCTTTACGGCGGCGGAGAACGCCGTGGTCGACAAGGTTCTGAACACTCCGCACGGGATCGTGCTGCTGACCGGCCCCACCGGCTGCGGCAAGACGACGACGCTGTATTCCTTCCTGAAGGAGATCAATCACCCGAAGGTCAACGTCGTCACCGTCGAGGATCCCGTCGAATACACGCTGCACGGCGTCAATCAAACGCAGGTCAACGTCAAGGCGAACATGACCTTCGCAACCGCGCTCCGCAGTATTCTGCGGCAGGACCCGGATATCATCATGATCGGCGAGATCCGCGACGAAGAGACCGCGCAGATCGCCATCCGCGCGGCAATCACCGGGCACCTGGTATTTTCCACTTTGCACACCAACGACGCGCCGGGCGCGGTGATCCGCCTGGAAGATATGGGCATTACAGATTATCTCGTGGCGGACGCGGTGGTCGGCGTGATCGCGCAGCGGCTGGTCAAGCGGCTTTGCCCTGCCTGCAAAAAGCGCGCCAGGACGAACGCCCGCGAGATGGAGATGATGGGCATTACCGAGCCCGTCACCATCTGCCGCCCGCAGGGCTGCCAGTTCTGCAACCACACGGGGTACAAGGGGCGGATCGCGGTCCACGAGATCATGTATCTCAACGAGGAACTCAAAAACGCGATCGCGGACAAGGTCTCTCTGGATAAGCTGCGCGAGCTGGCGAAGGAAAACGGCATGGTGCCGCTGTTCGATGCCTGCAAGCAGTACGTCTTGAAGGGCGTCACCAGCATTCAGGAGCTGATGGGGCTCAAAATGGAGCAGTAATAGAAAAAAGAGCGGGGTGCCCGCTCTTTTTTTACTGTTCCGGCGGAGTGCCGGTATTATCTGCCGTAAACCTTTCTATAAATATTTAATATGGCGAAACGATTGACAAAACCTTTCCGCCTATATTAAAATGACCTTGAATCCGACAGATTCGGGGAAAAGGAGAAACTATGAAGCAGACTGTTTTTCAGGGCGCGGCAACCGCGCTGATCACGCCGTTTACGGCGGACGGAACCATCGATTATCATCGCTTCGGGCTCTTGGTCGACTGGCAGATCGAATCGGGGATCGACGCGCTCGTCGTCTGCGGGACGACGGGGGAGGCCTCCACGTTTACGGACGACGAACACCGCGACGCGATCGCCTTCGTCGTGGAGCGGGCAAACGGAAGAGTCCCCGTCATCGCGGGGACGGGCAGCAACGACACGCAGTACGCCATCGAGCTGACAAAGCACGCGTGCTCGGTGGGGGCGGACGCCTGCCTCGTCGTGACGCCCTATTACAATAAAACGACGCAGAAGGGGCTGATCGGGATGTTCTCCGCCATTGCGGACGCGAGCGAAAAGCCGATTATCCTCTACAACGTGCCCTCGCGCACGGGCATGAACATCGAGCCGGAGACCTACGCCGCGCTCGCCGGGCACGGCAATATCGCGGGAATCAAGGAAGCGAACGGAAATATCTCCAAGATCGTCTCCACGATGGCGCTGGCGGGGGATCGGCTGGATCTCTATTCGGGGAACGACGACCAGATCGTCCCCGTCTTAGCGGCGGGCGGGAAGGGCGTCATCTCCGTCCTCTCCAACGTCCTGCCGGGCGAGACGAGCCTCATTTGCAAAAAGTTTTTCGGGGGAGACGTCAAGGGCAGCATGGAGCTGCAGAAAAAATACCTGCCCCTCATTGACGCGCTCTTTTCGGAAGTCAACCCCATTCCCGCCAAGGCGGCGATGGCAAAGCTGGGCTATACCGAGAACGTGCTGCGCCCGCCGCTCTGCGCGATGGAAGAGGCGCATGCGGAAAAGCTGTATGCGGAAATGCGCGCGCTGGGGCTGATTTAGGAGGAAGTTATGAAGATCGTCGTCAGCGGCGCCGGCGGCAGAATGGGGCGCATTTTGACGGAAAAAATAAGGGAAACGGAGCATATTCTCGTCGGTGCGGTGGATAGGTTCGCTCCGCCGGAGGGCGGCGTGAACGCTTTTGCCGCACTGCGGGAAAAAGCGGATGTCGTCATCGATTTTTCCAACCACGAGGGGACGGCCGAACTGACGGAATATGCCGTCAGGACGGGTACGCCCGTCGTAATCGCCACCACGGGGCACACCGAGGAAGAAAAAAGGATGATTGCCGCCGCGGCGGAAAAAATTCCCGTCTTTTATTCGGGCAATTTTTCGCTGGGGATCGCGGTGCTGTCCGACCTCGTCCGCCGCGCAGCGGAAGTCTTTCCGCAGGCGGATATCGAGATCGTGGAGACGCACCACAACCGCAAGCTGGATGCGCCGAGCGGCACCGCTCTGATGCTCGCCGAGGCGGTCGGGGAAGCGCGCCCGGGCGCAGCCGTTCACTGCGGGCGCAGCGGGCAGGGAAAGCGCACTCCCGGCGAGATCGGCATTCAGTCCGTCCGCATGGGAAACATCGCCGGCATTCACGAGGTGATGATCTCCACGGACAGCGAGACGATCACGCTGAAACACGAAGCGCACGACCGCGGCGTGTTTGCGGACGGCGCGATCCGCGCGGCGGAGTTTCTCGCCGGGCGCTCTGCCGGACGTTACGATATGAAGGATCTGTTGAAGGAATGAAACTGAAATTTACGAAAATGCACGGGATCGGCAACGATTACATCTATTTTAACTGCCTCGGAGGGGAGCTGAGCGATCCTTCCGCCGTGGCGGTCGCCCTATCGCCCCGCCGCTTTTCGGTGGGGGCGGACGGTATCGTCATGATCTGCCCTTCCGCCGTCGCGGATGCGAAGATGCGCATGTTCAACGCGGACGGCAGCGAGGGAAAGATGTGCGGGAACGCCATCCGCTGCGTGGGCAAATACCTCTACGACAACGGCATCGTCCGGCGGGAGCAGATCGCGATCGAGACGCTTTCAGGCGTCAAGTCGCTCGTCCTTTCGGCGGAAGGCGGAACGGTCCGCTCGGTCACGGTGGATATGGGGATCGCCTCCGTCCGCCCCGCCGACGTCCCCGTTTTAAGCGAAAAGCCGATGATCGGCGCGGAAGTGCAGGCAGAGGGGGGGGCCGTCCGCATGACGGCCGTCTCCGTCGGCAACCCGCACGCCGTCCTGTTTCTGCCCGAAATAAGATCTTTGGATCTGGAAGCGATCGGCCCCGGATACGAGCGCCATCCGCTCTTTCCGGACCGCGTCAACACCGAGTTCGCCCGCGTGGTATCCCGCGATCTGATCGAGATGCGCGTATGGGAGCGCGGAAGCGGGGAGACTTACGCCTGCGGCACGGGCGCCTGCGCGACGGCGGTCGCCGCGGTTCTCAACGGCTATGCGGACTACGAAACGCCCGTCTGCGTCCGCCTGACCGGCGGCGATCTGACGATCGAAGTCAAGCGGGATCTGCGCGTGTTTATGACGGGCACCGCAACCAAAGTATACGACGGAGAATTGGATTATGAAGATTAAAATCAACGAACATTTTTTGAACGTAAAAGAGAGCTATCTGTTTTCGGAGATCGGCAGGCGCGTGCGCGAATACGCGGCGGCGCATCCCGATAAAAAGATCATCCGCCTCGGCATCGGCGACGTGACGCTCCCGCTCACGCCGACCGTGATCGCCGCCATGCGGAAGGCGACGGATGAGATGGGCGTACAGTCCACCTTCCGCGGCTATGCGCCCGAGTACGGCTACGATTTCGTGCGGGACGCGGTGAAAAATCACTACGAGGCGTTCGGCGTCTCGCTCTCCCGCGACGAAATTTTTGTCAGCGACGGCGCCAAGAGCGACGTGGGCAACATCGTCGACATTCTCGGCGACAACCCCGTGCTGATTCCCGATCCCGTCTATCCCGTCTATATGGACAGCAATATCATGGCGGGGCACGCGATCGAACTTCTGGAAGCGAACGAATCCAACGGATTTCTGCCCCTTCCGCCTGCCGAAGAAAAGGCGTACGTCGTCTATCTCTGCTCGCCCAACAATCCGACGGGCGCGGTGTATAACAGGGAACAGCTGAAAATATGGGTGGATTACGCGAACCGCACGGGTTCTCTGATCATCTTCGATTCCGCATACGAAGCGTATATTCACGGCGATTATCCCCATTCCGTCTACGAGATCGAGGGGGCGAAGACGTGCGTCATCGAAATCTGCTCGCTTTCCAAGACGGCGGGTTTTACGGGTACGCGCTGCGCGTGGACGGTCGTCCCCGCCGACCTGAAAGCAGGGGATGTTTCTCTCAATAAGCTGTGGGCGCGCCGCCAGGCCACCAAGTTCAACGGCGTTCCCTACGTGGTGCAGCGGGCGGCGGAAGCGGCGCTTTCTCCCGCCGGGCAGGAGGAATGCCGCGGGCTGGTCTCCTATTATATGGAAAACGCCCGCATCATCTCCGCGCTTCTGGAGAAAAAGGGAATCTGGTATTCGGGGGGGCTTTCCTCACCCTATATCTGGCTCAGATGTCCGGGCGGCATGGGATCGTGGGAATTTTTCGACTACCTGCTCGCCAACGCGCAGGTGGTGGGGACGCCCGGCGCGGGTTTCGGCAAAGCGGGGGAAGGGTATTTCCGCCTGACGTCGTTCGGAGACCGCGCAGCGACCGAAGAGGCCGTCCGCCGGCTGAACGATCTTCTGTAAGGTGAGAACGATGCTGCACGATAATCTTTCGGTAAACGAGCGGGGGGAACTGACGTTTGCGGGCGTTTCCGCCGTAGATATGGCGAAGAAATACGGCACACCGCTCTATCTGCTGGACGAGGAGCGGATCCGCTCCCGCTGCAGGCTCTATAAAAGCGCGATGGAGCGCTATTTCGGGGAGGGCTCTTACCCGCTGATGGCGAGTAAGGCGCTCTGCTTCAAGGGGATTTACACGATTGCCGCGGAGGAAAAGATCGGGATCGATCTGGTTTCCCCGGGAGAGCTTTACACGGCGCTCAAGGCGGGATTTCCGCTCGAAAAAGCGTATTTTCACGGCAACAACAAGACGGATGCCGATATCCTGTTCGCGATCGAGAGCGGCGTCGGCCATTTTGTGGCGGATAACGCGGGAGAGCTGGCGGCGATCGACCGCATCGCGCGCGAAAAGGGAAAAGCGCAGCCCGTTTTGCTCCGCATCACCCCGGGCATCGACCCGCATACGCACAAGGCGATCTCCACGGGCAAGGTGGATTCCAAGTTCGGCTCGCCCATCGAGACGGGGCAGGCGGACAATATCGTCTCCTATGCGCTCTCTCTGCCCAACGTGAAACTGGAAGGGTTTCACTGCCACATTGGTTCGCAGATCTTCGACGTCAAGCCCTTCTGCGACGCGGCGGATATCATGATCGGCTTTATCGCCCGCGTGCGGGAGCGGTTCGGCTTCGTCTGCAGGATTCTGAACCTCGGCGGCGGGTTCGGCGTCCGCTATACCGATCAGGATCCCGCGATCGACTACGAGGGGAATATCCGCCTGATTTCCGAACATATCGACCGCCGCTGCGCGGAACAATACGTCGATAAACCGGTCATTCTGATGGAGCCGGGCAGAAGCCTGGTCGCCGACGCCGGCCTCACCCTTTATCAGGTGGGGAGCGTAAAGCGCATCCCCGGGTTTAAGAATTACGTTTCCATCGACGGGGGAATGACGGATAATCCGCGCTACGCCCTGTATCAGTCTCCCTATACGGCGCTGATCGCGAACAAGGCCGCGCAGAAAGCGGATCTGTTCTGCACGATCGCCGGCCGCTGCTGCGAGAGCGGAGATCTGATTCAGGAGAATGTGATGCTGCAGACGCCCGAGCGCGGAGACTATCTTGCGGTGCTGGTCACCGGGGCGTATAACTATTCCATGGCGTCCAACTACAACCGCATTCCGCGCCCGCCCGTCGTTCTCCTGTCCGGCGGCAGGGACCGGCTCGCCGTCCGCCGCGAAACCTATGAGGACCTCGTGCGGCTGGATGTATAAAATTGCGAATTTTTTGTAAATATAGTTGACAATCTTCTTTATTTTCTATATAATGGGAAAAAGGTAAGAAACATGAACGATATTTTAACCGCAAACAACGCATATTACTTTTACTTTGCAGAGGGTTATTTTTATAACGCTCAATTTTGATATGCGCTGTAATCGGGGTAAATAACATTGTAATTTTAAGGAACCGCCGATACAGGCGGTTCTTTTTTTAATCGACAGGAGGGTATCATGATTGTCATCGTAAAGAAAAACAGCGACGAAAAACAACTCAACAATCTCATTTCGTGGATCAAGGGGCTGGGCTTGGAGATCTATCTCAGCGAGGGCGCCAATTCCACCGTGCTGGGGCTGATCGGCGATACCTCCAAAGTGGATATCGACCTGCTGCATTCCCTGGATATCGTGGAGACGGTCAAGCGCATCCAGGAGCCCTATAAAAACGTCAATCGCAAATTCCATCCGGAAGACACCATCGTAGAGGTGGGAGGTCATAAATTCGGCGGAAAGCACTTCCAGATCATCGCGGGGCCCTGTTCGGTGGAGAGCGAGGCGCAGATCGTCGCGGTCGCGCAGGCGTGCAAGGCGGCGGGGGCGAACTTTCTGCGCGGCGGCGCGTTCAAGCCGAGAACCTCTCCCTACGCCTTTCAGGGGCTCAGAGACAAGGGGCTGGATCTCCTCTTAAAGGCGAAAGCGGAGACGGGCATGCCCATCGTGACGGAGATCATGAGCGTCCGCCACATCGATTTGTTCGGGGACGTGGATATCGTCCAGATCGGCGCGCGCAACATGCAGAATTTCGAGCTGTTAAAGGAAGTAGGGCGCATGGGGAAGCCTGTCCTCTTAAAGCGCGGGCTCGCGAACACCATCGAGGAGTGGCTCATGAGCGCGGAATACCTGATGGCGGAGGGCCTGCACGAGATCATCCTTTGCGAGCGCGGCATCCGCACGTTTGAGCCCTATACGAGAAATACCCTCGATTTGTCCGCCGTCCCCATCGTCAAGGAGCGGACGCATCTTCCCATCATCTGCGATCCCAGCCATGCTTCGGGGCTCTCCCGCCTAGTGGAGCCCATGTCGCTCGCGTCCATCGGCGCGGGGGCGGACGGGCTGATGATCGAGGTGCACAACGACCCGCCGCACGCCCTTTCGGACGGCGCGCAGTCCCTCCGCCCGGAGCAGTTTGCCGCGATCGTCCCCAAAATCAAAGTCATGCTTCCGCTGGTCGGCAAAGTGATGGAGTAAACATGGTCGTCGGCATCGTCGGCATGGGGCTGATGGGGGGATCGTTCGGCCGCCTGCTGTTAAAAAACACGAAATACACCGTCTACGGCGCGGACCGGTCGGAAGAATCGCTTTCCAAGGCGCTTTTGGTAAACGCCATGCACGCGCCGCTGAACGAAGAGAACGCGCGGGAGGTCGACCTCCTGATCGTCTCCGTCTATCCGCGCGGTTTTTTTGCGGCGGCAAAGCCCTGGCTGCCCCTTTTGAAGGAGGGGGCGGCGGTGCTGGATTTCTGCGGCGTAAAGCGCAAAGTGACGGAGGAGATGCGCGCTTTGGCGGAGCAGTTCCCGCAGCTCTCTTTCATCGGCGGACATCCCATGGCGGGGCGGGAGTTCTGGGGAATCGAGCATGCGGTTCCCTCGCTGTTCGAGCGCGCCAGCATGATATTGGTTCCCGTCTCCGTCTCTCTGGAAAAAATCTCCCATCTGAAGGGATTGTTTTTGTCTCTGGGACTTTCGCGCGTCGTGGTGACGACGGCGGAGAAGCACGACGCGATGATCGCGCTGACTTCTCAGCTCGCGCACGTGTTGTCCGGCGCCTATGTGCAGAGCCCCGCCGCGCGCGGATACGTCGGATATTCGGCGGGCAGTTTTCGGGATATGACGCGCGTCGCCAAGCTGAATCCCGCGATGTGGACGGAACTGATGACGGAAAATGCGGACTTTCTGACAGGAGAACTGAACGGGCTGATCGAACGGCTTTCGCTGTATCGGGACGCGCTTTCCGCCCGCGACGAAGAAGCGCTGCGCCAGCTTCTCGCGGACGGGGCAAAGGAAAAGGAACGGCTGGATAAGCTGAGCAGGGAGAAATCATGAAAAGCATTACGGTAAACGCCTCCGGCCGCTATGAGATTCGGCTGGGAGCCGGCATATTGCCGTCATTGGGTACGGTGGCCAAACGCTGCGTTTCGGGCAGGCGCGCCATGATCGTGACGGATGAAAACGTGGCGCCGCTCTATTGCGGCGCGGCGGAGCGCTCGCTGAAAGCGGCGGGGTTTTCGGTGGATTCCATTGTGATTCCGCCGGGGGAGGAAAGCAAATCCTTTCCCGTCTATCAGGCTGTCTGCGAGCGCCTCGCGGCGGAGCGCTATTCGCGCAGCGATTTTTTGGTCGCGCTGGGCGGGGGCGTCGTGGGGGATCTCGCGGGCTTTGCCGCGGCGACGTACCTCAGGGGAATTGCCCTGATTCAGGTTCCGACCACGCTGCTCGCCATGCTGGATTCTTCGGTCGGCGGAAAGACGGGAATCGACCTTTCCTGCGGGAAAAACCTGGTGGGCGCGTTCTGGCAGCCCGCCGCGGTGATCGCGGATACCGATCTCCTTTCCACGCTCCCGGCGCGCGAACTGACCGGCGGGAGAGGCGAGGCTGTCAAATATGCGCTGCTCGACCGGGAGATTTACCGTTACTTTTCCGCGCACGGCTTTGACGAGACCTTTTACGCGATGTGCATCGCCTATAAGCGCGACATCGTGGAGGCGGACGAGCGGGAGAGCGGCTGCCGGAAATTTCTGAATCTCGGGCATACGGTCGGCCATGCGGTCGAATTGCTCTCCGGCTTTACGGAATCGCACGGCGCCTGTGTGGCAAAGGGCTTGTCTTTTGCCGCCGAGCTGAGCGAAAAACTGGGGATTTTAGAGAGCGGGAGAGAGGAGATCCGATCGCTTCTTTCCTCCTTCGACCTGTCTGTGCCCTATCTGAAACGCGATCTGATCGCGGCGATCGCGCACGATAAAAAAGCGGACGGAGAATCGGTCGAATTCGTCCTTTTGCGGGAGATCGGAGCGCCCGTCCTCGTCAAGAAGCGTTTAGACGAATGGGAGAAACTGCTGTGATGCGCGCCGCCGTCTCTCCGTCCGCGCTGAACGGAACGGTCGCCGCGATCCCCGCCAAATCCTACGCGCACCGCGTCTTGCTGGCTGCTGCGCGCGCCGAGCGGGAATGTACGGTATCCGGCATCTACCGCTCCGCGGACGTGTCCGCCACGATCGCCTGTCTCAGCGCGCTTGGCGCGGAAATTTCGTCCGAAGCGGGCGTCGCCCGTGTCAGTCCCATCGTCAATCCTCCCGCGCGCGCTTTGCTGCCCGTCGGGGAGAGCGGCTCTACTTATCGCTTTTTGCTGCCGTATGTCGCCGCTATGGGCGTCCCGGCGGAATTTTCGGGAACGGAGCGCCTGTTCGCCCGCCCGACGGAACCGCTTATCCACGTGCTGAACACACATGGCGCCGTGACGGACGGAAAAACGCTTTCCGGCCGCATCGAACCGGGGGAATACGCGATACGCGGCGATATCAGCTCGCAGTATCTGACGGGGCTGCTGCTTGCGCTTCCGACTTTAAAAGGGGACAGCAGAATTGTCGTTTCAGGCGAAAAAGTTTCCGGAGGCTATCTCGATATCACGCTGGATGTCTTGCGCGATTTTCATATTGAAATTACTGAAGAAAATAATAATTATTATGTCAGAGGTAATCAGTGTTTTTTTGCGCATGACTGCCGTATCGAAGGGGATTGGTCGAACGCCGCTTTCTTTTTGGCGGCAGGGGCGATCGGCGGAGACGTGACCGTGGAGTCGCTGAATCCCGCTTCCGTTCAGGGGGATAAAAAGATCCTCTCTTTGCTTGCCGAAATGGGGGCGGAGACGGAGTGCGGCGCTTCGTCTGCTTCCGCGCGGCAGAATAAACTGAGGGGGATTTCCGCGGATGTCGGAGAGATCCCCGATCTCGTTCCCATCCTTTCGGTCGTCGCGGCGTTTGCGGAGGGAAAAAGCGTCTTTACGGGCGTGTCCCGCCTGCGCTACAAAGAGAGCGACAGGCTCGCCGCCGTGGCGGACATGCTCGCGCGCGCAGGCATTCATGCGGAGGCGGGAGAAAACGTGCTGACCGTCTGCGGGGGCGTTCCCCGGGGCGGAGCCTTTATCAGTTATAACGATCACCGCATGGTGATGTCCGCCGCCGTGCTGGCGGCGTACGCCGAGGGGCGGTCTTCGATCGCGGGGGCATCCGCCGTGGCGAAGTCCTATCCCCGTTTCTTTGAAGATTTTATCGCCTTGGGAGGGAAAGCCGATGTCACGATGGAAGGGTAACGCACTGACGATGGAATTGTACGGAGAGTCGCACGCGCCCGCCGTAGGGGTTAAGCTGTCCGGTTTTCCGGCGTTAAAGCTGGATACGGCGCGGCTGCAGGCCTTTCTCGAGCGGCGCCGCGCGAAGGACAGCCGGATCTCCACGCCGCGGGGCGAACCGGACCGCCCCGTCTTTCTCAAGGGGCTTTCGGAGGGCGTACTGTCGGGCGAAGCCGTGGCGGAGATCGCGAATACCAATGTCAAGAGCGGCGATTATGCGGAGCTGTACGGCAAGCCGCGCCCCTCTCACGCGGATTACGTCTCCTATGTGAAGTACGGGACGCTCGATTTTTCGGGGGGCGGCGCGTTCTCCGGCAGGCTGACGGCGCCGTTCTGCGTCGCGGGCGGCATTGCGAAGCAGGCGCTCGCGGCGCAGGGAATCTCCGTGCTCGCCTACGTGCAGGCGGCGGGCGGCGTCGAGGGGAAAAGCTACCGCGACTCCTCGGTTTCGCCCGAAGAGATAAGGCGTTCCGGGGAGGAGCTCTTTCCCGCCCTGTCCCGCGGCGGGGAAATGCGCGCCGCAATCGAATCTGCGCGCGCGGCGGGCGACTCGGTCGGCGGCGTGGTGGAATGCCTCGCGTTCGGCGTTCCCGCGGGGCTGGGCGGTCCGTACGGCGAGGGGCTGGAAGGGGCGATCGCCGGGCTCGTCTTTGCGATCCCCGCAGTCAAGGGCGTGGAATTCGGCGGCGGCTTTTCGCTCTGTCCGATGCGCGGCAGCGCGGCGAACGACCCGCTGCGGATCAGGGGCGGCGCCGTCGTGACGGAGACAAACCGCAGCGGCGGCATCAACGGAGGAATTTCCAACGGCATGCCCGTGGCGCTGCGCGTCGGTTTCCGCCCGACGCCGTCCATTTCTCTCCCGCAGGAGACGGTGGATCTCGTAAAGCGGGAAAATACGACCGTTCAGATCAGGGGCAGGCATGACGCGTGCATCGTTCCCCGCGCGGTTCCCGTGGTGGAGAGCGCGGTGGCGCTGGCGCTTTGGGATATCATTTTAGGAGGAAACAATGGGTAAATTGGAAGATTACAGAAGGGAAATCGACGCGATCGACGACAAAATCGCCGCCCTGTACGCCGCCCGCATGGCGGTCTGCCGGAAGATCGGCGAGGAAAAGGCGAAGGACTGCGCTTCCGTCGCCGTTCCCGGCAGGGAAAAGCAGATCGTCAACCGCGTGACCGCAGACATGCCGGAAGAGATCAAGATCTACGCAAAACAGGTCTTTACGGCGCTGTTCGATACGAGCAGGGCCTATCAGAGCGCGCTTGTCCCGCGTACGTCCGCGGTCGTCCGCACCCTCGAAAAGGCGCTGAAAGAAGAGCGGGCGTTTCCCGTTTCCGCTTCGGTCGCCTGTCAGGGCGTGGAGGGCGCATACAGCGGGATCGCCGCGGAAAAGATCTTTCCCATTTCGTCGATCACCTATTTTAAGAATTTTGAGGGCGTATTCAACGCGGTGGAAAAGGGGTTGTGCGAATACGGCGTTCTGCCTATCGAGAACTCCACCGCGGGATCCGTGCTCGCCGTGTACGACCTGATGAAAAAGCACAATTTTTACATTGTCCGCAGTGCGAAAATCCCCGTGCGGCACTGTCTGGTCGGAAAAAAGGGCGCCCGGCCGGAGGAAATCAAAACGGTTTACTCCCACGAGCAGGCGGTCAATCAGTGCAAGGGCTTTCTCCGCGCCATGAACTGGGAGCCGGAACTGTGCTCGAATACCGCCGTCGCGGCGAAAAAGGTGGCGGAAGGAGATTCCCTCTCGGCCGCGGCGATCTGTTCGCCCGAGTGCGCGGCGCTGTACGGGCTATCCGTGCTGAAGAGCGAGATCCAGGACAGCAGGAACAATCACACCCGCTTTCTCTGCATCGGCAGGGAACCCGCCGTATTCGAGGGTTCGGACAAGATCAGCATAGAAGTCAATCTCTCTCATACGCCGGGCAGTCTCAACCACGTCCTGAACCGCTTTGCGACGCTGGGGCTCAACCTCACCAAACTGGAATCCCGCCCGCTCGCCGATTCGGATTTCGAGTTCAATTTCTACTTTGATTTCGTCGGCGACGTCCGCAAGCGCGAAGTGCTGAATCTTTTGGCGGACCTCGAGGACGGTTCCAATCAGTTTGTATTTCTCGGCAGTTACAAGGAGCTGGCGTGAAGTTCTGTCTGATCGGAGAAAAACTGGGGCACAGCTTTTCCGTCCCCATTCATCGGTTTTACGGAGCGGAATACGAACTGCGGGAAATCGCGCGCGATTCGCTCGGGGATTTCGTGAAGAACTGCCCCTTTGACGGCTTTAACGTGACCATTCCCTATAAGACGGAGATCATGCGCTATCTCGATGAAGTCGATCCCCGCGCCGCAAAGATCGGCTCGGTCAATACGGTGGTATATCGGGGCGGGAAATCGGTGGGCTACAATACGGATATCGACGGCATGGCGGAGATGCTCGCCTTTCAGGGCATCCCGCTCGGCAATAAGCACGTGATGATCCTGGGAAGCGGAGGAACGGGGAGAACCGCGGCGGCGCTCGCGGCGGAAGCCGGGGCGAAGTCTGTCACCGTCGTCTCCCGGAAGGGAAAAGTCAATTACGCTAATTATGCGGAGAAGAAGGAGACGCAGATCGTCATCAACACCGCGCCGGTCGGCATGTATCCGGACAACGGCGGAAAACTGATTTCCCTTGATTTTCCCGCGCTGGAAGGCGTGGCGGATGTGATTTACAATCCCCTGAAAACCCGTCTGATCCTCGAAGCGGAGGCGCGCGGCGTTCCCGCGGCGAGCGGGCTCAGGATGCTCGTCGCGCAGGCGTTTTTTTCGGAAGCGCTTTGGCGGGGTGTCTCGCTCGACCGCGCCCTGCTGGACGGTGCCTACCGCGCGCTGCGGCGGGAAATGACCAACGTGGTGCTGATCGGCATGCCCGGCGCGGGAAAGAGTGCAATCGCCCGTCGGCTTTCCGCCTGCCCGGTGGAGACGGACGCCCTCGTGGAGGCGCGCGCGGGGAAAACCATTCCCGCGCTGTTTGAAGAGGCGGGGGAACGGGCGTTCCGGGATCTGGAGAGCGCGGCGGTCCGCGAGGCCGCTGCCCTGCACGGGCGGGTGATCTCCACCGGCGGCGGTGCGGTTCTGCGGCAGCAGAACGTGGAGGCGCTCAGGCAGAACGGCGTTCTGATCTGGGTCAAGCGGCCGCTGTGCATGCTGGCGGTAAAAAACCGCCCGCTTTCCGGGAAACAGGGCGTGGAAAATCTCTACCGCACGCGCAGAAAAAAATACGCCGCCGCGGCGGATTTTGCGGTCAATAACGGAGGGACGTTCGCGCGGACGCTCCGGAAAATCGAGGAGAAACTCAATGAATATTTTGGTGATTAACGGGCCGAATCTCAATATGCTCGGGATCCGCGAGCCCGCAGTTTACGGCGAACGGACGTATGCCGACCTCGTGTCGTTCATCGGGGAATGCGCGGCCGCGCTCGGCGTGTCCGTCTCCGTCGAGCAATACAACGGAGAGGGGGAGATCGTGACAGCCATACAGCGCGCATACGGGCGGTATGACGGCATCGTCATCAACGCCGGCGGCTATACGCATACCAGCGTGGCGATTCTGGACGCGTTAAAAGCCGTCGCACTGCCCGTCGCAGAGGTGCATCTCTCGGATATCGGCGCGCGGGAATCCTTCCGGCAATTCAGCTACATTTCCCTGATTGCTGAAAAAAAATACTGCGGCTATGGGTTTGACGGATATAAATTTGCGCTTGAATATTTGAAAAACAGAGAAAAAATGCTTGACAAATGAATCTTTAACTGATAAAATGAATAAAAATTTATTAAACCGTTGAGGCAGAAGAGTAGCGCGTTCGGCAGCGTCAAGAGAGTCCCGGGGTGGTGGAACGGGATCGCCGCGTGCGTGTGAATGGGCTGCCGAGGGCGGGGGCGAAAGATAACGAGTAGTCCCCGACGCATGCCGGCGTTAACGGCGGGGGCATGCTGGTGCCCCGGTAATGAAGGCGGCTTTTGCCGTGAATTTGGGTGGCAACACGGATCGATTTTTCGTCCCAAGGAGAAGATCGGTCCGTGTTAATTTTTAAACAGGAGGCAGAAAACATGGCACAGACAATCCCTTACAAGACCTATTTGAATGAAGAAGAGATGCCGAGAACCTGGTACAATCTCAAGGCGGTCATGAAGGCGAAGCACGCGCCCTTCCTGAATCCGAAGACGCTGCAGCCCTGCACGCGGGAGGAACTCTGCAAGGTGTTCTGCGAAGAATGCGTGGATCAGGAGCTGAACGATCGGGACGAGCGCATCGAGATCCCCGCCGGAATCGCGGAATTTTACAGAATGTTCCGTCCGTCGCCCCTGGTGCGCGCCTACTTTCTGGAGCGTATGCTGGATACGCCCGCGGAGATCTACTATAAATTCGAGGGAAACAACACGTCCGGCTCGCACAAGCTGAATTCCGCCGCGGCGCAGGCTTATTACGCCAAACGGCAGGGGCTCGTTTCCATTACCACGGAGACGGGCGCGGGGCAGTGGGGCACCGCGCTCGCGATGGCGGCGGCGTTTTACGGGCTGAAGCTGGATGTGTTCATGGTGAAGGTCTCGTACGAACAGAAGCCGTACCGCAGGGAGGTGATGCGCACATACGGCGCAAACGTCGTCGCGTCGCCGTCGGTTACCACGGCCGCGGGCAGGAAAATCCTCGAAAAGTTTCCAGATACGGGCGGTTCGCTCGGCTGCGCGATCTCGGAGGCAGTGGAAAAAGCGCTCTCTGCCGATCGCTGCCGATACGTTCTGGGGAGCGTGCTCGATCACGTCGTGCTTCATCAGTCCGTCATCGGGCTGGAGACGAAAACCGCGCTCGACCGCTACGGCATTACGCCGGATCTCGTCATCGGCTGCATGGGCGGGGGCTCCAACTTCGGCGGGCTGATCGCTCCCTTTATGGGGGACAAGCTGAAGGGGAAAAACGATACGCATTTTATCGGCGTGGAGCCCGCGAGCTGCCCGTCGCTGACGCGCGGAAAATTCGCGTACGATTTCTGCGACAGCGCCCGCACGACGCCTCTGGCGAAGATGTATACGCTCGGCTGTGAATTCATGCCTGCGCCCGGTCACGCAGGCGGGCTGCGGTATCACGGCATGAGCCCCATCCTTTCGCAGCTGTATCACGACGGCATGCTGGAAGCGCGCGCCGTCGGGCAGAAGGCGGTTTTCGACGCGGCGGTCGCCTTCGCGCGGTGCGAGGGGATTCTGCCCGCGCCCGAATCCGCGCATGCGATCAAGGTCGCCATGGATGAGGCCGCTGCCTGCAGGGAAAGCGGGAAAAAGAAAAGAATCCTCTTCGGCCTCACCGGAACGGGATATTTCGACCTCAGCGCCTATGCGGCATATAACGACGGCGCCCTTTCCGACGAATCGTTTACGGAAGAGGCGCTGGAGCGCGGCTTTGCCTCGATACCAAACGTAAATCTCTGAAAAATTATGAGAATAATCTGTTTGATTCTGTCAGGCAGAACGGATGTGAAACGCCGTAAACGCGGCTCGTTTTTCGCTTTGCAACGCCTTTGCAGAGCGCGCGGGCATGTTTGCGGCGCCTGAAAAAACTCCCGCATCCGCGGGAGTTTTTTCATGGCGCTTCGTCATAACAGCCCGAGAAGACTTTATGTAACGGAAACACCCGTCACTTTTCGGCATGCTATAAAACTTGTGGCAAATTCATTGCGCCTGTCTTTTTCCGGAAGTGTGTCCCCGGTTTTAAGAATGGGGGTGAGATGAAGTTTTAATCAGATTCTGCACTCGTCGGTATCGCCCTTGACGACAGAAAAAAGCCCCGCACATCGTGCGGGGCTTTGCAATGCCGTTCAATCAATACATGCCGCCCATTCCGCCCTGCGGCATCTGGGGCGCCTCGGGTTTGGGAATATCCGCCACGATGCTCTCGGTCGTGAGGAAGACCGAGGCGACGGAAGCCGCGTTTTCAAGCGCAGAGCGGGTAACCTTCGTCGGGTCGATGATGCCGCTCGCCACCATGTCGGTGTATTCGTTGGTCAGCGCGTTGAAGCCGAAGTTCTTGTCGTTTGCTTTCAGAACTTCGTTGAGGATGACAGCGCCGTCCAGTCCCGCGTTCTTCGCGATCTGTCTGAGCGGCTCCTCGATTGCGCGGAGAATGATATTCGCGCCCGTCTTTTCGTCGCCGTCCAGCGTCTCCACGAGGTTCTTGATTGCGGGGATCGCCGCGATCAGCGCGATGCCGCCGCCGGGGACGATTCCTTCCTGTACCGCCGCTCTGGTCGCGTTCAGCGCGTCCTCGATGCGGAGTTTCTTTTCCTTCATCTCTACTTCGGTCGCCGCGCCGACGTTGATGACGGCTACGCCGCCCGCGAGCTTCGCCAGGCGCTCCTGCAGTTTTTCCTTGTCGTAATCGGACGTGGTCTCCGCGATCTGCGCCTTAATGGACTGCTTTCTCGCTTCGATCGCCTTGGGATCGCCTGCGCCGTTGATGATGGTCGTATTGTCTTTATCCACTTTGACGGTGCCCGCTCTGCCGAGCATATCCATCGTGAAGTCCTTGAATTCGTAGCCCATGTCGGAGGAGATCACCGTGCCTCCGGTCAGGATCGCGATGTCCTCGAGCATTGCCTTTCTGCGGTCGCCGAAGCCGGGTGCCTTGACCGCCACGCAGTTGAACACGCCCTTTAACTTATTGACGACGAGCGCCGCGAGCGCGTCTCCCTCCACGTCTTCCGCGATGATGAGAAGGCGCATGCCCTGCTGCGCGATCGGCTCGATGACGGGGAGAATTTCCTGAATGGAAGAGATCTTCTTATCGGTGATGAGAATGACGGGGGAATCCAGAACAGCCTGCATCTTGTCCGTATCCGTCACCATATAGGCGGAAGCGTATCCGCGGTCAAACTGCATGCCTTCCACCGTGGTGAGCTCGGTCTTCATGGTCTTGCTCTCCTCGATGGTGATTACGCCGTCTTTGCCCACTTTTTCCATCGCGTCCGAAACCAGCGCGCCCACCGTTTCGTCTCCGGCGGAGATAGAGGCGACCTGCGCGATCGCGTTCTTGTTCTCGACGGGCTTGGAATTCTTTTTCAGTTCTTCAACTGCGACGTCCACAGCCTTCTTGATGCCGTTCTTCACGATGATGGGATTCGCCCCCGCGGCGACGTTTTTGAGTCCCTCGCGGATCATCGCCTGTGCGAGCACGACCGCCGTCGTGGTGCCGTCGCCCGCCACGTCGTTCGTCTTCGTGGAGACCTCCTTCACGAGCTGTGCGCCCATGTTCTCAAACGGATCTTCGAGCTCGATTTCCTTCGCGATGGTGACGCCGTCGTTGGTAATGAGGGGAGCGCCGTATTTCTTCTCCAGAACGACGTTTCTTCCCTTGGGCCCGAGCGTGATCTTAACCGTGTCCGCAAGGACGTTGACGCCCGTCTCCAGGGCTTTTCTCGCATCCTCGCCGTATTTCAACTGTTTTGCCATAATACTGTTACCTCCTTATTCGACTACCGCCAGAATATCGCTCTGACGGATAATGGTAAATTCTTTGCCGTCTACTTTGAATTCGCTTCCCGCGTACTTGGAGTAGAGGACGGTTTCGCCTACTTTGACCTGCATCACGACTTCTTTTCCGTCGATCACGCCCCCCGGCCCCACGGCGACCACTTTCGCAGTCTGCTGCTTTTCCTGCGCGGAAGAGGGGAGAATAAATCCCGATTTCGTGGTTTCCTGCGCTTCGCAGGCTTCCACCACAACCTTGTCGAACAAAGGTCTGATATTCATAACTTCGTTTGCCTCCTTGCAATTGATTCGTTATAGTGTTAGCACTCTTATCTTTTAAGTGCTAAATATTATTATAGTCAATAAAATAAAATTGTCAATCGATTTGAGGGAAAAATGTTTGAAAATTTTGTCAAATAAAAATTTAAATTGTTTGCAAAAAATCGCGGGGTATGGTATGATAAGAAAAACAAAAGAGAGGGCGTATCATGGATAAATGGGATAAACGGTTCATGGAGCTTGCGGAGACGGTGGCGGGCTGGTCCAGCTGCTATCAGGAAAACCGCCACATCGGCGCGGTGATCGTCAAGGATAAGCGCATTATGACGACGGGATACAACGGCGCGCCCGCAGGCGTTTCCACCTGTGCGGAACGCAGGTCCTGCCTGCGGCGGGAACAGAATATTCCCTCCGGCACGTGTCAGGAAATCTGCTACGCGGTCCATGCCGAGCAGAATGCCATCATCCAGGCGGCAAAGCTGGGCGTCAGCGTAGACGGGGGAACGCTTTACTGCACCCATCAGCCCTGCGTGATCTGCGCGCGCATGATCATCAACGCGGGGATCCGCCGCGTCGTCTACCGCCACGGCTATCCGGATGCGTTCTCCCTGCAGCTCTTTTCGGAAGCCGGTTTGACCATCGAAAAATATACCGATCCGGAATCCGACGCATAAAGAGCGAATTTGCTCTGCGATCAGCCGGCCGCTGTCATGGCTTATCGGCGGATCGGAAGATCTATATAAATAATCAATAAAATAAATTATAATATTATAATTATGTTATTGTGTTCCGTGCCGTCAAAAGGCCGTTCATTGCGAAGCCGCTGCAAAGATAGTCCTTTGCCTGCCCGCTTATGCTGCTCCGTCGGAACCGTTATTGTTTTCTCAAGATCGGAGTCCCACTGACGCAAATTCCGATCTCAAATCATCTTGAAAGATATCGGAAAGGGAATCCGAACATTTTTGCCTAATCGAGCCGCATGTTTTCAATGAAACAGATTCTTTCTGTTTGATTCATTCTGCTTCTCTTATCGACCATCTCCTGTCGCCAAACAGCCTCGCTGTCCGTTTGCGGGAGTTATAACAAAATCCCATCCGCCTGTTTGGATGGGATTTTTCTGCTTGCGTCGGGAGAGCGGCGAGGGGATGCGCGGACTTTTTTCACCCGTTTGCAGGGAAAACGTCAGTCCTTTGTCCCTTCCGGCGGCATAGTAACGACCATTTCTTCGATGCAGTGATCCTTGACGGACATGACGGAGATTTTGAACAGGTCGGTGGTGATTTCCGCCGTCGTGCCGTCGTCCGGGACGGCGCCGAGCAGAGAACAGGCATAACCGCCCAGCGTCTCGTTTTCTTCCTTCGCCTCTTCGGGAAATTTGATTTTGAGCGCCTTTTCCACTTCGTCCAGCGGCGTTCTGCCGGTCATTTTCCATTCCCGATCGGAGAGCGGGAGAATTTCGTATTCGGAAACTTCGCCCTTGTCGGTCAGATCTCCCACCAGCAGCTCGATCAGATCGTGTATGGTCACGATGCCGCTCATGCCGCCGTATTCGTCGACGACGACCGCAAAATACTCCCGCGTGGACTTCATGCGGTAAAACAGCTTATCCGCCGGCATGCTTTCCGCCGCGAATACGGCGGGCTCCACCGCGCGTTCCAAAACGTTTTCCCGCGACTGATCTTCCAGACGAAAGTAAATCTTCGTATTCAGAATGCCGATCACGTCGTCCGCGTCCTTGCCGCACACAGGGTAGTAGGTATGATAATTCTCGTTGAGGGTATTTCTCCATTCCTCTTCGGAATCCGTCGTGAATAATATGGCGGTGTCCTTGCGGTGCGTGCAGACTTCGCCGACCGAGGTGTCGTTGAATTCAAATACGTTCTGGATCAGCTCGTTTTCCTTCGCGTTGATCGCGCCGTGTTCGCTGCTCGATTCGACCATGAGCATGATCTCTTCCTCGGTGGCGGGGGACTCTTCTTCGTCCGGCCGGATCCCGAACAGGCGGAGCACGCCGTTTGTGGAGACGGTCAGCAGCCATACGAGGGGAGCAAAAAACACGGAGACAAATTTGAGAAGCCCGGAAAGCCCGAGCGCCATCTTTTCCGCGCGGCGCATGGCGATCCGCTTGGGGATCAGTTCGCCGAATACGATGCTGAAGTAAGAGAGAATCAGCGTAATGACGATGACGCAGATGGTGTTGAGCGTTCCCCGCGGGATGCCGATCCCCGCGGCGATGAGCGCATCCGTAAGGGGCGCCGCGAAGTTATCCGCGGCGAAAGCGCTCCCGAGCAGGCCCGCGAGCGTGATTGCCACCTGGATGGTGGAGAGAAACTTCGCCGGGCGGGAGGTCAGCTTGATCAGCCGTCCGGCGCGCTTATCGCCCGCCTCCGCCAATTTTTCGAGCTTGTTTTCGTTGGTCGAAATGACCGCGATTTCCGCGCTGGCGAAAACCGCGTTCAGAAAGATCAGTATTACCTGTAAAATAATCGCCGTAATCATAATTTCATTTAAAACGACAAAAAGACATAGCCATCGTCGAATGGCTACGCCTTTTATCCTGTCTCAGCGGTTCCGCCGCTTGTCTTCTATGGGTGAGGCTATAGAGCCGTCGCCGTCCACCAGAAACAAATTCTCCTTATCTTTTTGATTTATATTAACATATATCCGCCCGGTTGTCAAGGGTTTTTCAGGCGTACAGGGAAGGGGGCCCCCCCCGCGCGCCCC
>ENA-UONT01000630-UONT01000630.1-human-gut-metagenome-genome-assembly--contig:-CS20-NODE-630-length-39009-cov-14.441367_pt1 | contig 39009 bp, 60 predicted proteins | sample MGYA00242459_ERZ724006 | MGnify/ENA metagenome assembly ERZ724006 | reverse complement strand
AAAAGCCAATAATTTGAAAGGAACTGGTTGTACATTATATGCTTATAAGAAATGATATTGAAGCCTTAGAAATGGAGGTGATAGCTTAATGAGAAATACTACATATTATGTGACAATTAATATCAAGGATAAAGAAGGCAAGATTAAGAGAATTAAATGTGGCTCAAGGAATGAGATAAATAAGCGTCTTACTCAGTTACATTTAAAAGGTATCATATCATATACTTTTACACTCATGAAGAATGGAATAAGATATAAGGATTTTAATCTTGAAGATTCTTTGATGAAATTTATAAAATATTTACCACTTATAAAGGAGGAAAATTAATGGCAAAGGAATCATTAGCAGTAAAATATCGTCCTAAAACATTTGACGATATGACAGAACAGAGTGCAATAAAAGATATATTAATGAATCAGCTGGAAACTAAAACTTTTCAGCATGGATATCTTTTTACTGGTCCAGCAGGTACAGGTAAAACAACATCAGCAAGGATTTTCGCTAATATGATAAACAACGGAAAAGGAAATCCGATTGAAGTGGATGCCGCTTCTAATAGTGGTGTTGACAATATTAGACAGATTATAGAGGATGCAAAGAGAAAGCCACTTGATGCTGAATATAAGATATTCATTGTGGATGAATGTCATTCTCTTTCTAATGGGGCTTGGCAGGCATTACTTAAAACACTTGAGGAACCACCTAAGTTCACAATATTTATATTGTGTACGACCGACCCCCAGAAAATCCCTAATACTATTCTTTCGAGAGTACAGAGATACAATTTCCAGAAAATAAGCAATGATGGAATCGCAAATAGATTATCTGCCATACTTATTATGGAAAGTGAGGAAGCTAATGAGTGTGGCTGTGATGGAGCTTATGATTGGAATGCAGAAGCTATTGAATATATAGCTAAAGTATCCAATGGAGGAATGAGAGATGCTATAACATTGATGGATAAGTGCTTATCATTATCTCCAGATTTAACATTGGAAAATGTGTTAAAGACTATTGGTGGAGAAGATTATAATACATTTATATTATTCTTAACAGCTTTACAGAATAAAGAAAAAGGAACAGCAATCACTACAATAGAAAATGTATATAATGCAGGTAAAGATGTAAAGCAGTTTATGAAGGACTTTGCAAAGTTCATTCTTGAAGTAGAGAAATATGCACTTTATAAGAATTTTGATTATATTAGCTTACCTAATACTCTTGTGAATGAATTGGAACAGCTTATTGATGATAGTTTATTTGATGTTATGGACTTTGTAGTTTCTTTGAATAGCCAGATTAAATGGGATAGTGACCCTAAGACATTGATAGAATTATCTATCTTAATTTATTGTGGAAAGGAATAGATATATGATAGGACAGCAGAATAATATTAAAACCCTTATCAAATGGAGATGTAATAGGTCTGTTCCTAGATTCATTATTATAGCTGGGGATGAAGGAAGTGGTAGATTAACATTTGCAAAAGCAATTTTAAAAACAATAAATGCTAAAGGTGTAATCATGGGAAATAGTATCTCAGATGTAAGAGATACTATAGAACAGGCTTATTATATTACACAACCCACATGCTATATATTCAGAGATGCTGATGATATGAAAAATGAAGCAAAGAATGCACTATTAAAGGTGGTTGAAGAACCACCTAATAATGCTTACTTCATAATGACAGTACATAATATTGATAATATGTTAGGTACTATTAGAAGTCGAGGAACGGTCATTAAGATGGAACCTTATACAATGCAGGAATTGCGTTCTGTTAGTGAAGATGAGTTAAGTTTGGAATATTGTAATAATATAGGTGAATTACAGATTCCACACGAAGAGATACAGAGGGCGGAAGATTGTGTTGATGGTGTATTAAAGGCTCTGAAGGAAAAGAGTGGTACTAGACTATTGAAAGCATGTACACAACTAAAAGGGAAACAGACAGAGACAGATAAGATTGATTGCTTATTATTTTTTAAAGTATTCCAGAAAAGATTATACAGGATGTTCGAGAATTTTGAATTATCTTTTGAATGTATACAACCTTTATTTATTTGCAAGCAGGAGTTAAACAGAAACACTATAAATAAAAGAGCTAGTATAGAATCTATGCTTATTAAGATATTGGAGGAAATTAAAAATGAGACTTAAAGATGTTACAAGAAGATTTGATACTAGTAAATTCTACAAAGGCAAGTACAAAAAGTTTGAGTGCCATATAAACTATTCTTCTTATGATAATATTTGGTATTACTGTATATATTCCAAGGATGAGAGAGATATAAGACACAATAGCTTATGGAGCAATGAAAAATTTAAAACACAGGAAGAATGTGTGATGGCTTGTCAAGCGTATATTGATGAGGTGAATAAGCATGATTAGATTTCCAAGAAGATGGAATGCTATTACTTGTATTAATTATCTACAGCGTAAGATTATCTTAAATTCTATAGCTTATTATAAATACGATAAATCTTTTGTATCTGATAGTTATTTTGATGAAATGTCACATCAGCTTGTTCAGATGCAAAAGGATTTTACTGGGAATCTTGAAGCAGATACAGAATATGGCTATATGATGTATGATTTTGATGGTTCTACAGGATTTGACTTGCCTGATAGGTTATTTCCACATGATAAGGAGTATCTTACACAGATGACAGAATATTATATATGCAGGCATGAGAAACCTAAACCAGTCAAGAAAATCACTAAAACAGGAAGGAGGAAATTATTTTAATGGAACTTGTAAATTTAATGAAAGCTATATCTGAAAACAGTGTACCACATTATTTAGTTCTTTTTGGCGAAGAGCAGGCAATCCTTGATATTTATATTCAGCATATAGCACAGAATTATAAGATTGTATATTGTGATACTGTAGCTTATGCACTTTCACAGGTTGGAAAAAAGAGTATTGATAAGTCCAACAAAGTTTACATTGTGAATGAAGATAATGCTTATACTAAGGCAGAGGAAAGTTGGAAGAATGTAAAACAGACTTTCAATAAAAGCAAGCATATTTTATTACTTAAATATCATAGTATAGATAAGAGAGGAAAATTCTATACACAGAATAAAGGAAATGTCGTAGAATTTACACATTTATCAGAAGATGTACTAATTAACTATATTCAGCAGAAACTGCCAGCTTTAAGCGAGAAAAACGCTTCCAAGCTAATAACATGGTGTAATTATGATTATGGTAGAATCTTAATGGAAATAGATAAGATAGACCATTATCATTCAGTTATGGATGCTTTAACAACAGATAGTTGCTTTAATCAATTAAATGAACAAGGCTTGTTCTATAAGGAAATAGGTGATATAACTTTTGAATTAACTAATGCTGTATTAGGTGGATATTCTGAGACAGCTATACAGAAGCTTGATGAAGCTAAAAGAAAAGGTGAACCAGCTATGATGATATCCAGCATATTATATAATGGTTTTAGAAATTTATTAGCTTATCAAGGTCTTGGAAGTAACAAACAGAATGCAATGGAAAGAACTGGGATGAATAAAGGGGAATTATATGGTTGTACTAAGAATGTCGGAGGTTATAGTATAGCAGAGGTTAAAAGAAACATGCTTAAATGTCAAGAAGTAGAAGCTGGAATTAAAATGGGTACAATAGATGAAGAAATAGCACTTGAATATATTGTTTTATCCTGTCTGAAATAGACAGGATTTTTTATATAAATTTTAAAAATTTGCTTGACATTTCTATCTATATGTATTACAATATAATCAAGTTAAGAGATAACATATTAAAGGAGGACAAAGATATGAACATAACAGAAATTAAGAAAGAAGTAAAGAATAGTGAAAGATTCACAAAGGAAGTAAAGGACATTTTAATGTCAAGATTCATGGATGAAATAACATTTATTGAAGCTCATAACAAGCTTATTCCATTAGGAATAATGCTTTCAGAAGATGGAGTTGTAAGTTTATATTAATTAGATTTAGGAGGATACATATTATGACATTAGCAGAAATCAAGAATTTAGATGGAGAAGTATTAACACTTGAGGAACTTAATGACTTAGACTGTGAAGAGTTTGTGAAAAGAATGGAATGTCTAGGTGATTCAGGAAACAATAAATATTATTGGTATGATGTAACATTAAAAGATGATACTCATATAGATGTATATAGAGAAAAGGGGATAAATTAATGACAAAAGAACAGGAACAGCTTGTAACAGATAATCATAATTTAATATATTTTTTCTTAAATAAGTGGGGAAAGATACTAGAATATTCTGATATGACAGACTATTATGATATATGTGCTATAGGTTTATGTAAAGCGGCTATCACATATGATAGTTCAAAAGATGTAAAGTTTGCCACATATGCAGGAGTATGTATAGAAAATGAAATCAAGATAGAATTAAGAAACAGGAAAAAATATTCTGCACCTGTGTATTCATTGGATATGACATTCAATAATACATCGGATGGAACTGGTGAAATAGCTTTTGGAGAGAACTTGACAACAGGTTTAAATGCTTATGATGAGATACTGCCGTATCAATTAGATAAGGTATTAAATGCTCGGGAATACAAGCTCGTAGCTTTGATATTACAGGATTATACACAGATAGAAATCGGAAATATTATAGGAATATCACAAGCTCAAGTGAGCAAAATGTTTTCTAAAATTAAACAGAAATTATTAAAAGGAGGAAAGTAATGTTAATATCAAAAGGAGATGTATATTGGGTGGATATGACTAGAGTATGGTCAGAATCAGACATACACGCACAGAAAGGCATGAGACCATGTGTTATTGTTAGCAATAACAAGAATAATGATAACAATTCAAGGGTTATTATAGTACCTTTGACAACTAAGAAGGATGATTTGCCACAGCATACAATGATATTGTTACATAATGTCAAGAACTATGTTGTCCCAGAATGTATAACATCTATACCTAAAAACCTTTTAGGTAAAAAATATGGCTGGATTAGTAGGAAAGCCTTTAAGTATGTTATTAAGGCGGTCAAGATTCAGTTGGGATTATGGGAAGGAGATAAGAATGAACGATATTAAACAGACAACTTGCAAAAGATGTGGTAGAAAGTTAAGAACAGAAGAAGCTATTAATAGAGGTATGGGAATAACATGCTGGAGAAAATGGCAAAAAGAAAACAATCATAAAAAATTATGGGAGGATAAGCAGTGAGTAAAGAGTTGGATTTAACATTTGTCAGAATGATTAATGAAACATATGACAGACACAAGCAGATATATAAGAAAGAGAGCAAGAAATATGTTCAAATGTGCATAGTAACAATAATAACACTATTAGCTTGCACATATTTAATAGCAAGAATATTATATAATCCCACAACAGATTACACAGTTGAATCACAGGAAAGTCAGCAGGCAGAATATACATACAATCCATATATAGAGAATCTTACACATGAAGAGATTAATATAGATTCTAATTATACAGACAATATGGAATATTTTGTGCGATGTGTAACGGCAGAAGCTGGCAATCAGGATGATTATGGGAAGAGACTTGTTATAGATGTTATATTGAATAGCTGTGATAAGTATAATATGACTACAACAGATGTTATTAATGCAGATGGGCGATTTGAAGTAGTAAGTAATAATAGCATTAATACAGTCGAACCTGATTTACATGTTTATGATTTAATTTCAGAGGAGATAACTACAAGAACCAACAGTGATATATTATATTTTAGAACAAATAAATATCATTCTTTTGGAACACCTGTTATGAAACATCAGGCACATTATTTCAGTATGAGTGTATTTAATTTAGATGAGCAACAGACGGATACTTTAGTTATAATATTAATAATATTTTGTTTTATATTAGCTTTTGCAAGTGCATTATAACATGAAAGGAGATAATTATATGAAAAGTGAAGATGAAATATTAACAGATTTTATTCATAAGCACTTTATAGAAGAGGCTTTATATGATAATTATATGAGAAAGCTAATAGCAGACACAGTTGAATTTAAGATATATTTATTTAAGTGTAGACTTATAGAAGCCGCTAAAACAATGTTAAAAAGGAGGAATTAGTTATGTTAAATAAAGAGTATTATAGAGATTTGCTTGTGGAATTTGCTATTTCTAATGATAAAGTGGTTTTGAATGCTGAAGGAGTACCTATTGCTTGTAATGATACATGCTGTGCTAAATGTGGGTTTAATGATATAAATGTAGACTGTGATGAAATGAGAAAAAGATGGGCGAATAAGGAATATACTGAACCAAGAATACATTGGGAAGATGTACCAGTAGATACTCCAGTATATATATAAACCAAATATGCCCGGACATTTTGCAAGTTATGATGCTCAATCAAATCTGATAAAAGTTTTTGACTATGGACGAACATCTTTCACAATTAGCAATAAACACGATATAGAACATGAGGTATCAGAATATCTTCCATCATATGTATCATTAGCAAGAGAAGAAGATATAAAGAAGTATTATCATAGATAATATAATAAGCATAATATATTAATCAATAAACACACTATTCAGAAATGGATAGTGTGTTGTTTTTATATTAATAATATGTTAATATAGTATTAATAAAAAACTATGAAAGGCGGGATAAATATAGACACTAAATCATTAATGTTTAAATTACAAAAAGCATTAAAGACAAAAGGAATAATACTATGTATTAATACAAATCAATTCTATTCTACAGAGCAAGATAGATATATAACAATGTATACTGTAGTAAGAAACAAGAAACAATTAATAAGAACAGCTAGTCAGATACAAGTGATAAATAAATTACAGGAAATATGGGAAGAGGTGAAGAATAATGACTAAAGAAACAGATAGAGAGAAAGAAGCTAAAAAACATCTAAATCAAAAACAAATAGCTTTTGCATTAAATTATACAGAGAATCATAACATAACTCAATCAGCTATTAGTGCAGGATATAGTAAGAAGACAGCAAGTGTACAAGGTTGCAATCTGTTAAAAAACACTAAGGTGCGAGAATATATAGATTCCATATTGGAAAGAATACAATCTGACAAGATAGCCAATATTGAGGAAGTAATGGAATACCTTACAAGAGTAATGAGAGGTGAAGAGAAGGACAGCTTTGATATGGAACCATCATTACAGGAGAGAACAAAGGCGGCTAATGCTTTAGCTGATAGATTAGATAATAGAGCTAAGAAGCTAGAGATTAAAACAGCAGTTACTATTATAGATGATATTCCAGATGACGCAGAGGTGGAAGATGAAGAAGAAGATTAAAGGTAAATCTTTAACTAACTGTATAGGTCCAGCTTTTTATTCTATTCATAATGATATCAAAAATGGTAAGCATACATATTATGACTTAGAAGGCGGAAGAGGTTCCTTAAAGTCTTCTTTTGTCTCTATAGAGATTGTGCATAATATGATGAAGCCAGAGAACAAGAAACAACATGCTGTTGTATATAGAAAAGTAGGAGATACATTAGAGACTTCTGTATATGCTCAGATTGAATGGGCGATTGATAAATTGGGTGTATCACATTTATGGAAAATGACTAAATCACCTATGAGAGCAGAATATCTTCCTACCGGACAGCGAATCATATTTAAAGGCTTAGACAAAGCTCAGAAATCTAAATCTATAAAAGTACCTTTTGGATATATAGCTTATCTGTGGTTTGAGGAGTTTGATGAGTTTGCAGGTGAAGAAGAAATAAGAAAAGTTCAACAGTCTGTTATCAGAGGCGGAAATAAGTTCATTGTATTCAAATCTATGAACCCTCCTAAATCAAGAAATAACTGGGCTAATGACTTTATAGAAAAGGAGAAGCTAAGACCTGATACATTAGTATCTCATACAACATATTTACAAGCTCCTAAAGAATGGCTAGGAAAGCAGTTTATAGATGATGCTGAATGGCTCAAGCTGGTTAATCCAAGAGCATACGAACATGAATATATGGGAATCCCTGTAGGCAATGGCACAGAAGTATTTGATAACCTTGAGATTAGAGAGATTACAGATAAAGAGATTGCTAAGTGGGATAAGTTGTATAGAGGAGTTGACTGGGGTTGGTATCCAGACCCGTTCCATTATGGCTGTATGTATTATGATAAGGCTAGAATGACATTATACATCTTTGAGGAATTTAGAACTAATAAGATGAGTAATAGTGATACAGCACAGGTACTTAAAGATGATTTCAATGTAAGTCGTTATGATATAGTCACTTGTGATAGTGCAGAGGAAAAGTCTGTCAGCGATTATAGAGCATATGGCATTAATGCACGACCAGCGGAAAAAGGTCCGGGAAGTGTAAGATATGGAATGAAGTGGCTACAATCATTATTGAAGATTGTTATAGACCCAAGAAGATGTCCTGCGACCTCAGATGAGTTCAAAAAATATGAGTATGAGCTGGACAAGGAAGGAAACCCAACATCAGCATATCCAGACGCTAATAACCACAGCATTGATATGACACGATATGCAATGGAACCAGTATGGAGAAGGAAAGGAGCTTAATGTGATGAGTAATAAAGTATCTGTATTAGGTACAGATTATATAATTCTGCAAGATTGTAATACTACAGAGAATTTAAACAATAAAGGGCTTGATGGAGAGACTAATGTTTATTCTAAAATAATAAGCATACGCAACATGTCTAATATGTTAGATGCGGATAATCCTAATTATGAAAAAGAAGCTAGATTTAAGGAAACAATGAGACATGAGATAATACATGCATTCTTCCACGAATCTGGCTTAGAGGATTACTGCAATGATGAAGTATTAGTTGATTGGTTAGCTAAACAGTGGAACAAGATGTCTATAGCATTTCAGGAAGCATTGGAGGATTGTAATGAGTAAAAGAGTTGTAAAGATAGATAGAGAAAATCATATATTATGGTTTAACGATGGAAGTAATGAGTATTATACAACAGAAGAAGATAATAACATCATCATTGATAAGGAATATCAGAATGGTAATCATGCCAGCTACTATGGAGGCAAAGATAATCCTTATGAATGTGATAAGGTTATTAATGCTTGGGGAGAACAAAATAACTGGAGTTTTCAAGATGGCTGGTATCTTGGAACAGTTCTCAGATATCTATGTCGTAATGGCAATAAGAAGGGTAATTCTAAAGAGCAGGATTTGCAAAAATGTATAAACTATTTACAAATGTATTTAGATAAATTAAAATCTAAAGGGGAACATACAGAACCCTTAGATTATACAGAATAGGAGTATAAATATGATTAAAAGATTATTGAGACTTATTCAGGAAGCACTGAATAAAATGTTTGCTACTAAAGGCATAAAATCTGCCTTGAGCATATCTATAGATACAATATCACAGGATATGCAGAATGCGATTGATTTATGGCGACAGATGTATAAAGACAATTCACCTTGGCTTGATGATGATGCTGGTATATATTCTTTAGGGCTTGCCAAGCAGATATGCAAGGAACTACAACAGCAAGTCTTGAGTGAACTTGAAACACATATAAGTGAGCCGGGAGTTAGTGATGATGTAGCTGATGAAGATAAGCAAGCTGAGGAAGTAATAAATACAAGAGCTAAATACTTAAATGAAATATATACTAAGAGATTCTTAAAACAGCTTCCACAGGCAATGGAAAAGGCGTTAGCATTAGGCGGTATGATTATCAAGCCTTATTTTAGCAATAACGATATATATTATGATTATTGTTATCAAGGTGAGTTCTATCCTATAGCATTTGATGATGATGGAAATATTATAGATATAGCTTTCTATGATTCTTTCACTACTGCTGATTATGTGTATACCAAGATTGAGAGACAAGAGTTTATTGCATCTGAACATAAGATTATTGTAACCAATACAGCTTATAGGGCAAAGGTTGTTGATAAAGATGATGATACAGTTGAGCAGGATTTAGGAAATGAGATTCCATTGACAGAGGTGAACAAGTGGGCTAATTTAGAGCCATATGTGCCTATTGAGAATGTAGAGAAGCCTATGTATGGATATTTCAAGGTTCCAACAGCTAATAACATTGACCTTAATAGTCCACTTGGAATATCTATATTCAGCCCTGCCACTAAGCTAATAAGAAAAGCAGATGAACAGTTCTCAAGATTGGATTGGGAATACAATGGGGGACAGCTTGCGATTGATATAGACCCTAATGCAGTACAATATTCAACCGAATATTATGGCACACAAATGAAGCTGGATAAATGCCAAGATAGACTGTATAGAAAAGTAGATTTAGGACAGGATGATACCTATAATGCATGGGCTCCAGCTCTTAGAGATGCTAATTATATCAATGGGCTTAATGCTTACCTTTGCAAGATTGAGGATATTATAGGACTTGCAAGAGGTACATTAGCACAGGTGGAAAGTGAAGCAAGAACAGCTACAGAATTAAAGTTGTTAAAACAGAGAACATATATAACAGTATCAGCCATTCAGGAATCTATGGAGAAGGCTATAAAAGATATTGTATATGCAACTAATGTATTAGTATCTTTGTATAATCTCGCTCCTGAAGGAGATTATGATACTATTATTGAGTGGCAGGATAGCATCTTAACAGATACAGATACAGAGCTTGAGCAACAGCTTAATCTCAAGCGTGAAGGTATTATAAGCAAGGCAGAGATAAGAGCTTGGTATAAGGGAGAACCATTGGAAAAGGCACAGGAAGAGATAGCGGCTATGGAAAAAGAGGCACAGCAACAGCAATTAAATGATATATTCTCAGGTATGCCTTCTACAACACTTGAGAACAATGGCATAGATGATGAGACAAGCAAGGAAAAACAGACTAAACAAGAAGAAGAGGAGTGATTAAATGCTTTCTGATTCTAAATTAACAGATTATTCCTACATTGTAGCGGCTAGATTTGAAGCCATTAACACGCATTATATAAAACTAATGGCTAAACAGATAAAGGAGATAGGACAACTATCTCCTTCTAATATCTACCGACTACAACAGATGACTAAAATGCAACAGAATATTGATACTATTAATTATTTACTAGCACAGGAGACAGGAAGAACACTTGAAGAACTATATCAAATCTATGACATGAGTGGAATGTCTTTATACGGAGATACTTATAAGCTATATACTGCAAGAGGAATATCACAAGTGCCATTTGAACAGAATACAGCAATACAACAGTATTTAGAAAGCATGAAACAGCTTACATCTAATACATTTGTTAATCTATCAAATACAACAGCATTGTATGAGCCTTATAGACATTTGGTTGATACAGCTATAGATGCTATAGTAAGCGGAACAGGTTCCTATGATGAACTTATAAGAGCACAGCTTACAGATACATCTCTTTCTCCACTTGTAAGAAATGCTGATGAAGGATTAAGAATCACATATGCGAGCGGACAGACAAGGCGATTAGATAGTGCTATCCGTATGAATGTATTAGATGGTGTTCGAGAAGTTAATAATGGTATTAGAGAGCAAGTTGGAAAAGAATTTGGTGCGGATGGTGTAGAGGTAACTGTTCATGCTTTATGTGCCGCTGACCATATAGATATTCAAGGGCGACAGTTTAGCAAAGAAGAGTTTGCTAGAGTTAATGGTGCATTAAGAAGAAAGATATCTACATGTAATTGTAAACATGCAACATTCCCGATTATCTTAGGTGTATCTGAACCAGCTTATACAGATGAAGAACTTGCTAACTATAAGGCTAACAGTGAGCAGAAAGTGACTATAGATGGCAGAGAAATGACTAAATATGAAGCTACACAGGTTCAAAGAAAGGTTGAAACAGAAATACGAAAGGCAAAAGATAGAACTATCTTTGCAGAAAACTCTGGAGATACAGAATTAGCAAAGCAAGCTAAAGCAAGGGTTGAAACACTAAAAAAGCATTATAACAATGTTTCTAGACAAGCTGGATTAACTCCTAAAATGGATAGAACTTATGTACAAGGTTATACAGGAAAGCAGGTAAAACCTAAGTCAATTAAATTAAGTGTATAAAAAAAAATAAGACCTACTCGATTATGAGTAGGTCTTTATTATTACCAAGCTCTATCACCATTAAGAGCCACTCCAATAGATTCTGCATGTTTATCCAGAGCTGTTACAACATTATGATTATCACACACTCTTCTTCCTATGTATCTTTCTGTAACACAAGCTATGGAAGTTAAATGCCTGCCGTCAGTAGTTTCAAATTCCAACTCAAATTTATAAAGATACTGTTTTTCTGGTGACATATTTATTATCTTAATTAGTTTCGCTTTCTTATTTTCCAATGGTACTCCATATATTCTATGCCCTATATCAGTTATTATGTAATAATTACCTATTTCATATTTAGGCTTTGAAGTATTCAACCATATGAACTGGTCAAGTAATTTCTTTCCTTTAGTATCCTCCTTTTCCATTAATTTCTGCAAAGTGTTTAATTCTGATTTTGTCATATAAAGACCTCCTATAATATGTATTAGATTACTCATATCCTATAATTTATTATAACATATTGTAATACATAAATCAATAGAAGTTATCCACAACTTCCAAAAAAGTTATCAACAAAAATAAAAGTTATTCACATAGTTATCAACATATTAACATAGTTATTAACATAAAATTGTTGATAACTTTTATTTTTGATATAATTGTGGATAACTATGTTAGTAACTTGTTGATAACTATGTGGATAAGTCAAAAATGTGTATAACTTTTAAAAAATTGTTAATAACTTTGTTGATAACTATTTACATTGTTGATAACTTTGTGTATAATACAAAATGTAAATAATCCATATTCCAGAAAGTGGAATTAAAAAAATATTTTAGATTAAAGGAGACAACGATATGAAAAACATTTATGAAATCTTGAAGTCTTTTGGGCTTGAAGTTCCAGAGGACAAGAAAGCGGATTTTGACAAGATGCTTAATGAAAACTATAAGACACAGGCAGAAGTCAATAATCTTAATGGTAAGCTAACTAAGGCAGAAAGTGAAAGGGATGCTTTACAAGTCAAGTATAATGATGATATTAAACAGCGTGATACTGACCTTGCAGATTTAAAGCAGAAACTTGCTGATGCAGGAACTGATGCAGAAACATTAAAGAATCTTCAGACAGATTTTGATACCCTGAAGACCAATTATGCTAATGCTCAGGCTGATTATCAGAAACAGCTTAATAAGCAGGCTTATGAGTTTGCTATTAAGGAAAAGACTAATGGCTTACAGTTTACAAGTAACTCTGCTAAGAAAGCATTTTTAAGCGATGCTTTAGCAAAGAATCTTACTATGGACAATGGCAATATATTAGGCTTTGATGATTTTGTAAATGCTTATAAGGAGCAGGATGCAGGTGCATTTGTAGTAGAAACCACTACAGAAGAACCTAAGCCGCCCATGTTTGGTTCTAAGTCTACTAAGAAGGATGAACCTAGTCCTAAGGCAGATGAACCTAAAGAAAGACCATTAATTTGGTAATTTAGAAAGGAGATTAAAAAATGCCAAGAATTACATCATTAGAAGTATTACTTGACCCACAGGGTAAGATGCTTTTATCAGAAGCATACGATGGAGTTATTGAGAATGTGCAGAAAGCTACAATCTCAGGACAGTTAAAGAACACAGATTTATCTGGAGACCCAACAGCAGGCACAGTAGAAGCGAAGAGATTCGTTAATGCTAAGTCTAACGCCTATGGTACAGCCAGAGGAAAGGGTAAGGGTGAGCTTGTAAAAGGTAAGCCAGTAACAATTCCTATTGATACAGACCGAGAGTTTATTGAAGAAGTTGAACAGAAGGATGTATCCCTTTTAGGTGTTGATGGACTTATTACAAGAAGAAGTGCTAACCATGCAATGCAGATGGCTAATGAGCTTGATAGAGCTTTCTTTGCAGAGTGTGTTGCTAGTGGTACACAGTTTACACCATCTACAGAAGCAACAGCAATCCAGGATATTATTGAGGAAGCTATTGTAACACTTGAAACACTCAAGAATGATTATATTGATGGTATTCCAAGAAATATGTTATCTGTAGAAGTTACACCAGCAGTATATAGCAAGATGAGAAAGTACCTTGATGAGGTTGTTCATAACGCTAATGTTGACACAGCGGCTGAAACATTTGACAGATTTCATGGTGTTAGATTTATTTCAACAATCAACATGCCAGCAGGTTGTGACTTTATCGTTCAGGTTGATGGTTCTGTAGCACAGCCAGTAAGAAGTCAGGCATATTCAGCAGAAAAGATTCCAATGTCTGAGGCTTATGCTATTGAGTTATTCTTCTACTATGGTACTAAGGCAGTCACACCAGAAACAATCCTCTTCTACTCTGCTACAGGTACAATGACTGTTATTTCTAAGGCAGGCACAGAAACAGGTAAGACAGCTCTTACAGTTTCTCCAACTAAGACAGGCACTAACACATATTCTTATAAGACAGCAGAATCCGTTGATGTTCCTAAGTTAGGGGCAACAGTAGAAGGATATACAGCTTGGAATGGCACAGATGAAATCACAGCCACAACAAACAATGATATTGTTGTAGTGGAGCTTACAGCAACAGATTCTAAGGTTGTAAGAGCTGGTAAGACTAAAGTAACTGCCAAGGCTGAATAATTAAGGAGGTAGCATATGAGATTACAGCTGAATAATGGTGTAATCTTAAATACCGACAATGAATCTTTAATTCAGCAGTACCTGAAATATGGTGCTGTTGAATATAAAGAGCCAATGGAGGCTATTGTTGAAGAAGCACCTAAAACAGAAGATGTTGTTGAAGATGTTGTTGAAGAAGCACCTAAAGCAACAAGAACAAGAAAGAAAGCGATTAAGTAGTTAGGAGGTGGGTTCCATGTATCTTTCTTATAGTGAATATAAAGAGCTTGGTGGTACAATGGACGAAACCACTTTCAATAAGAATGAGTTTGAGATTGAAAGTAAAATTGACTATTTAACTAATGGCAGAATTAAGAATCTATCACAAGTACCACAAGCAGTCAAGATGTTATGTTTCAGGGTTGGAACGAGCTTTTGGGAAAAGGTAGATATAGATGCACCTAATAACTTATCCAGTTATTCAAACGGAATCGAGAGTTTTGGTTATGCCAACACGACTACATCACAATTATCTGGCACATCTGTTATAGATAAGCAGATTAATAATCTTGTAGCTGAGTATCTATGGGAATATCCTGAGTTATTATACAGAGGGAGGAAACAATGGAAGCGAAAGTTATAACGATTGCAAACAGGCTTAATCGAACAGATAGTGTTACTGGATTGGATGTGTGGTATAAGACAGAATTGCATAATATCACTTATTCTAAAGAGCGTGTGACAGATGTAAACGGAACACAAGTAAGCGTAGGTGAAGTATTTACAATCTTAATACCCTTTGATAAGTACTATAAGTCATATATTGAATGGAAGAAGTTAGCTAATAAAGACGGCTTCTATACATTATCACAAGGCGATTATATTTTCCTAACACATGTTGAAGAAGATATACAACCTAACAATATAATGACTTTAAAGAACAGCTATAAGCCGTTAGTATGTGAGGTGCGAAGCATTATAGAAGTATCACATAAACATGGTGCTACTATAAGATTGAAAGTGAGTGGTGTATAATGAGTACAACTAAGGTCACAACAATTATCAATGACCCAGAAGGTACTATTAACAGGATTTTAAATGATGATGTGGGAAAATTCGTAGCCAGTGAATGGTCAAGATATTTTGCCAAGTATGTTCCAATGAGAGAAGGAACACTTGCACAGAATATTTCAATCGAACCATATCAAGTCACATATAATTCACCTTATGCTCATTATCAATGGGAAGGAAAATTATATGTTGACCCTATCACACATAAAGGAGCTTTCTATGACCCAGATTATGGATTTTGGAGCCGTCCTGGAGTAACTAAGATTCCAACCGACACACCATTAAATTATAGTAAGGAACAAAATCCACTGGCTACAAGCCATTGGGAAGTTCCTGCTTACAATGCTTTCAAAGATACTGTAGCAAGAGCAGTAACCAATTACTTGAAAAGGAAGTGATGAAATATGAACCTGTATAACAATATCAATCAATGGTTATCTGAAAACTATCTCCCCCTTATGAATAATAGCTGGTTATATTTCAACGCAACCCCGACAGTTATTGGAACCACTGCCATGAACAGTGTCGCTGGTAATCGAGTAACGAAAAGATTTATAGATGGAACGAAACAGCATGAATTGTTGTTTGGAATTGATATGATTACTCAGTATGATAATCAAGGTACAAGTGATATTAATATGCAGGCTATGGATGAAGTTAATAAGTTTGCTGAATGGCTTGATACATTAAGTGTTGATAACTACCCAGATTTTGGTGAGAACAACACTATATTAAAGATAGAAGTATTGACTAATGTACCTAATTTATTGATTGATTCTACACAACAGTTAGCAAAGTACCAGTTTCAGACAAGAATAACATATAATGAAGAAAGGAGTTTAAAAGCATGAAATTAGAAAGAGAAGCCTTAATGCATTATCTTGATTCCTCATTTGACATATCTAAGGATTCACCTAGCTGGTTTTTAATCGGTAAGGATATTGAGGATATGAGTGTTGAGCTTAATCCTGATACAGAAACAACTAAGAATATCTTAGGTGAGACAACTGTTAAGGATAATGGTTATGAACCTAGCATGTCAGCTGACCCGTACTATGCTAACCCAGATGATAGCATATATGAGAAGCTGAGAGACATTGCCATGAACAGGCTCAAGGGTGATAAGTGTAAGACAAGATTACTTGAGGTAATTATTGATGATACATCATCAACATCATATAAAGCATGGATGGAAGATGTTATTGTTAAGCCTCAGTCATATGGTGGTGACACATCAGGTGTGACTATTCCATTTGATGTTTTATTTGATGGAAATAGAAAAGAAGGTACAGTTACTATAACGGCAGGTGTGCCAACATTTACACCCAAAGAAAGCTAGTCAAGATACTAGCGTAACAGAAACACAATCATTGGATAATGATTATAAATCAATTATTGATTAATCATAAGGATAAGGGTATTTGATTATCCTTATCCTTAATTTTTATTTTAGGAGGATTTCACAAATGGCAAGTATTAAGATTGAAACAGGTTTAAAAACATATGACATTGAAGATGAGCATGGCAATGTAAGAGGACAGATTACTATTAATCCTAAAGATATGGGATTTTTTGGTAAAGCTATGAAGATGAAAGAAACAATCTTACATCACATGGATGATTTAGATGTAAATGATTCTACCAAGACCGAACAGCAGATTATTGAGATATTTGATAATACGGATAAGATTATTAAGGAAGAGATTGATAAGCTGTTTGGTGAAGGAACAAGTATTACAATATTCGGACATCAAAGTTCTTTATCTACTATTAATGGAATAACATTTGTTGAGCGTTTCTTATCTGCATTTATGCCTATCATACAGGAAGAGTTCAAGCAGGAAATGCAGAACAGTTCTGCTAGAATTGATAAATATGTGAGTCAGGTGAAGTAATATGATAGGGCGACTTCCTACAACATTGACAGTAGATGGAAAAGACTATGATATCCGTACTGATTATCGAGATTGTCTTACTGTTATAACAGCCTTCAATGACCCAGAATTATCTAAACTGGAGAAAATAATTATAACAGTCAAGATTATCTATATAAATCCTCCTGAAAACATCCAAGAAGCATATGAGAAGGCAATGTGGTTCTTGGATTGTGGGAAGGATTTAACTCCAGATAATAAACCTAAACCTCAGTTATATGACTGGGTACAGGACGAACAGATGATGTTTTCGGCTATTAATAAAGTGGCAGGAAAAGAGGTTCGTGCAGAAAAATATATGCACTGGTGGACATTTATGGGCTTGTTTAATGAAATAGGCGAGGGAATGTTTGCTAGTGTTGTTAATATAAGAAATAAGAAAGCTAAACATAAGAAGTTGGAAAAATACGAACAGGAAATGTATAGAGAGTATAAAGATATTATTGATTTACACACAAAGAAAAAACAGCGGAGCGATGAGGAAAAAGCCGCATTGGAGAAACTGCTTTCATAAATATAGAAAGGAGGTAGTATGGCAGACGGAAAAGTTATAATTGAAACTGGCTTGGATATGACTGGTGCGACTAAAGATTTGAATAATCTTGGCAAAACCATTGAAAAAGAAGGAAAAGAAATCCCTCCTATAAAACCTGAAGTAAAACCAGAAGTTGATGAAAAAGCTAAAACCAAGACGAAAGCTGATATTAATAGTTTAGTCGAGGAAGTAAATAGAATACTCAAAAATGCTAAAACAGATGTAAACATCAATGTATCTGATGATGACCTTAATATAGTTTCTTCCAGAATTGATACTATATTATCTAATACCCAGTTAGTCACCTCTGAAAAAGTAAAGAAAATCAATGCTGAGTTTAAAAAGATTGGTTTGACAGGTGTAGGTGAAAATGTACAAAAGAATGTTGCTGATAAAGTAGAACAGAGCATGAATAAGACGACAACATCTACTAATAAAACAACACAAGCAACTACTAAAGCCGCTCAAGCCAGTAAAAAACTGGATAAGGAAACTAAAGACCTTAATAAGGATTTAAAGCAAGTAGGTAATACTGGGGCTAAATCTATGCAACAGATATCCAGCGGTGCAAATAAGTCATCTAAGTCTGTTAGTGGATTAAAAGCATCTTTAGGAAAAATAGCTGGTATTTTAGCGGCAGGTTTTTCTATAAGGGCTATTGTTAATATAGGAAAAGAAGCTGTAAATCTTGCTTCAGATTTGACAGAAGTACAAAATGTCGTTGATACTGCATTCGGTTCTATGTCACAGAAGATGGAAGATTTTGCAGACACAGCTATTGAGACATATGGTATATCTAAACTGACAGCCAAGAATATAGGTTCCACATATACAGCTATGGCGAGAGGTATGGGTCAATCCCTAGATGAAGCCACAGACAAAGCATTGGAAATGACTGGAAGAGTAGCTGATATAGCTTCCTTCTACAATCTGACTATAGATAGAGCCAACACTATAGGAAGAGCTGTATATTCAGGCGAGACGGAACCTTTGAAGCAGATTGGTGTTATAATGACAGAAGACCAGTTAGCGGCGTTTGCTCTTGCTAATGGTTATGATACATTATATAAGAATATGAATGCCGCTCAAAAATTGGAAGTGCGACAAGCATACTTCTTATCACAGACTAATCTTGCCGCTGGAGATTTTGTTAAAACTCAAGATTCTTGGGCTAACCAGACTAAGATTTTATCTGAAAGATGGAAAGAGTTTCTTTCTGTTTTAGGTACTGGATTAATACAGATTCTTGCCCCTGTGCTAAAATTCTTGAATCAGTTTGTTTCTGCAATGACATCTGCTTTAACAGCTTTCAATAAGTTTTTAGGTATTAATACAGAAGTATCTGCTACAGGTGCGGCAGGAATAGCCGATATTGCGGATAGCATGGATGATGTAACAAGCAGTACAGAAGCCGCTAATGACGCACAGAAAGACTTACTGGGAAGCTATGATAAGCTGAATGTTATATCTAAAGACACAAGTTCTGGAGCAACAGGTACAGGCGGAGGAGCTGGTGCAGGTGGATTAGATATAACAGAAACAGTTGATGAGGATAAGACTAAGTTCCTTGATTCTCAAGTCGGAAAAATGAAAAAGATATTAGATGGTTTTTCCAATTATGTAAAAACTAATTTTGGGGACACATTTAAAAATATCGGTACGGGTATGAAAAATAATATGTCTAATACCAAGACAATCTTTTCTGATATACTTGAGGATATTAAGGCATTAGTTCCTCCTTTTATAAATTACTTAAATACAGATTTTCCAGCTTTAATAAACACAGCTCTTGATACTGTGGGAAATGTGATAAATGGTACATGGGATTCTCTTAATCTTGTATTAAGTACTTCTTGGGATGCTTATTTCTATCCCATTTTAGCTAAATTCATAACAGTAGGTCTTCCAGTACTCACACAATTTAAGACAGAAGCTATTGACACATTTAACACACTTTTTATTGTGGTTAAAAATATCTTTGATACATTATGGACAGAAGGCATTGTTCCTTTTTTAACATTGCTTTCTACAGTGTGGACGGGTGTCATGGACATAGTGGCTAATCTATGGGAAGAACATGGACAGCCAATATTTGAAAGCATTAAAACAGCCATACAAGGGATTGGTGACACAATTCTTAATATATGGGATACAATCTTAAAGCCTATATGGAATACACTTATTTCAGCTTTAACTGAATTATGGACAGAACATATTGCTCCATTACTTGAAAAGTTTGGTGGATTTGTTGCTAAGTTAATTGAACTTGGATTATTGATTTATAATAAATTTATACTTCCAATAATCAATTGGTTTGTTGATATGTTCGGACCAGCAATAGGTTCAGCTATTTCGACCGCAATAGAAGTAATATCTAACATAATAGGTCCAATTATGGATGTTGTGGCTGACATATTCTCTATATTCGGTGGAGTTATAGATTTCATAACAGGTATTCTTACGGGTGACTGGGAAAAAGCATGGCAAGGAATTGTTGATATATTCGGCGGAATATGGGATACAATTGTAGACATTATCAAAGCACCACTCAATCTTGTTATTGGCTTGATTAATGGACTTCTTACTGCTATAGAGACAGGGGTTAATTTCGTTATAAAAGCCGTTAATAAATTAAGTTTTGATGTACCTAACTGGGTTCCTGGAATTGGTGGTGAAACATTTGGATTTGATTTAGATGAAACATCATTTACTAAGATTCCTTATCTTGCCAGTGGTGCAGTAATTCCACCTAATAAAGAATTTATGGCTGTTTTAGGTGACCAGTCTTCAGGTACTAACATAGAAACCCCACTTAAAACAATGATTGAAGCATTTAATGCCGCATTAGACGCAAGAGGAGGTTCTAATCATGAACCTATAATTTTACAGCTTCCTAATGGAAAAGTTATTGCTGAACTTGTATGGAGTGAAGAAGAGAAACGATATAAACAGACAGGTTCATACAGACCTAAATATTCATAGACTGGAGGTGATGTAAATGGTCAATAGTCCATTTAAAGGTTATCTAATAAGAGCCATTGATACAGATACTATATTAGATGGAACCTATATAGTATCTTCTTCTTGGAAAGCTACACCTAATCAGCGTGAGGAGATTAAGGCATGGCGAGACGAAAACACACGAGACTTATTTAGAATTACAGCAGAAGGTGAAAAGAGTACTTTTCAATTTGACACTATAGACGGAATGAATCTTGAGCAAAAAATGGATTTCCAAAAGTTTTTCACAGATGCAGAAACTAATGCAAAGGAAAGAAAGATACATCTTGAATATTGGAATGATGAAGATAATGCCTATGCGACAGGTTATTTCTACCGACCCAATATGGAATTTACTATACAAGACTATACAGCAGATGATATAACATATTCAAGCATGAGTTTTGAATTTGTTGAGTATTAAAAGTAAAGGAGAACTAATATGGAATTTAATCGCCAGACAATTATAACATTTCCAGATGATACTGACATACCTGATATAACAACAGGTATTGTCAGTGGTTCTCTTAATTTAGAAGAAATACTCTGTTCATCAGATTTGAATTTTGGTGAATTTAATGCTTCCAGCTTCTCAGCTCAATTATATTATGACAATAATATTAAAGGTAAAAAAATACAAGTATATCAGATTGTTAATACTGAAAAGATTGCTATATTTACAGGAATTGTTGATAGCTGTATTCGTGACGACCATAGTTATTTTAGAGATTTAGTGGCATATGATGAAGCATACGAAAAAAGAGATACTAATGTAGCCGAATGGTGGTCTTCGTTTTGGGGTACACATACTTCAGCCACAATCAAATTAATTAGAAATGATTTACTTTCCTATATAAATATAACATATATCGAAAAAGAGCTTCCTAATGATGATTTAGAGATAACTTCTGATGTAAGTTATGACAGCTTACCTTTTGGGGATATGCTACAATATATATGTCAATTACAGTGCTGTTTTCCTCATATGAACCGCATAGGTACACTTGAGTTCATTACACTTGATACAGATACAACTAATGCAGTAGAAATCAAAGATGATGAATACGAAAACAACAACACTACATTTGAAACATATTCAACCGCCAGAATAACTCAAGTACAGATTGACGGTGGTAGCAATAGTATAGCCGCAACAATAGGTCAAGAAGGAAACACTTATACTATTAGTAATAACATGTTATTATCTGGATTAGATTCTGATATACTTGAACAAGCGGCTACTAATGTATTAGAAGCTAGTAAGAATATAACATTTACACCTTGCACCATAAAGATGTTATATAATCATCTTGATTTACATTTAGGTCAAATGATTACAATAAGCGGCGGTGAGCATACTTATATTATGAATAATAGTATGTCTGGAACACAGCTTGTTGAACAAGAGATACAAATACAAGCAGATGAGTATTTTAATAAAACCGCTGGTTTTAGCAGTAATATTGGACAGATTGAAGATATTAAAACAACTTACAAAAATAACTTTTATGCTTATACTTATACTAATGTGAAAGCAATAGAAGTAAAAGATACTTCACAGTCCATTATTAAGTTTAATTTATCTGCAACTGCTAAAACAGACGTAATATTTATGGCTATGATTCCAATAACACTTGATTTAGATGGTTATGTAACCGCAACATACTCAATCAATAAAGTAGTTGTGCCTGAAGATACTGTCAGAGCTTATTATAATAAAGGTGATAATATACTTACATTAGTTAATTATCTCACTATGGACGAAAATGGTAGATTGACTTTTTATGTATCTTTGAATACTGAATATGTAGAAAGTATTGAAAGACAACATACTGCCAAGATTATATCCTTTGAGAATTATATTAAGACTTCTAAATATACTGAGCAAGCAGTTGATACTACTATCCCAAAACTTAATATTAAAGAGTTAGCTATTAAAGCAGTTTGCTTTGCTAAAGGACTTGCAGGTGAACAGAAATGGGATGGAACTATTGATATTGCTGAAACATTTGCAGGAGTTACTCTTGGTGGTTTATCAGTTGCAAATATGAGAGATTCTGTTAATGTTAAAACACAGATTCCTACTGGTGTATCATTTACAGAAGTATTTGCAGGAATCAAGTTAGGTGGATTAAGTGTAGCTTCAATGACAGATAGTGTATCAACATCTGATATAGATTTTGTTATTCATTATTATACTATTGATATTTCTAAGAAATCAAAGTATACTTATAATGAAGCTTATGTTCTTACAGATACTAAGTATGAGCTTAGGACAGATTATGAATATTATGGAGTAGAAGAAACTATTGATAGTGGTAGAATGGAATCAATAGAATTTGATTTTACAAAATTTGCAAGTGTTGAGGAGGTGACTATTAGTGGCTAATATCGAATTAATAAATCAAAATGAAAATAGCTCAAATGGTGTTACATCTTGTACATTAACAATGAATAATTGTATAATTGGAAATACTCTTATCTTAGCCTATGCTGTACGAAATATTCCTGATAATAATATTGTCACACTTTCAGAAGGTTGGACTATTATAGGTGGTGGGACTAATACTGTGGATAGTTCTGATACTAAACAACAGCTTTATTTTGCTTACAAAAAAGTTACATCAGCAACAGAAACTATTGTTATATCTCAAACAAAAACAGGTAGAATTTATGCAATATGCTCTGAATATACTAATGTTAATTTAATTAAATTTAGAAAAGATTTAGCAAACTATGCTAGTGCTACTTATACAGTTGTTGGCAGTAAGTCAAAACAATCAGATATCAGGCTATATGGTATAACATCAGCCTATTATTCTTCTTCTGGAAGAAAGGCTACATGTACCCCGAATGATTTAACAAAGATACAAGGAAGTTCTGATAATGAACGACTATCATGTTGGTTTGATAATGGCAATGGCGCAATGTCCCATACATTTAGAACCGATAGCGAAGGTTCTGCTGATAGCGGGATAGATGTTTGTTTAGAATGCATACAATTACTATCAATTATATCTAAATATATAATACAAGCTAATAATACTTTATATACTGTGGAAAATTCAAAACTTAAAGTATTAGAAGAAACAGAAATATCTTCTAAATTATTTCAGTTATATGGTTCAGATGAACCGCCGACATTAGATATATTAAGTACTTTTGATAATCCCAAAGTATATTGTTGGAGTGCTAATGTAGCAAGTACTGAACAGCTTCGAGCTAATATAAAAGCTACACCACATTCTCAAACCATTATAACTAATGATATAAATATATCTCATGTATCTATTACAGGTATTGAAAAAGTCACAGCTACTTATACTGGAAATCCCTTGGTTGCTTGTAGTTTTGATAGTGGTAAAACATGGAAATTATATAATGGTGTGGCTTGGGTTGTATTAAGTGAAGCTGAAACAGGAATGACAATGGAAACATTGTTAGCAATAACTACAGAAAGTTGGATACAAATACTTCAAGGATTAACATCATTTAAAATGCGATTTACATTAGCAAATAAAGAAGATACAGTTACTAATATAGTTATTAACTTTACAAATTAAGGAGGTTTGATTATGTTACATGGACATACTAAAATTGAATTGAAAAATGAAAAAACTGGTGATATACAAGTTGTTGAAAAAGATAATATGATTACTAATGCAATGGCTAGTATATTAGGTATAGCTCCTACAATATTTTCCACACAAGAATTAAATTCTGAGTTCTTTCCTTTAAATAATTTAGGCATAGGAGGAATATTACTATTTCAAGAAAGTTTAGATGAAAGTGTAAACAATACTATAATACCTAGCGAAGAAGCTAATACTATTATTGGCTATGCTTCAAATGATAGTAATAGTGGTACAGATACTAAAAGAGGTTCTCGCAATTTAACCGAAAGTGCTAAATTAGATAACGGGTATAAGTTTGTATGGGATTTTACAACATCTCAAGCTAACGGACAGATATCGTCATTAGGTTTAACTCATGCTGGAACTGGAAAAAATCCTTTAAGTTCTAATATATTAGGGGGTAATAATTCTATTGAAATCACTAAAAATATTACACAAGATTTATCAAAAACATTAAACTTATATGTATGTGATTTTGATTGGGATTCAAATATAATTACAGCTATTCAAACAATAGATGCGACGCATATTAAAATATCCAAAATTAAATTATATACTGGCAATATAAATGTATGTGTTAATGATACATTGCGTGTAGCTTATTTAATATCAGAAGTTACAAAAGAACTCCCTCAGTCTATTAAAACTGACACATACTGGTGTTCAAGTGATGATGATTATTATTATGGCTATGGAGGAGGTGGATATTCTACTAATGAAGCATATATGTTAGTTAGAATAAATAAATCTGACTATACTATGGATGAAGGTTTCACTTTTAATAACAGAACAGCTTATTCATATATGTATCCTAGTGCAATAAAAATTGTATGGAAAAATTGTTTTTATATTTGTTCCCAAGATATAGGTATTGTTAAGATAGACTTAAATACAAAACAGTCTTCACATTTAAATAATGGCAGTTATGCTCTAGCTATAGATAGACGAGGCTTTTTACATGCAGGTACCGTGTTTGTTAAATCTGATTTTACTGCAATCTCTCGTAATCTCAGCTTATCATTTTTTACAGACGTTACTGGCAGTACTCGTGAAAAATTTGTTTCTATAAACCCAGATAATAATGTAGTTATATCAATACAGGGAAATAGTTCATATGGAACATATTATACTTATATTCAAATGGGTGTATTACGAGAATATCTTGCAACAATTAATAATCTTGATACACCAGTAATTAAAACATCTGAACAAAGTATGAAAATTACTTATACAATTACAGAAGAATAATTAAAAAGTACTTGTAAAAAGTAATAGAAATGTTTATACTTTAATTAAATAAATATTATGAAAGGAGAATTATTATGGAATTTCCAGTAATTTCAGGACAGCATTCAGATTTCTTTAATGCTTTAGCCCCTATTGTTTGTAATGAATGGATTAAGAGAAGACGCAATGGAGAAAGGACAATTTCACCGGCTGTTGCAATGGCACAAGCGGCTTTGGAAAGCGGCTATAATATCAATGCTTCATCTCTCTTTGGAATTAAGGGAGAAGGTTTTACATCACCAACAGAAGAATATATTGACGGTATCAAGCAGGATATTGTTGATAGCTTTGTGAAGTATCCAAGCATTGGTGCTTCTATTGTTGGTTATTATGACCTTATGCAGGATGATAATTATGCAGACGCAACAACCGCAAACACAGTTGAGGGTGAGCTGTATGGATTAACTAATGCAGTAGATGAAGGTTATGATGCTAACGGAAACTGGGTTGGATATAACTACGCAACAGACCCTGAATATTATTCTAAGTGCTTATGGATTGTTAATGAATATGGTCTTAGAGCTTACAATGATTATGTCTGGGGTGTTGTTAATGATGATAATACATCATCAGAACCAGTTGAACAGCCATCAACAGAGATTGATGAAAATGTTGTAGATGCTATATATCGTGGAGAGTATGGCGATGGTGATGAGCGTAAAGAAAGACTTGAAGCTGAAGGATATAATTATGCTGATTATCAGGCAAGGGTTGAGGAAAAGTACTATTCTAATAGTGATGATACAGATTCTACTCCTACAGAATCTGAACCAGTAACACTTACAGAAGGTATGGAGGTTAGATTCACAGGTACTTGTGATACTAATGGAACAACACTTGCTTATACAGACCGTACTTATATTATTAATAGTTTTTCAGATGATAAAGAGAAAGTACTTCTCGATATTTATGGAGAACATTATGCATGGGTATGGGCTTCGGAAGTAGTACCTGCTTAATGACTACTAATGCTATGGGAGACATCATCTCAGGAACTTTAATTAAGTTACCTGAAGATGATGCTACATACATGGTAGGAGAGATATATTCTAATGGTCTATGCAAGCTCTACAACGAGCAGACAATGAAGTTTAAAGGCTTATATAATCTTTTAGATATTAAGCCATATGTGAGGTGATTATATGGAAATATGGATTAATCTATTATGTTCAGTAGTCACTGGTGGACTAGCTCTTGCAGGTGTTGTATACTCCTCACGAAAACAGCATAATGTAACTATTTCAGAAGTTAAAACAGAGATTGCTCTTGTTAAAAAAGATATAACAACATTAGAAGCTAGTGTTTCTAAACATAATAGTGTTGTAGAAAGAATGTTTGCGGCAGAAAAAGCAATAGGACTTTTAGATGAACGACTTAAAACTGCTAATCACCGCATATCAGATTTAGAGGAGGTGAATAAGCATGAAAATTAGTAATCAGGTTTATGATATTCTTAAATGGATTGCACTTATTGCATTACCAGCCATAATCACTTTCTATGGTGTTGTAGGTACAGCTTGCAATATTCCTTATACCGATACAGTTCTTACAATAGCCAGTGCATTTGATGTGATGCTTGGTACTATGCTAGGTGTAAGCAATCGTAATTATAATAAGGATGAGAGTGAGGGTAAGTAGTATGGAAGGAGATAATTTAGCAACCGAATTATTACATGAAATCAAGCGGACAAGTAAAAGAAATTTTATTCTTTTCATCATTACGCTTGTAATGTTGTTTGTAACTAACGCATTGTGGTTATATGCTTGGACACTACCAGTTGAAGAAACAACCATTACGCAGGAAAGTGAAGATAATAGAAGTAACCACTATATTGATAGTGAAGGAGATGTAAACTATGGCGAAACAAACAATTAAAAAAGTTGTAAGACGTTCAAGAGGCGGTAAGGGCGGCAAGAAAGGTCGTAGATAATGACTATATCTAATTTTACCAAGCCCGAACTTGATTATTTTAGGGCTAACTGTAATTTTGTTAATCTTGAATCTGATGTGTTTGAAATGAGAGCAAGTGGTTACACGCTTGAATACATTGCAGAACAACTTCATATTTCAGTTGACTATGTTAGGAAACTAAGTCAAAGAGTTAATCGTAAGATAATCAAGGTTATATAATTTAATACATTTTATGTGCATTTTAAGAACACATTCACTACATTGTGGATGTGTTCTTTTTTATTTACAATAAAATCATAAACAAAGGAGGTATATGTTATGAAAGATTTAATCTCTAGATTATTAGTTGATGAAAATATACAGGATATACCAGTACTTTATATATGTAGAATCGCAGTAGAGTTAGTCAAATTATCGGAGGAAACTATGATAAGTCCATCAATCGAAGACCCAGTTAATTTAATTAGATATCGAAACAGCTTATTAGATACCTTAAGAAAGGAGTGTGCTTGTGATGTACGGTTATCCAACAATGAACCAACAAATCAATTATCCCAGCATGATGAACAATCTTGCGAATCCAATGGGAATGAACATGCAGAGTAATATTCCAGTAAATAATTCTCTTATGCTTACAAGGGTTACAGGATTAGAAGGTGCAAAGGCGTATCAAATGCCTCCTAATAGTACTGTAGCACTATTCGATAATAATGATGATTTAATGTACATTAAAACAACAGATGGAGCAGGATTTCCTACTATAAGAACATTTGCTTTTAATGAAGTTGTTGCTAATAATAACATTGTTCCAGAAAATGTCGATTATGTAACAAGAGACGAATTTAATAAATTAAAGGAGGAATTGTTAAATGGCAAGCAGTCTATTTCAAGGTCAAAATCAAACCTCAACACATCAGATAAATCCACAGATAATTAGTCAGGCAAAAGCCATGATGAACAATGCAGGACAAATACAACAGTTATTAGGAATGCTTGGTGGTAAGGGATTAAACCCAGAGCAAGCCGTAAGAAACATATGCAAACAGAAAGGCATAAATGTAGATGAATTTATGTCTCAATTAAAATAAGGATTTTGCAAAATCAATATAAATATTAAAATGAAAGGAGACTATCACTATGACAGATGGAGTATCTTTAGCAGACATTGCCGCTGTTACCGACAACAAAGACGGTATGTTCGGTGGTGCAGGTGGTGGCGGAATGTGGATTTTCGCACTTTTAATTCTCTCACTTATTGGAGGAGGAAGTTTCTTCGGTGGAAACAGAGCAGTCAATGGTGAACCAGTTACAGAAGCAGGTCTTTGTAATGCCATGAATTTCAATAATCTTGAAAATTCAGTTGGCAGACTGAATGATAATGTTCAGCACAACTATCAGGGATTACAGAATGGACTTTGCAATTTAGGTTATGAAACACTTCGTAACTTCAATACAGTTCAGCAACAGGTTGCTGATTGTTGCTGTACAACACAGAGAGCTATTGATGGTGTGAACTATAATGGAGCTATTAATACAGCCGCTATTAACGCTAATACAACAGCTCAGACACAGAAGATTCTTGATGCTATGGCACAGAATAAGATTGAAAGCCTTCAGGCTCAGGTCAACCAGCTTCAGCTTCAGTCCGCTATGTGTGGTGTAGTTAGATATCCTAATGCAACAACATACACAGCAGGTATGAACCCTTACTGGAATAACTCATGTTGCAATAATGGAGTTAATATTTAGTCATTTAGACAAGGTTTGATATTATGAGGAATGCCTTGTCGGTATTCCTCTTTTTTAATGAAAGGAGATAACATTATGAGTTGTAAATCAGGAATTTATGTTGTAAATACTACAACAGGAACATCTATTGGTATTGGTGGTACTTATGTACCATCTACAATAATTAGACGATATGGTAAGTATTGCCAGTTAAGTGGAAATGGTGTTTCTATAGGAAACGCTTGTGGAGGTGCTGGTTACTATGATGTAAATGCAAGTGTAGCAGTAGTCGCTACTGCCATAGGAAATGTGACAGCAACATTATACAAAGATGGAGCACCAGTACAAGGAGCTACAGCTATTGCAACAGCAACAGCGATAGGTAATATTGTAACTCTTCCTATATCTGCACTTGTAAGATTAAACTGTGATTGTGACACAGCTAATCTTACAATAGTAATTGGTGGACAGGCAGTAACTGCTCAGAATCTTGCGTTTGTGGTTGAGAAAATCTAATGGATGATAGACAATTTGATATATTAGACATATTAAATATATTGTCTTTTATCATAGGGGTTAAGAATCTAAATGATAACTTATCTCAAAATACTGCCGGAGATTTATTATCTGCGGCAGTAAAAGAGATACATGAGCATTTATCCGAACAGGACAAAAAGATTGATTTAATTCTAAAAAAGTTAGGAGTTGATTATAATGACGAAAATAAAAAAGTTAGCTGAACACATTGAAGAAGAGCTTTTGGGTGCTAAAGATTATGCTGAAAAGTATGTTGAGTGTAAAGCTAAAGGCGATATGCAATGGGCTAATCGTTATAAAGAAATGGCAAATGATGAACTTAAGCACGCAAGCTATCTGCATGATAAAGCTGTGCAGGATATAGAAGAAATAGGAAAAGTATTTAAGCCTACAGAAGAGATGGAAGAAAAGTGGGAAAAATGCCATAAGAAATATGTCGAGCAGACCGCTTGGATTAAGCAGATGTTGACTATGTAAAGGGTGATTGTATGACATTTAATGAGAGTATTCCTATCGCTAAAGAGCTAGCAGAAAATGAATTAAAGAGACATTTTGACGCAGATGCTTTTATAATTCTTGCATTAATCGACAAGATGAATATTGATTTAGTCCCTGATAGTAATGTTGATGAAACTATTACAGACATTCAAGGCTTGTTTATTAATTATATGCACAATAGAAGTATCAGTAATCTTGAAGCATTAATGTCTACTATTAGGAAGATGTTAAGTGAATTATATCATACTTGCACAGCAGAAGAAAAAGAAGTATTTGCTAAATATTTATCTAATTTAGAAGATATAGTGCATACAACCTCAATATAATATTTCATATAGGCTGGGATTAAGTTCTCAGCCTTATTTTTATATAATTTTTCCAGTTAATCACTTGACATTTCTATATATATGTATTACAATACAATTACATTAAGGAAAGGAGAAATTATATAATGATTAAAATACATATTGGAGAACCAAATAAGCTGGCTAATAACATTTTAGTAAAAAAAAGTGCTTTTGTATCGTTTGACTATAATCCGGATATTGTGAATTATATCAAGCAGATGGGAACAAGGATTTATAATCCGGATAACCATACTTGGGAAATGCCTATAAACAATATAATAGGTTTATGTAATAAGTTTGAAAATGAAGAAATTCAAATTGAAGGTATTTATGAAGATTTACATAAACAAGAATTTGAGATTGATATTCCGAAAGATTTTCAATTTAAAACAAAACCCTTTGCACATCAGATTGATGGTGTAAGATTTGGATTAAATAAAAAGAGATTCTTACTTGGTGATGACCAGGGATTAGGAAAAACAAAACAGATTATAGACTTTGTTGGATGTCTTGAAAAAACAGATAAGATAAATAAGGTGCTTATAATATGTGGGGTTAATTCCTTAAAATATAACTGGCAATATGAAATTGGTGTACATTCAGATGAAAAAGGATGGGTTCTCGGTACAAGATTTAGAAAGACAACAGGAAAAGCTTATGAAGGAAGTACAAAGGATAAATTAGCAGACCTTGATAATCTTCCAGATTGTCGCTATTTAATCACTAATATTGAGTCATTAAGAGTAGGAGCTGAAAAGATTTCCAAAACAAAATATCATTTTCCAATTGCGGAAAAATTACAAGAACTTTGCAAAAATGGAACAATATCAGTAATTGCTTTTGACGAGTGCCACAAATCAAAAGACCCTACATCTTTACAGAGTAGAGCAATGTTATTATTATCTGCCCCATATATGTCAGCTATGAGCGGAACTCCTTTGATGAACAATCCTCTTGATTTATATTTCCCTATTCACTGGTTAGGATATGAGCCACACAGCTTCTATCAGTTTAAACAGCACTATTGTACTTTAGGAGGTTGGGGAGGTTCTGAGGTCGTAGGTTATAAGAACCTTGAAGAAATAAGAGCTATGATGGATAATATCATGCTGAGAAGATTAAAGTCAGAAGTTCTTGATTTGCCAGAAAAAATTAGAAAGATTGAATATGTTGATATGACACCTAAACAGAATCAAATATATAAAGAAGTATATAATGGTGTTATGAGCGATTTACAGAAAATCAAATTTTCAAATAACCCATTATCTATGATGATTAGATTAAGACAAGTTACAGGCTGGACAGGTATATTATCACAGACAATTCAGGAATCAGCTAAAATGGATAGAATGGTTGAGCTTATAGAAGAGATAAGTGCAAGTGGACAAAAAGCTATTGTTTTTAGTAACTGGGAATCAATGACGGAAATAGCAAGAGAAAAGTTGAAAGCATATAATCCAGCTTATATTACAGGTAATACTAAGGCAGATGATAGAATGAATGAAGTTACTAGATTCCAAAATGATAAGAATTGTAAGGTTATAATCGGAACTATTGGAGCAATGGGAACAGGACTTACATTAACAGCGGCACAGAATGTTATATTTTTAGACAGCCCTTGGAATATGGCATTAAAAGCACAAGCAGAAGATAGAGCCCACAGAATAGGTACACAGGGAACAGTCAATGTTATAACTCTTGTATGCAAGAATACGATAGATGAAAGAATAGAGGAACTTGTTGAAAAGAAAGGACAGATTGCAGATGCACTTGTAGATGGCAAAGTAAGTATAGAAGATATTAATTATCTTCTTTCATAAACAAGAAATCCCACATGATAAAAAGTGTGGGATTTTTTAATTTTAGACTTGACATTTCATGTTATATGTATTACAATATACATAATCTAAGACAGGAGGTGATATGAGTGGAATTATTTTCAACAGCAAGAGCCGCACAGATACTTGATGTATCTACGATAACATTAAAGCGTTGGTATAAGTGGTATGAAGATGATAGTTATACTAAGCCAAAGGGCTTAAAATTACCTGAATATACCACAGATAATAGAGGAACAAGATTCTTCACAATGCTGGCTATACAACAGCTTGAAGATTTTAAAAACAAGCTGAAAACTGAATACCGAGGTTGTATGGCTGATTTCAATGCTGTTAATCAGTGGGGACAGCGTGGAACTAAAATTATGGAAAATAAGGAGAAGAAAGCCAATGAGTAGAAGAGATGTTTTTGATTTAAGCAAGGCTATTGACTTATACAAGGAAAATAAAGACCTTGAGAATAAGTTGAAGAAATCTAATACTGAAGCTGGTAATGTCATTAAGAGTTATTTTCTTGAAAAAGGAATAACCAGTGCAAGCAGTGAAAAATATACTGCTACAGTTACCACAACAACTAAGTCAACTCTTAATGAGGAGCTGGCTATTGAGATTATTAAAGAGAATCTTGGTGGAGCCTTGCTCCGTTCAGTTATAAAGAAGAGAGAGTATATAGACGAGGATGCTCTGGAAAAACTTGTATACAATGGTGATTTTGATATCACTAAGCTGGAAAAAGCCAAGATTGACACTACTACTCAGACACTGAGAATAGCAAAGAAAAAGGAGGATAAGTAATGAGAGTATGTAAGTATGCAGGAGACCCAGAAGACGAATATTGCAAGAATTGTAATGGTTGTACAATGGAAGTTGAAGGAAAATCAATATCATGTGCAGAGTGTGCAGGATATGAAGAAGGTGATACGGATGTTGACACAGAGACAGGAGTTGTTACAGATGAAGAACCTATGAATCCACCAGTTGAAGAGGCTGTTGAAGAAGAGCCAGTTGCTAAGCCTGTTCAGAAAGCCAATACAGCGGCTAAAAAGACTAAAACAACAAATACTACATCTAAAAAAGAAAAAGCCGAGGAAAGCAAGAATACACAGCCTGACGAGGGTGGTAAGGTTACAATTGAAACTCCTATAAAGGTCAGTGAAGAGAAACATAAGGAAGAAGAATCTGAATATACTCCTGAGGGTATTCAAGTAACATCATTGAGGTATACTTCAAGTGCTACTGTTAAGAAAGGCGATAATTACTTTAAGTTCACAGCCGAAGAAGAATGGTCAACAGCTTTATATTATGGTAATATCCAGGATATAAGAGAACAGTTATGGGCTAAACTTAATGCAGAAGTAGATGCTCAGATTGAAGAATTAAATTTATGAATTAAGTGTTGTAAAATAATTGTGTGTATGTTATAATATATTTGCGAGGTAGAATAAAACAAAAATTTAATAATACAAGATTTATCCTTGTTATATGTGGGTGTACCTTAGTACACACAGTTATTTTAATTTCTATCTCGCAAATATAAATTAAAATAAGGTACACCGGCATATAACAAGGATTTTTTAATGCTATGGAGGTTTTTATGTCTGTTATAAGAGTAGAAAAAACAAAAAACTATACTGTTATGAGTAATTACCATTTTAAAGAAAAAGAAATGTCTTTGAAAGCTAAAGGATTATTATCATTAATGCTTTCATTGTCTGAAAACTGGGATTATTCAATAGCAGGATTAGTTGCTATATGCAAAGAAAATGAAACAGCAATTAAATCAGCTTTAAAAGAATTACAGCAGTTTGGTTATGTTAAGGTTGATAAGATAATGCCAGATAAAACGGATTCAGGCAGGATTGAATATATTTATAACATTTATGAACAGCCAAAACAAGACACTAAAAAACAAGGTGTAGAAAATCTACCCCTAGAAACTCAAGGTGTAGAAAATCACACCCAATTAAATACTAAAGAACAAAATACTTATAAATTAAATACTAAAGATAATATTAAAAAAATTTCAAAAAAAGCTGATACTTCTAAAATCATTATAGATACTTGCTTAAAAAATGATATAGAAGATGATGCAAGTATAGAGATTATAGAACAGTTTTTAACAGATAATCGAATTAAGATTAAAGGAGCTATAGAAGCTAATATTGCTAAGATAGCAGGTAAGTCTTATAACATCATTAAAAGATGTATAGACCTTGCCTATGCAAGAAATTATAAATACATACCTGACCCAAGCTGGCTTGATAATAACAGCAATACAGTATCTAAAGGATTGAGACTTGAAGATAGTACAACAACAGAAGCTGGACGAGAACAGTTTAGACAGATGGTACAGAATAATGACCCAAGATTACAGCATTTTTAAAAGGAGGATTATAATATGCCATATACAGGAACTTACAAGCATAAAGATGAAGAACACTTGAAAGAAGTAATATTAAGCCTTATACCTAATGAGCCTTATAATATTGGTTCAAAGCAGTTAGCTAATTATACAGGCTTAAAATCAAGAGATGTTCGGTTATTAATACAGAAGTTAAGAGATGATGGAAATCCTATATGTGCCACACCACAGTACGGATATTGGATAGCAAGAACAAGCGATGATATGAAAGAAACTCTTGCTAAAATGAAATCACATATATCCAACTGTAAGGATACATATAATGCTCTTATTATATGTCAAAATCAGTTGAAACAGCAGGAGGGCAATAATGAATATTCAGAACTGTTGGTATAAGAGAATATGTCAAGAAAAATGTTCAGAAAATTGTATTCGTTATAAAATGATATATGCGTTATTTAGACAATCACAGCTTCCTGAAGCCTTATGGGAATATAAAGACCTTGTAGCAAAGCCTGAAGGCGATGTGAATGCCTTTATACAGTTAAAGAATATATCTAATAAAATTGATATATTTGTTGAGCAAGGAAAGAACATATATATCTATTCTAATAATGCAGGTAATGGAAAGACCACATGGGCTATTCGTTTGATGTATTCTTATTTTGATAAGATATGGCATAAGAGCTGTTTAGACTGTAAAGCCCTGTTCGTGAGTGTACCTAAGTTTTTATATAATTGTAAAAGGTCAATATCACAGGAAGTTAAAGGTTTTGAAGAACTTTGCAAGCTAATAAGTGAAGTAGACTTGGTTATATGGGATGATATAGGTATTGCTAAGGTAACAGATTATGAACATCAGATATTATTCCAATACATTGATGATAGACTTAATGCAGGGAAAAGCAATATATACACAAGCAATAAGAATAGAGAACAGCTTGAAGAGCTTATAGGTGATAGATTAGCAAGCAGAGTATATAATTGCTCAACTGCGATTAAATTTATAGAAGAAGATAAGAGAGGTATGTATTAATGGTAGAATTGCAGATAATTAATAAAGTGTTGAAAGACAAAGATACATCACTCTTAGATATGAATGATATAACAAGAGATTATTTCAATCAGTATCAGGAAGAATATGACTACATAATGGAACATAAACAGAGATATGGAAATGTGCCAGACCTTGAAACATTTGTAGCAAAGTTCCAAGATTTTGATGTGGTCAATGTATCTGAAAGCACTGAATATCTTGTTAATACATTCCGTGAAGAATATCTGTACTCCCAGTCGGTTCCAGTTCTTACAAAGATGGCTGAACTGCTACAGACAGACGCATATTCCGCAGTTGATTATCTTAAAAGAGAACTGCCTAACTTAAAGATATCTGGTGTGTCTAAGGGTGTTGACATTATAGCTAATGCACAGGAGAGATTAGAAGAATGGCAGAATACCAAGAATAGTAGTGATACACATTTCATTCCCACTGGATTTCAAGAGATTGATGAAGATTTAGGGGGTTGGCATAAAGGAGAAGAGCTTGTTGTTTTATTTGCTAGAACTGGGCAAGGTAAATCATGGGTATTAATTAAAATGTTAGAACATGCTTGGAAGATGAATTTAACTCCAGGATTATTAGAGCCCGAAATGTCTGCAAACAAAACAGGATATAGATTTGATACACTACATCAACATATTAGCTCAACAGCTTTATATCGAGGAGAAGATATAAGAGGCTATGAAAAGTATATTGATAAGTTATCCGCAAGTAAGATTCCATTCTATGTAGCACATCCAAAAGACTTCAATAGAAAAGTGACTGTCAGTAAGTTAAAAAGCTGGGTAGAAGCTAATCACATTAATATATTAGCTGTAGATGGTATATCTTATCTGCAAGATGAACGAAAAGAAAGAGGAGATAATACAACAACACAGCTCACACATATATCGGAAGATTTAATGCAGTTAAGTATTGATTTAAAAATCCCAGTTCTTGTTGTAGTACAGTCTAATAGAGAAGGACAAATGAATGAAGATTTGGATTTAACTAATATTCGTGATTCTGATGGAATAGCTTATAATGCTTCTATTGTGTTATCAATACAACAGAAAGAAACAGGTTTACAGCTACAGAATATTAAAGCTAGAAATAGTAAAGTAGGTATCAAATGGGTGTATATGTGGGATACAGATAAGGGAACATTTGACTATATACCACAACCAGAAAAAGGTGAAGAGGATGAAGAAAAGGCAGAAGACTTGAGAAGAAGCTTTCATGATAAAGAAGAGGAGGAGTATTAAAATGATTTTTGTAATTGATAATTTGAAATATGATACAGATAAAATGGAATTGATTTCCGAAAAATGTGAATATACTTACAGCTGGACATTTTTATTAACAGGTACAGAAATGAGAAGTTATGGAAATAATGTTAAGTTGTGGAAAAGCAAAAAAGGAAATTGGCTATTAACATACTATACGGGTTCTTGTTCAAAAGGAGTTAAACTACTTGAGGAAGATGTTAAAAAGTTATTGCTGAAATATGATTTACCAAAATATGAAGAATTATTTGAAGAGCTTGAGGAGGCATAAATCTTGATAAAATTACAAGATACAATTATTCAATCTGATACTCAATCAATATTAGATATGCTCAAATTTGACCTTGCTCAACATGGAGTAGATAGATTTCATATTTTCAGAAACAATGGCGAAAACATCCAGACAAATTGTCCTTTTCACAAAGGAGGGCAGGAGAGAAAACCTTCTTTCGGTGTAAATGGAGAGATTGATAAATGTCACTGCTTTGCTTGTGGCTGGAGCGGAACGATTGAGGAAATGATATCCGAATTATATGGGTATCAAGATGAAGGAAAGTTTGGAAAAAGATGGCTAATAAAAAGATTCAATACAGTAGAAATTGAAACAAGACCAAATATAATGGAGGGATTTAATGGTAGGAATAATATTATTATTCGGAATAATAACGATATCCATAGATTTAAACAACATATACAAAGCAATAAATCGTCTGAACAATACTCTGGAGAAATTACAGAAGAAGAATTAGACAAATATAGATATATACATCCTTATATGTATCAAAGAGGATTGACTGATGAAATTATAGAAAGGTTTGATATAGGATATGACAGAGAACGAAAAGAAATTACATTCCCAGTTAAAGACATTGAGGGAAAATGTGTCTTTATTGCAAGCAGAAGTGTCAAAAGCAAATTTTTCAGGCTCCCAAAAGGGCTGGATAAACCTGTATATCAGGCGTATAGATTTCAATATGGAGAATATAAAGAAGCTTATATCACAGAATCATTCTTAAATTGTTTGACTTGCTGGAAGTATGATAAACCCGCTATGGCTATGATAGGCACCGGAAATCAAAAACAATATGAAATATTGAATAAATTACCAGTTCGTGAATATATTCTTGCATTTGACCCAGATGAAGCAGGAAGAAAAGCAACAGAAAGATTTAGAAAGAATGTACACGGAAAGATTATAAAAGAGCTTGTATATACAGATAATCGTGATATAAATGACTTGCAAGAAGAATTTTTAAATTGCAAAATTATTTTTTAAAAAACTGTTGACAAATCCATTTTTATGTATTACAATATAATCAAGTTAAGAGATACATAGAAAGGTAAAAGGTGATTG
>ENA-UONT01000625-UONT01000625.1-human-gut-metagenome-genome-assembly--contig:-CS20-NODE-625-length-39407-cov-38.821076_pt1 | contig 39407 bp, 25 predicted proteins | sample MGYA00242459_ERZ724006 | MGnify/ENA metagenome assembly ERZ724006 | reverse complement strand
CGACTAAAACGCCAGCTCTCGCATAACGAGAACTGGCGTTCTTTGACAGGCTGAACAGGAAACGCCAGCCCATCGGGCTGGCGTTTCCTGTTTTTGCGGGAAAGAGGTTTGCTGTGTTTCTTTGCGGCGGGGTGAGGGCACCCCGCCCTACACACTATACAAAGGCCCCCTTGTGTAAAGGGGGCTGTCGAGCGAAGCGAGACTGGGGGATTGTCGACTGCCGAACAACCCCTCCGTCACGGCTTACGCCGTGCCACCTCCCCTTACACAGGAGAGACTTTTTACCATTCCGCTTTTTCACACCTCCACCGTGAAATCACCCTCGGCGGCGCGGCATAGCTTCCGCTGGCGCTCCCGGCCCACCGCCTCCTGCAACGAGACGATGATGGCGTTGGACACGAAGAACCCCCGCGGCGTCAGCCGCCAGCCCTTTTCCGTCCGTGCGGCGAAGCCGTGAGCCTCGTACTGCACCAGCAAGTCCTCCATGGGCTGGAACTTCTGGCGGAACTGCCGCTGGAAATACTTGCTGTCGATGCCCTGCGTGGTGCGCAGCGACAGCATGATGTACTCCAAATCCCTGTCCAAGGGCGGGATCTCCTCCATCTCCGACAGCCGCAGCTCTCCGGCGATGTAGCTGTCCAGATCCCGCTCATAGGCGAAGCGCACGCCGCCCATATCGGAGTGGGCGCCGGGGCCGAACCCCGCGTACTCGCCCAGTGTCCAGTATTTCAGGTTGTGGCGGCTCTCGTACCCCGGCTGGGCGAAGTTGGAGATTTCGTACTGCCCGTAGCCTTTTTTTTGCAGATAGTCCACCGTCCACAGATACATATCCGCCTGTGTGTCGTCGTCCGGCAGATCGGCGCTGTCGCGCTGCTGCCACAGGGGCGTGCCCGGCTCCACCTTCAGCCCGTAGCAGCTGAGGTGCTGGGGCTCCAGCGCCGCGGCGGAGCGCAGCGTGTCCTGCCATGCTTCCAGCGTCTGACCCGGCAGGCCGTAGATCAGGTCAAGACTCAGGTTGTCAAACCCCGCCATCCGCGCCGCCGCCGCTGCCGACAGCGCCTGCTCCCACGTATGTACCCGCCCGATGCGGCGCAGCAGGTCGTCGTCCGCCGCCTGAACGCCCAGCGAAATGCGGTTGAACCCCGCCTTCCGCAGCGTGCGCAGGGCCTTCCAGTCGCCGGCGCTGTCGGGGTTGGCCTCCAGTGTGATCTCCGCGTCGGAGGCCACATGGAACCGCTTTTTCACGGCTTTCAGCAGGTGCGTCAGCCGCTTCTCCCCCAGATAGCTGGGGGTGCCGCCGCCGAAATACACCGTGTCCACCGTGTGAGCGGTACAGCGGGGCGCCACCTCCTCCAGATGGCGCAGCAGCGCGGCGGCGTAGGCGTCCATTTTCTCCTCGCTGTGGGGCAGGGAGTAGAAATCGCAGTAGGCGCACTTGCTTTTGCAGAAGGGGATGTGCAGATACAGACCCAGTGTTTGCTCCATGATGTCAGTTGTCCTCCTTCCGCGTTCGTTGGATCATGGTGATGGCATCGTAAAAGCAGTTGACCTTGCAGGAGCGGCAGCCGATGCACCGCTCCACGTCCAGATCGTAAAAGCCGTCCGGCCGCTGGAACATGCACTCCACAGGGCAGAACATGGCGCACCATCCGCACCCGGTACAGGAGACCGGGTTGATGACGGCGTATTGCAGCGGCTTGCGGCCAAAGAGATAGTAGTTGTCGGGTAAGCTCATGGTGATGTACCTCGGTGTGGGGGGTAGGATATTTCGCGCTTCCGAGCGCGACCTACTTTTGTCAACAGTGACAAAAGTAGGCAAAAGCACCGGAAGGAACCTCCGGTTCCTTCACTTCCGGGCGCGCTATAATGTGTGCAAAATTGCAACTGCGTGCCGCACGTTCACGCAGAATTTTCGGTTTCGTTTCATAATAGGACTGTCTTTGCTTCAGCGCCGCTGCCGCTAATGCCTACGCCGAACAACGCTTTAGTGTCTACCGTCGCAATCGTGAGCGGCAGCGGCGCAAGAAGAACGTCGATTCGTCACACGAAACGAAATCAACCGTATTCTGTGAACGCGAGGTATAAGGCAGCAAATTAAAAACAAGGTATAGCGTGCGCGGATTCTTAAACCGTAGGTTTAAGTGGCGCTTTTGGTTACTTTTGCCGCCAAGGGCAAAAGTAACTCGTGGCCGGAGCCACGAAACATCCCCTGCGCCGCAGGCGCGAAAGCTTTTCAATCACCTATTATACGCCAAACGACAATTTTTATCAATGCATGATTTTCCACCGGCGGGACAAACTATCCCCAAAACATTGAAAGGCCGTGGAAATCATGGACATGTCACCCAAGCAATATCAGGAGTATCTGAAAAGCATCAACCCAAAATCCCCCCTGTGGAAAAACGTAGCGCTGGCGTTTCTGGTGGGCGGCGCCATCTGCTGTCTGGGCCAGGCCCTCAGCGACTGGTACAGATTTCTGGGCCTGAAGCTGGAGGACGCCGCCACGGCCACATCGGTGTCGCTGGTGTTTCTGTCGGCGCTGTTCACGGGGCTGGGCCTGTACCACAAGCTGGCCCGCCATGCCGGGGCAGGCACGCTGGTGCCCATCACGGGCTTTGCCAACGCGGTGGCCTCCCCCGCCATCGACTTCCGGGCCGAGGGCGTGGTCACCGGCACGGCGGTGAAGATGTTCACCGTGGCCGGGCCGGTGATCGTGTTCGGCACCGCCGCCAGCGCAGTGTACGGGTTGATCTTATGGGCAGTGAGGTAGGATGTTCCGCGCTTCCGAACGCGAAACCCTGTCATTCCGAGCCAGTGACCGATGTCGACACGTTAAGAAAACATGCCGGTGGCATGTTTTTAGTGTCGATCTCGGCAGCTATGCTGCCGTAGCATCCATCTGGGTTTGCAACGCATGGCGAAAGTAGCCCGCCGGAGGCCGCCCTCGCCCCGCAGGGCGAACCCCCAAAAATAAATTTTCCTATGCATCCTCCCCCATTCTGTGGTACAATACCATGGATGAAGGGAGGTTTGCCTATGTTCAAGCGCGTCTATGTGGAGATCACCAACGTGTGCAACCTCTCCTGCGTGTTCTGCCCCGGCACGGAGCGGGCAAAACGCTTCCTGTCCCCGGCGGAGTTCCGCCTGATGGCCGAAAAGCTCCGGGGCTACACCCGCTACCTCTATTTCCACGTGATGGGCGAGCCGCTGCTGCACCCGCAGCTGCCAGAGCTGCTGGCCATCGCCCATGAGCTGGGCTTCCGGGTGTGCGTCACCACCAACGGCACGCTGCTGGCGGAAAAGACCGCCGCCCTGCTGTCCGCCCCGGCGCTCCACAAGGTCAGCGTCTCCCTCCACAGCTTCGAGGGGAACGAGGGCGGCGACATGGCGGACTATCTCCACGGTGTGTGGAAATTCTGCGCCGACGCCAGCGAAAAAGGCGTGCTGTGCGCCCTGCGTTTGTGGAATGAGGGCGGCGCGGAGGCCCGAAACGGCGAGATTTTGGCCTTTTTATCCACCGCCACCGGCACAAATGTGGAAAACCTGCCGCCTGACCGGGCGGGCAACCGCCGCCTTGCGCCGGGCCTGTTTCTGGAATCCACCCAGAAGTTCGACTGGCCGTCGCCGGACGCGGCGGAGGGCCCTGTCCAGTTCTGCCACGCTCTGCGCCAGCAGATCGCCGTGCTGTGCGACGGCACGGTGGTGCCCTGCTGTCTGGACGGCGAGGGCCGCATGGCGCTGGGCAATTTGCTGACCCAACAGCTGCCGGATATTTTGAATACACCCCGCGCACAGGCCATCCGGGAGGGCTTTTCCCGCCGCCGGCCTGCCGAGGATCTGTGCCGCCGCTGCGGCTATGCCCAGCGGTTCAGCCTATGAGAGGAAACGCCATGGAAGCAACCCCCCAACAACTGAAAGCCCTGCCCCCTCCCCTGCTGGCGTGGTACGATGAGAACCGCCGGGTGCTGCCGTGGCGGGAGCAGGTGTCCCCCTACCGCACGTGGGTGTCGGAAATTATGTTACAGCAGACCCGCGTCACGGCGGTGCTGCCGTATTTTGACCGCTTCATGGCGGCGCTGCCCACGGTGGCGGCGCTGGCCGACGCGCCGGAGCAGCAGCTCATGTCGCTGTGGCAGGGGCTGGGGTACTACAGCCGCGCCCGGAATCTGCAAAAGGCCGCGCAGGTCATCATGACCCGGCACGGCGGCGTGTTCCCGGATACATACGAGGGTCTGACCGCCCTGCCGGGGGTGGGCGACTACACGGCGGGCGCCATCGCCTCCATCGCCTTCGGCCAGCCCGTCCCGGCGGTGGACGGCAACGTGCTGCGTCTGGCGGCACGGTTGACCGGCTGCGATGACAACGTGCTGGAGCCGAAAACCCGCGCCCGCTTTCGCCGCTGGATGGCGGAGGTGATCCCGTCCGACCGCCCCGGCGCGTTCAATCAGGCGCTGATGGATCTGGGCGCCATGGTGTGCCTGCCCAACGGAGCGCCCCTGTGCGAGCAGTGTCCCGCCCGGACGTTCTGCACCGCCTGCGAAAAGGGCCTGCAGCGGCAACTGCCGGTGCGGGAGAAGAAAACCGCCCGCCGGGTGGAGCAGCGCACGGTGTTCCTGCTGCGGCAGGAGGACGCGATAGCGCTGCGGCAGCGGCCCGCCACGGGACTGCTGGCAGGACTGTGGGAGTTCCCCAACGTCCCCGGCGCGCTGACGGAGCGTCAGGCGGCGGAGCAGCTGGCGAAATGGGGACTTATCCCCCACCGGTGGGGCAAAAGCTTCACCGATAAGCATGTTTTCACCCACATCACATGGGAAATGACGGTGTTTACCATCACCGTACAGGGCGCAGGCCCGCCGGAATGGGTCTGGTGCCCCGATGAAGAGAGGGAGAAATACCCCATGCCCACCGCGTTTGGGAAGCTGGAGAAAGAATAAGAAGTTTCGCCCTCCGGGGCGACCTACTTTTGCCAATAGCGGCAAAAGTAGGCAAAAACGCCAGAAGGAACCTCCGGTTCCTTCACCTCCGGGCGCGCTATACGCTGTACAAATATGTCAGATTTTACCGCACGTTCACATAAGATTTTCTTTTTCGATTCGTTAAAAGGATCGTCTCTGCTCCTGCGCCGCTGCCGCTGATACCTACGCCGAACAACGCTTCAGTGTCTACCGTTGCAATGGTAAGCGGCAGCGGCGCAAGAAGAAAGTCAATGCGTCGGGGCGTTAAGAAAACATGCCGGTGGCATGTTTTTAGCCTCCGATCTCGGCGGCTATGCCGCCGTAGCATCCATCTGGATTTCCACCGCAAAACTTGAGCCGGTGCAATAGCTTACGCAGAACAGCGTACGCGGATTCTTAAACCGCAGGTTTAAGCAGCGTTTTTGGGTACTTTTGGGACAACGGCCAAAAGTACCTCGTCCCCGCAGGGACGAAATATCCCCTACCCCCGCTTAACGAACCCCCAAAAGGACAGAAGATAGAGAAGGAGAAACACACAATGGCACAGCTTTACTTCAAATACGGAGCCATGGGCTCCAGCAAAAGCGCCAACGCGCTGATGGCCCGCTTCAACTACGAGGAGCGGGGTCAGGAAACCCTGCTGGTAAAACCCCAGCTGGACACACGGGACGGCGACCACATGGTGTCCTCCCGCATCGGCCTGAAGCACCCCTGCGTCTACTTCCACGAGATGCAGGCAATGGCCGACCAGGAGCTGCAAAAATACGCCTGCATCATCGTGGACGAGGCCCAGTTCCTCACCAAGGAGGAGGTCTACTATCTGGTGCATCTGGTGGACGACTGCAATATCCCCGTCATCTGCTACGGTCTGCGGGCGGACTTCAAGGGCGACCTGTTTCCCGGCAGCTATCACCTGCTGGTGCTGGCGGACAAGCTGGAGGAGGTCAAGACCATCTGCTGGTGCGGCAAAAAGGCGGCCTTCAACGCCCGCTTTGACGATCAGGGCCACGTGCTGAAGGAGGGTGAGCAGGTGGTGCTGGGCGCCAACGACCAGTACATCGGGCTGTGCCGTCGCCACTGGATGGCGGGCGATCTGGGGCCGGATTTCCACCGGCTGCGGAAATGATCTGCACGCTGTGTCCCCGCCGCTGCGGCGCGGAGCGGACGGAGGAGGAAGGCCGCGGCTTTTGCGGCATGCCCGCGGGTATTCGCGTGGCCCGCGCCGCCCTGCATATGTGGGAGGAGCCGCCCATCTCCGGCACACACGGCAGCGGAACGGTGTTCTTCTCCGGCTGCACCCTCCGGTGCGCCTACTGCCAGAATGGCTCCATCTCCGCCGGAGGCTACGGCAAGGCCATCACCACGGCGCACCTGCGGGAGATCTTCGAGACGCTCATCGCCCAGGGCGCCCACAATATCAACCTTGTGACCCCCACCCATTTCCTGCCGTGGATCCTGCCTGCGCTGGAGCCAAAGCTGAGTGTCCCCGTGGTGTATAACTGCGGCGGCTACGAGTCGGTGGAGACCCTGCGGCAACTGGAGGGCAAGGTGGATATCTACCTGCCCGACCTGAAATACGCCGACGACGCACTGGCGGACACGCTGTCCGCCGCGCCGGATTACTTCCCCGTGGCCAGGTTGGCCATCCGGGAGATGGTGCGCCAGACCGGCCCCTGTGTGCTGGAAAACGGCCTGCTGAAGCGGGGCGTGGTGATCCGCCATCTGGTGCTGCCGGGGCACATGGACAACACCCGCCGCTGCATCGACTGGGTGGCGGAGACGTTCCGGCCCGGTGAGGTGCTGTTCTCCCTCATGAGCCAGTACACGCCCCAGGAGGGCGCGGAGGGCTCACTGGCCCGCCACGTGACCCGCTCGGAGTACCGCTCCGCCGTGGCGTACATGGAGAACTGCGGCATTCTGGACGGCTTCACCCAGGAGCGCACCGCCGCCCGAGCGGAGTACACCCCGCCGTTTGATTTAACGGGGGTGTGAAAGCTGGCGTAAAATCTCCCGTGTGTACGGACTGCCGATAACCTGTCCTTGGCCCCCTCTGACGAGGGGGCTGTCGAGCGTATGCGAGACTGGGGGAGAGAATTTAAGATGGTGCGGTGCAAACCAAGATAGATGCTACACCGGCATGTTTTCTTAACGCCCCGACCAAAAGTATCACTCGTTCCATACATTTAGCACAATTACACAAAAATTTTCTCTTATTTTTGTAAGTTTTTATTGCATTTTTCCCACCGACCTGCTAATATGAACCTATAAAGAAGGGAGGGCGCAGGCCCTCTACATCCAACGGAAACGCAGGAGGTTTCATATGAGCTATCCCACCACCGGCCACGAGGTCTACGTGAGCCTGAACCTGTCCAACACCATGCTGACCGGCATCGGCAAGGGCACCATCACCCGTGAGGAGGTGTCCGTGGACTATCTGAAGGATCTGTTCTCCCGCCACGGCGTCATCGTCTCCGCCAAGCCGGAGCAGGCCCGTCTGCTGAATCTGGTCAACGAGCAGTACGACCTGAAGCTGGATATCCCTGAAAAGCTGAAGCTGTTCCAGCTCAGCGAGCAGCATCGCCGTCTGGTGGTCATCAACGTTAGCGGCCTGCGCCGCAGCGGCGGCTCCCTGCTGCCCTCCTATACCGAGGAGGAATTTGCCGAGGCCACCTTCTCCTTCGTCAAGTACTATGTCCAGAGCGAGCATTACGACGAGCTGAAGGAGCGGGTGAAGAAGCTGGAGTTCGAGCTGGAGCAGGAGCTTGCCTGGCGCAACCGCACCGACGAGGAGCAGGTGTAAGAATCTGGCATGAAATAGGAGGGGGACGGCGCAGCCGTCCCCTTTATTGTTTTTAAGAGAGGGGGTGTTTCGCCCTCCGGGGCGAGGTACTTTTGCCCGTGGCGGCAAAAGTACCCAAAAACGCCACTTAAACCTGCGGTTTAAGAATCCGCGCACGCTATGACTTTTGCCAATTATGATACCTTATACCACGTGTTCACAGGGCACGGTGGTTATCGGTACGTATGACGAATCGTCTGTTCCTCTTGCGCCGCTGCCGCTCACGTTGTCAACGGTAGAACCAAAAGCGCTGTCCGGCGCAGGCATCAGCGGCAGCGGTGCAGAAGCAGAGACGATCCTTTTAATGAAACGAAACAGAAAATTTTATGTAAACGTGTGGCAGGCAATCACAAGTCTGTACGCATTGTAGCGCGCAGGAAGTCCAGAAACCTGGGTTTCTGGTTGTCCTTTTGGTCACTTTTGGGTCGGGGCGTTAAGAAAACATGCCGGTGTCGACACGTTAAGAAAATATGCCAGTGGCATATTTTTAGTGTCGATCGCGGCGGCTATGCCGCTGTAGCATCCTTCTTGGTTTGCACCGCACCATCTTGGATCCCCTCTCAGTCACCTACGGTGACAGCTCTCCCAAGGGGAGAGCCAAGGGCGGCGCGATGTGGGCATCGCGCCCTACGAAATTACCCCAACACCTCTTTCGTTTCCCCATCCCTCCGCCTTCGGCGGCATACCTCAACTTTTCACTTTTATCGCGTCCCTCTCCTCTGCAAAAGAAAAAAGCCTGCAACACAGGCTTTTTTCTTTTGCTTCTTTATTCCTTGGTTTCGTTGAACACTTCCGCCATGTCCATGTCGTACATGTGCTGGAGCATGCGGGTGACCATGTTGCTGTAGCCCCACTCGTTGTCGTACCAGGCGATCAGCTTCACGAAGTCCTGATCCAGCATGATACCGGCGGTCTCGTCGAATACGCAGGGGCAGGGATTGGCGATCATATCGGTGGACACCACCTGATCCCGGGTATAGCCGATGATACCCTTCATGTACGTCTCGGAGGCGTGCAGGATCTCATAGCAGATATCGGCATAGGAGGCGCTGGTGCTGAGGCGGGCGGTCAGATCCACCACGGACACGTCGGCAGTGGGAACGCGGAAAGCCATGCCGGTCATTTTGCCCTTCAGGGAGGGGATCACCCGACCCACGGCCTTGGCGGCGCCGGTGGAGGTGGGGATGATGTTGTTGAGGATGGAACGTCCGGTACGCCAGTCGCTGCCGCCGCGGGAATCGACAGCCTTCTGCTTGGCGGTGGAGGCGTGGATGGTGGACATGAGGGACTGCTCGATGCCGAAGGTCTTGTGGATCACGTAGGCCAGCGGGGCCAGGCAGTTGGTGGTGCAGCTGGCGTTGGAGATGACCTTCATGTCGGGGCGATACTCGTCGCTGTTGACGCCGTAGACAAAGGTGGGGGTGGCGTCGTCCTTGGCGGGCGCGGTGAGGATGACCTTCTTCGCGCCGCCCTTGAAGTGGCGGCTGGCCTTGTCGGTGGTGTTGTTGGCGCCGGTGGACTCGATGATGTACTCGGACTCGCTGTCGGCCCAGTTGATCATGGCGGCGTCAGACTCGCTGTACACCTTGATCTTATGGCCGTTCACGATCAGGTCGCCGCCTGCGTGCTCCACCATGCCGGGGAAGTTGCGGAATACCGAGTCGTATTTCAGCAGGTACACCATATAGTCGATGTCCGCTTTCCGCAGGTTGATGCCGCGGATGTCGAAGGTCTCCGGGTTTTCGCACATAATGCGCAGGACGATGCGTCCGATACGGCCGAAGCCGTTGATGCCGATCTTGATAGCCATGTTGTTTTCCTTTCCACGTTCGTTGTGCCGCCGTGCGGCCCCTTTTTTGTTCCATTGTACATTATAATACGGAACCGGTGGATTGTCTCCCTCTGAAACGAAGAATAAATGTAGAAAAAATGTTACCGTTTTTGTGCATTTTGGCGCATTTTCATAACTTTCGGCACGGTATAAGTGGAATGTTCCATACATTCTTGACTATCCCGGCGGCGTTGTCGGCCGTCCCCGGCCCCGATACTTCGACTTGCGAACTATTTTGCGGGAAACTTTGGGATTTTCCCACGGTTAGCATATGTTCCGTTCATAATTGTAACAGAAACGTAAATTTTTTGCCCCAGCGATTGATTTGAAAATGAAGTGGTGGTAAACTAAAGCGACAAAAACGCGGCATTTGCCGCTTTGGAGCTTTGTGGCGCGCCCTGCGGCGCAGTAGAGAGGAAGAAATTCGTGCCTGCCTTCAGTGTAAAAAAACCGTTGACCGTCTATGTGGTGACGCTGGCGATCCTGATTTTGGGCGTGGTGGCCTATCTGAAAATGACCCCCGACCTGATGCCCAACATGGACTATCCCTACGTTATCGTCGTCACCAGCGACCCCGGCGCAAGCCCGGAAAGCGTGGAGAAGAACATCACCAAGCCTCTGGAAAAAGCGCTGGCCACGCTGGATCAGCTGAAAGAGATCCAGTCCTCCAGCCAGAACAGCGTCTCCATGGTGGTGATGGAGTTCGAGGACGGCGCCGACATGAACGCGCTGGGCATTGATATCCAGCAGCAGGTGTCCACGGTGCAGGGTCAGTGGGACGATACCGTGTCCTCTCCCTATATTCTGAAGGTGAACCCCTCCATGATCCCCGTGATGGTGGCCGCCATCAGCAGCAGCGACATGGACGTGGGCCAGCTCAGCGACTTCGTGGACAGCGAGCTGACCGGCAAGCTGACGGGCATCACCGGCGTGGCCAGCGTGGAGATCATGGGCACCATGGATCGCGAGATGCACGTGGTGCTGGACGAGGAGAAGATGGCCGCCCTCACTGAGACCATCCGCGAAAAGGCGGGCAAGGAGTTGGACAAGGCCGCCGGCAAGCTGTACAGCGCCAAAAAGGAGGTCACCGACGCACAGGAGGCGCTGGATAAGGGCATCGCCGAAGCTGCCGACGGCATCGGCGACGGCGTGACCGACGCGCTGAACAAAGCGGTGGACGCTCTGAAAGACGCCATGAACAACACCCCCGCCATGTCGGAGGAGGAGAAGGCGCTGCGCCAGAGCATCGCCGACGATCAGGCCGCCATGACAGCCAACAACGAGAAGATACAGGCCAATCTGGGCATCATCGCCGACCCCGACGCCACCGACGAGGACAAGGCCGCCGCTCAGGCGGAGAACGAAGCCCTGTCGGCGGAGAATCTGGCGCTGGCCCAGCGTGTGACGGAGAACACCCAGACCCTTACCGCGCTGGTGGCTCAGCGGACGAAGGATCAGCTGAAGCAGGGTGTGGACGAGATGGAAAAGACCATCAAGGATATCGAGGACTTCCTCAACGACCCCAAGCGGTTCGACTCGCTGGGCAGCCAGATCTCCGACGGCGTGGAGTCCGCGCTGGACGGCGTGCTGCTGATGACCGAGGGCAACGTCCAGCTGAAGCTGGCCCTCCAGCAGATCGAGCAGGGGGAGGAGCAGCTGGCCCAGACCCGCAAGCAGGTGCTGGAGCAGCTGGATCTGGACGGCATGCTGTCCGTCTCCATGGTGGAGCAGCTGCTGACGGCGCAGGATTTCTCCATGCCCGCCGGGTACATAGACGATAACGCCGGCGTCAGCTACATGGTGTCCGTGGGCAACGAGATCCGCACCAGCGGCGAGCTGGAGGATATGGTGCTGTTCGATCTGGGCATCGACGGCATGGAGCCCATCCGCCTCAGCGACGTGGCCACCGTGTTCTATACCGACAACTCCGATGAAATTTACGCCAAGCTCAACGGCGAAAACGGCATCATCGCCTCCTTCACCAAGCAGTCCAACTACGCCACGGCGGAGGTGTCCGACAACATCACCGCCCGTCTGGAGCAGCTGACGACCCAGTACCCCAACATCAGCTTCAAGCCCCTGATGGATCAGGGCGACTATATCCACTTGATCGTGGATACCATCGTCTCCTCCCTGCTGTGGGGCGCGCTGTTCTCCGTGGTGGTGCTGTTCCTGTTCCTGCGTGACTGGCGGCCCACCCTCATCACCCTGATCTCCATCCCCACCAGCGTGATCTTCGCGGTGGTGCTGATGTACTTCACCGGTGTTACCATCAATATGATCTCCCTCAGCGGCCTGCTGGTAGCGGTGGGCATGCTGGTGGATAACTCCGTGGTGGTCATTGAGAATATCTACCGGCTCCGCGCCAGGGGCGCCACGGTGGTGCAGGCCGCCGTGTCCGGCGCCCAGCAGGTGCTGGGCGCTATCGCCGCCAGTACCCTGACCACCGTGTGCGTGTTCGCCCCCATCGTGTTCGTGGAGGGCCTGACCCGCCAGATGTTCACCGATCTGGCCCTGACCATCACCTATTCCCTGCTGGCCAGCCTTCTGGTGGCGCTGACGCTGGTGCCCTCCATGGCCAGCGGCATGCTCCAGCGTCCGCTGGAGCAGAAGCCGGGCCTGCTGGATAAAATTTACCCCGCCTACAAAAAGGCCATCCTCTGGTCGCTGAACCACAAGGCGGCGGTGCTGGGCGGCGCGGTGGCGCTGCTGGTGCTGACCTGCGCGGTCACGCTGAGCCGGGGCTTCAGCTTCATGCCGGATATGGATATGAACAGCGTCAGCGTTACCGTTGCCATGCCGGAGGACTGCACCCGCGAGGACGCTGTGGCCTACACCGACGAGGTGGCCCGCCGCTGCATGACCATCGAGGGCGTGGACGCCGTGGGCGCCATGATCCAGGGCAACAGCGGCATGAGCCTGATGTCCTCCTCCGGCGGCGAGTATGACGCGGAGATCTACATCACCCTGCCGGACGACTACTCCGGCAACAGCGTGGGCAAGGAGATCGAGGCCCTGTGCGCCGACATGGACTGCACCGTCACCGCGGCCAACGTCATGTCCGGCATGATGAGCTACGTCACCGGCAGCGGCGTGTCCCTGACGGTGTACAGCGAGGATATGGAGACGCTGCAATCCACCGCCAAGGCCATCGCCGCCCGCATCGGGCAGGTGGAGGGCACCGCTGACGTGTCCGACGGTCTGGAGGACGCGGCGCAGGCGCTGCACGTGACGGTGGATCGCACCAAGGCCATGGAGCACGGCATGACCGTAGCCCAGATCTACATGCAGGTGGCCGCCGCCCTGAACACCAGCACCTCCGGCACGGAGATGGAACTGGACGATTCCTCCATGCAGCTGATCATCCAGCAGGATGAAAGCAGCAATTACACCGTGGAGACGCTGCCGGAGCTGAAGATCGACCCCGACAGCACCATGTCCTCCGCCATGAGCGGCGGCAGCAGTTCTTCGTCCTCCTCCCTGTCGTCCCTGTCCGGCAGCGGCGACGAGGATACGGACAACAGCTTCCTGCTGAAGGATGTTGCCACGGTGGAAAAGACCGTCAGCCTGAATACCATCAACCGGGATCAGCAGCGCCGCTGCGTCACCGTCACCGCCGCCATCGCCGAGGGCAATAACGTCACCCTGGTGTCCGATCAGGTGACCAAGGCCGTGAACGCCATGGAGCTGCCGGAGGGCGCGTCCATCGAGTTCAACGGCGAGAATGAACAGATCATGGACGCCATGGGTCAGGTGATGCTGATGCTGCTGCTGGGCATCGTGCTGGTGTACTTCGTCATGGTGGCCCAGTTCCAGTCCCTGCGTGAGCCCTTCATCGTCATGTTCACCATTCCGCTGGCCTTCACCGGCGGCTTCCTGGCCCTGCTGCTGACGGGCACGGAGATGAGCGTCATCGCCCTGATCGGCTTCGTCATGCTGGTGGGCATCATCGTCAACAACGGCATCGTGCTGGTGGACTACATCAACCAGCAGCGTCTGGCGGGCATGGAGCGCCGCGACGCCATCATCGACGCCGGCGTCACCCGCCTGCGGCCCATCCTCATGACCTCCCTGACCACCATTCTGGGCCTGATCGTCACGGCGCTGGCGAAAAACGCCGGTACGTCTCTCATCCAGCCGGTGGCGCTGGTGTGCATCGGCGGACTGCTGTACGCCACGCTGATGACGCTGTTCGTGGTGCCCTGCATGTACGAGCTGGTCAGCAAGAAGAAGTTGCGCAAGGTGGACGAGAGGGAACTGGAGATTCTGGAGGATTAAAACAGCCGGCAATGAAAGCCTGTCATTGCGAGCCAGTGCTCACACTGGCGTGGCAATCCGTAACCAAAGCCTCCCCTGTGTAAAGGGGCCGAATTACGGATGCCCTGTTGCGGTGCCCAAAATTTCGCAGCGGCATTTAAGCCGCCGAAATTTTGACCGCTGCCACTCGCTCACCTCGCTGCATCTGCCACTGGCAGCGCTCGGTTCGCTCCCCCCGCCACAACGGTCGAAAAAAGGCGGGCGGGGGTTGACTTTACCCCCTCCGTGCCCTTATAATATACCATGTATCAGAATATACGGCCTGTTGATCCGGTGTAACCGCTGCCCCACGGCTCCCCTTCGGGGGCAGGCAGCGGTGAAAAAGAAATGGGGACAAACCCTGCGCGACCGGCACTGTGAGCGCAAGAAGGCGTCTGAAGCGGCGAAATTCGCCGCCGGGAGGAAACTCCGCCATTGCAGATATCCGTCTGTGAGAAGGTAAGGCGACAACGGGAAGCGGCAACGCTTCGCGGCGCGAGTCAGGAGAATTGCACCGTCCAGGGCCATATGCAGCGGGCGCACTCTCCGTATGCAATACGAGCAGACAGCACGCTGATTTTTCCAGATTTTGGTGGAAAGATCAGCTTTTTTCTGCGAAAAATGCGCCGGCATCTTGGGATGTTCGGCGTATTTTGCTGACAAAAACCGCTGGGAGAATTGAGGAAATATGAAAGAATTGCTTCAAAAATACAAAAAGGCGCTGCTGTCCGGCGCGGTGTGTCTGGTGCTGGCGCTGGCGCTGGCGGCAGGCAGCTGGGCAGCGCTGTCCGCGCCCCGTCAGCAGCCGGAGACGCCGCAGGCCAAGTCCTACCCCGGCCTGAACATCGACCAGATCGGCCTGCGGTACGACCAGCAGTCCCAGACTCAGGACAGCGCGGCAGGCGACGGCGACGGGGACGGTCAGGCCCAGCAGAAGGACACTCAGCAGGAGCCGGACACCCCGCCGGAGGAGGCTCCCCAGCCCGAGCAGATCCCCGTGGACGAGCCCGACCCCGGCCAGCAGCCGGAGGAAACGCCGGACGAAAAGCCCGGCGACAACGGCGACGGCCCCGTGGATCCCGAGCAGCCTGTGGACCCGGAGCAGCCCCAGGGACCCCAGATCGCCACCGACCTGCGCAACCGCACCATCGCGCAGGAGGAGCTGCAGAACGACCTGTTCTCCTTCAAGGCCATGGTGGTCAACGGCGACGATGACACCTATCTCCGTGTGCGGGTCAACGGCAAGTGGGTCACCGCCACCGGCGACGACTTCCTGACAAAATTGCAGCTGGGCCGCAACGATATCACGCTGCTGCTGAAGCGGGGCGGCGAGACCATCAGCCGTGTGGATTACGTCATCAACTACCGGGCCTCCATGGCCAACGAGGATGACCCCACCAAGGGCGAGAATCCCCCCTCTATCCGCACCAACCTCAGCAGCGAGGTCATCGAGACCACCAATCGCAACCTGACCTTCACCGTCTGGGCCGAGGACTGGCAAGGCAACCCCCTGAACCAGAACCACGTGACCGTCACCATGGACGGCAAGGTGGTGAAGCAGAGCACCGGCTCCGGCGCGGGCGGTCTGGAATACGACCTGTTTCTGGATACCGGACGGGGCGGCGACGAGACGGAGCACGACGTGACCGTCGTGGCGTGGGACGACAACGGCAACTCCACCTATCAGCACTATAAGATCATCTATAAGGTGCGTGACACCGGCGAGAAGATCGGCACCGCCACAGTGCGGCTGGATCTCTCCGTGCTGGGTCTGGGCGTGGTGGACACGGTGATGGACTGCGACATTTTTCAGGATCAGCCCGCCTCCTACGTGATAAAGGAGGCGCTGGAATATCTGGGCTATCGGGTGTCCTTCAGCGGCACGCTGGATGAAGGCTTCTACCTGACGCGCATTTCCCGTGCCAGCGCCTTTGAAGGGGTGGCCATCCCGGAGGAGCTGCAGAAGCTGCTGGAGCTGGATCGCAAGACGATCAAGGTGCCAAAGCCCGCCATCGCCAACGACAGTCTGGGCGAATTTGACTACACCACGGCCTCCGGCTGGATGTACAGCATCAACGGCTCCACCTATCCCGGTCGCGGCATGTCCGGATACTTCCTCAGTGACGGCGACGTGCTGACCTTGCGCTTTACGCTGGCCTATGGCAAGGATATCGGCGGCAGCACCGGCGGCGACACCGGCCCGCTGACCCGATACTGCGGCACGTGGATCGACGGCGTTTATACGCCCCGCCACACCTATCAGGACGGCAAGTGCAGCATCTGCGGCGCCATCGACCCCAACCACACCCATACGGAGACCGAGTCGGTCACCAGGGCCGCCACCTGCACCGAGCCGGGTGAAAAGACCTATACCTGCTCCCTCTGCGGCGAGAGCCATACCGAGACCATCCCCGCCACGGGCCACCACTATGAAAACGGCGTCTGCACCGGCTGCGGCCAGAGCGACCCGGCCATAAAGCCGGAGCCGACCCCTGACCCCGAGCCGGAGCCTGACCCGGAACCGAAACCCAACCCCGACCCGGAGCCGGAGCCCGGCGGAGAGGAGACACAACATGATGAAACTGCGTAACATTACGGCGCTGGCCGCCGCGCTGCTGCTGGCGCTGACGCTGTGCGTCCCCGCCTTTGGCGAGACCCCCTCGTGGGGCGACTTAGCCATGGATGTCGCCGTCGCCCAGCGGGCGGAACGGGGCATAGCCGACAACCAACCCTTGCTGACGGAGGATGCCTTCCCCGCCGGAAGCTCTGTGTCCGACTGGACGGCCCTGGCCATGGCCCGCGCCGGTATCGCCGACGACTACGCCGGGTATCTGGCCCGGCTGCAGGCCTACGTGGAGCGGCAGTATGCGGAGAACGGCGGCCTTCACGCCGTGAAGGCCACGGAGTACCACCGCATCGCCCTGACTGCGGCGGCGCTGGGGGGCGACCCCGCAGCTTTCGGCGCCAAGCCCGACGGAACGGCCATCGATCTGGTGGCGGAGGGCACCTACAATTGGCAAGGCGAGGAGGACTTGGGCGGACAGGGTCTCAACGGCTGGATCTTCGCCCTACTGACCATGGACGCGGTAGGCGCGGAAGTGCCCGCCGACGCCCGGTACAGCCGTCAGGATATGCTTGACGCCATCGTCTCCGCCCAGTTGCCGGAGGGCGGCTTCTCCCTTGGCGGCGGCGCCATGGATGTGGACATCACCGCCATGGCCTTGCAAGCGCTGGCTCCCTATCGGGAGCAGTATCAGGAGGTTATCGACGCGGCGCTGAATGCCCTGTCGGCGGCTCAGACGGTCACCGGCGGCTTTGAAAGCTGGGGCGCCCAGAGCAGCGAAAGCTGCGCGCAGGTGATCCTGGCGCTGACGGCGCTGGACATCGACCCGGTAGAGGACGGGCGCTTTCAGAAGAACCAGCGCAACGTGGTAGAAGCGCTGATGGACTTCCGGCTTTCTGACGGCGGCTTTGCCCACGAGAAGGACGGCCCGCTGGACGCCATGGCCTGTGAGCAGGCCATGCAGGCGCTGACCGCCATGGAGCTGCGGCAACAAGGCGAGGGCCGGTTCTTCGACCTGACCGATGTTCATCCCGTCCAGTTGGACGGCGCGGGCGATGCCGCGCCCGCAGAGCCCCCCGCTGAGAGCGGCGGCTCCTTCCCTGTTCTGCCTGTTGTATTGATCGTCATCGCCGTCGTTATTGCGATGGCGCTGGTACTGGTACTGAAAAAGAAAAGAGAGAACAACGTATGAATGACATTACGACCACCATCTTAAAATCCATCAACAGCGTCATCGCCGGTAAGGAAGCGGTGGTGGAAAAGGTGCTGATGGCGATTTTATCCGGCGGCCACGTGCTGCTGGAGGACGTGCCCGGCGTGGGCAAGACCACCTTGGCCATCAGCTTCGCCCGGACGCTGGGACTGGATACCCGCCGCGTGCAGTTCACGTCGGACACCATGCCCTCGGACATTCTGGGCTTTTCCGTCTATAACCGGGACACCGGCAATTTCGACTATAAGCCCGGCGCGGTGATGACTAACCTGCTGCTGGCGGACGAGATCAACCGCACCTCCAGCAAGACCCAGTCGGCGCTGCTGGAGGCCATGGAGGAGTACCACGTCACCGTGGACGGCCAGACCTATCCCCTGCCGGAGCCCTTTGTGGTGCTGGCGACGCAGAACCCGGTAGGCTCCGCCGGTACGCAGCTGCTGCCCGCCGCCCAGCTGGATCGCTTCCTCATCCGCACCTCCATGGGCTATCCCGACGCCAAGAGCCAGATCGACATTCTGAAGGAGCGCCACCACGAGAACCCGCTGGACAAGCTGACGGCGGCGGTGAGCCGGGAGCAGCTGCTCTCCCTGATGAACGACGCCCGGCAGGTGCATATTTCCGACCCCGTGTATGCCTACGTGGTGGACTTGGTAACGGCCACCCGTGAAAATGAGTTTATTGAATTGGGCGTCAGCCCCCGCGGCGCGCTGGCCCTGTGCCGGATGGCGAAATCCTGCGCCTTTGTCCGTGGTCGGGACTACGTGATCCCGGAGGATGTGGCCGCCGTGTTTGACGACGTGTGCTGCCACCGTCTGGTGCTCAGCGCCAAGGCCCGTCTGCACCGCCTGTCCGCCGCCGACGTGACGGCGGAGATCGTGAAAACCGTGAAAATGCCCCAGGTGCAGGAGAAGTGACCATGACGGCTTTGCTTGTGTGGCTGGCGTGTCTGGCCTGCGCCGCGCTGTGGTACGTGCTGACCGGGGCCGCCGTGGCATTGGCCGTGGGTGCGGCGCTGGTGGTGATCGCCCTGTGCGGTATCGTGCTGGCGCTGCTGGCCCGCCGCCGCGTCACCGTGACGCTGGACGCGCCGCAAACCGGCGTGGCCCATCACGCCTGTCCCCTGACGGTGCGGGTGGAGAACGCTTCGGCGCTGCCGCTGCCCTGTGTCCGGGTGTGGCTGCGGACGGAAAATCTGCTGACCGGACAGGCCGCCACGGCGGCGCTGGCTCTGTCCGCCCCGCCAAAGCGCGGCGGCGAGAGCGCCGTCACGCTGGACGATCCCCTGTGCGGCGTGTACCGCCTCAGCGTGGAAAAAACCCGTGTCTGCGACCTGCTGGGACTGGCGGGCTTCTCCGCTCCCCCGGCGGAGCGCCGGGAGTTCCCGGTGGAGCCGGATCTGATGGAGCTGCGGCTGAACCTGCCCCTGCGCACCGGCGTCAGCGACGACAGCGACAGCTATTCCCAGGAGCGCCCCGGCTACGACTTTGCCGATACCTTCCAGCTGCGGGACTATGTCCCCGGCGACAGCGCCAAGCAGATCCACTGGAAGCTCAGCAGCAAGCTGGATCGGCTGGTAGTCCGCGACCCCGGCCTGCCGCTGGAGCGCAGTGTTCTGCTGCTGTGGGAGCGCCGCGCCGAAAGCGAAGCGCCCCAACAGGCCAGCGCCATGGCGGAAATGGTGATCTCGCTGGCCCGTGAGCTGCTGCGGCAGGGCGTCCGGTGCCGCGTGGCGTGGAACGACGCCGCCGGACAGGACTGTGCCCTGTATGAGCTGGAGGACGAAAACGACCTGTACGATATGCTGCCCAAGCTGCTGAGCGCACCGGCGTCCCCCACGCTGGAGAGCGTGGCGGAGCTGTATCTCCGCCAGTATGGCCGGGCCAATGGCAAGACGGTGTTCGTCTCTGCCGGAGGGTGTCCCGCGCTGGAGCGTGTCTGCGACCCGGCGGAGCTGGTGGGGCTGTTCTGCGCAGCGGAGCTGCCGCAGGATTTCCCCGGCCGGGGCTATTGCTTCTCCCCCGACGCGGAAGCGGCTTTGTACGAAATCGATTTGTATTAAACGGAAGCAAAACCAAAAGCCTCCCCTTGCAACAAGGGGAGCCTTGGAAATGCGTGTTATATACCCATTACCAATAGAATCCCACTTATCAAGAGGTACTCCCTTTGAAGAACGAAACCACCCCCGCCCTGCGCCTGACGCCGGTTCGGGAGATAACTGCATCTGTGCCGCTGGCCGTGGCGGAGCGGAGTCTCGCGGCGCTGTTGGTCTACGGCGGTCTGCTGGGCACGCTGTGCGCCCTTTTCGGCTGGAGCGCCCTGTGGCCCGCCATGGCGGCAGGCGCGGCGGCGCTGGCATTGGCCGTATGGTGCGCCATGAGCCGTGGCTGGCGGCAGTGGCTTCCTGCGCTGCTGGCGCTGGCTGCCGCCGCGTGGTGCCTGCTGCTTCCCCAGGCGCGGGACAGCGCCGCAGGCCTTTTCAACGGCGTGCTGGCCTATGTCCAGTCGCTGACGGGCCGCATCCATCTGCCGCTGGCCTGCGGGGAGACTGCGGCCCTGTGGGCGGCGCTCCCCGCCTGTATCGTGCTGGGTGCGCTGCTGGGCAGTCTGGCGGTATACGCGCCTGTGGTCAGCGTAGTGCTGGCGGCGGCAGGCGTGGCGCTGGCCGCTGTCAGCGGCAGCGCCGACGGCGCGTGGTGGCTGGCGCTGCTGTGTCTGGGCGCGGCGCTGCTGTGTCTGGGCAGCCGGAGAAGCTGCCGCCGCTCCCCCGCCGTGTCCTTGTGGACGGCGGCGCTGGCGGTACTGCTGGCGGCGCTGACCGTGGGCGTCACGGTCATCACGGGGCTGGGCGCGTCGTGGAATACGGCGTCCGCCGACGAGACTGTCCGCAAGGCGGTTCACGCCCTGCGCTATGAAAGCGAAGATCAGGCTATGCCGGAGGGCGATTTCTCCGCCGGTGTGGATTTTTCCGATACCCCCATGCTGGACGTGACCCTGTCCCGGCCGGAGTCCCTGTATCTGCGGGGCTTCATCGGCCAGCGCTATACCCGCGACGGATGGACGGCGCTGGACGCGGGGGAGCTGTCCCACCAGGCCAACGACGTATATTGGCTGCAAAGCGCCGATTTCTTCTCTCAGACCCAGCTGAGCCAGCTGGCGGCGCTGCTGAAACTGGACACGCCGCAGCTCGACGTGCAGGTGGCCGTCTCCGGTGCGTGCCGCCGCTTCGCTCTGCTGCCCTACGAGCTGTCGGACAGCGGCGTGTGCGACCCCTATCAGCTGCGAGATACCCTGCCGGAAGGGGAAAAGCACTACGCCTACACCACCTCCGGTAACCTGACCGCCCGGGCCTATGAGCTGCTGGACGTGCTGAGCCAGCATCTGGAGGATCCCCAATTGAAGAACTATCTGGCACAGGAGACCGTCTATCGCCAGCTGGTCTATGACAACTACCTGACCATTCCGGAGGACACCCAAAAAACGCTGACGGGTTTTCTGGGCAAAGCGCCCGCCTCCATCACCTCCTACGAGGCCAAGAGCCGCATCCGCTCCTGTCTCGCGGAAATGGTGGAGTATGACGAGTCCCCCGTTGCGCTGCCGGAGGACGCCGACCCCGTCAGCAGCTTCCTGCAGGAGACTGGCCGGGGCAGCGCCGTGCAGTATGCCACGACGGCGGTGATGATGCTGCGGTACTACGGCATCCCCGCCCGGTACGTGGAGGGCTATCTCGTCACGCCTGACATGGTGTCCGGCAAGATCGGCGAGACTACCCTGACCCTGACCGCCGACGACGCCCACGCCTGGGCGGAGTACTACGAGGACGGCGTGGGCTGGATCCCCTTTGAAACGGCCACCCCCTACCTGAACGTGATGGCGGAGTCCGACTGGCGCTGGTTCCAGCCGGATAACGACGCCGACCTGACCGGCGCCCAGGCGCAGGACGGCGGCGGAAATCAGAACAGTACGGTGCGCCACAGCACCGTGGAAATACCCGATCAGACCGCCGATCAGCCTCAGGTCATCACCATCTGGAAGGAGCTTTCCTCCACCCTCCGCAGCAGCCTGTCCCGGCTGCATGTGGGCCGGTGGCTGCTGCTCCTGCTGGCGCTGGCGCTGCTGGCGGCCACCCTGTTTGTGGTGCTGCGCCGCCACCGGACGTGCAAACGCCGCGCCGCCGCCTTTGACGGCGCTGACCGCGCCGCCGCCACCGCGGCCCTGTTCGCCTACGCCATGGAGCTGATGTGGCACGGCGGCCTGCCCCGTGAAAACGGCTCACTGCTTCAGCAGGACAAGGCCGTGTCGGACTGGGCGGGAAAGCCGGTGGACTTCCCGGCGCTGGTCTGGCTGAATGCCGAGGCCCGCTACAGCCCCCACCCCATCACCGAGACCCAGCGCAGCCAAATGCGGTACTTTGCCGACGACACGCTGCGGTGCTTCCGCCGGAAGCTGAAGCTCTGGCAGAAGCTGTATCAGAAATGGATCCTATGCATGTATTAAGGAGGAAAAGCGGAGTGAAAAAACGGATCGTATCGCTTTTCATGGCGCTGGTCATGACCCTGAGCCTGCTGCCCACCACCGCGTGGGCCGTCCAGCCGTCCCCGGAGACCACAGAGCAGACCCTGACGGAACAGACGGCGGAGGAGCCGTCCGCCGCGGAGGAAACCACCCCGGCGGAAGTCCAGCCTGCGGCGGAGAGTGCCGACACGGCGCTGACGGACGCTAACAGCTTCCTGCTGTTTGCCGCCACCAATGTGGAGGTGCTCATCGCGCCGGAGCGCGTTCCCTATCAGCCGAACCAGACGGTGCGCGAGGCGCTGCTGGCGCTGCAGGATCGTAAGGAAAACCCCCACACCTTCACCGGACTGGAAACGGTCAACGGCTTCGTCACCGCCATCGACGGCGTGTCGGCCAACTATTCCCGCAGCGACGACAAGGGCAGCTTTGATCTGGAGCAGCGCGCCGACAGCGTGGGCGCGTTCCTGTTCCTGACCGCCTATGACACGCTGAACGAGGAGACCGCCTCGGCGCTGTGCGCGCTGGGCCGCGCCATGCTGGCGTGGCAGGAGGCGGAAAAGCCCCAGATGCAGAAGTTCGCCCGGCAGGAGTATGACGCCGCCGCCAAGGCGCTGACGGTGAAAAAGACCGCCGACGAGCTGACGGCGCTGTCCACGGCGCTGACGGAGCGGATGGAGGCCTATACGCAGTACGAAAACGCGGAGACCAAGCCGTTGAACGTGCGGTTTCTGGGTCTTACCGGCCAGCTGCTGACGGACTACACCTTCACGGCGGCGGATCCCTACGGCAACGAAAAGACCTTTACCAACGAACACCCCGCGCTGGCGGCGGGCAGCTATACCTTCACCCTGACCTCCGGCCTGAACGGCGCGTCCGGTGTCATGACGGTGGCGGAGGACGGCGGCGTGACCGTGGCGGACGAGACGCTGACGACCCTGCGCGTTCCTCAGGGCGTGGCGTGGATGGCTCAGCCGGTGCTGCGGTCGGTCAACGGCGGCGACGCGGCGGAAAACCGCTACCCCATGGAACAGGACGGAACGGTGGCGCTGGTGCCCGACACAGTGGGCCCCACCGGCGGGCTGTACCTGTACGGTGTGCCCGGCGCTGATCTGGACAGCAAGACCTACCAGTGGAACGGCAGCAAGGTTACCCTCTGCGCCATGTATACCGACGTCAACGGCAAGAAGGTCGACAAGAGCCGCAGCTGGGAATCCACCCATCAGGCGCTGGCGGATGTGCTGACCGCCGGTACACAGGGCAGCGCCCTGCGTCTGGAGGCCCGCGCCGACATGGACGGCTATACCATGTATCAGGCGTGGGAGCTGACGCTGGAGCGCACCCCCACCCTCTACGGTCTCAGCGTGATGGCGGGCGGCGTTGACCAAAAGCTGGACTTCTCCGGCACCACCACGGAATACGCCTGCGTGGTCACCACGGAATCGGTGGTGCTGCGGCCTGCCCGGAACAGCAGCTATACCGTTACGGTGAACGGCGGTCAGCTTGACGGGGACGGCACGTATACCCTTCCGCTGGCGGAAGACAGCGACACCACAGCCACCATCGCCGTCACCATGCCGGAGAGCGGACGAACCACCACCTATACCCTCACCGTCACCAGAAAGGCCGCCGTCCCCCTGACGGTAAAGCACGATGATGACGTGACGGTGCGCATCTTCAACGCCGCCGGTGCGGAGATCGGCGTGGACGCCGACGGCACCTATCCCCTGACCCCCGGCGACAGCAGCTATACCTACATCGCCACAAAGAACGAGTACTACCACGCCAAGGGCATTTTCGCCGCTCCCAAGGAGGGCGACACGTCCCTGACCATCACGGCGGTCACGCCGGAGACGGACGACTACCTGACCAGCCTGAAGCTGGCGGCCAGCGCCGTCGGCACCTCCAGCGTGTATCTGCCCGCGGAACAGTTCCGTGCCGGCACCCACGTCTATGCTTCGCAGATGGACGACCGGAACAACAGCGTATACGTCTGGGCTGTCGCCGTTCAGGACAAGGGCTGCAAGATCCGCGTGCCGCGTACCGATGGCAAGGATACGAACGTGCCCAGCGGGATAACCTCCGGCACATTCGCGTCCAGTCTGGCAAAGACGGGGCCGGAAGCCTTCCGCTTCACCCTCCTCGTCTCCCGGGAGGACAGCGAGAAGAAGGTCACCTTTGAGCAGGACTATCTGGTGGATTTCGCCAGAGTGCTGACACTGGCGGACATGTCGCTGTCGGTGGACGGCATGGAGACGGCGTACTATCCGGTGATCAAGGGCGAGGTCGCCGACTACGACGGCTTCTACTGGAAGCAGTATGACTATCAGACCACCGTCCTCGGCTCCGCCCAGGAGGCGGTGCTGACGGTGACACCCTTCGTCACGGGCTACAGTGTGCAGGTAAACGGCGACCAGATCTACGCGCCGAAGGTGGATCCGGAGACCGGGGAAACGGCGGAGACCGTTACCGTCACCCTGCCGCTGGACGAGACGAAAAAGCAGGAGACCTTTACCCTGACCGCCTGCACCGCGGAGGGGCATCAGGCCCGCGCCTATACCCTGACGCTGAAAAAGGGCGCGCCTATTGACACCACCGTCACTATTCAGGATAAGGACACCAAACAAACCATTGACGGCGCGCTGGCCGCCGTGTACGAAATGCGCAGCGGTTCCCGCGTCTGGCCCAATGACGACGGCACGTTCTCGCTGGTGGAGGGCCTGACCTACACCTGCGTGGCCACCTGCTCCGGCTATGTGGGCGACACGCAGGAGATCGCCGCCGGCAAGGCGGAGGAGATCGTCATTTCGCTGGCCGCGGCTCCCGTCTCCAGCCACGGCGCAGGCGTCACCTCCAGCTGGCCCTCCTTCCGGGGCAATGACAACGCCAACGGCGTGGTGAACGCCAAGACCCCCACCTCCAGCGATACCGCCGTGCTCAGCTGGGCCAATAAGCTGGGCGACGGCTACAGCACCTCCGCGCTGGGCTGCCCCATTCTTATCGAGGAGGGCGGCGTGGAGTTCCTGATCGTCTACAGCGGCAGGACGCTGTACAAGGTGGAATCCGTCACCGGTACGGTGGTGGCCACCGGCGCCATGTGCGATACCTCCAGCTTCGCCATCACCTCCGCCACCTACGGCCCCGACTGCGGCATGCTGTTCGTGGCCCTCAGCAGCGGCACGGTGCAGGCCTTTGACGCCGCCACGCTGGAGTCCCTGTGGATCTATCAGGACATGCTGGGCGGCCAGCCCAACTGTCCCCTGACCTACCATGACGGCTATGTGTATACCGGCTTCTGGAATCAGGAGCAGGAGAACGCCAATTTCGTCTGCCTGTCCGCCACCGACGAGGATCCCACCAGCGGCAGCGAGAAAAAGCTGGCCCGCTGGACGTATACCCGTCTGGGCGGCTTCTACTGGGCGGGCGCGTATGTCTGCGATGACTACCTTCTGGTAGGCGCTGACGACGGCGAGGATCAGTATTTCAGCGCCACCGGCGCGCTGCTGTGCCTTGACCCCTCCACCGGCGAGGAGCTGGATCGCTGGGACGGCCTGCGGGGCGACGTGCGCAGCTCCATCGCCAGAGACGGGGACGGACGCTTCTACTTCACCTCCAAGGGAGGGTATCTCTACTCCGCCGCCGTGACGCAGACGGCGGACGGCTGGAAGATCACGGATACGCGCTCCTGCGCCCTCAGCAACGGCAGCGGCGACCCGAGTACACCGGCCATGAGCACCTGTACGCCGGTGCTGTATAACGGCCGGGCCTATATCGGCGTGTCCGGTACGTCTCAGTTCGGCGCGTATACCGGCCACAACATCACCGTGGTGGATCTGGATTCCATGAGCGTGCTCTACAGTGTGCCCACCAAGGGCTATCCCCAGACCTCCGGATTGCTGACCACCGCCTATGAATACCCCAGCGTCTACTTCTTTGACAACTTCACCCCCGGCACATTGCGGCTGCTGGAGGATACGGGAACGGCTCCCGGCAAAACCACCACCGAGACCTATCAGGAGGGCGGCAGCACCCGCACGGTGGAAACGGCCTACGCCCTGTTCACCCCCGCCAACGATCAGGCGCAGTACGCCATCTGCTCTCCCATTGCCGACAGCAAGGGCACGGTGTTCTTCAAGAACGACTCCGCCTATCTGATGGCGCTGACCAGCACCGTCGATAAGGTGGAGGTGACGCAGCTGCCGGATAAAATGAGCTACAACGAGGGCGAGGCCTTCGACCCCACCGGCATGGAGCTGACCGTCTATTACACCAACGGCGAGAGCCGCGTTCTGCCGGTCAGCCGCACCATCAACGGCGTCAAGGTGGAATATTTCACCTACAGCGATACCCTCACCGCAGCGGACGACGGCTACTTTGAGCTGACCTACGTGCCCGTCATGTACCAGAGCGGCGCGGACGGCGAGCCTGTGATCCGGGCGGCCAAGACCGACATTCCCATCTCCGTCACCGGCAAGACCTATGACCGGGGCGATATCAACGGCGACGGCGCGGTGGATGTGTATGACCTGCAATACCTGTATGAGTACTGCTGCGACAACAGCACCATCACCGACAGGGCCACCCTCGCCCGGCTGGACGTCAACGGCGACGGCCTGACGAACATCTCGGACGCGGCGGCGCTGTACGACTTCCTGATCAGGGGCAGCTGGCCGGAGAGCGATACCTCCGCAGCCGTCCCTCAGACGATGGCTGCCAGCGGCGGCGGAACGGCCAGACTGCTGGGCAGCGCGTCCAGCGCCGGAGCCGTTGACCGTACCGCCCTGAAGGGCGTGACCGCCTCTCTGTCCTCCGCCCCGGCCAGAGCCGCCGTGAAGGGCGATATCAACGGCGACGGCGCGGTGGACGTGTACGACCTGCAATACCTGTATGAGTATTGCTGCGACAACGACACCATCACCAATCCCGCCATCCTCGCCCGGCTGGACATCAACGGCGACGGCGAGCGGGATATTGCGGACGCAGCGGCGGTATACGGTTATCTGACCGAGGGCCAGTGGCCCGTTCCCCGCCACGCCATCGCCGTAAAAAGCACCGCGCCCGAAACGGCGCAGGTGGAGCAGGGCGGGATGTATACCCTGTACATGAGCGATGTGTTCGACACCTGCCCGGACCGCGTTACCTACACGCTGTCCGGCGAGGGACTGAGCGAGCACACCAAGCTGGCCGCGGACGATAAGGGCGATTACCTGTCCTTCACCAACAGCAAGACAGGCGACTATCTCCTGACCATCACCGCCGTGTGCGGCGCCGACAGCGCGGTGCAGGCAGTCTATCACCTGACGGTTACCGTTACAAAGAGCGCCGCCGGAGACCCCGGCCAGTACGACTATGACGAGGAGAATGCCGACAGCGTGACCGTCTACGTCACCGTTTCCAACGACGGCGTACCCATCTACGGTGTCGACGGTACCCCCATAGCCCATCTGGAGGTGGAGGTGCCCTACTTCGATCTGGAGAGTCAGGGGCTTGCGGAGTTCTACCGTTACCACACCGAAAACGGCCAAGGCGGCGGCAGCTATATCGACAATGTGGTGGTGGAGCGGCCTACCGTTCTGCACCTGTATCTGTATCTGCTGGGCGTGTACTGCAAGGGCTATACCCCGGAGGAAGTAACCTCCGGCACGAAAAAGGTGGTCGACGGCCAGAACGACAGATACCGAGAGGTATATGACATTCTGGGAAAGCAGACGGCCAGCTGGCCCGGCCCGGCGCTGACCATCAGCGGCTCCGCCACCAGCATGTACATGCCGAACTTCTGGGGCCACGATGAAAACCTCATGTACTACCGCAACCACGTATATCCCCTGATGGGGCCAGGTTGGGGCGCCACGGCGGACTACATTCTGCTGAGCAACGGCGATACCATTGACGTGGCACTGTTCAGCGACTGGAACTTCTGGAGCGACGGCGGCGCGTTCACCTGCTTTGACAAGGACGAATACACCGTCAAGGCCGGGGAAACGCTGACCTTCAACACCCGGAAGTACGAAACCAAATCCGTGGCCGACGGCGGCAGCGAGAGCTTCCAGTCTATCGCGGGCATGACGGTCTACCTCTACGACGATCAATGGACGCAGCTGACGGAGATCCCGGCAGACGAGAGCGGCGATGCTTTCCAGTACGTCGTCAACGAGAAACCCGGTACCTACTACCTGCTGGCTGTCGATCCCAAGGCGGGCAGCGACGCCGCCCGCCTTGCCCCGGCCACCGCTCGCCTCCGCGTGAGCTGACAGCCATCCAAAACTGCATACCGGACGGCCCGCCCGGCGCACTGCGCCGGAGGCGGAATGGGGTGCAAATCCCCGCGAACAGGTCACTGTGAAGCCCAATTTGGGATCAGTCAGATACGCCCAGGGCCGTCCGGAAAAGCTCCTGCCTGCACCGGGACGCTGCCAAGTCGGCGATGACGATTTCGGCGGGAGCTTTCCTCGGAGTGCTTTCTGCCGAAAGGCTTTATATAGAGAAAAATCATAGAAAGGAACCAAAAACACATGAAAACAAGCAAACGGCTGCTTTCTCTGCTGCTGGCGCTGACCATGGTGCTGTCCCTGATGGGCAACCTGTCCGTGGCGGCGTTCGCGGAGGAAGTTACCCCCACTGTCGTCACAACCGACGGCAATGACCAACCCACCACCCCCGTCACCCCCGACGAGGGCCAGACCACCCCCGCCAACGCGGATAAGAGCGACGAGACCCCCGCTCCCGCCAACGGCGACGCGAACGCCGAGCCTGTGCCCGCCGAGGGCGAGGTCACGCCCCCCGCTGTGGCTGTTCCCAAGCTGAAGGACGGCGTGTCCCCCACCGCCAGCGCCACCGTCCAGACCGGCACCGCCTATCTGCTCAGCGACCTGCAGGCGGGCAAGATCTTTGACGGCGAGAACCTCACCTACGAGAACTACTACTATGAGCGCTCCACCGACAACGGCCAGACCTGGAGCACCAAGCAGAAGTTCGAGAAGGCTCTTTTCGGCGGCACGCTGATCCAGCTCACCGAGACAGTGGCGGGCACGTATCTGTACCGCTTCTATGCCTCCTTCGACGGCGAGAACTTCTCCACCGATACCTGGACGCTGACCCTGACCGTGGAGGACAACCCCACCCTGGAGTTCAGCTTCCATGTGGGCAAGGACTACAACGGCAATTACCCCATCATCAAGCTGTATAACGTCACCAAGGACGCCGACGGCAGCGAGGTGCTGGGCGACGAGATCGAGAACGTGTTCCTGTACGGCAACTTCACCAACACTCCTGCCGAGGGCGAGGAGGAGTACGATGTTGCCATGGGCAAGCTGGTCGACAACTACCAGATGTTCTACGCCAAGCTGACGGCCGGACGCTATGCCTACCGTGCCTTTGCCAAGGACGCTGACGGCAACTACACCGTGGCGCTGGGCGGTATGACGCTGAACCTGCCCACCGACAAGAACGTAGACGGCGGCGCAGGCGGCGGCAACAAGATCTATCTCCAGTGCAACTCCTTCTATACCAACAGCAAAAAGGCCGACAACACCTATTTCACTGCTGAGGAGTACCATGTCCGCGTGACCTGCCCCATCATGAAGTGCGACGCGGCCATGGGCGACCCCTATATCAAAGATAACTATACGTACTACCCCACCATGCTGTACGCGGCCGGCAACGCCTGCCTGTACAACACTTACGCCTATCCCGATATCGAAGGCTACATTTTCACCCAGAACATCAACCAGACCTTCACTGCCAGCTACAGAGCGGCTACTGCAAAAGTGCTGACCATCAACACCGGCATTACGCTGGATGTCACCGTTCCCGCCGACGCCACCTTCGGCCTGTACTTCCAGTGGAACAACTTCAACACCACTGAAGTGGAGCCTGAGACAGAGTGGACTGCCAGCGAGGACGGCAAGACCAAGACCGCCCAGTATTTCATCTCCAAGAGCAATGGCAACTACACCTGGCGTCTCAGCGACGATACCCATGTGACCCAGGCGGGCTGGCTGGCCAGCCAGAGCGAGAGCGGCAAGCTGACCGTCTCCTTTGCCGAGAGCGCCGCCACGGATCGCGTTTCTCACGATTTCAGCAATCTGGGTACTCAGACCATCAACCGTGACGAGGCCGACCTACAGGTCAATCTGGACCCCAGCGGCTACGAAGCCATTACCGGCACTACCCGTATCCGCGCCTACCGTCACTGGCAGCTCATCAACTCCGACGCGGGCAACATCATGGTGGAGCCTGACTTCCACTGGAACACCCTGATCGGCGATGCTGCGATCAGCCCCGTTAACGGCGGTAACGCCACCGCCAACTGGGCGGACGTTACCCCCGGTACGCAGGATTCCATCATCGCCGTCTACTATGACAGCGTGGACGTGAACCCCAGCAATCACGGCAGCCACGGCGGCCTGTTCCCCGCCACTAGCCCTGAGCGTGTGGGCGTCATCGTGGTGGGCGGTACCGGCGTGACCCACGGCACCGCCGACGCGAAGGTGAAGTACAACATGGCTTCCGGCGTCACCACTACCCGCTCCGAGGATTGGGACTATAACTACGACACATGGTTCTATGAAACCAGTGAGACGAACCCTGCGTTGGACTTCACTGTCAACGCCACCGGCAGCGTGAAGGTGGAATACGCGCTGGCTGCCACCGACAACAGCATGAAGACCACCGTTTCCGGCTTCCAGTCCGTTTCCGCCGACGCTGACGGCAATTACGCCGTTCCTCTGGCTGGCTTCAACACCATCGGCAACGGCAAGGGCGGCACCGTTATCCTCAAGATGACCGACTCCACCGGCGTCAGCTACCGTCTGGTGCGCGTGGCCAAGGTCACCATCACCGCTGAGAATGTCTCCAACCCCGGCGAGAATATCATGCCCGGCGATCAGGTAAAGCTGAGCTTTGACGGCATGTACCGCGCCGTCAACAAGATCTCCGGCATCTTCAATCCCACTATCTTCAAGCCCACCTATTTCGCCGGTGAGACCAAGTACGAGGGTACGCTGGGCCAGTACCAGAAGATGGACAACGCCACCGTCACCGTCACCATCCCAGAGGATGTGACCTTCGCCGATGGCGCGGCCACCGCGCAGTACACCCTTACCAACGGCTATACCTACGGCAGCATGTATGCTGCTGCCAACCCCTTCGCTTTCCTGTATAGCATGACCGATACCGGCGTGGGCACTAACTTCAATGCTGTGACCGTCAACTATTACATGAACCACTATGCTGACGCGGTGGTTACGGTGTATCAGAAGGTCACCTATAAGACCAAGCTGAACATCACCGATGAAAACGGCAAGGCCGTGGACGGCGTGACCGTCACCCTGCTGGGCCGCGATGGCAAGACCCCGATTACCCCCAACGAAAACGGCACCTACACCCTGGGCTATGGCGTTTATACCTATACCCTGTCCAAGAACGGCTATGTTGTCACCCGCGGCTCCTTCTCTCTGGGCAGCGCTGACGCCGCCAATGTGAAGGACGGCGTCCTGACTGTCAAGACCGCCGTTCTGCCCAAGGTCGGTGAAAACGCTTGGGACGGCAAGACCAAGACCGAGCCCAAGAAGGACGGCAACGGCGTGTATCTGATCGGCACCGCTGCGGAGCTGGCATGGTTCGCCGCCACGGACGGTAAAAGCAGCGCCAAGCTCACCGCCGATATCGAGCTGGCGGGCTATGATTGGACACCGCTGAAGAAGTTCTACGGTACCTTCGATGGACAGGGTCACGTTATCCGCAACCTGTACATCAACAGCACCAGCAATACTCTGGGCCTGATCAGTTATCTGCAGGGCGGCGCCTCCGTCACGGGGCTGGGCATCACCGGCAGCGTGACCTGCACCAACAATACTAGAATTGCGCAGGCGGGCGGCATCGTGGGCTATATGTACGACAAGGCATCCATTACCCAGTGCTGGAGCGCCGTGAACGTCACCAGCAATAAGCACGCAGGCGGCATCGCGGGCTATACCGCGGGTGGCTCGATCATCACCAACTGCTACGCCAGCGGCAATATCACCACCACTTCCAAAAACGAGTGCTATCTGGGTGGTATCTGCGGCTCCGGCTTCAGCAACACGAATGGCGCGACCCTGACCAACTGCTACAGCATCGGTGATGTTACCGGCACCAGCGGCGCTGCCTCCTATCTGGGCGGCCTGTCCCCCGATAAGACCGCGGCACACTATGTGGACAACTGCTTCTATCTGGACGGCACCGTCAGCAAGGAAAGCTCCAAGTACGGCGTCACCGGTCTGGGTACCGCCAAGACTGCTGCCGAGATGAAGGCCGCCATCGAAGCCAACAACAACCCCTTCAATCCCCGGATGCTGGCCGATCTGGCCGTTCGCGCACAGGAGATCGCCGACAAGGCCGCCGCCAAGAATGTTGACGACCTGATCGACGCCATCGGCGACGTGACCCTGACCGACGACTGCAAGGCCAAGATCGACGCTGCCCGCAAGGCTTACGACGCCCTGACCGACGCCCAGAAGGCGCTGGTCAGCAAGCTGGATATCCTGACCGACGCCGAGGCCAAGCTGGCCCAGCTGAAGAAGGAAGCCGCCGACAAGGCCGCCGTGGACGATGTGATCGCCAAGATCGACGCCATCGGCAAGGTGAAGCTGGACAAGGCCAGCAAGGCCAAGATCACCGCCGCCCGCGCCGCTTACGACGCGCTGGACGACGAGCTGAAGGCGCAGGTCACCAACTACAACACCCTGCTGGCCGCCGAAAAGCGCTATCAGCAGCTGCGGGATAAGCAGAACGCCAATGACGGCTCCACCAGCGATTCCGCCGACGGCAAGACCGACAGCAAGACCGACGGCAAGAACGTCAAGTCCGGCAACACCGCCGACAACAGCCACCTGACCCTGTGGCTGGGCGGCGTGGTGGTGTCCGCCGCCGCGCTGGCTCTGCTGGCCAGAAAGCGCCGTCAGGACGCGTAATTTCCCCAAAATCCCTGAAAACCCAACCGGAGGGAGCGGCTTTGCCGCTCCCTTCCATCGGAGGCGACCTATGAAACACCGTACCCCATGGAGCGCGGCCCTTTTGTGCTGGCTGCTGTGCCTTGCTCTGCTGACCGCCTGCGGCGGTTCCCCTGCCGAAGCAGAGCCGGCAGGCAGCTGCACCGTTTCCATCTCCTGCGCCACCATTCTGGACAATCTTGACCAGCTCAACGCCGCCAAGGCGGACTTCGTGCCCGATGACGGCGTGATCCTGCCGGAGACGGAGCTCTCCTTCACCGAGGGGGAGACGGCCTTCGACCTGCTCCAGCGTGTTTGCCGGGACAACGGCATCTCCATGGAGTCCAGCTGGTCGCCCCTGTATAAAACCGCCTATATCGAGGGCATCGCCAATCTCTACGAGTTCGACTGCGGCAAGCTGTCCGGCTGGATGTACAGCGTCAACGGGGAATTCCCTAACTACGGCTGCTCCGGCTACACCTTGCAGGACGGCGATGTGATCTGCTGGGTCTATACCTGCGATCTGGGCGAGGACGTAGGCGGCGGCTACGCCGCCGGCGGGGAATAACCACAGGAAAGCGGTACGCCAAAACGTACCGCTTTCCTTTTTCCCCCGACCATGCTATACTGTCAGAAAAGAGGTGTTGCCCATGAACCGCGCCCATCTGCGCGAAAAACTCCATCTGTCCGGCATCGACAGCGCCGCTGCCCAGCTGGCCCGCCGCTATGCTCTGGGCTTCGAGGTCACGGCCTTCTGCATGGCGGCAGCGCTGGAGGACAGCGCCGCCGTGTCCGCTGCGGAAGCGGAAACGGCGGATATTGCCCGCCTGTGGCTCCATGCCCCCTTTGCCGAGCTGCACCCCTGCGCCATCGACCCGCTGGTGCGGGATATCGCGGTACAGCGCTACCGCCAGACCGTCGCCATGGCCCGGCGGCTGGGGATCCGCCGCATCGTTATCCACGACGGGTATGTCCCCTTCGTCTACTTTCCGGAGTGGTTTGTGGAGCAGTCGGTGCGCTTCTGGCGGGACTTTCTGCCGGAGGTGCCCCGGGACATGACCATCGCGCTGGAAAACGTCATGGACGACGGCCCGGATATGCTGGCGGCCATCATGGAGGGCGTAAACGATCCCCGGCTGGGGGTGTGCCTTGACGTGGGCCACGCCAACACCACCGTCAGCAAGACGCCGCCCCTGGACTGGATTGCCCCTCTGTCCCCATGGCTGCGGCACGTCCATATCCACAACAACTTCGGCGAATGGGATCTGCACAACCCGCTGGGCGAGGGCAATATCCCCATGGAGCAGGTGCTGGACGCGCTGCTGACGGCCTGTCCCACCGCCACCTTTACCATCGAAAACATGAACTGCGCCCCGTCTCTTGACTGGCTGGCGGCGCAGGGCTATCTGGGGGAGATCACACGATGACAGAACAGGAACTGCAAGCCTATATCGCGGCCATCCGCCCGGCGGATGAAGCCGCCATGACCGCCGCTCGCCGCCGTCAGGCGGAGTTGGCCAAGCCGCCGGGAAGTCTGGGCAAGCTGGAGGACATGGCTGTCCGCATGGCGGGCGTCACCGGCCAGGTCTGCCCGGAGGTGAAAAAGTGCCGTGTGGCGGTGTTCGCCGCCGACAACGGCGTGGTGGCGGAGGGCGTGTCCTGCGCGCCCCAGTCCGTCACGGTGCAGCAGGCGGTGAACATGACCCGCCGCAAAACCGGCATGTCGGCGCTGGCCCAGACCTTCGGCGATGACGTGACGGTGTACGATGTGGGCATCGCCGTGGATGTGCCCTGCCCCGCCGTGGTGAACCGCAAGGTGCGCTATGGCACCGCCAACATGGCGGCGGAGCCCGCCATGACCCGTGCCGAAGCGCTTCAGGCGCTGGCGGTGGGCATGGAGGCCGCCGCGCAGGCGAAAGCCGACGGTATTTCGGTGCTGGGCATCGGCGAAATGGGCATCGGCAACACCACCACCAGCGCCGCCGTGCTCTCGGTGCTGCTGGACGCGGCAGTGGAGACTGTCACCGGCCGGGGCGGCGGCCTCACCGACGAGGGCTTTGACCGGAAGAAGCAGGTGCTGCGCCGCGCTTTGGCGCTGCACCGTCCCGACAAAAACGACGTGCTGGACGTGCTCCACAAGGTGGGCGGACTGGACATCGCCGCCATGACCGGCGCGTTTCTGGGCTGCGCCCACGAGGGGATCGCCGCCGCCGTGGACGGCTACATCTCCGTCGTCGCCGCTCTGTGCGCCGTGCATCTGTGCCCTGCCGCGGCGGATTACCTGTTCCTGTCCCACCAGTCCTACGAGCTGGGCTACGCCAGGGCGGCCCAGGCGCTGGGCCTGACGCCCTGCCTTGCGCTGGACATGCGTCTGGGGGAGGGCAGCGGATGTCCCCTGCTGTTCCGGGTGCTGGAGGGCGCCTGCGGCGTGATGAAGAACATGGCCACCTTCTCCGAGGCCGCCATTCAGGACGACTATCTGGAGCCCATCCGCTCCGGCGACAGCTTTACGGTGGAAAAGGTATGAGAATTTTACTGATCGGCGGCAGCAAGAGCGGCAAAAGCACCGCCGCCCAGCGCCTGTGCCGCCATCTGGCGGCGGGCGCTCCCCTCTACTACTGGGCCACCATGACGCCCCGTGACAGTGAGGATCACCAGCGTGTCCTGCGGCACATTGCCGACCGGGAGGGCTGGGGCTTCCGGACTATCGAGCGCAGCACCGGCCTGACCGCCGCTCTGCCGGACATCGACAAACGCGGCGCGGTGCTGCTGGACAGCGTGACGGCAGCCTTGTCCGAGACCATGTTCGGCCCGGAATTTGACGCCAACGCTGCGGAGACCGTGACGGCGGAGCTGCTGGCCGTCAGCCGTCACAGCGCCCACTTCGTCTGCGTCTGCGACGACCTGTGGCGGGGCGGCGAGGACTATCAAGACTGGACGGAGGTCTACGTCCGTGGCCTTGCCCAGGTGTGCCGCGCTCTGGCGGCGGAATTTGACGTGGTGTGCGATATGGCGGCGGGCCTGCCCCATGTGTGGAAGGGAGCGTGGCCCCTGTGAAGGATTGGATCTACGGCTTTTTCATGGCGTGGGGCATGTTTTTGGCCATCCCCTGTCCGCTGAAGCTATGGAACGAGAAGGCCCGCAGCAAAATGATCTGCTGCCTGCCCCTTGTGGGGCTGGTGGTGGGCGGTGTGTGGCTGCTGGCGGCGTATGTGGGGCGATTTTTGCCCCGGAGCGCGGCAGGCTTGCTGATTGCCGCTGCCCCGTGGCTGGCCACGGGCTTTCTCCATCTGGACGGCTTCATGGACGTGTGCGACGCGGTGCTGAGCCGCCGCGACCTGCCCCGGCGGCAGGAGATATTGAAGGACTCCCACTGCGGCGCCTTTGCCGTGATCTCCATGGTGCTGCTGGCGCTGAGCCAGTGGAGCTTTGCCATGGCGCGGGAGGAGCTGCCTTTGCTGCCGCTGCTGGTGATCCCGGCGGCCAGTCGTGCCTGCGCGGCGCTGGCGGTGCTGACGCTGCGGCCCATGACCACCAGCCAGTACGCCGCCATGACCGGCCGAAAGACCCCCTATGTGGTCTTTGCGGCCCTTGTAATGGCGGCGGCGATCATCGTGCCGCTGGCGCTGTGGGGCAGCTTCGCCCCCTTGGCGGCGGCCGTGGGCTATTGGCTGGCGGCGTGGTACGCCGACCGGCAGTTGGACGGCATGTCCGGCGACGTGTCGGGCTTCGCCCTGACGTTGGGCGAGCTGTGGGGCCTTGCGGTATTGACTTTGGTGAGGTGACGAGTATGGAATTGGTGATCGGCGGCGCGTTTCAGGGCAAGCTGACCTGGGCGCTCCGGCATTACGGCCTGACCATGGCCGACGTATGCGATCTGGCGGCGGGCGACCCGGTGCCGGGTAAGAAATGCTACTGGCACTTGGAGGCCCTGACCCGCCGCTGCGATAACGCGGAGCAGTACCTGTCTCTTTTTGAAAACGCGGTGGTCATCACCCGGGAGGTGGGCGGCGGCATCGTCCCCATGGACGGCGCGGAGCGGGCGTGGCGTGAGGTGCACGGCACGCTGGTGCAGCGTCTGGCCCGTGAGGCGGCCCATGTGACCCGGATATTATGCGGATTAACGGAGGAATTGAAATGATCTTGACCTTGATACGCCACGGCCAGACCGAGGGCAGTCTCCGCGACCTGTATTACGGCGCGGCGGATATCCCAGTGCTGCCGGAGTCTCTGGCGGAGCTGCATGCCCACGCCGCTCAGTACCCCACCGCGCCCCGGTATTTCACCAGCGGTCTGGTGCGGACGGAGCAGACCCTCCGCGCCATCTACGGCGACGTGCCCCACACGGCGCTGCCGGGGCTGCGGGAGATGGACTTCGGTGATTTCGAGATGCGCAGCTATGACCAGCTGAAGGACGACCCCGCCTTCCAGCACTGGATCACCGACAGCGAGCATTTGCCCTGTCCCAACGGCGAAAGCGCGCCCCAGACCATGCAGCGCAACCGGAAGGCCATGGAGACGGTACTGGCGGAGGACACCGACGCGGTGTGCGTCGTCCACGGCGGCGTCATCGCCGGGTTCATGATGACGTGGTTCGGCGGTTTGCGGGTGGACTGGTACCGCAAGGCCGGCACCGGCTATCAGGTGACGTTTGAGGGCGGCGTGCCCACCCGTTGGGTGCGTGTGCCGGAGGACATATAATGGACATTTCCGCCCTGCTGGGCGTGGAAAGGGGCGTCACCGCTCTCATTGGCGGCGGCGGTAAGACCACGCTTATGTGTACGCTGGCGGAGGAGCTGCGCCGCCGCGGCACGGTGGTGGTCACCACCTCCACCCAAATCCAAAGGCCGGAGCAGTACCCCGTGCTGCTGTCCGGCGGCGCTGCTGCCGTGTCCGCCGCGCTGGCGGCCCATGGTGCGGTGTGCGTGGCCAGCGAAACGGCGGAGGGCAAGCTGACCGCCCCGGCGCTGTCCTTTGAGACGTTGGCGCAGCTGGCGGACTTCGTGCTGGTGGAGGCCGACGGCGCCAAGCGCCTGCCCCTGAAGGCTCACGCCCCTCACGAGCCGGTGATCCCCCCCAACGTCCGCCAGACCATCTATGTGGTGGGAGCCGACGGCTTTGGCCGCCCCATCCGACAGATCTGTCACCGCCCGGAGCGTTACGCCGCCCTGTGCGGCGCGGCGGAGGACGATGTGGTCACGCCTGAGTTGGAAGCGGCGGTGCTCCGCGCCGAGGGCTATGCCGGCGGTTGGGTGTACGTCAATAAGGTGGAAACGCCGCAGGACTGGCGTAATGCGGAAGCGCTGGCGGCCCTTCTCCCCGGCAAGGTCGTAGCGGGGAGCCTGTGGGAGAAGCGGTATCGCACCATTTCGTAGGGCGGGCCCCGTGTGGCCCGCCGCACGATATCTGACGCACCATCAACGGCGGGGCACATTGGCCCCGCCCTACGGAGGTCTATCGATAGGCAGTTGTAGGGGCGGGGTTCTACCCCGCCCGTCGGTCACGGAAAGCGTCTGCGCTTACCGGGTGGGAGGGGGTAGAACCCCTCCCCTACGCACCGTTTACCGTACCTGTCTGTAGGGGCGGACGACTCTGTCCGCCCAAGGGAGTTTCGCGCCCCGGCGCGAGTCACTTTTGGCCGCTGTCCCAAAAGTGTCCTGTTGCGGTGCCCAAAATTTCTGCGCTGCCTCACGGCGGGCGCTTGAAATTTTGACCGCTGCCACTCGCTCGCCTCGCTTCATCTGCCACAGGCAGCGCTCGGATCGCTCCCCAAAAGGACAGCTTGAAACCCAGGTTTCAAGGCTTCCTACACGCTATATCCCTTGCAAATTTGTGACGTTGTACCGCGCGTTCACAGAACACGGTTGATATCGCAGCGTGTGACGCATCGACTTTCTTCTTGCGCCGTTGCCGCTCACGTTATCAACGGTAGAACCAAACGCACTGTTCGTCGCAGGTATCAGCGGCAGCGGCGCAGAAGCAGAGACAATCCTTTTGACGAAACGAAAAAGAAAATCTTGCGTGAACGTGTGGTAAGTACTTACAATTCTATATGCACCATAGCGCGCCCGGAAGTGAAGGAACCGGAGGTTCCTTCCGGTGCTTTTGCCTACTTTTGTCACTGTTGACAAAAGTAGGTCGCGCCGGAGCGCGAAATCCCCCCACAGGCCGTCGCGACGTAAGCGTCAAACCTACCCGCGTATAGAAAGGCCGCCATCTCAGCTGCTGCTC
>ENA-UONT01000620-UONT01000620.1-human-gut-metagenome-genome-assembly--contig:-CS20-NODE-620-length-39583-cov-28.521453_pt1 | contig 39583 bp, 37 predicted proteins | sample MGYA00242459_ERZ724006 | MGnify/ENA metagenome assembly ERZ724006 | reverse complement strand
AGCATGAATGCATCGTCAATGCAATTGTTTTTCCAGGTGAAGCGAATTCCGTATGCTCATTTTATGTAATTTTAAAATGAAACAAAGAACATTGTTATAGGATAGCGTGAGCTGTGCCAAAGGATATCGATTTCTATGCACAAATCCTATCTCGCGCTAAAAATACAATAGGAGGATCAGATTATGATTCAATACATCTCATATGCGGATTTGAATGAATTCTACAGCATCAAGGAGGTTTGCCGTCTGCTGGAAATGGACAAGGAGAATCTGAGAAAAAGCTGCGAAAAGTATGGTGTCAGGCCTAGTCGTAATGAAATGGGTGACTGGGGGTTAACCTGTCACGACCTACGCCGACTGCACAACTTCTTGTACAAAGAGGAAAAGAGCATGGCTACGAGAAGGGACGACGATCCGTGGGCGTAATTGAACTCCTCACCGTAGCCGAGACCGCAGCCCTGCTGAAGACCACGAAGCAGCAGGTACGGAAGATGATTGCCCAACAATTGATTCCGGCGCTGAAAATAGGGCGTGAATGGAGGATCAGTAGGCAGTATCTCGAAGATTTTTTGCGAAACAATATGATTTAATATTTTTCTGCCAACGACACTCCCTGTCCACCTCCTCTGCTACCGTGCTTTGTAGTGTGCCTCTCAAACACATTATACAGGAAAACGGGAAATTTTGCGGCCTCCGTTTTCATTCCTATTTGTGCCGGTGCCGCACCGGCATGGTAATTTTTATGGAAACCTTGAGACTGATCGGATTTATTGTCTATTGTCTCGCGGGCTACTGGGCGGTCAACCGCACCATCTACGCCAATTATGTCCTGTACGGCGATCTGGCCACCATCTTCATGCGCAAGGTGATCGTAGGTATGCTGGCCGGACCGGTGTGCATCCCGCTTGCCATTATCAAGACGGTGGCGGGGAAAAAGGGCGGGGATGAGTAGATTTCCGATTCTCCCCACCCCTCCAAATATATACTATATTGATGAAGGCCTCCGGGTAATTCCCGGGGGCCTATTTCTATATCTTGGAGGAATTTCGCTATGACCACACCGATTCGCACCTGCTCCCACTGCGGCTGTACCGCCGACAACCTGATCGAGTTCCATGACCGTCTGCTTTGCCCGGACTGTCTGGAGGAAATGACCAAGGTCTGCGTCGACTGCGGCACCCGCTTCTGGAATCGTGAATGCCTGACCAACGACCGCGGAGACCCGATCTGTCCTGACTGCTGCGACCGCAATTACACCCGCTGTACCCGATGCGGCAGCCTTATTTCCCTTGATAGCTGCTGGTATCCTTACGACAACGATGATCCCTATTGCAGCGACTGCTGCTCCGACATCGAGAACAGTCCCATTCATGACTACTATTTCAAACCCCGTCCCATCTTCTACGGCACCGGGCCCCGCTTTTTCGGCGTGGAGCTGGAGATCGACGGTGCCGGTGAGGACAACGAGAACGCCTTGGCGCTGCTGAACATCGTCAACCGAAAGCACTCCTTTGCCTATTGCAAGCACGATGGCAGTCTGGACGACGGCTTTGAGATCGTCACGCACCCCATGTCGCTGGAGTATCAGCTCCACGAAATGCCCTGGGATGAGGTACTGCACGAGGCCGTCAGTATGGGGTATCTCTCACATCAGGCAGGCACCTGTGGCCTGCACGTCCATGTGTCCCGGAAAGCCTTCGGGGATAGCTATGATGCGCAGGACAGCGCCATTGCCCGTGTGCTGTTCTTCGTGGAATGCCACTGGCGGGAGCTGCTGCGGTTCTCTCGCCGGACGCAGCGCCAGATGGATCAGTGGGCGGCGCGGTACGGCTACCGTGACCAGCCCCATGAGATGCTGGAGCATGTCAAAAAGGGCTCTGGGAGCCGGTACACCTGCGTCAATCTGACCAACTGTGATACCATCGAGTTCCGCATGTTCCGGGGTACACTGAAATTCAATACGCTTCTTGCCACGTTGCAGATGGTGGATCATATCTGCGACGTGGCAATTTATCTGTCCGACGATGAGCTGCGGGATCTCTCTTGGAGCAGTTTCGTCAGCGGCATCAAGGAGCCGGAGTTGATTCAATACCTGAAAGAACGGAACCTTTACATCAATGAGCCGATTGCGGCGGAAGGGGAAATCTGAAATGTGCTGTTTGTTTGGTGTTTATGATTACAAGGGTGGCCTGACCGCCGCCCAGAAGCGCCGTCTAGTCTCCGCACTGGCCACCGCCAGCGAAGCACGGGGTACGGACGCAACTGGTGTTGCTTACAACTCAGACGGCCATCTGGCTGTGTATAAACGCCCGTGGCCCGCCCATCTGATGCGCTTCCGCCTGCCGGAGAACACTCGCTGCATCATGGGACACACCAGAATGACCACGCAAGGCGACGAGAAGCAGAACTGCAATAACCACCCGTTCGTAGGCGCGGCGGGCATCCCATTTGCTCTGGCACACAACGGAATCATTTACAACGACAAGGAGCTACGGCAGGAGCGAAAATTGCCCGATACCAACATCGAGACGGATTCTTACATCGCCGTGCAACTACTGGAGCAGCAGGGTAAACTGAACTTCTCCGCCATCCGCACCGCAGCAGAAGCCTTGGAAGGCACTTTGACGCTGACGATCTTGGATAAACGGGATAACCTCTATATCGTTAGGGGCAACAACCCCTTGACCTTATACCACTTCCCACGGCTGGGACTCTACGCCTATGCCAGCACGGAAGCGATCTTGCGAAAGGGTCTCAAGAAGGGCCTGCCCCGCGCAGATCGTCCGGTGGAGGTGGTGATGAAGGAGGGGGATATCCTGCGTATCGACCGCCATGGCCGCTATACCGTGGAGCAATTCGATACCTGCAATCTGTGGAATGGCGCAATGTCCTTCCGTTGGCCGTATTGGGACGTATACGCCGAGGACACGGAGTACGTTCGTGATCTGAAATCCGTGGCCCCTGCCTATGGGTACGATCCCCATGACATTGACGCCTTTCTGCACTACGGCATGTGCCCGGAGGAGATTGAAGAACTGATGTGCAGCGGGGAGATGTGAAACATGAGAATTATTATGGTAGAACCGGAAAGGAGCCCTTATGAAATGGAACTGGAAGATAGCCTTGGAGCTATGCAGCGTTGTGTTGGCGGTACTATTGAAGCTGTCTACGAGCCAGGAGGACGAGACGCAGCCCTGATCTGCAATGACGAGGGCAAGCTGTTGGGTCTGCCCTTGAACCGCGCCCTGCGGGATGAGGAGGGAGAAATTTACGATGTTATCGCGGGTGCGTTTTTCGTCTGCGGCGCCCCGCCGGACAGCGAGAGCTTTACTTCCCTGACAGACGAGCAGGTGGACTACTGGCTGAAGCGCTTTGCCAAGCCGGAGTTCTTTGTTCGGGTAAATGGCAAGATAATCTGTGTACCGGTGGAGGAACCTGGTATATAAAAAGGAGACAGGCGAGGAATGCTGTGCAGCACTCTTCACCTGTCTTGTTCTTCTCACAGGGTATATAGAACACACGGAAATAACCAAACACCTGCCAATACTACCGTACTCTCAGGAAACGATGTCCGTGTTCGGCCAGCCTTGCTTACTGCGTAATCCGTCTGGCCGACAGGCCCCTATGCTTACCTCACACGGTCATCCTTTCCCGAGGGGGTTGTTTGTTAGTTCTTTCTTATAGCAAACCCCCCTTGGAAAATCATTTACCATCAGACGCAATCAGCCCATAGTTTTCAAAGTACGCTCGCAGCAGCACGGCAGTGCAGCGGCGGGCCACCATGTCGATGGCTTTCATCTGGATCTTTTCAACCACCACCTGATTGGCCTTGTAAAATCCGTCTGGGTCGCCCTGTGCCATCAGTTTACAGGAAGATTCAGCGTTTATGATACTGCTGATCGTTGGGTTAATACTGTCTGAGCCTTCCCTTGAGGCCAGAATGCCATCGACCTGCTCCCATGTGACAGCTTTCATAATACGTTTTAAGACAGGAGCAGGAATACTCGGTATAGCAGTTGCTGCCTGGTGCTTCTTGCTCGTCTCTTTTTTCTTGTCAAGACATAAGAACGTGAGACGGTCTGAGATGTTGTCATAAATGTACTCGAAAATGCCTGGCAGCTCCAGTTTGTCGGAATACATATAATCATCAGAAAGCCGCATGGCGATCAAGGTGTCCGTTATGTCTGAATAGGTAAAAAACTTCGACAAAAACAATTCTTCTGCTTTTTCATCAATCTGGACGGGTACGTTGTCAACAAGACCGCTCTTGTACAGGGTATTTATAATATCGTGTCTCTTCTTACGACTCTTGGTATCATTGTTGTAGCAATCAGGCTTGACGAGGGAGCGGAAGCATGTCAGGACGGAGATGATCTTGCTTGCTTTGGCGTCACTGAATTGTTCCTTGATTCTACTGTCAAGTACACTGGGCGCATAGATGGCATCTGGCAGCAGAGAGAGAAGTGCGGCTTGCTCTTCTGCCGACAGGCCGGTCAATGCGGCCAGCCGGTCAGCAAGCTTGTTGAGTCTGCATACGGGAAAAGCAAAGGGGATCGCTTTCCCCCAAACTTTGGATGCCGGGGGTGTATTATCATCGTTCAGAAAGCTCAGGCCTATATCGAATGTGAGCCTTTCCTTTTTGCGCACGGGGTACGCTATGGGGTCATACATCCTATTCGTATAGAAGGCCAGAGATTTTGTAATTTCAGCTTTCATCCAGTTCAGGCCATCGAAGAAGTCTTTTTGCTGGTGAGGCGCGATTTCCTGAACAGGAGAAGGCTGAAAAAGTCTCTGCTTCGACGGGGTGTTGAGCTGCAAAAGCCGATTGAGCATATTTATCGTATATATTGCGGGTAAGGCGGGGTACATCATGCCGCTCTGTGATAAGAGCTTTAAATGTGCCTCGGGGCATGAGTACATGCTGCGTCTGGAACAAGGCACATCCCTCTGGTTCCAGTAATCCTTGACTGTTCCGAAGATACTTCTCAGGGTGGTTTTCATAGAGCTTTGCTTATCAGCGCTTAACTCCTCAACTGTGTCAGGAAGGGCGCTCCGTGATAGCTTCTTGGATAGCTGGGTATTGAAGTAACTGCTGAGGCAGCGGAAATACTCGTCTGCACGCTTCCTCTTCTTATTCAGATCTTTCTGTTCATCGGCATCATAAACGAGTTTAACTTCCGGCTTATAGGTGAGTGCCTTCGGATGTATGACGATCTCCGGCAGCGTGTAAATGAGATCTTGGGGGGATGCCTGCGAAGCGCATCCCTTTTGTGCCAACGCCAACATATAGCGCAAATAACGATCTCCCGGTGTATGCAGCTCCGCTTCTGCGTTCGGGATCAGGTTCCAGGCATGTTCGGCAGCATCAGCCACTTGCTGCCGTATCTCGGCTTTCTTTGGGGTCTTCGCATGAAAACCATTGTCTTTTCCGGGTTCGGGCTTCATTTTCCTGCACCTCCTATGCAAAATGACAGCTTTTTTCTGAATTTTTACGTTTTGAGGGCGATCTTCCAAAAACAGGTGATTTTGACGCAAAAAAACGCAAATAAATCATTATATTTGAAAAGTCTTGTATCCGCCGTTCCTGTAAGATTTGCTTATCCCGCAGATGCGGGAAATTCAAAATCAGGAAAGGAAGAATTTGTACCTTGAAAACTGAACATGCAGAAATCAAAATCTCAATCTCAGGCATGCACCGCCTGCGCTTCACCGCCGTTGAGAATTCGGCTACTTGTATCTTAGCCCCGGCGGATGCCAACGTCAAGCCCGACGAACGCATTGAGTTGATCACTAAGACGGACAAACCGGGCGCGAAAGCCTCGCGCAAGGCGCTTCGACTTCTGCTCGATTTTCCGAACCACCTTGCCGAACCCCAAGCGGGTGCCAAGCTGCTCTCATTGACATTGTTTGCGCAGGCATCTCCGCTGTATACGTCACTGTATACCGGGCCGTTACCCGGCATCCACCTGACCGGCGCGTTGAGCATTCCCGCCTCCATTGGCGACATCCTCCGTGCTGTGCAGGGGCCGGAGAAATGGTCGGGCGACGGCTGGCATCTAAGGCGGCCCTGGGTGCTTCGGGCCCGTTACCGGGTCGGCGCCGCAGGTCCCGATGCTGATGTCTACCAATACGTCGGCGGAAAGGTAGAATATTTTTACGGATATAAGCTGAAGTTCTGGGCTCCGTACGCCAGCTGCGCGCTGGTATTTGCACCGGAGCTGCCCGCGCCAGTCCGCCAGGCAATTCTGAAAACATCCCCTTTGATCCTGCCGATCTCGGCATCAGCCTTGGGGCAGCAGTTCGCGGTAAAGTTGACCGCAGATGACCTGACATATCGGTCTCCGAGTGACGTTCCGGTCCTCCGGGACGCTTCTCCGGTGGTTCGGCGTTTTATCCGATGGCTGGAAAAGGGCTACCACGCGCAGCGGTGGGTGGACGCGATCCGCGCCAACGGAGGTGGGCACAGCTGCTCGACGGCTCACGGCGAACGCGAGTTGTGGATCTCAGTGCTGGCTCTCATCACCCTGTTTCTCGACTGGGCGGCCCGCAAGGCGGAACTCCTAACAGAAGAGGAGACTGCGGTTCTCAAGAAACGGTTTGTAGACTGGTTGCACCCTGACGGGCCACAGTCGCCTGTTGACGGTGCCATCGACCTGACCCAACCGGCGGTGTTCTACGACTTCCTGCTGGACTATCTCCGAGGCAACGCTGCTCGCGTCGTTGAGGAGCCCGGCCATGCTGACACCGTAGCCCGGATTCATACGGTAAACAAGACCACACCCAGCCTGACGCTGCCCCGCGCCGCGACCTTCAAAGCTTACGCCGCAGGTGGCGAAGCACTGGCAGATGTTGACCTTCAGCGGCTGCTGATGGAGGCCGGTGTGCCCCTACGCACAGAAGGAAAAGATCTCTCATGGCGCTACGCATTCTATGCGCGTGGACGGGCCCCGCAGGGTCAGTCTGACAAGCTTCCTTGCCTGAGCCTGCCTCTTGCAGAGTTGCCGCATGAGGTGCTAGGCAAACTCGCAGAACTGTTCGGTGATCGGTTCGGCAGTATCCTCCCCACCACTGGGGAGAATATTGCCCCCGAAGCAAAGATCGGAGGTAAAATTTGATGGAAAATCCTGTAGTTGCAACGGTTCTGGCGGATACCGTACCCGCTGCTTCGGCTGATCGGGCGGTTCGGGTGGAGGATTTCACCCAGCTGTGTCCTCGCGCGGAGGGTGACCCCCAGCGGCTATATGGTCGGGTGACGAAAACACTTGATCATTACTTTTTCACAAGAGGTTTAACATATTTAGATGGTCAGAGAGACGCTCTGTCTGACATCATAAAAGAGGTGTTGGACGATAGCCGTCAGGGTGTATTTGCCGTCCCCCTCGTTCCTGGCGGCGGCAAATCGACGCTGCTGCGTGCTCTGCTGACAGTATTCGCAGAGGTGTTCCGCGGCATGTCGGATCCTATCGCCCAGCGGTTGGGTGGAATCGTCGTTGTGGTGGAAAAGACCGCCGAGGGGGACGAGCTGGAACAACTTTGCAATAACGGGCTCGAACCGGGGGAGCCGCCGGTCGCGCGGCTGCTCTCCGCCGTCAATGACTACAACCTGAAAAAAGGGCGCTGCCTGACCGGTGAAGCCCGCACTTACGCCGAATGCCCACGTCATGCTTGCCGGGAGGCGGCTAACTGCCCCCTCCTGCATACCATGGAGGGTTTGGGTGAAACCCCCATTCTGATCCTGCTTCATGCCCGCCTGGCCGAGCATCTGCCCGACCTAACGCCCTTCACCTCCTGGTGCCAGGCGGACGGCACCGAGCCTCGCCGCTCCCTGTTGCTTATCGACGAGACCCCGGAGCTGGTTCGTCAGGACGTGGTTTCCGCGCAGAGCCTCAACGAGGCGGAGGGAGAGCTGCTGGACATGCGCCCCAGCTACAGTCGCGAGGATCGCTATGCAAAGCAGCGAACGCTCGAAAGCTTCGTCCACACCCTGCGCATACCGTTTGACCGGCTGCAGCGCTGTGAATACGGCAAAACCCGGCGTTCCGCTGTGCTTACGGCCTCGGAGCTGGAACAGGCTGGCTTCAAGAACGACCAACTGACGGAGCTTATGACCCGGCTGGAGGACTATCAGGCGCAGCCCTCCTGCAAAGTCGGCAAGCTGGCATCAGCGCTGCTGACCGATAACGGGAAACTTTCCTGCTTCGGTAAAAACTTCGAGCTGGCCTCGCCATCCCTTCACACCATCCGGGCTGACACACCACTGCGGACATTTATCTTCAGCGGCACGGCGCAGCTCATCCCCCAGCTGACGGATAACCCAAACGTCACCCTGCTGGACACCAACTTTCAGGAGTCCTATGCCCGCCTGACCATCCATGTTCAGCGGGACAGCGTCCTCAAGACTTCCCGTACCGGCCTGCAAACAACAGGTGCGCTGGAAGCATTGGTTCTCTGGCTGCAAGTACTGTTACCAGAACTTGCCCAAACCCATGGGCGAGTCCTTCTGGTCTCATATAAGCGGATGGCGCGGCGGGTGTGGGAGCTGCTGGGTGAAGAATGTCAGCAGCTGGTATTCACCGCCGTCATCCCAGAAAGCGACGAGACCTGCCTGCCTTACTTCGGCGGCGTGGCCGGTAGCAACGCCTACCGCGACGCCACCGCGGTAGTCTGCCTTGGGCTCCCCAGGTTGGAGCCGGGAGACTATCTGCGCCGGGCACTGGCTATCGACCCGGATGGCTCTCACGCCGAGGAGCTGTCCCATGCCACCGAGGCGCTGGAACGGCAGCCTTGTGCCCTAAAGATGCAGGACATCCATCTGGCACACGAGTTGGTTCAAATGGTTTTCCGCTCCCGTCTTCGTTGTCATGGTGACAAAGCCCCCATAGAGTTGTGGCTCACCCAGCCGCCGGACGCCGTGTTGGCGCTGCTGCATGACTACTTCGGGGACTGCCGCTTTGAGAAGCACAATGCTCTCCCGGCGGAGTGCCACTCGAAGCTGCACACCAGCAAGCAGCGCAATGGTATCCAGACCAATGCGGCGCGGCTCTATGAGGCGCTGCTGGCTATCCCAGAAGGCTTGGAGACGACACCTGCTCAGCTTCGGGAGCAGTCCAGCCTGACGCGGGATCAGTACAAGGAGGCCATGCGCGCCGCCTCGGTGCGAGAGCTATTCCGTACTGGATTCACCACCTTCGGGTCTGGCAAAAACCAGAAGATCCGCCGGGTATCCAGTAAAAACGCCGCATAAAACATAACACTGCTGGAACATAGGACGAACAAACTGTCTTTGATAAAAAACTAGGAGGAAATATTATGAACGATACTATCACAAACTACAGCACCGTCACCAATTTCAATGAGCTGCCGCTGGCACTGACCGTGCTAGAGGCCGGGCAGGTGCTTCGGGTCGGGCGCAATGTGGCCTACGAACTCGTCCGATCCGGTCAGCTTCGGAGTGTCCGGGTCGGAAAGAACATTAGAATCCCGCGGGACGCCCTGGCGGAATATCTAAACCTGGCAAGCTGAGGTGAGGGGGTGATCCCCCCTCGCACTTTCACTTTACCATATCGACGAAGGAGAATGAACATGGCAAATAGCAAGCGGGCCGCCCACGGCAGCGGCACGATCCGGAAGAAGACCGTCACACGGAATGGTCAGGATTATACATATTGGGAGGCACGTATCACCACGGGCTACGATGCCGGAACCGGTCGGCAGAAGCAGCGCTCTGTTACTGGCAAGACGCAAAAGGAGGTACGGGAAAAATTACAAGCGCTGGCCGTAGAGGTCAACAGCGGCACCTATCAGGAGCCGTGTAGGATGACGCTGGGCGAGTGGCTGGACATCTGGGTGGAAAACTACCTGGGCGCCTGCAAGCCGCGCACAAAACAGATTTACGAAAGCGACATCCGGGTACACATCAAACCCGCATTGGGTGCGGTCAGGATGGAAAACCTCCTGCCCCATACTGTGCAAACCTTCTATAACGCGCTGGCATCGGATAAGGCCGACAAGCCCGGCCTGTCGGCGAAGACCATCAAGAATATCCACGGCGTACTGCATCAAGCGCTGAAGCAGGCTGTACTCAATGGTTATATCCGAACCAACCCCTCCGACGCCTGTACCTTACCGCGAGGACAAAAAGCAGAGATCAAGCCTCTGGATGAGGACGATGTAGCCGCTTTTATCCGGGTCATTCAAGGACATCCTTTTGAAGATCTCTTCCTGACCACGCTGTTCCTGGGCTTGCGGGAGGGCGAGGCGCTGGGGCTGACCTGGGACTGTGTAGACCTGGACAACGGCGTTATCACCGTAAACAAGCAGCTCCAGCTCCATCAGGAAAAGGGCCTTGCGGCCTATGAGCTGGTTCCCACCAAGAATAGCCGCAGCCGCACATTGGTGGCGTCCCCTACGGTGGTCGCCCGCCTGCGCCACCGAAAAGTCGAGCAGACACAGCAGCGTCTCATGGCAGGCTGTGCCTGGGAGGACAGCAACCTGGTGTTCACCGATACGCTGGGGCATCACCTGACGAAGCCGACGGTCTACCGCCGCTATAAGAAAGCGGTTGCGGCGATTGGGAGGCCCGATGCCCGTTACCATGACCTACGGCACAGCTACGCCGTAGCCGCGATCAGCTCCGGCATCGATATCAAAACGGTACAGGGCAACCTCGGGCATGCCACCGCCGCCTTCACGCTGGATGTCTATGGTCATGTGACTGACCGCATGAAGCGTGAGAGTGCCGACAAGATGGAGGATTTCATTCGCCGTGTTTCGGGGGATTGACAATCACCGCAACTTCCCTGTTGCGCGGCGGGGAGGAATCGGGTATAATAGAAAAAACTGCGGAAGGAGGCAGACCATGCGGACACTGTATCACGGCAGCCGGGTAACGGTAGAACAGCCGGAAATACGCATTCAGAAGTTTCATAAGGACTTCTATTGGGGCTTCTACTGCACGGAATATGAGACGCAGGCCACCCGCTGGGCCACACGGTTCGGCAGCGGTATCGTGAATGTCTACCAGTTTGAAGAGCAGCCGGGGCTGTCGGTCAAGCGGTTCCCTGAGATGAGCGATGAGTGGCTGGACTTCATCGTGGCCTGCCGCAGCGGCATCCCCCATAACTACGACATCGTAGAGGGGCCGATGACACCATCTTCAACTATGTACAGAGCTATACAGATGGCGAGATCAGCCGCGCCGCTTTCTGGGAACTGGCACGGTTCAAGCATCCCACCCATCAGATCAGCTTCCACACCGCCAGAGCGCTGGCGACGCTGACCTTCGAGAGGAGTTACGAGGTACATGTGTGAACGAAATCACAGCGGACTGTTCTTCACCTGCGCTTTGGTGGAGCAGTTGGGCCGCGACCTGAAAATGAAGCGCTGTGACGTGGTGAAGGCGCTGGGAGTGAATGGCGTGCAGATGATCTTGGGCCATGCCGATGTGTTCCACTGTGAGCCCATTGAAAAGGTGTCTGATGATATGCAGCAGCACTTCGACTTGCCCCATGGCCAGTTCGATAACGTGTCGGCGGCCAGGTACGCCGTGCCGGATGTATGGACGATGGGTAAGGTATACGCCCGCCTGATTGAGGACGTGTCTGGACAGGATGACGTGGTCGAAACACTGGTGGCTGTATATACCTCGTGGATCGATGAAAAGCTCTGCGATTATAACTCTTCGCTCTACTATCAGTCCCGTGACTACATCGCGGAATGCTACCGTGCAGGTCACGTGATCGACGCATAAAAATGGGCCTCTGATGTCAGTGCATCAGAGGCCTTTTTCCCCGCTAAAGGGAAAAAATAAGGGAAAACTGAAATTTAAAGCATAAGAAAAACCTCGTAACCGGCATGATTACGAGGTTTTTGTTTGGAGGTGACACCCGGATTTGAACCGGGGAATGAGGGTTTTGCAGACCCTTGCCTTACCACTTGGCTATGTCACCATTTTGATCGGCAGCACCACTGAGGTGTAACGTCCGAGGGACATTATACAATACCTTGCGGCGGTTGTCAAGGGAAAAGGCAAATTTTCCTGTGAATAAATTTTTTGTCAAAGAAAGGACGACCTTGCGGCCGTCCTTTCTCGGTTACGAGCTGGTTTTTACCACATTCTGGAAGTAATAGACCCCCATGCCGTCGGTGTGCAGGCCGGTGAAGGTGTCCCGCAGCAGCCACGTATACGTCTCGTTATACAGGGGCATCACGTAGCCGCTGTCCAGCAGCATGGTCTCCGCGTCCGCCAGATAGGCGTCCCGCGCCTCGTCGCTGCTGGAGTTGGCGGCGGTGCGGATCAGCATATCGTAGGCGTTGGAGTAATACTGGCCGTAATTCTCCAGCTGGCCGCTGCTGAAGCGGTTCAGGTAGCTCAGCGCCGTGTTGCGGTCGCCGTTGACGCTGGTCAGCGCCAGCGAGAACTCGCCGCTTTTCAGGGTGGTCATCATATCCTCCGGCGCCACGGCACGGACGGCGATGCGGATGTTCAGCTTTTCGCGCCAGACGGTTTGCAGCGCCTGAGCCACCTTGGCGTTTTCGGCGGTATTTTCGTACAGCAGCGTCACCGTGTTCATATGCTCCAGCGTGGTGGGGGTATAACCGGCGCTGCGCAGCAGCTCCGTCGCCTGCTGGCACCGCTGGTCGTATTTCTCCGGATCGTTGTCGATGGCCGGGCCGTTGGCCTGACGGAAGGACTCGCCCTGAGAGGTGGTGATACCGTCGGGGATCAGGCCGTCGGCGGCGCGGAACACCTCGTCCTCCCCGCCGGCCAGCTCCGCCAGTGCGTTGCGGTCGATCACCATGGACATAGCCTGACGGACGCTCTCGCTCAAGCTGGTGGCCATCTGGTTCACCAGCACGGTCTTGACCACGGCGGAGGAAGCCTCCACCGCGCCCTCCGTCTCTCCGGCGTCCAGCACGAAGTCCACGTCGCCGCTGTCATACAGCGCCATGGCGTCGGCGGAATTGGCGGCATAGACGAACTCCAGCTGATCAGGGCCAAGGCGCCGGGCGTCATAGTACTTCTTGGCGGCGCTGGCGTTCAGGCCGTCCGCCGTCATGGACGAGACGGCGTAGGGGCCGTTGGTCAGCAGCGTGGCGGAGGACAGCGACCAGTCGGGCCGCTGCGTCGGTTCGGTATCATCGGCCGTGTCAGCGGTGTCGCCCTCCCCCTCCGGCGTCTGGGTGACGCTGGCGCGCACCGGCATGGTGGACACCGCCGTGCACACCACCGGCAGGAAGTAGGAGCAGTGACCCTCGATGACCACCACAAGGGTGCGGTCGTCGCTGGCCCAGACCTGCAGAGCCGCCGGATCGCCGGACACCGCGTCGGCATAGCCCGCCACCATGTTCAGGATGGAAGCGTGGGGGGAGTTGGTCTCCGGATCCACCAGACGCTGCCAGGCGTAAACGAAGTCGCCCGCCGTGACCTTCTGGCCGTCCGACCAGTAGATATCATTGCGGAGGGTGAAGGTATACGTCTCGGTGCCGTCCATGTTGTCGGTATAGGTATAGCTGGCGGCCTGCGCGGGGGTAAGGGCACCGGCGGTGTTGATCTTCATCAGATTTTCAAACAGCTGGGCGTCCACGGTCTTTTCCGTTTCGGTGACGGCCAGCGCCGGATCCAGCGTGTGGGGCGCGTCCACCAATGCGGCGCGGACGGTCATATGCTCCGGCTCCGCTTCGCCGCAGGCGGCAAGCGTCAGCGCCATGCACAGCGCCAGAAGCAAGGCGAGTAGTCGTTTGGTAGGTTTCATGGGTTTTCTCCTCTTTGTTGGGGCTATGTCATTGCGAGGAGCGAAGCGACGCGGCAATCCGTTTCTTTCCCGTCAGGTAAGGATACGGATTCCCACGCCAGTCTGCTGACTGGCTCGGAATGACATTTTAAGGGGGCAAGGGGGTTCTTTTTACCGATCGTAGGGGCCGATGCCCACATCGGCCCGCCGTTCACCGGAAATACCATCGTTTACCGTGCGGCGGGGTGAGGGCACCCCGCCCTACGACAAATTCGGATGGTCGGTTCGTTCACCGCGCGGGCCGTCGGGGACACCCTCTCAGGCCGCTGCGCGGCCAGCTCCCCCATAGGGGGAGCCAAGAAATCGGCATTTTCGTTGTCGTAACTGCCTAGGTTTGGCACAAAAAGCCAAAGGTACTGCCCCCTTGGCTCTCCCTTTAGGAGAGCTGTCAGCCGAATAGGCTGACTGAGAGGGCCGTTCGTAGGGCCGATACATGGCGGCTTTATATCTCACTCCGCTACCACTTCGCCGTTCTCCGTCAGCTTGGCGGAAACGATGGGGCTGCGGGTGTTGCGCTTGATATCGTCCAGCCGCATGCGGCTGGGGAAATCGCTCAGCAGCGTGTAGGCCACGCCGTGGCGCTTGGCACGGCCTGTCCGGCCGATGCGGTGGATGTAGTACTCATTCTCCTCCGGCACGTCGTAGTTGAACACGGCGTCCACGTCGTCTACGTCAATGCCCCGGCTGGCCACGTCGGTGGCCACGAACACCCGGAGCTTGCCGTCCCGGAACTGCTGCATGACGGCCTCACGCTTGCTCTGGGGAATGTCGCCGTGGATGCACTTGGCGTCCACGCCCCGCATCTGCAGGAACTTGGTGAGCCGCTCGGTGTTGCCCTTGGTGTTGCAGAAGCAGATCACCCGGTCATAGCCCTCGTGCTCCAGGATTTTGGCGATGGCGTCCACCTTGCCGTCGGAGGGCACCTCGATACGGTATTGTAGGATATCGGGCTTGTTCTCCCTGGTGGCCTGGACGGTGATCTCCTCGGGGTCACGCTGATAGACCCAGGAAATATCCATCACCTCCCGGGAGATGGTGGCGGAGAACATGCCCAGATTCTCGCGGCTGGGGATCTTGTCCAGAATGCGGGTCACGTCGTGGATGAAGCCCATGTCCAGCATGCGGTCGGCCTCGTCCAGCACCACGGTCTTGACGGCCTTCAGCACCACGGTGCGGCGCTTCATATGGTCGCTGAGACGGCCCGGCGTGGCCACCACGATCTGGGGCTTGCGCTTCAGGGCGTTGATCTGCTTGCCGATGGGCTGGCCGCCATACAGGCACACCAGCCGCACGCCCTCGTGATACACGGCGATGTCCCGCATTTCGTCGGTGATCTGCATGGCCAGCTCGCGGGTAGGCGCCATGATGACAGCCTGTACCTCCTCGCTGTCCGGATCGATCTTTTCAATGATGGGAATGCCGAAGGCCATGGTCTTTCCGGTGCCGGTAGGGGCCTTGGCGATCACGTCCCTGCCCGCCATCATGGGCGGAATGCAGCCGGCCTGTACCGGCGTGGATACGGTATATCCCTTGTTGCGGATAGCCCGCAGCGTGGCCTCGGACAGGCCGAAGCTCTCAAAATCCACCCCCTGGGTGATTTCCATAGCGTTTTCCTCTTTTTTCTCAAAAACTTCAATCATTTTTATTATATCACGGCTGTCAAGATGGGGCTGCGCTCCCCTGCCCTGCCGGCGGGGGTTGGCACATATACCAGCAATTTGCCCAAAATCGGGGCGGATATTTGTACGTATCTGTGACGAAGCTTTGCTTGAAAGCGGCGGCCATAGCTGGTATACTGAATATGTATCACGATGCACCGCCCGCGGAACCCCATGGGGTTCCGGCTTTTTACAGGGACGTAAAAAGCCATACCACTTTCCCTACCGGCACTGGGACAAGCGGCGGCGCGTCGCAGAGACAGGAAACACAACGAGGAAAGAGAGGTTCCAACATGAAGAAAACGATCACCGCCCTGCTGTGTCTGGTCATAGTCCTGTGCCTGACGGCTGTGGCATGGGCGACAGGCGCACCGCCAGCACCCACTGAGGATGATATCATAGCACTGGCAAAGGGGAAGGTAACGGTCAGCTGCGAAGAGCTGAAGGTTTCTGACGATTACACACAGGGCACCCGCCACGGCAGCCAAACCTACGACCTGGCCGCAGGCACCTTCTCCACAGAGGGCTCCACGGTAGAAGCCCCTGCTGACATCGACGGTAAGTATACCTATACCTTCCAGTTTACGGATGCAGACCCTTACATTAACCGGTTCCAGCAGGATACGGGGTATGCGCATATGAATGCTTCCTTCTTCACCACTATCACGCTGGAATACGACAGCCATAGTGGGAAATGGCAGCTGGAAAACAATGGCATAATCGAGATCAAGGTGCGTTCCTGCAGCACCGTTGCTATGCCCGACCCCCCCTCCCCGGCGGTGATTGAAACCGGCAAGGTCACCATAATCTGCGAGAGTAATCATCATCAGCAGCAGCAGCACAACATGCGGGAGTTCAATCTGGCCCCGGGCACCTATTACACAGATGAAACCAGCGTGTTCTGGAATGACGATTACAACAATACCGGCGCATGGTTCTGCAATGTGTACCTGCGCTATGACAATGACAGCATCAGCCGCTACACAAATCCCTTCAACCAGGCAAACGGCAAACACCTGGTGAACTACGTCAGAGGTGTGATTTGGTACGTCTACGATAGCAGCCAAGGAGAATGGGCCATCTGGACGGAAGACAACAGAGATCCCGACTCCGCCTACATCTTTCTGTGCGACCTCCCCACTGCCGCTGAGCTGGGGCTGAAGGTCAACGTCCAGTGCAAGGACGGCAAGCACACGGATAAAACATATGGCACCGCTAATCTGCTGGCCGACACCAGTCTGAGCTTCACGCCGACGACCCCCATCCACCACCTTTACCCCGGCTCCCCCTATGTGGAATATCGCTATCAGGTCTCCCTGACCGACGCCGCGGCCAACGGCTATGCGGCCAATTACGGCACCTCCGTGGGCAAGACCCATACGTGGGATAAAAACAAGGACTCCGTAACGATGTACTGGGGCAGCAACGACAACGGAGGTGCCTCCAACTATTCCATCGATCCGGACAATAGGGATTCCGCAGCGATCGCCGTCTACTCTGATCCGGCCACCGATCCTCCTGAGGTCGATCCCGACAATCCCGACCACAAGTGGAAGCTGGTCAGGGGCAGCAAGGACACCCTCACCGTTAACGCCACCTGTACCACCACGACCACCGGCGGCACTGGCGGCGGATCCTCCACCAAGAAGACGGAGACCACCACCGTCAAGTCCGCCACCACCTTTGACGCCGGTGTTGCCCTGTACGCCGGCCTGGGCATCCTGTCCATGACCGGCTCCGCCATGGTGATCCGCAAGAAGAAGGAATTCTAAAAAATTTGATAACAAAAAACACCCCTTATGAACAAAAAATACCCCTTATGGGGTGTTTTTTGTTATCAAGCGCCCAGCGGCGGGCCACACGGGGTCCGCCCTACGGAATGACCATCAATAGAACTCTGTAGGGGCGGGCGACGAGCGCTGTGAAGTGAAACGGAACAAGTGCCCTTGGGGTACCCGCCCTAACGATGACTATACCATTCCGACAGGGCAGACAGAGTCGTCCGCCCCTACAACATTCTAACGAACACTATACGCATACACGGGCCGATGTGGGCATCGCCCCGCACGGCAGACGACCAGACCGGAAAACGGGCAAAAAGTAAGGAGGGAAGAAAACCTCTTCCCTCCTAACAAGGACACACGTCGATGACTTACTTGCCAGCGGCCACGGACTTGATCTCCTTGACCTGACGGCCATTGTAGGTACCGCATTCCGGGCACATTCTGTGAGGCAGATGCAGCGCACCACACTTGGGGCATGCCACCAGACCGGGAGTCGCCAGCTTCCAAACGGAGCTGCGTCTCTTATTGCGTCTTTGCTTCGATACTTTTCCCTTAGGGACTGCCATGTTGACACCTCCTTGGTCTTTTAACTGCCGTGAGCAGTAGTATAATAGTTCAGCTTCCGCTTACCGATCCTCCAACAGCTGGGCCAGCTTGGCAAGACGCGGATCAACCGCCTTCTTACACCGGCACGGTTCTACATTCAGATCCGCGCCGCAGCCGGGACATAAGCCCTTGCAGTCCGGTGAGCAGAGGTTTTTCGTGTCCATCTCAAGGATAAACGCAGTGCGAGCCACTTCGCCCAAGTCCACCTCGTCATGCTCCAGCAGCACGATATCCTCATCATCATCGGACTGCCGTTCCTCTGCCAGCACGCACTGGTAGGTGACGGTCTTGTCCTTGGTGAAGGGTTTTGCGCAGCGGTCGCAGACGCAGTGAAGCGTCGTACTTGCCTCCAGCGTACACAGCAGGACGCCAGCCTTGTTCCGAAGCCTGCCTTCCACAGTGACGGGCTGGGACACGGGGTAGCCGCCGCCGAACTCCATGTCGCTCAGATCCATGGTAAACTGGACATCCTGAGCGGCGTCCGGCGTATGCAGCAGCTTGTTCACATTCAAAAGCATAGTACACCTCGCAATGACACGGATAGTATTATAACGTGAAAAACAAGGGTTGTCAAACCTTTTTTGCAATTTTTCACCATATTTTTCGCGGTTTTTTCCAGCGTGGAATTCCCTTTGACATTTGTTCCGCTGTTGGGTACAATGGGAGCGATGATTTTATTGTGGGAGGTGCGCCCATGCGGGAGCTGACCATCGGAAAAAACGACGCGGGACAGCGGCTTGACCGCTTTGTGTCCAAATCTCTGCCGCTTCTGCCGTCGGCACTGCTGCAGAAATACATCCGCCTGAAGCGCATCAAGTGCAACGGCGCACGGGCCCAGCGTGACCAGCGGCTCCAGGAGGGGGACGTGCTGCAATTATACATCAACGACGAGTTCTTCGACAAACCCCGTGAGGACAATCTGTTCCTGACGCTTTTCAAGCCCAGTCTCACCATCGTGTACGAGGACGAGAACCTGATGCTGCTGGACAAGCGGCCGGGGCTGGTGGTACACGCCGACGAGACGGAGAAGGTCAACACTCTCATCAACCACATTCAGGCGTACCTCTACCAGAAGCGGGAGTGGAACCCCAAGTGGGAGAACGCCTTTACCCCCGCCCTGTGCAACCGCATCGACCGCAACACCGGCGGCATCGTCATCGCCGCCAAGAACGCCGAGACGCTGCGGATCATCAACGAGAAGATCCGCGACCGGGAGATGGACAAGCGGTATCTCTGCGTCACGGTGGGCGCGCCGCAGCCGCCGAAAGGGCGGGTGGAGGTCTTTCTGGTGAAGGACGAGAAGAAGAAAGAGGTATCCGTCCACACCAGGCCTGTCCCCGGCGGCAAGACCGCCGTCACCACCTACGAGACGCTGGAGCGCCGTGGCGAGCTGGCGCTGGTGGAGGTAGGGCTGGAGACCGGCCGCACCCACCAGATCCGCGCTACCTTCGCCCACATGGGCTGTCCCCTGCTGGGGGACGGCAAGTATGGCCGGGGCGACGTGAACCGCCGCTACGGCGAGACCCGGCAGGCGCTGTACTCCTACAAGCTGACGTTTGACTTCCCCACCGACGCAGGGATCTTGAACTACCTCCGCAGCCGGACGTTTCAGGTGGAGCGGGTGCCCTTCCGGGAGAAGTACTTTGGGTAAGAGAAAAAGCTTCGCAGAATTCGCCGCCCGCAGGCGGCGAACAATTTGAATTATTTTTTGACGCGACATGTGCGTGGCAAAAAACACTTTGCGCGGAGAGAGTGTTTTTTCGCCCATTTATGGGCGGAAAAGCGCGGGTCGGAGCGATTTCTATTTTGTCAAAAAGGGCGTAGTCCTTTTTTGACAGGCTAAAAAGGCCGTCCCGACGGGACGGCCCTTCTTTTACTCCTTCGCGTGGACGTTGATGAACTCGGCCCGGAGCTTGGAATAGAGAATGGTCTGGCTGCTGTACAGGCCGCAGTAGCCGCTGAGCAGATAGCTGATGGCACAGGCGAAAGCGAAATACAGCACGCCGTCCGTGCCGCCGAACAGCTCCAGACTCAGCAGCACCGAGGCGATGGGGCAGTTCACCGCACCGCAGAACACCGCTACCAGACCGATGGCTGCGCCGAAGCCGCCGGGCAGACCCAGCGCCTGTCCCGCCACGCAGCCGAAGGTGGCTCCCACGAAGAAGGAGGGCACCACCTCGCCGCCCTTGAAGCCGCAGCCGATGGTCAGCGCCGTGAAGAGGATCTTCAGGAACCACGCCCAGGGCGCGGCTTCCCCTTGCTCCACCGCCCGGGCGATCACGTCCATGCCCGCGCCGTTGTAGTCCCGGCCCAGCAGCAGCGTCAGGCCGATGATGGCAAAGCCGCCTGCCGCCGCACGGAGATAGGAATTCTTCAAAAAGCGCACCGCCATGTGCTCCACCCAGTGCATGCCCCGCACGAACAGGATGGACACCAGCGCACAGCCGATGGCCAGCAGCACCACCAGAAACACCGTCCACACGTCCAGCGCGGGCAGCGTCACGGCGAAGCGGGTGGGCGACACGCCGAAAAGGGACGCGATGAGATACGCCACCGACGCAGCCATCAGACAGGGGATCAGTCCCGCGTAGTAGAGGACGCCCACGCTAATGACCTCCAGTGCGAACACGGTGGCCGTCAGCGGTGTGCCGAACAGGGCGGCGAACACGGCGCTCATGCCGCACAACGTGGCCAGCGGCAGGTCTTTTTCGCCCAGATGCAGCGCCCGGCCGGTACGGTAGCCGATGCCGCCGCCGATCTGCAAGGCCGCGCCCTCACGACCTGCCGAGCCGCCCAGCAGATGGGTGATGCAGGTGGAGATGAATATGAGGGGTACTAATAAAATAGGTACGTCCTTGCCGAAATGGACGGATTCGATGATGTTGTTGGTGCCCCGGCCCTCCATGTGGGCCAGACGGTACAGCCCCACGATCACCACACCGCCCACCGGCAGCAGCCAGATGATCCACGGCTGGGCAAGGCGCAGCTCCGTGGCCTGCTCCACGCCGATGTGGAAAGCCGCGCCGACCACGCCGCCGATCAGGCCCACGCCGCCGCCGATGCACAGCCATTTGGCCAGCGCGATGATGTACAGGGAGATATGTTGAAAGAAACCTTTGACGCGTTCCATGGTGTGCTCCTTTGTGGGGTAATAGGCCTCCCTTGTGTAAAGGGAGGTGGCAACGCGAAGCGCGTTGACGGAGGGATTGTCCAGAATACGGTTTATCCCCTCAGTCACCTTCGGTGACAGCTCCCCTTGCAACAATGGGAGCCTTTGATTCAGTTCCCCGCCGCAATGGCAATTTGCTGTTGACGGAAGACAGACGGTCGAGTATAATAGGGAAAGGAATAAAAAAGGAGAGCGTTCTTATGCTGGATAAAAACGATTTGCAGATGATTCAGGAAATGATGCTGGCATCCGAACAGAGGTTGTTTGGGAAGATCGAAGAATCCGAGCAGCGGATGACCGGAAAGATTGAAGAATCCGAAAACCGCATGAAGGTCATGATGGAATCCTATTTCGATCCCAAGTTCAACCTGCTGTACGAAAACCAGCAGATCATGATGGAACAGCTCGCCCCTCGTTCCCGCGTGGACGATCTGGAGGATGAGGTCAAATTCCTCAAATCCGTTGTCCGTCAGATGAACGACGATATCCAGAAATTGAAGAAAGCCATGTGACCCCCACGCCGCCTGTTCCGGGCGGCGTTTTTGTCGGCTTCCGCCATTTTAACACCCTCTTGACCCCCTTGTCAACCGCCGCCGGTAGGCGGTTTGCACGAGAAAACTGACATTTTGTCAGCAAGCCATACAAATTTTGGATTTTTTTATTTTCACGGTTGATTCTTGCGGAAATATGCCGTATACTATGAGTACGAGCAAAATTTGTAAGCCCTACTTATTGAAATTGAGGAGGAAAACGAAATGAAATACGGTCGTACTTTTAACTTCTCCGCCGGCCCCGCCATGATGCCGGAGAGCGTGCTGGAGGAGATCCGCGACGAGATGATGAACTACCGCGGCAGCGGCATGTGCGTCATGGAAATGAGCCACCGCTCCAAGGTTTTCCAGCAGATCATCGACGAGGCCGAGGCTGACCTGCGCGACCTGATGGGCATTCCCGACAACTACAAGGTCCTGTTCATTCAGGGCGGCGCTACGCTGCAGTTCGCGGCTGTGCCTTGGAATCTGATGAAGAACGGCAAGGCCGTCTACGTCGAGACCGGCGCATGGTCCAAGAAGGCCATTGCCGAGGCCAAGAAGTACGGCGAGGTGCAGGTGGTCGCCTCCTCCGCCGACAAGAACTTCTCCTACATCCCCGACTGCTCCGATCTGGACATTCCCGAGGATGCCGACTACGTCTACATCTGCGAGAACGAGACCATCAACGGCACCACCTGGAACAAGCTGCCCAACACCAAGGGTCACGTGCTGGTGTCCGACCAGTCCTCCATGTTCCTGTCCAAGCCCTGCAACGTGGCCGACTACGGCCTGATCTGGGCCGGTGTCCAGAAGAACGTTGGCCCCGCCGGTATGGCCGTGGTCATCATCCGCGAGGATCTGATCCGCGACGATCTGGACCCCAAGACCCCCATCTACATGAAGTATAAGACCCATGCCGACAACGACAGCATGTACAACACCCCCAACTGCTGGGCCATCTACTGCTGCGGCAAGGTGTTCAAGTATCTGCTGAGCATCGGCGGCCTGGAGGAGATGCACAAGCGCAACATCGCCAAGGCCAAGGTCATCTATGACTTCCTGGACAGCTCCAAGCTGTTCAAGGGCGCTGTGGTGCCCGAGGATCGCAGCCTGATGAACATCCCCTTCGTCACCGGCGACAAGGATCTGGACGCCGCCGTCGTCGCCGCTTCCAAGGAAGCCGGTTTCGACAACCTGAAGGGCCACAAGTCCGTGGGCGGCCTGCGCGCCAGCGTGTACAACGCCATGCCCATCGAGGGCGCTCAGGCTCTGGTGGAGTTCCTGACCAAGTTCGAGGCGGAGCACAAGTAAAAAATATTTGTAGGGGCGGACGACTCTGTCCGCCCCTATCGGAAACGATGCGACTATCGTCAGGGCGGACAGAGTCGTCCGCCCCTACGGAATGTGACAAGAGACATTCCTTCCCACAACAAACTGTAATAATAAAAGGAGATAATTACCATGCGTATTCTGGTTACTGACGGTATGGATAAGACCGCGATGGCGCAGCTGCGCGAGATGGGCCACGAGGTCGTCGAGCAGTTCTATGAGCCCGATCAGCTGGGCAAGGCCCTGCGTGATTTCGACGTGGTGGTCGTCCGCTCCAAGACCAAGGTTCGCGCCAACCACATTGACGAGGCCAAGGGCAGCAATCTGAAGCTGATCATCCGCGGCGGCGTTGGTGTGGACAACATCGACGTGAAGTACGCCGAGGCCAACGGCATCGCCGTGAAGAACACCCCCAAGGCTTCCTCTCAGTCCGTGGCCGAGCTGGCCATGGGTCACATGTTCTCCTGCGCCCGCTACATTTCCCACGCCGGTTACACCATGCGCAACGACCAGTGGGAGAAGAAGGCCTATGGCAAGGGCATCGAACTGCAGGGCAAGACCCTGGGTATCGTGGGCTTCGGCCGCATCGGCCAGCATCTGGGCGTGATGGCCAAGGCCATCGGCATGGACGTTATCGCGTTCGATATCTTCCACATCCCCGGCATCGAGGAGCAGCTGGGCATCCCCTATGTGGAGATGGATGAGCTGCTGGCCATGTCCGACTTCGTGTCCGTCCATGCGCCCGCAGTGAACGGCGGCGCTCTGATCTCCGCCGAGAACATCGCCAAGATGAAGGACGGCGTCGTCATCATCAACACCTCCCGCGGCACCAACGTGGACGAGGCCGCTCTGCTGGCCGCTCTGGAGGCCGGCAAGGTGCGCGCCGCCGGTCTGGACGTGTACGCCGACGAGCCCGCCACCAACAAGGCGCTGTACAGCCATCCCATGGTCAGCTGCACGCCGCACATCGGCGCTGCCACCGTCGAGGCGCAGAAGCGCATCGGCGCGGAGATCGTGGATATCATCAAGGCCATGTAGGGTTTTGCCCGGAACGGGAAAACCTGTCATTGCGCGCCAGTGCTCACACTGGCGCGGCAATCCGTGACTACAAAAAGAGACGGCGTAAGCCGTCTCTTTTTTGTGCTGATGTGTTGCCTGTCGTGCCATTCCGTAGGGCGGCCTGCCCTCAGGCCGCCGCGTAAGACATGACGCACCATCGACGGCGGGGCACATTGGCCCCGCCCTACAGACGTCTATCGTACCCCGTACGTTCACCGTGCGGGCCGTCGAGGACGCCGGCCCCCACGAAATCGTACCACGTGCATCCGCGCACATTAAAAATTTTTATTCCTCCGAGATATAGCGGATCACGTCCGCCACATCGCATTGCAGAATGCGGCACAGGTCGTTCAGCGTGTTCAGGGTGATGCTGCGGTTCTTCCGCAGCGCGTCCAGCGTCCCCGTACTGACGCCATGCTCCTTGATCAGCGCGTACTGGCTGATCCCGCGGCGCTTCATGGTCTCCCACAGCGGATCAAACACGATCACTTCCCGTCACCTCCCTGCTACTGTTAAGCATACAGGGAATATTCTCCCTTGAATATTGCCGAATATTAGGCTATATTAAAAAGGGTGATAAAAATGAAGCGTTGGATACAGAAATTAAAAGAACTGCCCCGTTGGAAACGGGATATCATCGGAAGCACAGCATGCTTCGGTTCGCTGTTTGTCATGCTGTTTTTGGGAGTTATGGAAGAATACGCTCTCGTTCTTACGATTCCTTTTATGATGTTCTTCGCGTGGCTCTGTCTGGAGACATGGAGCGGGAAATGATCTTCTAACATCTGGCAAGGTCAAATTGTTAATTTTTCTTGCGGGGCTTATGGCGGGATTGCAAAACGCCGCGGAGCGTGGTAAAATATTAGGACTGCCGCTTCGACAAATTTCATCCCTTTTAAGGAGATCTCCCCATATGGACGAAAACCGCACCCGTCTGGAGCAGCCCCAGCAGGACGCGCCCAAAAAGCGCAGCCTGTGGCCGCTGTTCTTTTTCCCTATGGCGCTGCTGTATCACGAGCTGCTGCTGCACGCCTTTGACCGCACCATCCTGTTCTGGGATACGCCGCTGGTGTATATCCTGCTGTTCTCCGCCGCAGGCGGCTTCCTGCTGTCGGCACTGGTGGATATTTTGCCCCGGAGGGCCGCCCACATCGTCACCTACGCCCTGTGCGTGTTCTGGACGGTGCTGACGTGCATCGAATACTGCTGCAAGAGCTACTTCAAAAGCTACTGGGGACTCAGCTTCATCACCCAGATGACCGGCAACGTGGTGGGCAACTTCTTCTCCACCATGCTGGAGATCATCTTCGGCCGCATTGTGTTTATCCTGCTGTCCTTCCTGCCGCTGGTGCTGCTGATCATCCTCCGCCGCCGCCTGCTGCCGGGCAAGACCCTCAGCGTCCGCTGCCGCGTTATGGCGCTGGCGGTGTTCGCGGTGTGTCAGGCTGTCGGTTCCGCCCTGTGCTATACCGGCGAGGATCGGGCGGACTACACCTACAACTACGTCACCGACTACGCCGTGCCCCGCTTCGGTCTGGCAGCCACCATTCGGCTGGAGGCCCAGTACGCCATCTTCGGTCTGCCGGACGCGCCGGTGATCCAGGTGGACGAACCGGTGCCGGACGCGCCGGTGGTCTACGACTACAACAAGATGGAGCTGGACTTCACCGCCACCTCCGATCTGGTGGGCGGCTCCACGCTGGAGAACATGCACAACTACTTCAGCAGCAAGACCGCCAGCCAGCAGAACGAGTACACCGGCATGTTCAAGGGCAAGAATCTCATCCAGATCACTGCCGAGGCCTTCTCCCCCTACGTCATCAGCAAGGAGCTGACGCCCACCCTGTACAAGCTGACCCACGAGGGCTTCGTGTTCACCAACTACTACCAGCCCGGCTGGGGTCAGTCCACCACCGGCGGCGAGTTCGCCCACATGACCGGCATTATCCCCACGTGGGTCAACGGCAATCTCAGCTTCTACGCCAGCCATCAGGACTACATGCCCTTCGCGCTGGGCAACCAGTTCCGGGCGCTGGGCTATACCACCGTGGCCTATCACAACAACTCCTACACCTACTACAACCGCCACCTGACCCACCCCAATCTGGGCTATGATTACTACGGTCAGGGCAACGGCCTGACCCTCACCGTCCCCGGCTGGCCCTACTCCGATCTGGAGATGATGGAGCTGACCGCCCCGGCGTATATCGAGGATTACGTGAACACCGGCAAGCCCTTCCACGCCTACTACATGTCCGTCAGCGGACACGCCAACTGGGGCTGGGGCAACGCCATGTCCGCCAAGAACCGGGAAGCCGCCGTGGCGGCGTATCCCAACGCCTCTCAGCCGGTGCAGGGCTACATCGCCGCCAATCTGGAGCTGGAATACGCCCTGACGTACCTGCTGGAGCAGCTGGAGGCCGCCGGTATCGCCGACGACACCGTGATCTGCATGACCGCCGACCACTATCCCTACGCGCTGGTCACCGATGAGGTGGACTACTATCAGGAGCTCAGCGGCAAGCAGGACAGCGAGCTGGATATCTCCCGCTACAAGAACACGTGGCTGCTGTGGAGCGGCAGCATGGAGAGCAGCGTCACCGTCAGAACCCCCTGCTCCGCCATCGACATTCTGCCCACCGTCAGCAACCTGTTCGGGCTGGAGTTCGACTCCCGGCTCATGTCGGGTCATGACGTGTTTGCCCAGAACTACAACGCTTCGCAGGCCAGCACCTGCATGCCGCTGGTGATCCTACCCACCAACCGGGGCTACAGCTGGATCACCGCCGCCGGAACCTACGACGCCAAGACCCGCACCTTTACCCCCAATCCCGGCATCACCGTGGCGGACGACTACGTGAAAACCGTGTCCTCGCTGATAGACGCCAAGTACTCCTATGCCCGCCAGCTGATCCAGTACGACTATGCGGGCGTGGTGCTGCATCATCCGCAGGCCACCCACGTGATGGCCGCGCCGCCCAAACCGCCTGAGCCCAGCACGGACGAAACGGCGGACGACACCGTGAACGAGGGTTACGTGGATGATACCGGCACCGGCGACACCACGGAATAACACATCGGCTTCCCTTCCCTGACAGGGCCTCGAACGAGGCCCTGTTTTTTTACGCAAATAAGGCCCCCTTGTGTAAAGGGGACTGCCGAGCGCAAGCGAGACTGGGGGATTGTCAGCGCATCAAACAACCCCTCCGTCAACGCTTCGCGTTGCCACCTCCCCTTACACAGGGGAGGCTTTTGAGAATGAATCACCGCGACATGCAATGCTCCCCATTCTCCAAAAGCTGTCTTACCTTTGCGAAATACTTTTCTTCTGTTGCCTTTCTGTGGGCAACAACTCCGCGGACTTCTGCTATGGACAAAAGGGCATGCGCCCGAAAACAAGGAGGAAATACAATGAACGAAGCAAAAAAGCCCGGTGTGATGTTTTATTTTGACCAGTGCGCCATTTTCAGGCAGATGCCGATGGAGGACGTCTACGCGCTGGTGATGGCAACGCTGGATTTTGCCGAGAACGGCGTGGTGCCGGAGTTCAAAAATCCTGCGCTGACCTATGCCTGGAGCTTTATCCAGCTGAGCGTCGAACGGGACAGCGTCCGGTATGACCGCGTGGTAGAGCAGCGGCGCAAGGCAGCTGAGAGACGCTGGGCCAGGAAGCAGCAGGACAAGACGAATGCGGATGCATGCATCTGATGCCAATCGCAGACCGTAACCCTCAAAAAGAAAAACAGCGAAAACTGTATTCTTAAAAAACCCCCTGGTTCCCCCTTAAAAAAACGCCGGTTTTCTCTGCAATGTGGAAAACCTTGTGGAAAACATGTGGAAAACCCGTTTTGTCATTGTGCGGCGGGGTGAGGGAGCGATCCGAGCGCTGCCTGTGGCAGATGAAGCGAGGTGAGCGAGTGGCAGCGGTCAAAATTTCAAGCGTCCGCCGTAAGGCAGCGCAGAAATTTTGGACACCGCAACAGAACCGCCCCGCCCTACGAAGTTCCACTACACCCGGTTATTTGTTCCCCCATCACCCAAAGGAGGCTTTCTCAATGTCCGAACCCATTCGACTGACCCTGGCCTATCCCAACGAAAAGCAGCAGCGCTTTCTGGAATGCACCGCCAAATACATCGCCTTCGGCGGAGCGCGTGGCGGCGGCAAAAGCTGGGCCGTCCGCACCAAGGCCATTCTGCTGGCGCTGGGCTACGCGGGGATCCGGCTGCTGATCGTCCGGCGCACCTATCAGGAGCTGGAGAGCAACCACATCCGCATCCTGCGGCCTCAGCTGGCCCAGGTGGCCGAGTACAAGGCCACCACCCGCACCTTCACCTTTCTCAACGGCTCCACGCTGGAGTTCGGCTACTGCGCCAGCGACGGCGACATGGATCGCTATCAGGGCGCGGAGTACGACGTGATCTTTCTGGACGAGTGCACCCAGCTGCGGGAGCAGTGGATGCGGCAGTTCGCCGCCTGTCTGCGGGGCGTCAACGACTTCCCCAAGCGCATTTACTACACCTGCAACCCCGGCGGCCCCGGCCACAGCTACATCAAGCGGCTGTTCATCGACCGGCGCTTCGAGCCCGGCGAGAACCCCGACGACTACGTGTTCATCCCCGCCCGCGTCACCGACAACAAGGCGCTGCTGGCGGCGCAGCCCGACTATCTGAAGCAGCTGGAGGCGCTGCCCCGCCGGCTGCGTCAGGCATGGCTGGAGGGCCGGTGGGATATCTTTCAGGGGCAGGTGTTCAGCGAGTTCACCGACGATCCCACCCACTACGCCGACCGCCGCTTTACCCACGTGATCCCGGCCTTCGACATTCCCCGGGAGTGGCGGGTGTACCGCAGCTACGACTTCGGCTACGCCAAGCCTTTTTCCTGCGGCTGGTGGGCGGTGGATCACGACGGCGTGCTGTACCGCATTCTGGAGCTGTACGGCTGCACCTCCACCCCCAACGAGGGTGTGCTGTGGACGCCGGACAGGCAGTTCGCGGAGATCCGCCGCATCGAGAACGAGCACCCCTACCTGCGGGGACGCACCATCACCGGCGTGGCCGATCCCGCCATCTGGGACGCCAGCCGGGGTGAGAGCGTGTATGAAACGGCGCTGAAATACCGCCTTTACTTTCAGCGGGGCGACAACCGGCGGGTGGCGGGCTGGATGCAGCTGCACTACCGCCTTGTCTTTGACGCGGAGGGGTATCCCGGCATGTACGTGTTCGACACCTGCCGGGGCTTTCTGCGGACGGTGCCCGCCCTGCTGTACAGCGACACCGACGCCGAGGATGTGGACACCCGGCAGGAGGATCACATCGCCGACGAAACGCGGTATTTCTGCATGTCACGTCCCATGGCGCCGCCCCGCACCGAAGCGGCGGTAAGACCGCAGGATGATCCGCTGGACATGCTGCGAAATGTGTAGGGGCCGTCTACCGCACCACACCGTAGGGCGGGCCCCGTGTGGCCCGCCGCGTGATATTCGACGCACCATCGACGGCGGGGCACATTGGCCCCGCCCTACGAACACTCTATCGATAAACAGTGTGTAGGGGCGGACGACTCTGTCCGCCCCATTTCTGTCATTGCGAGGAGGGCGTAAGCCCGACGTGGCAATCCGTAACCAAAGCCTCCCCTGTGTAATGAGAGGTGTCAACGCAAAGCGTTGACGGATGGGTTGTCATGTAAACGACAATCCCCCAGTCAGCGCAGGGCGCTGACAGCCCCCTTTACACAAGGGGGCCAAGGGCGGGCAAAGTCGCCCGCCCCTGCGACCGTTTAACGTAGCTCCTGCGTCTGACCCGCCTATTTCCCCAAGCAAAAAGCCACCCTTGCGGGTGGCTTTTCCGGTTTCACACCATGCGGCAGGCTTCGCAGTCGTCGCAGTCGGGGAATTTGCTCTTGTCGTAGGGGATGTTATTGCGGTCGTAGTAGTCCTTGACAGCGGACTTGATGGACTCCTCCGCCAGCACGCTGCAATGCAGCTTGTGGGCAGGCAGGCCGCCCAGCGCGTCCACCACCTGCTTGTTGGTGACGGCCAGCGCCTCGTCGATGGTTTTGCCCTTGATGAGCTCGGTGGCCATGGAACTGGAGGCGATGGCGCTGCCGCAGCCGAAGGTCTCGAACTTCACGTCCTCGATGATGTTGCCGTTGATCTTCAGGTACATCTTCATAATGTCGCCGCACTTGGCGTTGCCCACCTCGCCCACGCCGTCGGCGTTGGGGATCTCGCCCACGTTCCGGGGGTGCATGAAGTGATCCATTACAATATCGGTATAAAGAGCCATGATATGATCCTCCTTACATTATATTAAAGCATAAACTGCCGCTGGCCGGAGAGCAGCTCCTTCCACACGGGGGACATGCTCCGCAGGTAGGCCACCACATCGGGGATGACCTGCAGCATGTAATCCACTTCCTCCTGGGTGTTCCACTCGCACAGGCTCAAGCGCAGCGAGCCGTGGGCCACCTCGTGGGGACGGCCGATGGCCAGCAGCACGTGGCTGGGGTCCAGCGAACCGCTGGTGCAGGCGCTGCCGGAGCTGGCGCAGATGCCCTTGGCGTCCAGCAGGAGCAGCAGGCTCTCGCCCTCGATGCCCTCGAAGCAGAAATTCACGTTGCCGGGCAGCCGGTGGACGGGGTCGCCGTTGAGGGCGGAATGGGGGATTTGAGAGAGTCCTGCCATCAGCTTGTCCCGCAGGGCGGACACCTTGGCGGCGTTCTCGTCGATGTGGGCGCAGGCCTCTTGCAGCGCGGCGGCCATGGACACGATGCCGGGGATGTTCTCGGTGCCGGCCCGCTTGCCCCGCTCCTGAGCGCCGCCCTCGATGATGTTGGTGAGGGGGATGCCCTGACGGGCGTACAGCACGCCCACGCCCTTGGGGCCGTGGAACTTGTGGGCGGAGAGAGACAGCATGTCAATATTCTGGGCCTTCACGTCAATGTGCAGGTGGCCCGCCGCCTGCACCGCATCGGTGTGGAACAGCACGCCCTTCTCCCTGCACACCGCGCCGATCTCCGGGATGGGCAGGATGGAGCCGATCTCGTTGTTGGCGTACATGATGGTGACAAGGCAGGTGTCCTCCCGGATGGCGTCAGCCACCTGCTGAGCGGTGACGGTGCCGGTGGGGCCCACGTCCAGCAGCTGCACGTCGAAGCCCTCTTTTTCCAGCTTCTTCAGGGTGTGCAGGATAGCGTGATGCTCGAAGGCGGTGGAGATGATGTGCTTCTTGCCCTTCCGCTCGCCGATACGGGCGGCGGAGACAAGAGCCTGATTGTCGGCCTCGCTGCCGCCGGAGGTAAAGGTGATCTCCCGGGGCTGGCAGCCCAGACAGGCAGCCACGGTCTGGCGGGCGGTCATCAGCGCCTCCGCCGCCTGCTGGCCAACGGTGTGCAGGCTGGAGGGGTTTCCGTAATAGGTTTCCATATAGGGCAGCATCGCGTCGATGGCCGTGCGGCTCATTTTGGTGGTGGCCGCGTTATCTGCATAGATCTGCATGGCGTTCCTCCTCGTATATTCTATCACTCTTGCGGGCTTTTGCCCACTTGTTTTGTAGGTTAATTGGATGATAACACGAATTGCCTACCGTGTCAATAGGTTATTTGAAGAAAAATGGTAGGGTGTTTTTGTAGGGGTCAGCCCTTGCCTCTCCCTTTGGGAGAGGTGGCCGAGCGCAGCGAGGACGGAGAGGGTCGACACGTTAAGAAAACATGCCGGTGTCGACACGTTAAGAAAATATGCCAGTGGCATATTTTTAGTGTCGATCTCAGCGGCTATGCCGCTGTAGCATCCATCTTGGTTTGCACCACATCATCTTTTAGTTCCGATCGCGGCGGCTATGCCGCTGTAGCATCCATCCGGACTTACACCACACTATCTTGGATGCCCTCTCAGTCACCTGCGGTGACAGCTCTCCCAAAGGGAGAGCCAAGGGAGGGGCAGAGCCCCTCCCCTACGGAATCACTCCCCCACCCATCGCTTGCTTCCGCTGGGCGGGTGTGGTATACTATACCAAATCGGCGGGAAACATCCCATCGACGGATACTATCCCCCATCAACAAACAAAGGAGAACGCCATGGACAAAAATGAAAAAACCGTGGAAACCACGGTGTTCGACTATCTGCGCTGGCGGGGCGACCTGACCTTCGCCCAGGACAGCTTTAACGAGGTGGACAATCTGGTGCTGTGCATCATCGCCTACCTGAACTTCCGCCGCTTTCCGGAGCTGAAAAGCCGCGAGGCGGACAAGGCCGTGCCGCTGGGCGACGTGGTCGCCCGCATGACGGCGGAGGACGAGCAGCAAGGGCTGTCCCCCAACGACTACATCCCCCTGATGCGTCTGGCGGCGGAGTCCCAGCGGTTCGGCGGCGTGCGGATGCTGGGCTATGAGGCGGTGCGGGACGAGGAAAAGGAGATGCAGCTGGACGCGGTGTCCTTCCTGATTCCGGACGGCACGCTGTTCTGCGCCTTTATGGGCACCGACCGGTCGCTGGTGGGCTGGAAGGAGAACCTGAACCTCAGCTTCATGGACGCGGTGCCCGCCCAGACCGGCGCGGTGGCCTACGTGGAGGACATGGCGCGGCACTGCCCCGACCGTCCGCTGCGGATCGGCGGCCACTCCAAGGGCGGCAATCTGGCGGCCTACGCCGCGCTGCACATCGACGGCGCATTGCAGCGCACCCGTCTGCTGGACGCCTATAACAACGACGGGCCCGGCTTCCGCAAGGACGTGACCGACACGGAGGAGTACCGCCGGGTGGCGGCGAAGCTCCACACCTATATCCCCGCCTCCTCCATCGTGGGGGTGCTGCTGGAGCACACCGAGGACTACACCGTGGTGGCCAGCAGCAGCCGTGCCGTCATGCAGCACGAGCCGCTGACATGGAAGGTGCAGGGACGGCAGTTCGTCCGGTGTCCGGAGCGCTCGGAGCTGGGCAAGGCCTCCGACGACGTGCTGCGCCAGTGGATCGCCTCCATGAGCCGTCAGGAGCGGGAGGAGTTCTCCGAATCCCTGTACGACATGCTGACCCAGGGCGGCAAGCTGCGGTCGCTGGAGGAGGTCAGGCAGAAGGACATTCTCCGGCTGCTGGCCGCCGACGAGAAGAACAAGGGCATCGTGTCGGAGGTGCTGCGCCGTCTGGTGACGGACGTGAGGGACGAGGTGCTGCGCTCGGCAGAGGCCGGTCTGAAGGGCACGGCGGAGACGCTGAAGGAGACCGCCGGAAGTCTCTATCAGGCGGGACAGAAGGTGCTGGAGAAGCGGAAGTAAGGAGGACGGCGTATGGACAGCATTCCCGCCCGCTGCCGGGACGAAAACGGCTATCTGGTTCGCCAGAGCCTGATGACGGACGTGCCCTACGGCCGCCGCACGGTGGCCAGGGCAGGCTGCGGCTTTCTGGCGGTGTACAATGCCGCCCGGTTCTTCGGCCTGCCGGTGCGCGAGTCGGAGGTGTGGCAGTACTTCCACCGGGGCGTGTTTCTGGGCGCCGTGATGGGCACCACCATCGGCCACCTGTGCCGGGGCGTGTACCGCTTCGGCATGAGGATCACGGGAGTGCGCTACCGCGACCTGAAAAACGCCCCGGCGGGCATCCTGTGGTATCACACGGGCCACTCCCGCCACTATGTGCTGGTGCGGCGGTGCGAGGACGGGCGGTACGCCTTCCCCAATTCCTCCGCGCCGGAGCCGCTGGCATTTCCGGAGTTTTACGGCAAATATGTGAAGCATCTGCGGCTGCCGCCGCTGCACATCGACCTGCCCATCATGTTCACCCTGACGCTGGACAGGCGGAATAAGACCGGCCCGGCCGGCCAACACTGAGAAAAAACAGGAGGTTTCGGCCATGTACAAGAATATTGCCAAGCAGGAAAAGCTGCTGCTGAAGAATCTGGTGGACTATCAGGCGGGGCAGGTGGTCAGCAAGACGCTGGTGCAGAATGAGCTGGTCAGCGTCACCGTGTTCTCCTTTGAGAAGGACGAGGAGATCTCCACCCACGCCAGCGGCGGCGACGCCATGGTGACGGTGCTGGAGGGCACGGGCCGCTTCACCGTTGGCGGCGAGGTGTTTGTCCTCACCGAGGGCGAAACGCTGGTGATGCCCAAGGACGTGCCCCACGCCGTGTACGGCCAGGAGCGGTTCAAGATGCTGCTGGTGGTGTCATTCTGACGCAGCGGATACAAACAGGAAATGGTACGGTGAATACGGCGGGTATCGTGCGGCGGGGTGTGGTCACCCCGCCCTACGAATTTCTATCGATGGCATTCCGTATATCGCGCGGGAGGGGCAGAGCCCCTCCCCTACGAAACGGCCACCGATACCCCATTTTTTCAAAAAAACAGAGGACACTCACGCGTCCTCTGTTTCGCTTTCCACGTACAGATCCTCACACCGCTGCTGGGCTGCCGCCAAGGTGTTCACCGCCTTTTGCAGCGCGGCTTCATCGCCGCAGCAGCCTATCAGCAGCGACAATGCCGCTTCCGATGCGCGGAACATGGTCAAATACATCGCTTTATAGTCTGCCATTCCACTCACCTCGTTTCAATTTTAGAACAATGTGTTCAAATTGTCAATAGAACAAATCGTTCCACATATACTGATATGCGGTGATGAATATGGAACGATACAAGCGCCTGCGAGACTTGCGGGAGGATCATGACATGACGCAGAAGGCAGTGGGTGAGGCCATCAACGTGCCCCAGCGCACCTATGCCTATTACGAGAGCGGCCAGCGGATGATACCGCCCCGGGTGCTGTGCGCGCTGGCCGACCTGTACGGCGTCAGCGTGGATTACCTGCTGGAGCGCACGGACAAAACCGGGGAATAAGGCGGGAACGGCGGGTATTTTTACCTTTGCAGGAGGATGGATTTCGCGCTTCCGAGCGCGAGGTACTTTTGCCCACAGCGGCAATTACCTGTTGCGGTGCCCAAAATTTTTGCGCTGCCTTACGGCGGGCGCTTAAAATTTTGACCGCTGCCACTCGCTCACCTCGCTGTATCCGCCACTGGCGGCGCTCGGATCGCTCCCCCAAAAACGCTGCTTAAACCTGCGGTTTAAGAATCCGCGCACGCTATGCCATAACAGAAATTTGCAGTCTTATACCACGCGCTCACAGAACACGGTGGTTATCGTTGCGTATGGCGAATCGACTGTCCGTCTTGCGCCGCTGCCGCTCACGGTTGCGACGGTAGAACCGCCAGTGTTGTTCGGTGTAGGCATCAGCGGCAGCGGCACAGGAGCAGAGACGATCCTTTTAACGAAACGAATAAGGAAATTTTACGTGATCGTGTGGTAAAACCACACAAATCAGCACAAGCCATAGCACGCCCGGAAGTGAAGGAACCGGAGGTTCCTTCCGGTGCTTTTGCCTACTTTTGTCACTGTTGACAAAAGTAGGTCGCGCCGGGGCGCGAAATTCCCCATAAAAAAAGAGGACGCGCATGCGTCCTCTCTTTCTCTATCTCACTCTTGTTGCGCTTGCGCTCAGCCGCGGTAGATCTCGCCCTGGGTGGGGTTGTTGGCGGCCTGAGACTCGTCGGTGTCGATGTGCATGGTGGTGGCGCCGCCCACGTTGACGCGAACCACAACGTCGTCGAAGATCAGCTTACGGCCTTCACCGCCGCAGGCGACCTTGATGATCTCGCCGTTCTTGATGCCCATTTCAGCGGCGTCCTCCTCGGTGACGTGCAGGTGACGCTTGGCGATGATGACGCCCTCGGTCAGATCCAGCTCGCCCTTGGGGCCGATCAGCTTGCAGGCGCCGGAGCCCTTCACGTCGCCGCTCTCGCGGATGGGTGCGTCGATGCCCAGGGTGCGGGCGTCAGTGGCGGAGATCTCCACCTGATCCGCCTTGCGGGTGGGGCCGAGAATGGACACGTTGGCCATTTCCTTCTTGGGGCCGACGATGGTCAGACGCTCGTTGCTGGCGTACTGGCCGGGATAGGACAGGGGCTTGCGGACGGTCAGCTGATAGCCCTCGCCAAACAGCTTCTCCACGGACTCCTGGGTCAGATGGATATGACGGGCAGACGTTTCGATCATGAAAGACATGGTGATGTTCCTCCTTGTCCACGGCGGCAAAGCCGTGTCATATTTTGCGGAAATATTGTATCACACCGCCGCGGCGGTTGCAAGGGCAATTTACTCCTTGATGGTATAGCCACGCTCCGCCAGATAGCTGTACAGCTGGTGGATATGCTCGTGGTTGCGGGTCTCCACCACCATGCGGACGCGGCAGGAGCCCACGCCCACCTTCATGCTGCTGCGCTCGTGATACACCTCCAGCACGTTGACGCCCTCGTGGGACAGCGCCGCCAGATAGGTGGCCAGGGCGTTGGGCTGGTCGGGCAGCACGGTGGAGAAGCTGGCAATACGTCCCTCGGCGGTCAGGCCGTGCTTGATGATGCGCTCCAGCATGGTCACGTCCACGTTGCCGCCGGACAGCAGGGCGCAGACGGTCTTGCCCTTCACGTCCAGCTTGCCGGCCATGACCGCCGCCACGCTGACGGCGCCGGCGCCCTCGGTGATGAGCTTCTGCTTTTCCAGAATGGTCAGGATGGCGGCGGCGATCTCGCTCTCGCTGACGGTGACCACCTTGTCCACGTACTGGCGGCACATGTCGAAGGTCAGCGTACCGGCGGTTTTCACCTGAATGCCGTCGGCCATGGTGCCCACCTGGGGCAGAGTGATGATCTTATCCTGACGCAGCGCCTCGTACATGCTGGCGGCGCCCTCGGCCTGCACGCCGATGACCTGACAGGAGGGCTTCAGCTCCTTGACAGCCTTGGCCACGCCGGAGATCAGTCCGCCGCCGCCGATGGCGGTGACGATCATGTCCACGTCCGGCAGCTGCTGTAAAATCTCCAGACCGATGGTGCCCTGACCGGCCATGATGCTGTAATCGTCAAAGGGATGGATGAAGGTATAGCCCTTTTCGTCCCGCAGACGGATGGCCTCGGCGTAGGCATCGTCGTACACGCCGGGGACAAGCACCACCTCCGCGCCGTAGCTGCGGGTGGCCTCGATCTTGGAAAGGGGTGCGCCCTGGGGAATGCAGATCACCGCGTGGATGCCCATATCACGGGCGGCGAAAGCCACGCCCTGTGCGTGGTTTCCGGCGGAGCAGGCGATGACGCCCCGGGCCTTCTCCTCGTCGGACAGCGTGGCGATCTTGTAGTACGCGCCGCGCAGCTTGAACGCGCCGGTTTTTTGCAGGCAGTCGGCCTTCAGGAACAAACGGCATTCGTCGGTGATGCCGGTGCTGGGGATCACAGGTGTTCTGTTGATGACGCCGGACAGTACCCGCTGGGCGTCGTGCAGCATAGCCATGGTCAGCATAGTGGTTCCTCCTTCACATTTGTGCGTCAGTCATGTACATTATTACGTTTTCTGTATTTTAATAGTAGCACACCCGGCGGGGAATTGCAAGAGAATGCAATCGCTTTTTCGATAATTTGACAAATGGAAAAAATTTGTCTATACTATATGCTTGGTGTGGTGTCCGGTGGCGGGATATTTTTTGAATGTTCCCGTAGGAGCGGACGACTCTGTCGGCCCTTGGCTCTCCCTTTGGGAGAGCTGTCACCGAAGGTGACTGAGAGGGTTTGCGTCGTTTGCCCTCTCCGTCCTCGCTGCGCTCGGCCACCTCTCCCAAGGGGAGAGGCAAGGGCGGGACCCATGTGTCCCGCCACACGAAACGGCCACCGATGGTGCGCCGCACCACAAAAACACAATCCCTGTACCACTACATAAACATAAAAAGGAGTACCCCCATATGGAGCAATACAAACGCCGCTGCGGCGACCGGAAGGACGGCCGTCTGCTGCGGGAGCTGGATTCCCTGCACTTCATCACCGGCATCATCTACCCCAACCGCTGCGATAACGAGGCGTATATCTCAGAGCGCGTCGACCTGACGGCCATCAACGCCTACCTTGCCAAAAAGAATGAGACGGAGACGGACTTCCCCTACACCATGTTCCATCTCATCGTGACGGCCCTTCTCAAGACCATCACCCTGCGGCCCAAGCTGAACCGCTTCATCGTCAACAGCAACTTCTATCAGCGCAACGAGGTGTCCGCCGCCTTCGTGGTGAAGAAGCAGTTCTCCGACAAGGGCGCGGAGGCGCTGGCCTTCCTCCACAGCAAGGAGGACTTCACCGTGGAGGACGTGCACGAGTATATCCGCTCTCAGGTGCAGGCCTGCCGCGGCGAAAAGGCCGACTCCTCCACCGAGAATATGGACATTCTCAACAAGCTGCCCCGGTGGCTGGGCAAGACCGCCGTCAAGTTCATCATGTGGCTGGATAAGCACGGCTGGGTGCCCGCCGACATGGTGGCTACCGACCCCTACTACAGCTCCGTTACCCTGTCCAACCTTGGCTCCATCAAGCTCAAGTGCGGCTATCACCACCTGACCAACTGGGGCACCTGCTCGTTGTTCTGCATCATCGGCGAGAAAAAGATGTCCCCCTTCTATGACGCGGACGGCAACGTCACCATGAAGGAGACGCTGGATCTGGGTCTGACCATCGACGAACGGCTGGCCGACGGGTATTACTACTCCAAGTCGGTGCGGCTGCTGAAATACCTGCTGGAGCATCCCGAAGAACTGGAAAAGCCTTTGAAGGAGGAAGTACAATATGAGTGAAGTCAAGACCCCGTGGAAGGACTATGTAGGCGACGTGCCTATGCATCTGGACTATTTCCAGGGCAGCATGTTTGACGCGGTGGCCCGCATTGCCGAGGAATATCCCAACAACATCGCTTTCGATTTCATGGGCCGCTCCACCACCTACCGCAAGATGGTGCAGGAGATTGAGAAGTGCGCCAGGAGCCTGAAAACCCTGGGCGTCCGCCCCGGCGACAAGATCACCATCGCTATGCCCAACTGTCCCCAGGCCATCTACATGTTCTACGCCGTGAATCTGGTGGGCGGCATCGCCAACATGATCCACCCCCTGTCGGCGGAGAAGGAGATCGAGTTCTATCTCAACGAGTCCCAGTCCACCACCGCCATCACGCTGGATCAGTTCTACGACAAGTTTGAGCATATCCGCCAGAACACCGGCATCATCAACATCATCATCGCCTCGGTGAAGGACGCGCTGAGCCGCACCATCCGCGCCGGCTATATGCTGACCGAGGGCCGCAAGATCCAGAAGATTCCCGACGACGCGCCTGTCATCCGCTGGCGGGAGTTTATGGACATGTCCCGCTTCTGCTTCTACAAGAACTTCCGGGTGGAACGGGGCTATGACGATCCCGCCGTCATTCTCTATTCCGGCGGCACCACCGGCACCACCAAGGGTATCGTGCTGACCAACGGCAACTTCAACGCCCTGGCACAGCAGATCATCGCCACCAACCCCATGTTCCGCCCCGGCGACCGGATGCTGGCCGCCATGCCCCTGTTCCACGGCTTCGGCCTTGGCGTGTGCGTTCACTCCATGCTGGCCAACGGCGGCCGCTGCATCCTGATCCCCCGCTTCACCGCCAAGAGCTACGCCAAGCAGATCGTCAAGTATAAGTGCAACTTCATCGCCGGCGTCCCCACGCTGTACGAGGCGCTGCTGCGCCTGCCCAGCATGGACAACGCTGACCTCAGCAGCCTGAAGGGCGTGTTCTCCGGCGGCGACAGCCTGTCCATCGAGC
>ENA-UONT01000603-UONT01000603.1-human-gut-metagenome-genome-assembly--contig:-CS20-NODE-603-length-40619-cov-6.224238_pt1 | contig 40619 bp, 34 predicted proteins | sample MGYA00242459_ERZ724006 | MGnify/ENA metagenome assembly ERZ724006 | reverse complement strand
AAGGGGGTATTGTAGAATTTAGAATCAGCATGTATTCCGACGTTGATAAAAATAAAGCTTATCACAGTGTTCCTGCGCTCCTGCGGAAATAACAAAACAAGTCCTCTGGTTGTAGTTGTAAATAAAGATAAATAAAAAAAGTTATTGTGTAGCTTTTATTACTATATGAATACTAACAATAAACGGATCAATTTGCTAAAACCCTCTGTATTTACGAGGTGATAATTAAGCCCCGAGTAACATTTACCTTAATTCTATTTCCCCAGCACGGGAATCTGCACCTTTCCTTCGTCCCAGTCGCTGACCGTAACGGTAATTTCAGAGGATGTGACGTCGATGTGGATCGGAATTATCACCTCTTTACCGCAGTGATAATCGATCCGTTCGCCGTACCGGGCCAGGTAGTCGGACAAAGAAATCTCTGCGATCGTCTCTTCTTCCGATCGCAAGGCCATCGAGTCGGTAAAGCGTTCCCCGAAAGCGGTTATTTCCCGCAGAAACACTCCCGTAGGATCGAACAGCAGGGAGGCCATATGTCCGACCTCTTCATGCGTCGTGTTATTTCCCTTTTTATCGGTGTACCGGTATTCCACCACGAGGGTCGGTTTGGGATTGATCTCGATGTCGGTATCCTTTTTCAGCGAGCAGCCGCACACTTTGCGGAAGCACCGGCACAGGATACCGTCCGCACGTTTTCACAGCGGCAGGTCGTGGAGCCCTGCCGGGTGGAGGTCGCTTTCAGCAAAACGCTCCACATCCTTTTCCCCTCGGAGGCGGTCTATGTCGATCTGGGGAGTCTCGACCTGATCGCGGACAAGGCGGACGGGGCGCGGAACGTCGTGCGCGTCAAAGCCGCGAAACAGGGCTTCGAGGAAGAGACGAACTTTTCGGTCATCACGGCCGACGGATGCTTCTACTCTTTCACGGCGGTCTATTCCGAAAATCCTTCCCGGCTCAACATCGAGATGGAGGACTGACTGCACAAAGATCCCTACTCGGATTTTGCGAACCGGCAGACGTACATACGTCTCGACGAACTCGCCGGGGAGACGCCCCTTACGGTCAACCGGATCATGTACACGATTCTCAGGCGGAACGCTCGGGACATCCGAAGCGTCGGCAGCAAGCGTTTCGGAATGGAGGTACTGCTGCGCGGAGTCTACGTGCACGGCGATCTGTTCTATCTGCACGTGCTGATGCGGAACCGTTCGAAGGTGGCTTTCGACATCGACTACATACGCTTTAAGGTCTGCGACCGGAAAACGGCACGCCGGACGGCCGTGCAGGAGACCTTCGTGAACCCGGTACGGGTATTCGACGAGATCACGCGCGTGGATGCGGAGGCTATGGTAAGGAACGTATTCGTGTTCCGCAAGTTTACGATTCCGGACGATAAGGTGCTGGTCATGGAGGTTTACGAGCGGGGCGGCGGACGTCACCAGCATTTCGAAATCGAAAACGTCCGTTTGGTCGGAGCGCGCGAGATGGATGAACTGAAAATCGAATAGGCGATGCGAAGGAGAATTTTTATTCTGCTGGCCGCGGCGGGACTGCTGGGGCCGGCGGCCGAACTATCCGCACAGCGGTGTCTGCCCGGACAGACGGGCGTTCAGCTCGGCGGGGGCGCTTGCGGCGGTTTCCTGCTGCGCGACAAATACGGAGCGTGGAGCTTTCATGCGGAACTGTCGGTAGTCCGCTATGTCCGGAAAACCCGTTACTGGGAGTTCGGAGCCGGGTATCTGAGAAAGGACTACCCGTATCGGGAAGCGATGCTGCCCAAAGAGCAGTTTACGGCCGGGTGGGATACTTCGTTCCCGTTGCGCGTGACCGCCGGGACAATTTTCTGGTAACGGCGGGGCTCTCCGGGGTGTTGGGGTACGAGACGGTCAACCGGGGCGGGAAGCGGCTCTATGACGGGGCTACGTTGGTCAGCGGAAACGGTTTCGTCTACGGCGGGGAGATCGCCCTGAGAGGCGAAGCGTATCTGTGCGACCGGGTGGCGCTGTTGCTGACGCTAAGAGAGCGGGTAACGGGCGGATCGTCCGTCGCCCGCTTTCATACGCTGCTGGGCGCGGGGCTGAGGATTATGATTCATTAGAAACGAAAAAAATGGGAACCGTTATGGTAAAGACGATAGCGGCCGGCTGTACGGTCTTGCTGACCGCGCTGGCACTTTGGGCCTGCAACGATAAAATCGACGTGAAGCAGGCTTATCCCTTCCGGCTGACCTCCTGGCATTTGCCCGAAGAAATCGCAAGCCGCGATGATAACGAACACGTTTATCTTTGAAAAGAGGCGAATACGCGGAAATTATCATTGGAAAAACGGCATTCAGTACCAAATAGGTCGGCAGACAGCCTTAATAAAAGCCAGTTATGCTCAGACGACTACATCCGGAATTATTATGAAACGACCCGTAACGCACTGCTCGTTACCGGCGCACGGCAGATCGGCAAGACTTATTCGATCCGTCAGTTCGGCAAATCGTTCAAAAGTTTCGTCGAGATCAATTTCATCGAGATGCCCGAAGCGGTGGAGCTGTTCAAAGGGGCGAAGAGCAGCGGCGATATGCTGCTGCGCTTGTCCGCCCTGACTTCCGTACCGCTTATCAAGGGGGAAACGCTCGTTTTTTCGACGAGGTACAGGAGTGTCCCGAGATCGTTACGGCGATCAAATTCCTTGTGGACGAAGGCTCGTACCGTTATATCCTCAGCGGTTCGCTGTTGGGGGGTGGAGTTGAAAGACCTGCGTTCGGAGCCGGTCGGATATATTGGTGTCAAGGATATGTACCCGCTCGATTTCGAGGAGTTCATTTCATGCGTGGGTATCAGCGATGCCGTGATCGGGTCGCTGCGCGAAGCGTGGAAGCGCCGCGAGGCCGTCAATGAGTTCGTTCACGGCAAGATCATGGAACTGTTCCGGCTCTATCTCATCGTGGGCGGTATGCCGGCCGCTGTGAGCAGGTACATCGAGAGCAATAATCTTCAGGAGGTAATGGCCGTACAGCAAGACATCATCCGCCTGTACAAACGGGACATTGCCCGGTACGACCCGGGCAACAAACTCTATATCGAGGAGATTTTCAACCTGATTCCGCCCGAGCTGAATGCCAAAAACAAACGCTTCATTCTGAAGAGGCTGAACGAACATGCGAAGTTCGATCGGGTCGAAAGCAGTTTTCTGTGGCTGACCAACGCAGGAACGGCGTTGCCGGTTTATAACGTGGAGGAACCGAAAGTCCCGCTTTTACTGGCCCGTTCGCGCAACCTGTTCAAACTCTTCCAAAATGACGTGGGACTGTTGGCCAGCCAGTATGCCGAGGGCATCCAGCTACGCATTATCAACGGAGACAAGGACATCAATTTCGACTCGGTTTATGAGAACGCCGTAGCGCAGGAGTTGGCGGCGCACGGCATCGCCACATATTATTACAACAACAAGAAACGGGGCGAGTTGGATTTCGTCATCGCACTGGGCGGTAAGGTTCTGCCCATCGAGGTAAAGTCGGGCAAGGACTACGAAACGCACCGCGCCCTGTCCAACATTATGGATTGCAAGGAATACGACCTGCAGCAGGCTGTCGTATTCAATAACGACAACCTGAGGGTCGCGGGTAAGATCGTCTATGCTCCCGTCTATATGGCGATGTTCCTCGAAAAAGAGAATACGGCTCCTGCCTACTATAAAGTGGACCTGTCGGGATTATAATGCGGTTAAATTTTTTAAGGCGATACAATATGTAGCTTTTTAAAAGATTGACGCAGGAGGGTATAAAAACAGAGATCGGTTATCTTAGCAACAAGATATTGGTTTGCGCAGATTTTACGTTATCCTGTACAATCGAATATCCTCTCCATTTTACCCCTTCTTATTCCGCCTTGACGCACCGTAAACTCATAGCAGAAGCTTTCGAACTCTCAAGTTGTTGAGCATTAGCCGTACCTATCAGATACCACATATTCTCTGTGTCGGGAGCCGAGGCCGTTAATAGGGCCGCGCACTGTCCAGCTTCTATAAGTTCTCCGTCGAAAGAATATTTGTATCCGGCGCCCGGCACAAAAATGGACGCATTTCGGCGGGGACTGTTCGTTGATGGGTTGAAGAACAGCGTACCTATATAGGCTATGTCTTTGGTACCCCATGCCACGGCCGTATTGCCTTCCCTGACATCATACCCATTTACGCCTGGCCCTACATAGGGGTTATTGTGAGCTCTCCGGTCAAAAAAACCGTCCGCATAAAAGCCCCATCTCATATTGCCGTTTGATTGATTCCCCCCAATGGGAGGGTCGGCGTACAAAGACTGCCTGATTTCCGAATTGGATATATTTGATGCCGAGTTATTCAACGCGACTGCAGAAGTCAAACCGTCATTCGGCCGGCGGTACCCGGGGGGGCAAGTTTCGTATATGTTTTTTATACTTTCCCAAAAGTTTGGGTTTGCTTGAGACAACCACCCTGTCGGTACCGTCGTAATGTCGGCATTATAAGTGCGTCGCGGATAAGAGAGAGGTGCCCATTGGAAGAGAGCGCCGGCCTGTGAAGGATAATCCGTGAACGCGGCATTCGACAGATTTCCCAGGATATCGGTATAAATACTGGAATTGGCCATATCTGATGCCGTGGCATTGTAGGCGGAAAAACGCACAGCCGATAGACCGCGACCGCCATCGCCAGGGTACATCAGGTAGTCGGCCTCTTCCCCTTGCCGTATAAATATTACATGATATTTTTGGGGAGACCCGTAACGCAGCAACACCAAAGCATAGCGGACTGGGACAGAAGTGGTAGGCGTATAGGTGGAGGTCAGGCCTATGCGGAAAGAAATATAGTTGCCGGCTCCGCTGACAACGCTTCCTGAGGCCGAAGACAAATGCCCGGAAACGCTAAAAGTGGCGTCATTGGCCGGCAAAAGCATATCGACCGGAGTTTCAGTACTGCGGTTATAAGTTATGCCCGCATCGTCGGAATCCTCCGTACTGAATACAATATCACCCGGGCTCCATCCGTCGCCCAGCCAGAACACCGATGCATCCCAGCTTCCCGCAAGCAATGATGAACTGACAGGTATGCGTATGATACGCTCCCCTTTCTGATTGTTTTTCCAGTATGCTCCGACGTATTGATCGTGGATATAGCTGGCGTGTATCACTGATGACGCATAGTCGGGCAGTTGCACAAGGTTGATTTTTATGTCCGTATCGTCCGTGTTAACAATAGTCCCGGTTATTTCATTCGTCGTACTGTTGTTAGAGGTGGGTTTCCATGCATAGAGCGTCGTCGTTCCCGATCCGCTGTAAGAGCCAATGACCGGAATGGTTCCATCCAGATTTTTCACATTGGCGGCAGTAAGCGTTCCGGCCGCCCAGCCCTGCAGGTCGGCGAGGTTGTCGCAAATATAGAAATTGGTGCCCGATATGGCCCAGGCTTTGGGAGACTCGTTCTCTACTATCACGTTGAACTGCGAAAAACCTCCCATAGGCGGAAGAACGATTTTTTCCGGGGTAAGCATAATGATGGCATCGGGGGATACGGATAAACTGTAATTGATACGCTGCCCGGACGACCATGTAATTCCGCTCAGGTCGAATTCAACATCCGGACGCCCGTCATCGACACCCACGATCAGCCTGGCGCCGGCCGGGAGAGTCTGCGGAATCATCATCAAGTAACCGCCGCCGGTATTGACCAGCTGCGACGAAGGATCCAAGTATACATCCGTATCCACCGTGGCTTCGAAATTTCCTGTGGAGGAGGAAGCGATATTCCATGAGAATGTTCCGTCTGCATTGGTTGTCAAGATGCCGTTGGTCTTAACCCCCTGTATTTCAAGCTTAGTGATTTGCTGTCCATTGCCGGAAGCCTTGAATCCGATGCATGTCAGAGCGTGTCTCATCTGGAAATTGACAGGTGCAGAGCCGTTATTGGTTTTGTTGCGGTCTGCCACAAGAGCCGCAACCATTAGGTCAGGCTGGTCGGAGCAGTTCGTGGGAACGGTATAGCTGATGGTCGGAATGCCGGTAGTAACATTTGGAGTTATCCCGTTAGTAGCGGTAGCGTGGGGCGAATAGGCGAAAAAGCTGATATTCGCATCCGCGGCCTGAGGCCAGTAGGCCGGATTGTCGTAGGTCCAGGAGCCGCTGTTGTGGGAAACCTTCACGTTATTCATAAAATCAGGGGTCGCTGTCGCTCCGTTCGCCGCCCAGTTATTGGATGTTCCGTTGCCGGTATAATATGCAAATACTCCCATATTCGGGATGTCCGCTACCGATTCCACCGGCATTCCGCGGGTGAAGGCATCACCCGGGTTACCAATGAAACCGATCCTGCCGTCACCGTACCCGCAACCTTCCATTTCGTTTTTAGTACAGGACACAGCTGCAACAGCTGCGGTCAAGCTTATTATTATAAATCTGATAGTATTCATAACCGTATCTATTTTTAAATCTTTAGTGACCGGAAGAGGTATCACCCTCTTCCGGTCTGTGTTACCAAAACGTCTCCTTTATTTATGGCTGAGGAAGTTCGGGATCGGGCGTCACAGCAGTCCAATCTTCAGCAATGGAAGACTCGAATTCGATTATATTGAAAATCGGATCCGTTCCGCCGCCGTGCGAATCGGCGTCAATAATCATCTTCAACAAATAATGCTTGCCTTTTTCGAACTCATCGGCGGGGATATTGCCAGTCGCAATCGTATACTGCTGCAGATCGCCACTGTAGATTGTGGTTCCGTTTTTCGTTATCGTTATGCCGGCTGTAATCTTCACTTTACATCCTGCCGAACTTTGCGGTATAATCATGTAAGACGCTGCTCCTGCATAGGTTGCAGACGTTGAATTAGGAGAGGCCCATGCAGGAGTAGTGGCCGTCGGATCAATTGTTCCTCCTGTCGATTGAACATCCAGGCTGGCAGTAAGCCCTATTGTGCTGAGTTGGTAGCCAGCATCTGACAAGTCATCATGCAATTGGGCTGTAACGGTGATTTTGGCCAACATATGGGAAAAAGCCAAACCAACAGTGCCGGAAGTCAGGCCCAGTTGAGGAGCGGCAATGGTAAAATCCTTGTTGGCATTTGCTGGAACTTCATAGGCGATTGAGAGAGTCGGATAAGTTCCGGTCGCCGCAACGTCTGCCGGAGCCCATGCGTAAAAATCCACACTACCGGAAGCGGGCCAGTAGTAAGGGCCGCCGCTGGGGACATCGCTTGCACTTACCTGATCGTTGATAAACCAGCCTGTCCCACCACTCCAAGCCGCATAAACCCGGTAAGGATCATTCCCATCGTTTGCGGCACGGGTCAATTTGTCGTTCAGGTTGGTAAATTTGATCTGCTTCGGAGTGAATCCGTCAACGTTTTCCTGTTCGTTTTTCGAACAGCCTGCTAATATGGCTGCCGCGGCCAAAGCCATTAAGATTTTTTTCATTTTGATTCGAATTATGTGTTGTTCGCTAATCTTTTAAAATTTCGTTTTCTTTATTTTCACTTTCGCCTTGCAAAGGTGAAAATTAGGAGTGTTCCCCTGTCCGGTCGGTAATCGCTTTTTTTTTTACTTTATCACGTCTTTAAACAATATTATTTATTGATAACCAATATCTTATTTCGAGGTTAAGGGTACATCTATCACATCCCAATCGATAAGCTCCGAGTCAAAACCGGAACCTCCTTCCTCGGGCTCCACATCGGGCAGCCGCTCGGGCAAGTCCACCTCCACTTCGAGAGTCGTCGCCCCATGCTGCCCCGGCAGATACCGGATCAGCCCGGTAACATTCGCCCGCAGGTGCACAACGGTCCGGTCTCTGTCCTTTAAGATGAAGAAAAAGTCCATTGCGATCTGACGGTCGGGCTGGGGAGTAAGCGACGAGGGCTGTTGGCCCGGGATCCCGAACGTGCGGACAGTGGTTGAAATCGTACCCGCCGTGGTCGAGCCGGGGTTATAGGTTCTGTTGTTTATGGTGAACTGCTGGCTAACGGCCTGCAGTGTACTCCTGTCCCCGCTGAAATTATAAGCCCCCGCCATCCCGTTCAAATCGATCAATGCCGGCATACGGGCATTATTCAAACCCTCCACATGGACAGTGACATTCAATTCGTGCACCTTACGTTCGGGTATCAATCCTATCAGGGCTTCGATGGATTCCTGCATCCCCGGAGAAGGCGTCTGCCCTTCTGGATTCTGGGTATACCTGACCATTGCACAACTCACTTCGAAATCACGTACCGTAACCGAAGCCAGGATATCTGGTTCGTAAACGTACGGAACATCGCCCAACCTTAACGGTACGGTGGGGTTGGAATTGATCGTGGCGTACGATTCGAGTGTCGACAGATTCTCATATCCGCGTATACCGACCCCATATAGCTGTCCCCGGATCTCATTGAAAACGACAACCGTGTAGCCCCCTTCGGGCACATAGGCATAGGTCTGTATCCGGTTGGCGCTGTTTTCAAAACGGTGTTCCAGAACCAATTTGCCGTCATTTTTACTGTAAAACAATGCGGTTACGTTTTGCGGGACTATACCGGCTTTCTCCCACAGCGTTCCCATGGGGATAACGGCACGCAGATCCACCACTTCTTCAATAGGGCGGCGGCAACTGCTGAAAAGCAGCGCGACGGCCAGTATCAATACTGTATATTCATTGTATATGCGTTTCATTATTCGCTTTCTTATTCTTACTTGCGGTAACCGCGGTTAATCATCCATACCAGGGATACCTTCAATTGGGTCGGACCAACCCAGTGGAAGTTCCCCCGGCTCTTGAGAATAAGGTGCCACTGATCGTCCTCTCCGCATTTTTCGGCAGCGTATTCCCTGTACTTGCTTCCCATATATCCTAAACCGAGCGAATACTCCATCCGCCAGTTTTTGCTGATGCTGTGGGCAAAACCTCCGGTAATACCCGCTGAAACAAACTCGCCCTGATATCCTTTTGTCTTCCATTCCACATCATAATAACCGCCGCCCGCATATAGGCCCGTAAACCATCCCGTCATTTGATTGCGTCCTGTACGCTCGCCCCACCAGTAACGCAATTCCATGTTCCCGTTCAGCACTTCCAGGGCGTGTTGTTTTTTTTCAAAAAGCCACCACGGGAACACCCATTCCATAGCCAATGACCAGCGCTCCCTCATGGGGATTTCGATACCGGCATTGACCGCAGATCCTAAATCGTACAGAAGGTTGGTTTTCATCGCAAAAAGCGGTTTGCGTGCCATTGTCGGCAACGATGGAATTGACAAGGTGTCGCTCGGATCGTTTACCGAGTCATTGCCAGCCTCCGGCCCCACCACCTGCCCGGGAAAATCAATAGTCGTTTCTATCGCGGGACTGTCTGACGGGACGGGTACCGTGACAATCTCTTCCCGTTGCTGCGCCTTTTCAGGGTTTTCTTCCTTTAAATAGAAAACAACGCTTGTTCCCGACCGCATAAGCCTGGCAAAGTTGCGTGTCAGGTAATTCTCTGTTGCGCCGCCGCCCAGACGCTTCATCTTAATGAACTTCGATTCTTCATCAAGCGGCATCGAAAGTATGCGCAGAAGATCATCCCTGTATGGAACCATCCTGTCAAGTCGGACCTGTTCGAAAAGGTAGCTCCAATTGATAACCGACGGTTTTATAAATATTTTCTGTTCATTCAACTCCACATCGGGGAATTTCCATCGTATATGACTTCTTACCGCCATGGCACGTTCGTACGATAAGCGTGAATTGGTCCGGAACGATCCGATAAGGGAAGAGCTTCCTTGAATGACAATGGAATCCAATGCGGATCTAACCGTTATATCCCGGAATATTTCTTCCAGTTTATTCAATTCGGCCTGGTTGGTGCAGTACTCCCGCATCAGAAGCGAACTGTTGTTGGCAAAATAAAATACCGCAGTCAATGTATCCTGCCGATACCCGGGAGACGCGGCATAGCTGTAGTTTGTCGCCCCAAAAAACAGTGATATCCAGGACAACATGAGCGTGCGCCATAATATATGTCTGTTCAATCTGTTCATTTTTTTATTAATGTGGTGCTGATAATTACAAAGAAATATATTCGTGTTCAATCAGTTTCAGGAGTACAGAGAATGCCATAACTGGTTGCGGATAAACTCTTTAAATTTTGTCATCTTTGATTTAGTGAAAAACGCTGTAAAATTAGACTTTGTTATGCCTGATTTTGTGGTAATTAGCTGTAATATTAGTATTTTGGTTAAGTGCCATGAATCAGAAAAACGATTAATTATCAGCGACATACATATGATTTACAATTATATAATGTTATGTATATGTTATGTAGTATAGTAGGTCTCTAATTCGATTGATTGAAGGTAAATGCAGATTGAGAAAGGGTATGGGGATTAGTTGCACGGAAAATGCATACTTTTGGCATACAATTCAAATTCATATAGCCGCGTGTAACTTTCACGAATGAACGGCAGTTGTCAACATGTTTAAGGGATTGTTGTTTTTGTGACGGAAATTATGAAACAGACTATAATTTTGATATTATGTCTCTTGGGGTGCCGCGTGGCGTCCGGAGAATCATTGGCGCCAGACTCGCTTTTCATCAGGTTGGATGCGTCGATCGCTAACCGTTCGTTTTACATAGAGCAAAAGAACGATACATTGATCGAGCTCAAAAACCGGTTGCTCAATGCTGCTTCGCTGGAACAGAAATATGAGCTTTCCAAAGAATTGGTCTCTCAATACAGCAATTATGAAAACGCCCCCACGTTATATTATGCCGACCAATGTCTGGAAATAGCCAGGCAATTGGGCGACCGGAACCTCATTACGGAATCTCTCCTGCGCCGGGCAAACTACCTGCGCTTTTCAGGGCTTACACACGAGTCCCTCTCCATCCTGGAATCAATTGATCCCGATAAGCTGCCCGTTGAATTACGGAAAACGTATTATAAAGTGTATATGCACGTATGCCACAGTTACACCAAGCTTCAGAATGACTCTCACTACAGGGATAAATACATAGAGCTGGCGCTTCGGAATGCGGATTCATACCTAGCCTTGGAAAGAGGCGACGAATCGGAATATTTAAGTGTCCAGGCTTACAAATTTTATTTGGAAAAAAATTACCAACAAGCCATCAATACCATTAAAACCCTGCAGAAAAGGGATGACGTCAAGCCTTATATGAGTGCCGAATATCTGTATTATCTGGGGTTGGTTTATCTCGAACTGGGGGATAGCTATAAGCGTGTGTCTCTCGAAGCATTCATAAGAAGCGCAATAATTTCCAATGAGTTGGCTATGACAAATTTGCTGTCACTTTTATATGTAGGCAGATTGCTGATCAATTCTGACAATCCTTACGCATACATGGCCGATGAATACATAAATGTTGCCGTCGAAGATGCGGTTATTTTCGGAGACAGTTATAGAGCGGATCTTATCAAATCCACCTATTATTACACATTGCAGATCAATCTGGAGAGAGCTGAAGCGCGCAAAAAAACGTTAGAAATAGTCGCTGTTGTCGTTTCCATCTTTTTAGTGACGCTGGGGTTCTTTCTGTTTTTGTTGCTGCGCAGCAACAAAGAAAACAAAAACAACCGTAAAAAATTGTCGGTAACGAATGCCCGCCTGCAGGATTCCGCATTGAGGATGGAGGCATATCTTAAATTATTCATCAACCGAAATTTAGTACAGATAGAAAAGGCAGAAAAATACAAAAAACAGCTATTGAAAATGCTAAACGGCAGTACGTCTTGCGAAAAAATAAAGCAGGATATATCCTCTATGTTCGATATGAACGAGGATTATAATAGCCTATTGGCCGATTTTGACAAATCGATCACCGACCTTTTTCCCCATTTTGCCGACGAGGTCAATAAACTGCTCAAGCCGAATCAATTATATACGTACGATCAGAATTCGGCCAATAAATTGAATACCGAGTTACGTATATTGGCGCTGGTAAGACTGGGCGTTGCCGATAACAAACAGATCGCCTCCTTTTTCCGCATTACGCTCCAATCGGTGTATAACTACAGGAGCAAGGCCCGGGGCCGGGCCGTAAACGAAGATACTTTCGATGACGATATAATGAAGATTTTATAGACTGAATCTTGGTAATGGGAGGATTACGGGTAGACGAAACTGCGTAGCTGGCTTAAACCTCGCCTAAATTTGCATTTGAAGGGCATTTGCTGTTAATTCCGGATCATTTTATCAAATATGGGAATTAGATTATATCAAAAACGCGAAGCTGATTTGTCGTTACACAAATTCCGGTTAACTTCGCAGTGTCGGTCAACACAATCCCGACTGTTTTATGGGCGGGTAATGTTTCAAATTAGGGGATTGATAAAATCAAATGATTAAAACATTGATTACCAAGAATTATCTTCATCGTTTCAACAAATTAAAAGCGACTATTTCAGTCGCTTTTATTATTTTTGCACCCTTAAATCCTTCGAAAATGAATTCTCCAAGTGGATTTTTGACCTTCATGTTTCAAACTAGGGAATAGTAAAAATAGAATGTAAATATTGCGGAAGAGTATGTGTAAAAGACGGAACGCAGAGCAACGGCAGGCAACGCTACAAATGCAAATCGTGTCATCGAAAACAACAGGTACTATATAGTTGCTGACGCTAAGAGAGCGGATCGTCCGTCGCCCGCTTCCATACGCTGCTGGTAAACCGCGAGTTCCATGCGCTGGACGATATGCCGGGATCGACCGGAGCGATCCGATGCGGCAGGTGTTTACCCTGTGATATCGCAGCCTGTCGGACAAAAACGCCGAGGTACGGTTCATCGTCCGGGATAATTTCGGACAGCAGACCGAACTGACCGTGAGTTTCGATGTCGGGCGGAAAGAACCGCAGACGGAATAGAATACGAATAAAGAAAAACAATTAAGGGGCAGGAGTGTTTATTTCCGTTCCTAATTGTATATTATGAAGTCTGTTATCGCAGACCTACACCGTTATCAAAAGCAAATATATATAAAATAAATTTCAATGACAAATACACGAAAGCAGGATATGTCATTATTCAGGTTCTTTGTTATATGAGAAAGCAAAGACGCAATGACATATTACTCGGGATGATCGCGAAAAAGCTGAAAGAGTTGCGAAGTGCGAAAAAATTGACGCAAGTAGAAGTTTACCGACAAACCAAGATTCATATAGGACGCATAGAATCGGGAAATTCTAATATTACGATGAGTTCTTTATCCGAGTTGTGTAAATTCTATCAGATTTCTTTTGAGGATTTTTTCAAAGAGATTAGAACGAAATAGGAAACGGCGGACTTTTCAGTCCGCCGTTTCTTTTGTTTACCGATCCTTGTTTGATCGGTAGTTCTGTTTCAGCACTTCACGCATTCCCGCTTCGGGATAGAGAAACACCCGCCCGCAGACCGCCGTATGGGATATCTTATTCGTTAAGAACATACATGTGTATGTTATTTCAATGGATGTACGAGTAAATCAAACTTGTCACTTTTATTGTCAAGTGAAACATCGTATTCTTCAATTTTGTGGCTATAAGCCCATGTGCGTAAATGGTCTTTTATGTCTGCCTCGATATATGGCCCGTAATAAATGGCTTTTAACCTGTTGCCGCAAGATATTTCTAAAAATGGATCGTTTGATTTTGCTTCGCATTTACATATAAACCGCCACTCCTTTTCAATACTATATTCTGCAATGTCTTTAAATAAGAATGCCTTGTACCAATACAATAAATCGGGGAAAGGCATTGTAGATGGCAATCCGTTTGATGTCAAAAATGAATTTACCAACCACCAACTTGCAACTTCTGTCGCATTATACATAGTATCCGAATAAACCACAGGAAATAATGTCGGATTGACTTTTTCATCCGGATTATCCGCCTCTTTCTCAATAATCAGTCCTGTCAAATCGCCATGTACGAGGCTTTCCCTCGCTCGGACTACTACGGCGGCTCCGTTACCATGCCGGATATTCAGGAGCAGACTCCATAGCCTTGCGGCGTTCCGGTTTAGGTAATCCCCGTTTAGACACTTAATAACTATTAGCGTGATAGATTTTCGGATATGACTTTCGCCGTTTTATGCTTATCGCACATGCGCTGCAATTTGTTTATGCCTTATCCCCAGACGAGGGGTTGGGGCATTGCAATACAACGTATATAAATGTCTTCCGTTGCAGTCGCAGTGGGTACCGCTTGGGCTATCATTCAATCAATCCAGATTTTATCCTTATATCTATCGTTTCAGCTCCCCATTCAGTCGCAGTATGACATTTTACTGACTTATAGCTTTCCCGACATGCTACACTCCCTGTCCAGTTTCCCTTTCAGATAAGTCGGTTGCTTACAGGCATATAAACACGCGCCTGGTGTATGCTACACACATTTATCAAGTGCCCTTACGGGCGCACGTCCTGCACCGCCGCCCCGTTGATCAGTTTACCAGCGCCGACTGATGCGTCTGGATGATCTCCGCGAGCTGGCCCATCAGCCCGAACAGGAACAGCAAATCGTCGTCGACCAGCTCGCGGTCACCCTCCAAAAACAGTCGCGGGCCAAGGTCCGCATAGCCATGACCTCGTCCTTCTTGGATGCGGCTATGAACTTCGAAAACTGCGGGAACGTGAGCTCGCCCAGGTAGGCGACGTAAACCTTCCTCTCCCCGCACTCCGTGTCCCCGAAGACTGCCATCGGGTACACCTTACGCAGCTTGCGCTCGGCTTTCAGACCCTCGACGCGCTCGCGGATGCGGCACGCTGCTCCAGGGTCAAACTCTTCTCTTCCGTCATATCTCGTGTTTTTATGGTTTATGGAAGGATAGAGGCCCCGCCGGGGAATATGTTTACGGTTGTGGCAAAAAAACTTCCGGACCGGGAGCATTAAGCGTCATGACGTTCACGGATACGGCGTTGCAGCACCGAAGAGGCGGTAAAATGAACCGTCCTGCACGCAGGAATCCTCATCGAAACCCTTCGGTGCGGATCGTAGCCGTTGTGCTCGGGCCGGTCTTTCGGAGTGAACGTTCCAAACGAAGAGATCGTAATCCTCTCCCCGTCGAGGATTGCCGTGGCCAGCCGGGCGAAAAGCGCGTTGACGACAAGTGAAACTTCCTGCTGGGATTTGCCCAGATCGCGGGCGACGTCCCGAACCAATACTTGCTTATTCATAATCTATATCTTTAGATTTATGGGACTATAAATCCACGAAATTTCCGGCTCCTGTACCGCACAGAAACCCGGAATCCGCGATCATCCATTCTATTTTCTATATCGTTGGTCCGGAGAGCTTCCCGAAGGTTCCGGCCAAGATCTCCGAAGACCGTCCCACACACGACCGCCCGCTCGGGACGAAAGTCCGAAGCCGAGCCCTTACGGCACCGGATATAGCCCGGAATCGCCGCATAGATCTTCACCTTTCACTACCGCGGCTCAACGGGTCAGTACATATCCTCCCGCACGAACGTACCGTCGGCCGAGTAGATCAGCTCCAGCCCGCCCGTGATCTTGATCTCGTAGCCGCCCCGTTCGCGTTCGGCTTTGTAGATTTTCGCCCCCGGATAGCGCACGGCCAGATCCTCGACGATCGCCGCCGGCACAATACCAGCAGGCAGAAACGAGTAGCCGCAGTCCACCTTTTTCCACTCTCCCGAGGCGTGGAACTCGATGTCCGTGCCGTCAGAAAGCTTTACCTCAAACTCGCGATGTCCGTCCTCCCGCTCCCGCTCGGCATAGATGCAGCTCGCACCCGGGAAATAGGTTGCAATGAAAGTCTTCGCCCCGGAAGGCAGCCAGAGACAAGGAATGCGCATCTCGGCCAACGCGCAGTACAGCGCAGCTCCGACGACGACCACGCCCGCCGCAAGCGCATAATATCGTTTCTTCAACTTTTTCATACCATTTTCTGTTTTTCAGGCTCCGATACGTTCTCTTTAGGAGCGATCCTCCCGCACGAACGTACCGTCGGCCGAGTAGATCAGCTCCAGCCCGCCCGTGATCTTGATCTCGTAGCCGCCCCGTTCGCGTTTGGCTTTGTAGATTTTCGCCCCCGGATACCGCACGGCCAGATCTTCGATGATAGCCTGCGGAACGATCCCGGCAGGAAGGAACGAATAGCCGCAGTCCACCTTCTTCCACTGGCCCGTGCCGTGGAACTCGAGGTCCGTACCGTTCGACAGTTTCGCCTCGTACTCCCGGCGGCCGTCATCGCGCTCCCGCTCGGCATAAACGCAACTCTCGGTCGGGAAATACCGCTCGATAAATGTCCTGGCCTCGGCGGGTAATCGTCGGTAGGAGATGCGCGAGGAAGCGCATCCGGTCAGTAAAAGCAGGCTGGCGACCATCGTCGCCAGCACCGTCATAGATTTCAACGCTCTCATCATCGAACGGGCTCAAAGGATCGTACCCTCGGCGGCGATGCGCAGTTCGATCTCGCGGTTGCCGCGCTCGAGTTCCACGAGGTAGTATTCCGCAGTCGGGGTCTGCACGTACTCTATATCGTCGATCGAGAACGTAGCCCACTCGGAAGCCGCGATAGCGGCCGTGACGGCCTGCGGAAGTTCCGGGCGGCGGATGTCCCATTCGGTGTAGACCCATTCGTTGCGTCCGTTGAAATAGACGTCCTTCTCGCGGTTCTCATGCCATATCTCGACCTCCAGAAGACCTTTGTCGTAATCGTACTCCACGATCCGCGCCCCGGGGTATTTCGACGAGATGAACCCGGTGACCTCCGCATTGACCAACTGGCCGTTGCCCTGTGCGGGTATGTCGGGCTGCTTGAGCGTCACCGTGCCGTCCAGCGTGACGTCCACCTTCACGTCGCCCTGCGCCGACTCCAGATCGAAGCGGTAGAACTCCTTGTCGGGGGTCTCGTAGTGGTCGATGTCGTCGATCCAGTAAGCGGCCCACTCGCTGTTCTGAAGAGCCTGCATCACCGTCTGGGGAACATCGCTGCGCCAAACCTCGGTCTTGGTGTAGACCCACGCTCCGCTGCCGTCGAACAGAAGCTCGCGCGGCGTGCGGCCGTCGATGATATCCACTTCGGTCATGCCTCCTTCGTAGTCGATTTCCGTGATACGGGCATCGGGATAATTCGTGCGGATGTACTCCTCGATGCCCGTGGCGGGCGTCGACGGGATATAGTCTCCGTAATCATAGTCGGGTGCCGAGTCCGTCAGCATTTTGACCAGCACGCCGTCGGCCGAGTAGTAGAGGTCGATCTCCGTTTCGACGCCGTTCTCCCGTTTCTCTACTTCGATGACGTAGATCGTCTCCACGCCTTCGCGTTCCAGCATATCCACGTCGTCCGTGCGCCACGGAGCCGAAGCGTATTCACTGGCCTCAAAAGCTGTCTGCACAGCCTCGGGAAGTGCCGTGAAGGGAATGTCCGTTTCGGTCATGTACCACGCGCCCCCGTTGTCGAACCACGCCGCGAGGTCGATGCCTGCCTCGGCGGCGCGCGATTCGGGCAGCGAGAAGCTCGCCACGACATATTTGTCTTTGGCCGTCCACCGCACATTGGTAGCGTTGGGGTACTTTTCTGTCAGAGCGGCCTGCGCCTGTTTGCTTACGGCGGGCTCGCGGGACCCGTTGTCATCGTCCTTGTTGCAACCTGCCAGAGCCAACGTGCTCACGAGCAAGGTCATCAAAATCGTGTTCCTTTTCATAAAGTTGTTCGTGAAAATTTATATAATAGGTGAAAATTGGGGTCTTATCTCAGAAGCAGGGGACCGAACCGAGACGCACCGTCTGCGGGATCATCGCCGCTTGCGCGTAAGGCCGATTCCCTCGTGGCGGTAGCGGTGCTGCGCCGTGAAATCCTCCAACCGCTCCGACAGCGGCACCGTATGGAACCACTGCAACCACTCGCCGAAACGGTCCAACAGCCATTGCAGAACGCGGCGAAGGGCATGGCCTATGGGAGAACGGGCATCCTTCATGGTCGGGCTGTCGTATCGTTAATCGTCGTAGCCGATCACGTTGAACTTGGTGTCGAACTTGATCTCCAGACCGCCCGACAGCTCGATCTCCCAGGTATAGGGGTCGCGCTCGATCTTCTTGATGAACTGCCGGCCGAACAGTTCGTTCGCCGCCACGAAATCCGAGATCTGTTTCGGGACGATGGCCGCGGGAACGGGGGCGTACTTGCGCTCCACGCTCTCCCACTGTCCGTCGGAGCGGAAATCGACCTCCGTGCGGTCGGTGTATTTCACCTCGTACTCGACACCCATAAACTTCCGGTCGGCCACGATATAGGCCACCGTCAGCGTGTCGAAGTGCGTCTTCAGGAAGGTCTGCGCCGCCTGCGGCAGGCGGTCGAAGGTGATCGGCTCCTCGTATCCGTCGGCATGGGCCGGCGTAAGGCCGCAAAGGAGCAGCAGGGCCGAAAGGAGCAGTTTTTTCATGGTTTTCATAAGATCGTTTTTTTAAGTTGTCGAATAATCATCCGAAGCTGCCGGCAGCGCTACTTTTCCCACCAGGCGATCAGCTCCATGATCGAGAAATAGAGCAGCGCTCCTCCCCACAGGGCGATGCCGACCACGGCCGCTGCGACCGCCACGATCCGCTCTGCGGCGGATTGCCTTTCGCCGTCCTCCTCCGGCGTGTCCGGCTTCGCCCCGTTCATCGGGTCGGGTGCGATCGGTTTCCGTTCCGTGCGTGTTCGCGTTCCGGTCGGTTTTCTCTTTTTTGCCATCGTACGTTGCCGTTTTCGTCCCGCGCGGCGTTTACTGTATTAACAGCCATAATGCGAGCACGATACCCGCGAGGTACAGCAGCCGGACGAAGAACCCGCGGAACCTCGCCCGTCTCCGTTCCCGCCTATGCAGCCTCCTTACATCCCCGTTATAGTCCAGTATGGGCATACTCAGGCGGTAGTCCTCCCAGCGTTCGGGATCGTTCGGACGGTATGTATCTCTTTTTTTGCCCATGAACACTCTCTCGGGAACCGATCGTTGCGATCGGCCGGGGTTATCTCGTTTCTCATATTGCGTTTTTTCGTTCTTTCTTTCCGTTACCGTCCGTTTTTCCGGCTTTTCGTTCCGCGCCGCCCCCGGCCTTTCAGACCGGGACGCGCAGACCGCGGGAATGCCGGATGATCCTATTTGCGCACGTTATCCCGGATGCACCTTATGGCATAACCGAAAGTTTTGGATTGTGCGGTGGCGTTCACCGGCATTACCGTCGTTGCTATAGAGCCATTGTCTATGCGAAGCGTCGGAGTATAAGCCTTATCCTGTTGGCCTGAAGCAGAGGTACTACCGGGCATACATGTCCAATAGTAGGAGACACGGCCTACTGCATCCGGAACTAATGTGCTATTTTGGCGATGTCCGCCTGCTCTCAGGTAGTATACTCCTCCCGAGGGATCGTATGCTCCCCTCTCTGACATGGGGTTGGCATAGAACACCCAGCCGTAGATGGATCGGGGTCCGGAGTTATCCGTAAAGGGCGAGTTGTAAACAGTGCCGAAATAGGAGTTGTTTCCCAGCGGTTGGGTATACGTCCCCCCATCAACTGTCATACCCGTGAACACATCCGGATCGGGTACGCGGTACCCTCTCGGGCACGGATCGTAAATGGTTTTGGCGAACTTGTAGTCGGCGCCGATCGCGGAGCCGGAGCTGCTCGTAAGCCGGGCGTTCCAAAGGTTGCAGTAGTTCTGGGCAGTACCATTCGCTGCTACGATCCAATTACTAATAGCCCCACAGACGAAGCTGTTCGGATTCTGGATGGCCTGGCCGATCGTATATCGGGCTGAGCTTGTTTGGAAAGCATTGCTTAACTCATTATTATTGCCATCATATACGGTCTTGTTTTTTATCCCGCCGTTTTGGTTCACGGCCGCCGGTATCGGGTCCTTGCGCCCCCACTGGTAGAAGGGGTTGTTGCCGGAGCTCTCGATCTCGACACGGGGCTGTTCGAGCGTGATCTCCCGGGTAAGGCCGCTCGCCTGCGTGATGCGCACTATCGCGCTGCGGCCCTCGTAGACGTCGACATCGCCGCTGCACCAACCCAGGTTCTGGCCCTGCAGGATAAACTCTTGTCCCGCTGCGTTCGTGATCTTGCAGTCCCTTATGGGGTCGTACGGGCTATAGGTATCCTGCACTGCCGGAGCTTCCTCAGGATCGTAGTCCGTAATCCAGACATGCCATGTCCAGATGATCTTGTCATTATGATCGTACGCGGCAAATACGACGTTGCCCTGCATGGGGGTCTTCAAATCGGTATTCTTCGGTACGTCGAAGCAGATATAGCAGTCGGGGTCGGTCGCGAAGAACATCCTGGAGATCATATTCGGATTGTCCTGCCAGAGCACGCCGACGCGGGTGGGATGGCCGTTCGAACGAGCAGGGTCCGTACCCGTTAGCGCGACTTGATGCGTGTCGTTATCTTTCAGGTCCTTCTGAATCCAGCCGCTATGGATTCTCCGATTATCGTAATCCAGGAACCAGCCCAGCCTTGTAGCAGTAGTAGTAAAATTACTACCATTTTCATTCTTAGGGTCTCTGTTGTAAGAGATGGTGTTCTCGTACGGTATGTCGGTGCATGAGCCTATAAGGCTGTTGCCGTACGCATACGGTATGCAGTAGTAGCCCGGTGCGGAGACGATGTAGCTGTTGGCCGTCTCGCGGGTGGCCAAATCTTGGGAGTGATCTCTTGAAAGGTCGTATCGCTTCCCTATAACATACTCGCCGGGCTCGGTAGAAGTGCCGACTAAGGCGCGACCATTGAGCCGCTCGTTATAGGGGTCCTCCGTCTTTGTCAGAGGCATGGGCTCGAAGGCGATGGAGAAGTCGCCGGAGCCGTCCGGGAACGACGTCTCCTCCACCGTGATCCAATCCGGTTGGCTCGTCCCGACACCATCCTTGTCGACGAACCCGGCTTCCCAGGCCAGTTCTTTGCTCGTTCCGTCGGGCATCACGACGTTGCTGCTCACGCGCTGGCTGAACGATCCGCCAATCTGGTAGCCCGTGACATCATGCACCGTCAGGGTCGCCCAGCCCACGGGCACGAACCGCTCGATATTGCCGCACTTTACATGCAACCACAGGCCCTGAGCCGTGGCGTTGTTCCCCGTCTTGAAGTGGAGCATATAACCCTCCTCGAGAGAGCTCTGGTTATTGAACGTAAAGGTATTATTCGGTATGTCATTCCCGTCCTTGTCCAGCAGTTGCACGAGCGAGGTCACTACGGGAGCCGATCGGTCGGCCTTGAGCAGCGTCACGGTGCTGGTCGCCGGAGCTCCGTCCGGATCGCCTTCGGGCTGGGGCCACGAGAAACGGTAGAGGGGCTGCGCATCGGCTGTGGTCCACACGTAGGCCGTATCGCGGTCGGCCGTCACCCCGTACTGTCCGTTGTACTCCCAATTCTTGCTCCAGTCGTCCAGAATCCCGATCTCGTAGACGGCGTTGGAGGGGTTGTCCAGCGCCTCTTCGATATTGTCGTAACCCCGCTTGTAGATGTCCTTCACGCGGAAGACGTAGTGCTTGCCCCGCTCGAAGGGACGGTAGGCGGTGATCTTACCCTGTTCCGTCTGGTCGTAGGTGAGGCAGTAGTATTGCATGGGACCGCTTTCGGTCTCGGCGACCCGCAGCAGGACGTAGTTGAACGCCCGGTTCGTCGGCCAATTCGCAGGCTGCGCCGCCTCGTAGGTGTACAGCGCGGGGAAGCTCATCGGGTCGGCATCCGGGTCGTAGCCCGGCGTGCCGCTCTGAGAGAGCGTACCCTGTTCGTTCTGCGAAGCCGGCGTGCTTGCCGTTGTCCACTGCGTTGTTGCGGGCATGTGGTCGAGGTAGGTGCTGCGGACGGCCGTCCACGCCAGCGGCCCGCCCGTCTGGGTCAGCGAGGGGTCCAGCACCACGCTGATCTTCGCGCACTGGAAGCTCATGCGCACCTGTACGTTCTGGCCGTTCCATACGGCCTCGCCGGCCATCGTCAGCGGGGCTTTCATATCGGCCGAAGTGCCGCCCGCAGCGCTGCGGGGCTTCAGCGTACTTTGCGCCGCAGCCATATTTTGGCCTACGAGACCCTCCGCCTGGTTCACGGTTGTCGGGTCGAGGTTGCACAGCACGACGATCGTCTCGCCGTTCTGCGGTTTGAGTTTTCTAAAGCGCAGCGTGGGCTGCTGCGTGCCGTTGCCCATGACGGTCGCCACGACCTCGGCACCCGTGATCTCGTCGTTCGTCTTGTTCCACGCGAGCACCACGGCATTGTCGATGCGGCACTCGTCGATGGTCGCCCCCGAATAGGTTTCCACCCGCTCCGGGGCGGGAATGTAGAGGGCGAGATCGGTGCCCTCGTCGGGACCGCCCGGCCCGACAGGGTCTTTGGCACAACTCCCCAGCAGCAGCGCGAAGACCGCCGTCAGGCGGAGCAGGGAATGCAGTCCCCGGAGTGCCACGCCCGGGGAGCGCCGTGCGACGTTCTGCGCCGCACATAGTCTCTGTTTTAATACTGTCCGTTGCATTGATCCGTTGCTTTTATTTTTCGTTTTTCTATTCGTTTTCCGTATCTTTTTCCGCCCCGGCAGAGTCCGAACGGGTTCGGCTCTGCACCCGGCTTATCGAAAAGGTTCGCTTTTTATTCGTTCCTGTATCTACCGTTCGCCCTTCGGGGTCTCTATTGCTCCTTCACGGGGCGGACGGAGTAGCCGAAGGCGCGGCTGTTGATGACCTGCGGGAGGACGTTCGTCGCGCTGAAGCTCAAGTTGCGCCCGCTGGCAGTCGCGCCGTGAACCGCGGACCAGTAGTAGCCGTTGCTGCCGAAGTTGGAGACCGCGCCAGTCGTGAGGTTGCGAGCGCCCGAAGCGGGGAAATAGATGGTTTCGCCCGTTTTGTTCAAACCGCAGAAGAAGTTCCAGCCGTTGTCCCATCCGCCGGAAACATTGAAATCGGTAACGGTGTAGATACTGTTACCAGTAGTCGTGGACCCGGTAAACGCCCCGCTGGGCGGCAGGCAGAACCCGGCCGGAGAGGGATCGTAAACCGTCTTGACCACCGGATTGGTATTGACGGTGGTAACGTTGTTGTCCGCCGACCAGAGGTTGTTATACGTGTTGTCCATATATCGGTTTACATTGAACGCATACGGATTCTTGATGTAATCCGCAATGACCGATGAAGTGATCGTCTGCGACCCCGGCAGGTTCCCGGTTGAAGGCCAGATATACTCCGCCGGCCCGTAGGTGGGCTTGTTGACATTGCCAGTCACCCCCCCGGGGAACGGGTCCTTTCGTCCCCACTGGTAGTAGGTATTGTTGACCGATAGCAAGGCGTAGTCCTGTCGTACCGTTATGATCCGTGTCACGCCCGTCTCCGACTGCGTAACCTTGATTCGTGCCTCCCGCGCTTCGTACTCCTTTTCGGGGCACCAGCCGAGGTTCTGCGTCATAAAGTCGTACGTCGTGTTGGGCGCCGTGCGGTTCTGCACCGTCTTGGTGCCGTCCGCGGCATAGGGGTCGTAGTCCGTAACCCAGATATGCCAGCTCCAGGCGATGTCGTCGCCTGCGAAGACCGCCAGCACGGCGTTGCCGTAGTCGATCTTGTCCGTTACCCGAAACGCGAGGCGATCCCCGCTGAGCTGTACCGAGGATTCCTCGATCATCCCGTTCACGTCCTGCCACAGCAGCTTGGCATCCGTGAGCGTGATACCGTTATTCGCAATATAGGGATCGGTAATCCCTGCCCCCGTGTGATTGATAAAAGGGGTTAGGATCTCCGTCCCGCTGGCCGTCGAGGTATAAGCCGCAGCGTTCGTGGCCCCGTCCTTGATGGCGTTGCCGTAGACCAGCGGCAGCGAGTAGGTGCCCGGAGCGTTGATGATGTAGCAGTTGGCGGTGTTCACAAGAGTAGTTCTGCCGCGTGTCGAAAGGTCGTAGTTGACAACTGCTGCTGCCGTCTGCATGCGAAGGCTGTTTTCCTGCGCCGCCACGCTGCCCGAGAGGTTTTCCGTACCAGAGGTCTGGATCGTCAGCCAGTCGGGAACCGGGGCGGAAGCGCCGCCCGCATCCACGGTCTCGGCCGTCCACTCCAGCGGTTCGGTCGTGCCGTCGGGCATCGTAGCCCGGCAGGTAACATTTACGGTCACCTCACCGCCTGACCAAGTCGTGGTTGCGGTGGGGGGCTCGGGGACGGTAAATTCAGCCTTGCCCACGGGAATATAACGCGCCAGCCCGGCGGGTTGTCCCTCTTTGGTCTTGACGATCTTCAGCCATGCCCCGGCGAACTGCTCCGTGGCCGTGAACTGCACCTCCGCTTTGGACGAAGGCTCCAGCAGGAAGGTGTTGCCCGCAGCAAGGGAGCCGTCGCGGTAGAGCGACGCCAAGGAGGCGTCCAACGTTCCCGACCTGTCGGGCTTCATGAGCGTGACCGAGAAAGGTTCCGTACCGCCGCCCGCGGCGACGGTTATCACCATCGATCCTTCGCCCGGCAGGACGTAGAGCGCCGAATGCGAGGTCACGGCCTCGCCCCAGGGGGCGTCGATGTCGATGACCGCGTCGTCCCAGTCATGGATCTCCAGATTGGCGTTCAGGCTCTCGTCGCCCTCGATGGACTGCACCTGAACGTCGAGCGTATAGATCGTGTTGCGCTTGATCGTATAGTCCTTGTCGCCATTGGTAAGCTGCTTGCCCAGCGGGTATTCGAGCGTCAGGGTCTTGCTCTCGGCGGAAACGGAGTCCGAGACCTTCATGCTGACCTTGACCACCGTGGCACTGTCCCGGTTCGTACCCGCGTCGTGCGGGTGCATGTACAGCGAGTCGATCTTCATCCCCGAAGCCCAGTTCTCCTCCATGCGCAGCGGCGTGCCGGAGGTCGTGCTCCGGACGATCGTCTGCTCCATACCTGCGAAAGTATCTCCCGGATCGTAGTCCTTATAATCCGGATCATTCCCGTCGTCCGTCGTGGGGGATGCCGAAGCCATCTTTTCAACCGTCACGCTGATGCTCCGGGGATCGATCTCAAGGGTCGAAGGCACGGCGTCGGGGTGGATGCCCGCCTTGATGCGCAGCTTGGCGACCTGACGCGTCAGGTTCACATTCGCCGTCCACGTGTCGTTCACCTTGCCGAACACGCCCGTTCCGGTGAAGAACAGCGGATTGAGCGTCGAGCCCTTCCAGAGGTCGCTCTCGGCGGTGATGGCATCCGGATTCTGGTTGTAGTTCGCGTAGATCACGGCCCTGAGCTCCGTGCCCCCATCCAGCGCCGAGGGGGTCACCGGAATACCCTCCACCGTGAAGGTGCTCGTAGGGTTACCCCCGGTCGTCCCGCTAAAGGGTGGAAATTCGTCTTTCATCAGCGTTTTCGTGGCTACTTTATTCCATTTGGCCAAGTCTCCGCCCGCATCCTTGCTGCGCGAGTAGAAGGCGATGTGAAGGGTGTTGATCGCGTTCTCCTGGCCGTAGCCCAGTTCCGTCCCCGCATAGGTGCGCGGACTTTTCATCTCCCGCTCTACGCTCTGCGGGACGGTCAGGCTGATGGTAAGGCCCGCCCGTTCGACGATCTCGGGAGCCCCGAGATCCTTCGCGCAGGAAACGACCGTCAGCGCCGTCAGCGCCAGCACCCAGGTTTTTCCCGCACTTCGGATGTTTCGTATAAGCTGTAACATGCGCGTTTATTTTTTAGTTATATTATCGTTGTTATATTCTTGCCTTCTCATGTTTGTGTTTTCCTGTTCCGTTGTCCTGTTCCCGCCCCGGTTATTGCCCGGACACCGCCCGGTACCATGCCGTGCGGCGGTAGGCTTCGTTGAGCGCCGCCAGTTCCTCCCGGGGGAGGTATACCGTCAGTCCCGAGTGGGCCGTGATGTCGAAGCCGTTGTAGCGGCCGTAGTTGTTGTCGTCGCCGACCATGAACCGCTCGGTCTGGTCTTTCCACACCACCGTGCGCCGGAGTTGTTCCTGCAAAGCCCCGGTCTCGCCCGCCAGGCGCTGCGCGCAATCTTCCAGGTCGAAATACCGGGCCACGGCGGGGCTGTCGCCGTAGCTGCCCGGACGGTCGAAGCGCTGCAGGTCGTCCGTTATGTCAGACTCACGGATCGACAGGGTCGGCAGCTCGGCCATCCGGGCGGCCAGCGGTTCCATTTCGTGCAGGTCTACGACCGACAGGGTCGCCGAGCGGTAGACGCCCGTCTGCGTGGCGACATGCCCCATATAGGCACTGCCGAATGCCGTGAGGCACTCCGGGGCGGGGGCCGAAGCGTCGAGCAGGTATTTCAATGCGCTCCCGTAGACGAGCGTGAACCCCGGCGAGAGTATCTCGGCCGACGAAGCCAGCATGCAGTCCGCCTTGTCGCGCAGGGCGTAGGCCACCTCGGCCCCAGCCATCAGGCACGTCTCGAAAACGATGAAATCGAGCGAGCCGTCGGCGATGGCCGAGGCGAACTCTTCGAGCTCCATCTCCGCGTGCGGCGTTTGCTCGTCGCTTTCGTCCCGGCCCATCGAGCGGCTGCCTATCGTGCCGGAAGACGTTCGGCCGGGGCTTTGCAGGGCGCCCTGCGGCAGCCAGCCGCTGCCGTGCGAGAAGAACACGAGGCCGTAACCCGGCGCCGGGAAGGCGTTCATCGTCTCGCGCAGCGTCCGCCCCAGCACGGCGGGCGACGCGGAGTTCTCCGCCCCGTATTCGGCCACGGTCTGCTGTGTCCCGTCGGGCAGCGCCCGCAGCAGCCGGGCCCCTTGGGGAGTGTCGACGTAGATCAGCAGTTCTCCCGCGCGGGCCGCGGCCCGGCCGCGGCACAGCGCCGCGATCTTGTCGGAGGTCTCCCCGTTCAGGTCGTTGTCGGAGGCCATGTACGCCAGCACCGTGCGCCCGGGCGGGGCGGGCCCGTCAGGGTCCCCTGTGCAACCGCTCTCGCACGAGACGAGCCAGGACGAGGCCAGGGCCGCCGCGCACAGCGCGGCGAGAGTCAGGTATCGGGTGCACGGTCGTTTCATGGTCTTTGTATCGTGTTTTCGTTGCCGGGCTCTTCCCGGCGGTTCGCTGTTTTTTCGTTTATATTATCGTTTTTCCGTTGCGTTGTCTTTTCGCCGCCCGGTTGCCTATTCCTTCTCGGGACGCACCGGGATGCCGTTGGAGCGTACAGCATCATTCTGCAGCCTGATGTTCCCGCTCACGAAAGTCATGATATAGCCGTTCGTTATACCTTGCGTTTCAGCCATCCAGCTGGATCCCTCGATGCCGACGTCACCGAGCATGCCTGTAGATGAAGAGCGCCAGCCCGAAGCCGGAAAGAATACGGTAGCCGGATTCCCGCTCTCATCCGTGCAGTCGAAATACCGGCCGGCAGGGGCAGTGCTCCATGTACCTGTGCTCACGATAAGAGGGTCGAGGACGTAGCCCACAGGTACCTTGTATCCCGCCGGGCAAGGATCGTAAACGGTTTTTTTGGTCGATTCACTCAGATATGAGCCTGCCGTGACAAGTCCACTGTTGGCCGCCCACAGGTTCGCATATTGCCCATCCAGTTTACCTAAATTACTCCAAAGAGTAGTACCAACACGTACTCCGTAAGAGAACGTCATCGGATTCTGAATACATGCCATAATAACCTTCTCTGCCAACTGATTTTCAGTAGTCCTCAATTGTTGGTAATCCCAATCGGTCGAAGGCGTTCCCATCTCGTTGTACCAGGTCTTATTGGTATTGGTGGTACCGTCGGAGGGCAGCTGCGGGTCTTTGCGGCCATACTGGTAGAAGGGGTGGTTGCCCATCCCCTTGTATGCCGCCTGGTCTACCGTCACTACGACGGTGGCTCCCGTGCCGGCCTCGGTCAGCAGCAGGTGCTGGCTCCGCGCCTCGTATTCCGGGCCGGGGACCCAGCCCAGATGATGGGGCAGTATCTTGTGCGCCCCGTCGGTTACGATCAGATCCGTTCCCAGCTTGTAGTCCGTGGTCCAGATATGCCAGCTCCAGGCGATCTGTTTCGGATTCTGATTGTCGTAAACCGCCAGCACGGCGTTGCCGTAGTCGATCTTATCCGTTACCCGGAAGGTGAGGTTATCCCCGCTGATGGATACGGAAGATGGGTCGATCATCCCCTCCACGTCCTGCCACAGCAGTTTGGCTTCCGTGAGGGTGATGTTGTTATTTTTGATATAGGGATCGGTGATGCCGACGCCCAGATGGTTGATAAAGGGACTCAGGGCGTTATCTCCTGTGGCCGTCGAGGTATAGGCCGACTTGTTGTCTGCCCCGTCCTTGATGGCGTTGCCGTAGACCAGCGGTAAGGTATAGGTTCCCGTGGCATGCACGAGATAGCAGTTGGCCGTGTTCCTCGCGGTCCGCCCGCCCTGGGTCGAGAGGTCGTAATTGTGCACCAGCAGGTCCACTTTCATGGGCTTCGCATAGCCCGTCTGCGGAGCGGCTTGCATCGTGATGCTGCCTCCGCCGTCGGCCGTGGCCGTCGTCAGCGTCAGCCAGTCGCTGGGCGTGGGATTGCCCTCCTCGTCGCACGGCTGGGCCGTCCACGAGCTCGTAACGGTTTCCGGCGTCGTACTGCCGGGATAGGTTACGGCGAGCCTCGGAACCGTCAAGTTGCTCGTTCCTCCCACGTAAGTTACCGATACGTCGGACGTGGTCGTCGTGCCCGTTCCGACCTGCACGTACTGCGCCTCGGCGGAATTGCCGTCCGCCTTGCACTGCTCGATCCGCAGGTACCCCCCGGTGAAACCGGTGGTATTGTTGATCTTCACGCAGATGTCGGTCTCATGGCCGGGCACGGCGTAGAGTTCGGTCTCCGCTTTCATCTGCGTCCCGTTCCACAGGCAGATGGTTGCGACCGCCGCATCCACTTTTGTGGAGCCGCCGTCGGTCGTGACGAGCGTAACCTTGTAGGGAAGGGCTCCCGGCTCGGTCTTCAGGGTGACGACTTTCGAGGCCGGAGAGGTGGTCGCACCCGCTTTCGTCACTACCACGCCGAAGCCTTTGGTCTGGTCGGGCGCAGCGGAGCCCCAGTCGCGTCCGTCGGTGGCGGCAGCCGTCCACGGGCAATGTCCGTCGGTGTGGGCCTGCGGGTCGCTGGTTACGTGTACGTGCCAGATCCAGCGGTAACCCTGATCGCCCTGCAGCTTCAGGCCCACCGTGGCCTCGCCGGTCACGTTCGGATTTGCGGCCTTCACCCGGACAGAGTGGTGGGCGCCCGTCGCGCCATTGCCCATCGGGTTCACGACCTCGGCCGAGATCAGATCACTGCCCGAGATCACCTCGGCGACGAGCGTTTGATCCTGGGCCATCTTGCCGCCCAGCTCCGCGTTATGCTCCAAGTTCCATGTCTGGAAGACGTCCTCTACGGAGAACTCGGCCGCCCGGCCCGGAGCCACGACCACGCAGTTGGCGGCGTTCAGTTTCCGCTTTACGGTCTCGGTCTGCGTATCCTCCACGTTCCACGGCAGCAGCTCCGTTACGATCACCACGTCGGTGCTCTTCGGCACCGGGATCAAATTGTAGACGATGCGGCCGTTGCAGCGGGGCACCTCCGGGACTTCCTTGGCCTCGATGGTCTGCTCCGCGCCCCATTTGTCGGTGTAGGTCAGCGAGATCTTCATCTTGTGTTCCAGAATGTCGGCGGGTTTGTCGTTCATCGTGCCGTCCGCGTTCCAGAAATCGCTCCCCCGGTGCGCCGGGATGATCGTATGGTGGCCCATCGACGACATTTTGAATAATGGCTTGTTATCGATCGAGAGAGAATCCGTCCACGTCTCGGTGGCGAGAATCGTCAGCACGATGGGCTCCTCGCGCAGCGTCGGATTCGTCTTGTCCGGCAGGATGTTCCCCGCCCACGAAACGGTGTTCGGCACATCGTGCAGTCCCACCGTGACGGGCTTACTCCTATCCACGATATCGTCCTTGTCGAGGATACGCACGTACACCTGCGACATGTTGCGCGCCAGCGACATATCGGCCTTCGCATCCTGATCCGCGACGATCTCGGGCAGGGTTACGCTGCCGAAAAAGATTTCGGGGCAGCTCGTCGCATCCTCCGGCATCCGGTACATGGCTGTCTCGGTCATGTCCGCTCCCGCTCCGGGCAGGGGCAGCAGGTCGCTGCGCGGGGAAACCGCGGCCAGGCCCCAGTTGCCGGTACGCATCATGCCCGTATAGATGTTACGGTCTCTTTTGAGGATCACCTCGTGGCTGAACGTGCCCGCGCCGGAGAGGTTGCCGGGCTGTTTATCGGGCGATTGGTAGGCGACGAAGCGCATACCGGCATAGACCGTCTCGGTCTGGTCAACAGTCAATGTCGCCGCCGTCTGCCCGGCAAACGTGAGCGTGAAGCGATTCTCCCCGCCCGTGGGGCCGTCCGCCCCGACAGGGTCTTTGGCACAGCCGCCCAGCCCCGCCGACAGCGACAGGGCCATGGCGCATTCGAGTGTATATGTCAATAATCGTTTCATGGTATATGTATATCTATGTCATCAATTTCTTCCTGTGCCCGTCGCCGGGGCAATCCCGCCGACACTTGCGGCTCGTCCGCGTGTACGGGGCGTTGCGCTCACGGTTTTAAAAGTTCAGTCCCACGCCTATCGACGGGTAAAACCCGTGCAGGCCGTTCACTCCCGCGGCCTCCCATCGGTTGGAACCGTAGCGGTAAGCCGCCCGCACGTCGAGGAAGAGGGCTCCCCCGCGCCGCGGATAGATCCGTGTGCCGACCTCGGCCGCGACGCCCACGCCCCAGCTGTCGGCCTTCGAGGTGTTGATCGTCTCCCCGGTAATATCGAACCGGGTCCACTGGGCGCCGACACCGGCGCCGAGATAGGGTTGCAACAGACTTGTGCGCCCACCGAGCATGTACCACCGCAGCGTGGCCGTGATGGGGATTTGCTGCCGTGTGCGTTCGGCGTAGCCCGTTACAGCGTCGCCGTCGAAGTGACCGTCGAACACCCCGTTGTCGGCCGTACGGTCCCAGGCGACCGAGACTCCCGCCGCCCACCGCTGTGCGAAGCGGTACTCGTAACGCAGCGAGAAGGCGGCCGCTCCCGTCTTGTCGGGATAGCCCGTCCCCAGCGGTACCGATACGCCCCATGCGACCTCGGCGCTGTGGCGCGGGGCCGGAGCCTGTGCCCCCGCCCCGAGGGGCAGGAGCAGCAGGACAGCCGTCCGGATCAGATGTCCGACCTTATTTCGTTTCATCGCGATCATCCGTCTATCTATTGAGGATATTGAAGCTTGCACTTTGTTTGTCGGGAGCGATACCGATCTTGCCGGCTCCCTCGGCAGCCCTGACGCCGCTGAGTTTCACGCCCACGGTCTTGACAATGCTGTCGGGGGTGTAGAGCACCATACCGTTGAGATTGACGGCGCTGCTGCGGTCGTCGCCCCAGATGCGCAGGTCATGAGCGTTGGAGAAGACGAAATCCGTACCCTGCACCGCCGTAGCCTTGTCGTCCAGCTGGGTCTGCAGGAAGATGTCCCCGCCGCTGCAGTTGGTCTGCACGGCGCCGTCCTTGGCCCGCAGCAGCGAGATCTTGAAGAATCCCGACACCACGTTGTTCATCTTGTTGTAGTCGCCCAGCGACTCAATGGCCACCAGCGCCGGCTGGTCGTAGATCAGCCCTTCGCAGCTGAGCACGTTGCTGCCGAACGACACTTCCGTGTCGGACATGGCGTGTATCTTGTTGAAATCGACCACGACGGTCTTGATGTTCTCGTAACGCGTATCTTCGAACGTCTGCACGCTGAAGCGGCCGCTGTGGCTGCCCGGGGTGATCGTCAGGCGCGGCTGGCGGCCCATGTCGAAGTCCATCTTGTCGGCCGTACCCTTGCCGTAGATGCCGTCGATGACGATATCGGCTTTGGTGGCGTTCGTCAGGCGCACGCCGTTGGTCTTGAAGATACCCAGTTCGTACACTACGTCGCTCTCGCCCTCGGTTCCGGCCGTCGAGGAGATCATCCGCACGACCGAAGGCTGGTCTACGATCGTGGCAAGGCTCTTGCCGCGGATCAGGTACGAGTCGGTAACGTCCGAAAGCTGAAGGTCGAACGTGCGGTCGCCTTCGAGCAGGTCGTTGGCCATGACGGGAACTTCCACCGTATAGCGGTTCAGGTAGCGGTCGCGGCCGTCGGTGCTCGGGATGAACGAGAGCGTACCGGTCACGGGCGTGAAGTTAAGCCCCTCCTTGGCGCTGACCGGCGTAGTCTTGTAGTTCACCGTAACGGGACGGGGTGTACCCTCGTCCGTGAATCCGAAGCCCGAAAGGGTTACGGTAAAGGTCGCCGTGGCGTAGCCGTCGATGGGTTTGTTGACGATAATGTCGCTTACGTGGATGCCGTGCGCCAGCTTCGTCACGCGGCTGCCCTCGCCCACGAAGAACGCCTCGCCGCTCATGGGCAGGCAGACCTCGCTGAAGGTCGTAGGCTCGTTCTCCACGGCGAAGCGGTCGAAGAGCGTCTCGCCCGTGGCCGAGAGCATCGAGAGGCGTCCCGTTGCGGAGTTGCCCATCAGCAGGTCGTCGTTGCCGTTGATGCGCAGGTTCGTGTAATTGGCCGCGGTATTCTTCTCGTAGAGCTTGCGTCCCTCTTTCGAGAGTTTGATGATCTTGCCGCGCGAGGCGCTGCGGTCGTAAAGGCTCACGACGCAGTGATCGCCCGCGATGTTCTGCGCGATGGCCGAAACCTCGCCCCGGTCGGCGCTCGAGATGAGCACCGTACCGTCCGAACGCAGCAGCGCGAAGTAGGAGTTCTTGGAGTCGTGGCCTCCCACCAGCAGCTCGCCGGTAGGCAACACGCCGAGTTGGTCGAGGCGCGTGTCGGCCGAGGCCGGAACGATGGGTTTGTTGAATACCTCGTCGCCCTCGGGACGGATCTTCACGACCGTGCCCCCGGCTTTCTCGCCCTGGCCCACCAGATAGATGTCACCGTCGGCGGTCGAGACCATCCGCTCGATGCGGTAGCTCTCGTCGGGCAGCGTCGTGAGGAAATAGGGCTTGCCGTTTTCGTCGAGGCGCACCACCGAGCTGCCGCCCTTGCCGTCGGTGAAGGCGGCGTGCAGCAGTTCCGAGCGGTTGCCCAGCACATCGAAATGGCGGCACACGGCGCCCGTCACGGCCGTATAGAAATAGACGACCTTGTTGCGGGGCGACACCTTGCAGACGAAGCCCGCCTCGCGGCCCTCCTTATTCAGCGTGCTGCCCGATAGGATGATGTGTCCGTCGGGCAGGACCTGCCCGGCCATGATCTTCGTGCCCGGCTCGCCGATATAGAAGTCGCGCTCCACCACGCCGTTACTGCCCATCAGCATGGCATGGCCCGTAGCACGGCTGCGCTTGTCGCCGGCGGGGATGTGGCGGTAGCCCATCACGAGCACCTGCCCGTCGCCAACGCTCTCCAGCGCGAGGATACGCTCGAACTCATCGCCCGGGAAACGCTTGAACAGGCGGCTGCCGCCGCTGCGGTCGAGCCAGGTGAGCGATGCGCGGGAGTCGCTTACGCCGGCCGCTACGGCCTCCCCGTTGGTGAAGTCGGTTTCCATGACCTCGAACTGGTGTGCGCGTCCGTAGTTCTTGTCATAGACTACGGGCATGTATTGGGCGGCCGCGGGAGTCGTCGAGAGAACGCCTGCGAAGAGGCCGGCTATCAGAATATATTTGTCGATGCTTTTCATAATTTTATGCTGTTTTTATTTTTCCCGGATTATTGTTTTTTGACGATGATGTCCACGCGGCGGGCCGTGCGGTTCAGTTCGATGCGCTCGCGCAGGGGCAGTTCGATCATGGGCGTCTCGGGGTTCCATCCTCCGGACAGGCTCAGGCGTCGCTCTTCCATCTGTGCGCGGTAGTCCTCGGCGTCGGGGGCGGTGCGCCCACGGCCCTCCCAGACGATCCGGGGCTTCATGCCGCAGCGGACGAGCTCCTCGGCCGCCGCCCTGGCCCGTTGTTCCGAGAGCCGTTGATTGTATCCTTCCGCTCCCATTTCGTCGGCATAGCCCACGACGATGACCTCGGACAGTGTCCCGATCACCGGGTCGGCGGCCAGCGCGCGCAGCGCTTCGGCACTCTGCGCCCGGAGTTCCCAGCGGTCGAAATCGTAATAGAGCGTGAGCAGGATCTCTCCCTCTTCGGGTTGCATGCGGATCGTACTCTCGATCAGGCTGTCGTCCGTCGGGGCGCCGCCTCCGCGTTCCAGGTCCGTCACCTGCGTCAGGGCGCCGTTCAGGGCGAGATATTCCCGCGAGACGCCGAGCGCCTCCAATCCCGAAATCGAGGTGCGGGCGTTCTCGAACGTATAGATGTCGTCGCGGAACTCGAGGCCCCGGCGATCCGAAATGAAATACCCCTGCCCGTCATGGAACATCATCCCGTAGTCGTTGTACACGGAGTTGATCGGGTAAGGAAGATGCCACAGCGAGTTGGACATGATCTTGCCCTCGACGAAGTTCGCGCGGTAGATGTCGTATCCGCCGTAGCCTTCCTGCCCGTTGCTGGCGAAGTAGAGTTCGTCTTCGATGATCGAGGGGAATATCTCGTCGCCTTCGGTGTTGACCGTCGAGCCGAGGTTTTCGGGGTCGGACCAGCGTTCGGTCTGCTCGTTCCAGTAGGAGACGTAGAGGTCCATGCCTCCGTAGCCGCCTTCCAGATCGGAGGCGAACAGCAGCGTGCGTCCTCCGTCCAGCAGCACCGGGTGGGCGTAGCACGCCTCTTCCTGATGCTCGAACAACGGCTGCAGGGCGCTCCATCCGCCGCGCCTGGCGTTATATACCGTATAGAAAAGCTGGGTGCGGAACAGTTCCTTGACATCCACGCCGTGGATGCGGTCCGACCCGCGGTAGTTGATGCCCGTGACCACCCGCAGGTCGCCTTCCGACGCGGCGGCCCCGTTCTGCACCTCGCGGGGCAGGTCGCGCAGGGGCTTCAGCTCGCCGTCGCCGCCGATGGAGAAATACTCCGTGCGGTGGAAGAAGACCTTGCGCGGGTCGAGCATGCGGCTCTGGCTGGCCGCGCAGAAGATGCGTCCGTCCCACTCTCCGAGCCAGTATTCGGCCGCCGTACTGCCTGCCAGCAGGCGCACGGCGTAGTCCGCTTCGCCCTTGTTATAGTAGTGCTGCTGATTCGAGAGCGCGTAGAGCGTATTGAGGAAACGCTGGTTGCGGCTGTGCGGACTGCGGAAGGCATAGTGGCGTGCCACGACCTCGGCCTGCTGGGTGCGATCCAGCAGGCGCAGCGCGTCGATATAGGTGCAGGCGTCGTCCACGTCCAGCAAGGAATCGCTGCTTTCGTAGACCGTCGTATAGTGTTTCGCGCTGTTTTCGGGATCTTGCAGCATGTTGTACACGCGGGCCATCTTCAGCTCCAGACGCAGCCATTCGGGCATGTCGTGTCCGTCCACGCGGGAGGAGGCCCGTTCATAGAATTTCATGGCCTTGTCGTAGCGGCTGGTGATGAACGCCCGGTCGCCCAGACGCTCCAGGCGCGTGGCCCGGCTGTGGGCCGGGGCCTCCTCTGCGGCGGCCGCTTTCTCCTGCTTTCCGCGGGAGCGGCTCTTCTCCGCAGCGGGAATCTGTCCCCGCTGCTGCATACGCGCTGCGCGGGCTTCGCTGCGCGCCTGGCTGCGCGGGGAGCCTTCGTCCTGCGCCGAAGCGTTCGTAGCCCAGCATGCGGCCAGCAGCAGGCACATCGATAGTATTGCGTTGCGTTTAAATTTTCTCATCAGGATTATCTTTTTTTTCGACGGCTATTTGAATATGTTGTACACCAGGTGGACGCCGAACTTGGTGGGGCCGATCCACATCTTCGTGTTTTTCTTCTCCAGCGGATAGTGCGCCCACTCGCCGCCCAGCAGGTACTTGTTGTACTGCAGGTGGGCGTAGCCTACCCCGAGGTTCACATCCAAACGGAAGCGTTTCGCGAGGTAGAACTTGTAGCCGAGCGACACGCCGGCCGACACGCCCCAGCCCTTGCGGCGGTAGCTCTCCTTGTCCTCGCCCTTGTACAGGCCGATGTTGAAGTTGCCGTACATGGCGTAGGGGCCTATGTAGAAACCGTCGAAGGCGTTGTTCGTATAGTAGTATTTCGGTTTGACGTAGTAGCGCAGGTCGATGCTTCCGATAAGCGTGCGGAACACCTCTTCGTGTTTCTTGAACATGTACGGCATCCACAGCACATCACCATTGACGGTGAACTGCCGGCCTACGTTCCATTCGATGCCCACGTTGGGGCTCCCCGCCAGGATCAGCGGGATATTCGTTTTGACGGCTTGCGCCCGGGCATGGCCGGCCGAGAGGAAGGTCAGCAGCCCGATGATGCCGGCAATGCGGATGATAGACTTTTTCATTGTAATCATTATTTTTATTTTCATATATGCCATGCTGTCTACATCGGCGTGACCTCGCCCTGTTCGATGTCGCCCCATCCGACGAGCTCGATGCCGAAGACGAAGAAGCCCTTGAACACGAACTTCACCTGGTGCTTCGGGTCGAGGTGGAAATTCCACGGTACGGCGTTGCCGTTCGGGTCGGTGACCGTCGGCGGAGTCTCCTGATCGAAACCGCTGAACACGCCCATGACGCTTCCGTTCGCATCGTAGAAGCGCACGACGAGATCCATCGCCTCGCGCGTCATGCTGCGGTTCGGGTCGGCGTAGTGCGTGCCGCCCGAGGGGAAGACGTATTCGGGACCTGTCGTGAAATCGGCTCCGGCAGCGTTTACCTCGTGCGAGCTCTGCACGTATCCGCCCGCCGGACGGCGGTAGCAGCCGTCGAAGCTCATGTGCGTGCCGACGCCCATATATTGTATATCTATTCGCGCTACGGCGGCCGGCAGCTCTCTGAACTCGCACAGAACGCTGGCCTTGTAGACGCTGTCTTTTGCCAAGTTGACCGTATCGGCGACGCCGGCCATCGGATGCTCCAGCGGGTAGGACGTGATATCGTCCTGAAGTACGACACGGAAGTTGGGGCCGGGGGTATGTACCGTCCCGGCATTGCCGAGCAGCGGCTCGGAGATGTGGGAGTCCTGATAGGGCTTGCCCATATCGCAGGATGCCTCGTCCACGTTGGCGAAGGCGCTCACCTTGTAGCCTCCGCCCCACGGCAGTTTGAATCGCAGGATGCCGTCCCTGCCTATGGTGTTGGGGTCGAACGGTCCCTGTATGAACCTGGTATAGCGGTGCGTGCCGGAAGCGTCGTGAATGGACACCAGCACGTTGTCTATCGTCCCGTCCTGAAGCTGCGGGATGTAGATCTTGAAATTGTTCTCGTCTTCGAAGTAGTCGTAAGTGCAGGATACCGCGGCGAAGATCACCAGACATAAACCCAGCAACCGACCTTTCATGTTCTTGTAGCGTTGTATCATACGTTCTAAAATTTATACCTGAATACTCCTCCGGGTAATGAAAGTGAAAAAGAGAAAAGGGGAGAGGGATTGCTCCACTCTCCCCCTTTTGTTTCGTCGCTCGAAGATGGATTACATATCTACATCCACGTTGTCGATCGTGGCGTTCCAATTTGCCAGACCGACCGTGATTTCCAGATTACCGTATTCCTCCGGTTGGGGAAGCGGCTTGTCGGGATCGGTCGGGTCTACCCACGTACCTGCGCCCCTGAGCGTAAGGTTCAGCTCCAGAATGCAGTTGCCCTTGAGTGTGGCGGTGACGGCGCCGGCCCATGCGATCTGCACGCCTTGGGGAGCGGTGAATACATCATTCTCACCATCGCCGTCCGTATCTTTGGGATAGCCGGCGGGAACATACATGTTGTCTTTCGTGATACCGGTAACCACCACGTCGAGTTTCTCTTTACTGTCACCTAGGACACTCCCGTCACTTCGCCCGGAGCCGGCGGGAATGAGCATCACGTCCTTCCACGATTTGAAATTGCCGGAAAGGATCGTGCCGTTGCTGTTGTAACCGGTTGTGGGGTCCATACTTTCGAACGCGCCCTTGGCGAAGAACACGGTGTTCTTGGCGGTAATGCCCGGATTAACTTTATCATCGAGGCTAGCGATCGCGTTGCGACGGACCATTCCGAGCAACATGGTTTCCGCATTTGCGTCGGTGACCGTTGTGGGATCGTACGTCAGGTTGATGCCCGTCTTGATACGGCGGATACGCAGCGAAGCCTCATCGATCTGGAAATCGATCGCGTTGTTGCGGTTGTTGGTATTATCCTCCAACTGGTTGATACGCACGCGCACGAGGCTCACGATACGGGTTAGCTTATAGGTTGCCGGAGTATAGCCATTTTCACCTTTCGCAACACCGTTCCCGTCCGTGGTTTTGTCCGCTACGATTTGTACGTTCTTTTTAGAAGCCACGAACACTTCGGGAGCTTCGTCGTAACCTACCGAATTAGCCTCGCTGCCATTCGGGTTACTCGTCGCATTGTAGTCCTTGTAACCATCGTAGGTAGTACTCTTGACCGCATCCATGTAGAGATCCACGATATTGCGCCCCTTGGCGGTAGCTATCGACCAGTCGATGGTGCTACGCTGATCCCAGTTGGCGAAGACATAGACGTCGTAGGTACCCGCGGGAATGCCATTGATTACTCTGTTGGACTGATCAGCAATATCATTCTTCGTGTTGTCGTACGGAACGGTCTGGGCATTCTTGATTACGCCGTTTTCCACGAAGAAGACAGCCAGGCTCTTGATGTTGTTTGCCCAGCTCGTGATCGGTATGGCCGACGATTGCGCAGCATACGTGGCCGGGGATTTTTCGAAGGCCAGCGAGATACTTAACGCTCCCGTAGCGCCGTCGTCAGCGCCGCCTACGGGATCGCTGTCCTTGTTGCAGGAGGCCAGACCCGCGATCAGGGCCGCTCCCATCATCAGTGTTACAAAAAAGTTTTTTCTTCTCATGATTTAAAAATTTTAAGTGTAAGGGTTGTTAAAGTATTGTTCTTTCGCTTCGCGTTGTTTATTTAAGGTATTCTTACTCCTACCCCGCTTGCCAGCAGACCGGCAGCAGCAGGGAGAGCAGAAGAATTTTTATTTCGCATTTCGATATCATAGGCTATCACGTGTTATCGGTTTTCAGACGCCTTTGTTCTCGAAGCGGCGCGCCGCTTCGGGAGGTTTTTCGCATTAGCGCTCGTTTCAGAGGGTTTTTCCGACCTCCGGCGCGGGGATGAAGCGTTGCTCCTCCTTGAAAAATCGGGCGAAAACGCTTCCGAATGGGTGCGTAAATTCATAGGAGTCTGTCCGAAATATCGTTTACAGAAGGTAATGAGATAGGACGACGCAGAGAAGCCGTGATCCGTGGCGATTTCAGCAAAAGTCTTATTCGTATTGCGTAAATCGTGAAGGACGCGTTCGGCGCGACGCTCCTGGAGCCACTCGTGAGCCGGGCGTTTGAACTCCGCCTTAAACTTGCGCTGAAAGCTGCGGACGCTCATGTTTGCCAGGGATGCAAAATCCTGAACGTTGCAGATCCCTTTATAATATTCGTAGACGAAATCCTTGAAATGGGCGCTATATCCTACGACGTAGTGCAGAAGAGCGTACAGCTCCTCCGGAGTATGATAACCGCGAAGAAGGATGCAGAGCTCCTCCTGCTTGACCTTATGGAAATGGATGCAGTTAAGACCGTCGTCCAGGGCTCTGGACAACACCCAGAAAAAGTCCGCAACCTGCTGTTTTACACAAATTTGAGGGGGGGGGGTAAATGACTGTCACTCTTAGAAGACATGTCGCGCTGGCGAGCCATCAACGAGTATTTATCGCACAGCGGCGGTTGTCCCATAAAGAAGCATACGATCAAGCTGCATCCGCAAGCGGCCGTGCCCGAAACGTGCAGATTCATGGGAGCGAGAAACAAGGTACCCGCCTCGATGGTACGACGCGGAAGACAACCCCATTCGAGAAACAGGCTGCCCTCGGCAACGTATACAAGCGCGCTGTGACGATCATTGCATGACGGCAAGAGTTCGCCTACGGACAAATGGTATTGTCGGAAGAGAGATGTCGTATCTGTCGCGTAATTTTTGCAAGACAAATGCGTTTCTATATTGTAAAGGGACATGGTAAAACAAACTCGTGGTTTCCTTTTGCAAAATTACAACGTCAGAAATAGAAATAATTTAAAAAATCTGACAAAATATTTAAAATACGCGACAATTTGCACCCTTTTTTACGGTAAAAGCCCCCATTCTATGTTATTATACGCCATAAAAACTCTCGGAACGATACCCGAATCATGCCTTCGTCCATCATCGATTCAAGACAACAGCGGCATGCGGCATCGAACCGCAATACATGAATATGAGCGGCAGTTTCAATTTCCAGCGAAAGTCCCGGCCCGAAAAGATCGAAGAGGAGATCACGGCGAAACTGAAAAAGTCCGCACACGTAAATAAATCCCGAATGGCGCAAACAGCCCGAATGTAACGGACGTACCTGTGTACGATACCGGCCTCTTCTATCGTGACAATAAAACCGTCCATCCACGCCCAATAAACGATCCGCAGGCTCGCCAGCTCGTCGCAGGACAACTCTTCCCTGATTATCCATGCCTCCTGCAAATCGTAGGGAACCTTCATCGCAGTCAGTGCAACAGCATCGTCCGACTTTCAATTTGCTGCGTAACCGGCACAGCAGACCTACTCCGCGGGCCATGATGTTTTTTACTTTCACCTTTAGCAATTTTTCCGCCTGTTTTATTCGGCATTTCCAACGTTTTTCGTAAATTTGCCATGCGACTCACAAAGAGTGGCGCCTATATGATCAT
>ENA-UONT01000599-UONT01000599.1-human-gut-metagenome-genome-assembly--contig:-CS20-NODE-599-length-40845-cov-8.020986_pt1 | contig 40845 bp, 28 predicted proteins | sample MGYA00242459_ERZ724006 | MGnify/ENA metagenome assembly ERZ724006 | reverse complement strand
GAAATTGCGTGCAGGGGGCGGAATCGAACCGCCAATCTCAAGGTTATGAGCCTTGCGTCTTACCGTTAGACCACCCTGCATAAACCTACTGCTTGCAATTCTCTTGGAGTTCTATCAGCTCGTTGTAGATTTCCATTAGAGGCGTCAGGTCGTTTATGAGGGCCTCGCGCTCTATGAACTTCCAGTCTTTGGCGGGCTTATTCTCAACCGTGTCGCGATACCACTTCACAATGAAATCGATGTGCCTGACGTGGACAACAAGAGGCTCGATTTTATCCTCTGGGTCAGGCTTTGGCGTTTCGGGCAGAATACCTGTCGCGATATAAGCTTGGCGAATATTCTTGGGTTTGGCTATTTCCAAAAACGACACATTTTGATTTTGTGTCGTTTTTGGACTAACGCTACTATCATTTAGAGTTTCAGAGTTGGTGCTATTTTCTATTTCACGAGTTTTACGAAAAAGCCCCATATAGCGTTGAGCTGTTCGTATATCGAAAATTAAATTGTCTCTACACCATTTTTCCCAATTCCCGTGCCCGACTTTTGCCTTTTGCTCAATGAGAAGCTTACCGCATTCGATAGCAATCTCGATTGTCTTGCTTGCTACTTCCTTTGCTTTTTGGGCTAATTCCTCAGCTTGAGCGTGCAGTTCGTTAATGCGAGCAATCGCCAAGGAAAGCTCGGTAGGCATTTCTGATTTTTCGATAGAAGTTTCCTGTTCCATACCTATCGTTGCTTTGTCAAATTGGCGAGGCGAGCCTTTCGGTAAGACTTGCACGCCGTTTCGGATTTCATAAGGGCTGACGGCTTTATCTTGAGAAGCTTTTGCCAAGCTTTCACTCTGGAGGATACCCCCGCGCGAGTGATACCGTACCGTTTGGCGATTGCAGTCTGCGTTTTCAGAACGAGAAGGTTCTCAAGCCCAAGAGCAAACAGCAGGGTATCCCGCTCAAGTGTGGAATTCTTTTCGGAACGGTTGCTTTGAAGCCGTTGGAATACCCAACACAGCAGCAGCGAACCATAAGCCTTCGCCTTGTCGTCAACCTGAGTTTCCGAAATTGCCTCTTCCTTGTCGAACTGGTCGTAGTCGAATTCTTCGCCGATAGTCGCAAATGCCACTTCGGAGTCTGGAGTACCGAGTTTGTAGTCGTCAACAAGCGGTTTGTCGAGCCCCTGAGCTACGAGCTTGGCTTTTTCCTTGGGCGATAAGCTCGAGACCCACTTCTGGTATTCGTCTTCGTAGTTGCTCATAGCGCACCTCCTAAGTGAAGCGGTGAATTTGGTAGAGAGTGTCTTGAGCCTACCGCACCTTTCGCACCTGTGGAGAATCGGTGAAACGGGAGTATATACCTACGGTATATATACTCTCCCTGTTTCCCCGTTTCCCCACTAACGGTGCGATAGGGAAAATAATATTCCCCGTTTCCCCGCTTCCCCGTTTCCCCAGAGAAACGGAGAAACGAAATTGCGCTAATTTCACCGTTTCCCCAAATCATAGCGCACCTCCCTCGGTAGGCTTATTAAAAGCGGTTTCTGGGATATATAATCTGCCTCTCCAAAGTTTGGATACTTCGTCAAATACCATATAGGTCTTTTTGGTATTGTTGAAGATTCTTTGAACGTCAGAATCTGCGCAAGGCTCGCCCAAACTTGCCAGCTTGTTTTTGATGTGTTCAAAGAGTTTCGTCTTTGAAATAGGCGACATCTGTTCCAACCCTAATTTTTCATAAATGGGGTTTGTGTTGGGATTGTATTTGCCTTCTCCTTTTTGGGTCCTTACGACTTTGGCGGGCTTTTCGGCGATATACCAGAAGATGTCCTTATGGTCTGAACCTTGCTTCAGGTAGATTACAGGATCGGAGCCTGTGCGCCTTCCGCGCTTGACGTGCTTAAACTCGTAGATGTTCTTATCGTGGCGGGACGGCATGATAATGGACACCGCACGCGCCCAGTTCGTGATGTCGGACGAGCCAATTCCGAGGTATTCCAAGTCGGTATTCGCCTCGAATTGCTTTAAATCCTTGGCTTTTTGCTTGCCTGTGTGGTGCAGGACAATCAAGCCGACATTGTGTTTGTGGATTATTGGGTTTATGCCATTTCGGAAGAACTTTGTGCATACTTCCTGCTTGGAAATATCCCCGCCGATATAAGCCATTAGAGGGTCAACTATGACGATTTCAGGCTTGTATCTTTCGCAGATGTTTTCGAGCAATCGCACAAATCCATCTCCAGAATGTGTGTCATCGGATACGACACGGAAATTCTTGCGTAAATCAGCCTTTTCTTGTTCAGACAGGTTCAATATGCGCGTGATTGACTGGGCGGGTTCTACAAGGTCGAGAAAGTTATTTTCCGCCTGTATAAGGATAACCTTTCTCGGCTTGTGGGGTTCCAATTTCCACAGGTCTCTGCCTGTCGCAAAGAGAATGGACATCTGCATAGCCAGAACGGATTTCCCGACGCCAGAAGCCGCCACAATCAGCCAAGGGCATTGTGTGCACAAGAAGCGAAATCCCAATAGACAGTCCGACATATCGTTGGCGTTTGCGTTCCAAAAATCGTCGATCGTATTTGAAATCACATTGCCAATATCGCAATTATCCTGCCATTTTTGGTAGGACGGCATGCCTGTATTGGTGGCAATTAACCTTTGCCGCTTGCCGTTTCTTGTTACGGCGGCTATCCTTGAAAGGCGGCTCGGATTTTTGCACGCCTTATCGACTGGGAAGCCGTTTTTTGCCAAGAACTCGTGAAGCTTGGAGACTCGCTCTCGGTAGAGCTTTTCGTCATTTCCTGCGTCGATTTTCACGATTGCGTGAATGGATTTGCCGCCAGAATCGACAATCGCCGAGCAGGGAAGATTAAGTTCTCTAATTTTCCTCAACTGCTCCTCTTTGGGCAGGGTGTCAGACTCAATCAGACAGTGGCGAAACTCTATAACGTCGGAATTCTTGCAACCTTCACCCGACATCGGGTTGATTCGCGCCCAAGCTCCCGCTTTTTTGTTCCAGTCGCCAAGAATGAAGCCCAAGTCGTCGTAAGTGTCGCAAGCCTTTATAAGGTCGTCGAAGCCCTTGTTGACGCCTTTCCCGTTGGGCAGGAACTTTCCGTCCTTTTCAAATGAGCTTACTACGAAGTTTACTATGTCGCCCGATTTGAAAAGAGCTGTCAGATATTCCTTCAACTCCAAATTTGGGGCTTTAAGGGCGTTTTCAGGCTTTTCCGAGTATCCGATAGGGTCAGCCCACGAAAGGCCTTCCACGGGCTTGTAGCCGTTGTCTTTTGCCATTTGTATGATTGAACCTATCCCGACGTTCGCTCCAGAGTAATTCCCAAAAGTTTTCCAATGCTTCTCGCACGCTCCCTCTTGGTATTTATGGGAGTTTTTACTCCACTCGTCCCATACAGAACACGGTTGCCCGTCGGCGTGTAAAGCCATGCCGACCTTTAGCCAAGTATCATAGTCGTCAACTTGAGACTGCGTTAAGTGTGCTAAAATTTCATTGATATTTCTTTCCATTATTTTCTCCTCCAGCCGTTATTTGCGAGGTCTGTGATTAGTTTTGTGGCAAAATCAAATCCAAAACTCTCGGCATTCTTATAGCCAAAGCGGTTGAGAATTTTTATTTGCTTAGGGGTTGCGAGATTGCGCGAACGTCGGTTTATGGCGTTCCCCAAAAGTAATGACGCAAAACCTCTGCTTTGAATTGCCTTCGGGTTAAACTGTAAACGCTCAAGTGCTTGCAACTGCTTTTGCGTAGGTGCTTCGCGCTCCCATTTGAAAGTCGGCGAGTAGCTTTGAAGCTCGTCGTCGTGGGTAAAAAGCGCATACTCGATTGGGTCTATTAACCTGCTTTTCTTTAGCGAATTTGCCTTTATTGCGTCGGCTAAAGATTTCTCGCGCTCTTGGCGGGCAGTGCATTCTGCTTCCTGTTCAAGCTCGCCTAAATCGAATAACTTGCCGCCTTCGGCTATTTTGGTCATCTGCTCGGCAACATCTGGTTTATTGGCAATGAGGTTAGCAGGGTGGCAAAGATTGTGTTGCTCTGATTGCCATAGAAAATCCAAGACAAGAAGATTATCTTTGCCTTCGCAGGTTCGAGTTCCGCGCCCTATAATTTGGGCGTATAGCGAGCGAATTTTAGTTGGTCTTAAACATACGACACAATCGACGCTTGGCTCGTCATAACCTTCGGTAAGAAGCATTGAATTACATAGCACTGTACATTCGCCACTGTGGAAGCGTTCGAGAATTTTCTTTCTCTCGCCCGATTCTCCCGAAATATGCTCCGCCTTGTGCCCAAGCGATTTTAGGATTTGCGCCATTCGCTGAGATGTGGCAATTAGCGGAAGAAAGATTAACGTCTTTCGCTCTCTTGGAATGTGTTTTGCGATTTCCTCAAGATATGGGTCTATCGCGGACCCCAAGTCATCGACAGAATAGTCTCCCGCCGTTGTCTTTACGCCTTTTAATGATATTTTAAGCGGGATTGTCTGTACGAGTATCTTCGACAGATACCCCTCTTTTATGGCGTCCCGAATTGAGTATTCATAGGCGATGTCCTCAAAATACTTCCCAAGATTTTGCTTGTCTCCTCGATCTGGCGTTGCCGTCACGCCCAACACCTTTGCCGACGAGAAATACCTTAAAATATTTTGATATGAATCGCTCAATGCGTGGTGGGCTTCGTCAACAATGATAGTTCCGTAATGGTCTGGAGAGAACCTCCTAAGCCTGCTTTCGCGCATTAGCGTCTGAACAGAAGCGCAAGTAATAGGATAAAGACTATCTATAGCCGATTCTCCCGCCTTTTCAAATGCGCAAGAAAGCCCAGTCACAGCGGCTATTTTGTCTCTGGCTTGTGTCAGGAGTTCCTCACGGTGGGCGAGAACGAGGGCATTGCCCCCGTCCTTTAACGCACGCTCCGCCACTTTCGCAAAGCATACGGTTTTCCCGCACCCAGTAGGAAGCACGAGCAATGTTTTGTCGAATTCTTCCCAAGACTTGAATACCGCTTCCACCGCCTTTTGTTGGTAAGGTCTAAGCTCCATGGCTCGCTCCTTTCCCATAGTCGGCGATGAGAATTGCGTCGGCTGTCTTTAGAGTAGGTTTCAACTGCGGATACCGCTCTGTGGCGATTTCCTTTAACCTGCGCTTGCGGGCGGTATATTCAATCCCGCGGACTCCGGAAAGCCCAGTCTGCCATTTCTGCGGTCGAACAGTGCGGAATGGGATTCCCAAGCCGACAAGAAGCCCAAGAATTGAGCCGTATGACTTACCCAAGACGAAAGAGCGGCTTGCGGGTTGAGGTTTTCCGCCTATGTAACCTGTAACTTCCTCGACGAAACTTTCGATTGTATGAGGTTTTTCTTTGGCATACTTTTCGGCGATTGCAAGAATGTCGCGAAGCTCGGTTATGCTCCCGATTGGGGCGGCAAATGCCGCCTTATCGGGATACAAAACACACACACCACCGTTCGCTCCAGAGTCTATTCCGATGACTATTCCCATTGGAAATCCTCCTCGGCGACAACGCCCATAATTTCGCCAATATAGCGAATGGCTAAAACATCTCGCTCCATCGTCTTCAATGCGCTTTCGCGATTTACGATCCACATCGCTTCAAATGGAGTTTCGAGAGGTTCGTATTTTAGCCCGAAGAATTTTGCCAAGTTCGCAAGAGTCGTCCGATCCGATGTTCCGCAACCCCAAACCTGCATAAGGTCTATGAAATTGCCGTTTAGAAATCTTCCTTTGAAGATATTCGGGACAGCAACACGGTTGACCCACGAGCGTCTTACAAGGAACGGTATTGCAAACGAGTTGCACCCGAAGCCCACAAAGCGGCAAGTGCAATGGTTGCGATAGTACTCCCAGAAAGCTTGCAGGAGATTTTTTTCGTTCTCGTCGGCAAAGAATGATGCATTCTTGAAAGGCTCTTGTATTGCTATCGCAAGAATTTTGCCAGACAGAGCCGAACTCGAAGCGTCCAAGAACCATTCTTCCTGCTTTCTCGCTTTCCACGTTTGTATTTTCGCCTCGTCTTTATAATTGCTCGGAGCTGTGAACTCGGGCATGAGGTGGAGGATTTCATCTTTGGGAAGTCCTGCGGTTTCAATATTGAATACGATGTCCATACCGCACCTCCATTAGAAAATATCCTCGTCGTCGTCCGTATCTGCGGACTCCTCGGGTTCGAGGTAGGACTTTATGACGTTGCCGCTGTAAGTTTTACCGTCCTTGCCTTGCCAAGATTCAACGCCAAGCCTTGCCTTGCCGTGGCTGCCGTTTACCAAGTTCCATTTGGGCACGGAACGTTCGCCGTGTTTGCGAAGCCCGACGCAGGTGAGGAACTGGTTTATTCTCCATTCGCAGGAGCGAAGCAGGACAAGGTTTTCGCGGAGAGTCGCTTCCAATCCATCAGCCGTTTCGCATTTAAGCGTAAGCTTTGCCATATTGTAGCCTTTTGCTGTGGTAGCCCGCTCAAAACCCACAACGGTGAAGTCAACAATCGTGTTTTCGGGGAGAAGGACGAATTCCTTTGCTTCTGCTGATGTTTCGGAATTCCAATCCAATCTTTCATTGTCGGAGGTATTCATTACTTAGCCCTCCTTTCCGATATGCAGGCTTCAACTTTGGCCCAGTTCTTTTCATCTGCTATTTTTGCGAGAACGGACGGCTCAAGGTCTTTATAGGTCTGCGAGTCGGATATGAACTTTTTGCCTTTGGGATTGTTTCCGCGAAGATACGCATTCAATTCGTCGGGCGATACTGCGGAAAATTCCATTGCCGTTTCAAGCAGCGTAAGGCCGGCTTTCTTTGGGTCTGAGATTTCGACATTACCCCAAGTTTGCGATTCTTCTTCGTTTGATATTTTTGAAGTTTTGGGAAGTTTTGAGCAGAATACGCCCGCTACGCTTTCAAATGTGAGCGGAAGAACGCCAGTTAATCCCCAACGGTTTTTTGCATCGCAGAACGCGGTGTGTTCGGTGTAGAGAACGCGCTCTTTGCCGCCGACAGCCTTGCCTTTGCCGCTTGCACTCGCCTGAATGAACGTGCGGTAGTTCGCAAAAAGAAGTCCGTCCGCCCATTCCTTGATGAGAGGGGATACGGTCTTCGAGCATTTCAGTTCGTAGTGGTCGTATGTGCCGTTTTCCTCAGGAAGTTCGAGCTTGCGGATTGTCGAGTGCGCAAGAACTACAATGTGCATTCCGCTATTTTGAAGCGCGGTAAGCTTGGCAAGCATACCCGCGAATTCCTCTGCGAGATACTGATAGCCTTTGCCGTATCCGAAGTCTTCGATACCAGTCTTTTTGTACTTCTTGCACAGATAAGCCGAGCACATACGTTCCGCCCAATCGGCGGTATCGAGGACAAACGTCTCAAAACCTTGCTTGTCGGCTATGAGTTCGTCTATGCAGGAAAGCAATGTTTCCCAAGTGTTGAGGTCGGCAATTCTCGGTACGTCCAAGTGCGCCGTCCCGCCTTCCAAATCCGCAAATAGCGGCTTGGGGAATTTTGCCGCGAATGTGCTTTTACCTACACCTTCGCAACCGTAAAATACGCACTTTTGAGTGCGCGAGAGTTTACCTGAATTGATTTGCATTTAGAGGTCTCCAAGTCGAACCCCTTTGCCGCAAAAAGAAGGAATTTTTGAGATTGTAGGCTTTGGCAAGCAAGGTCTTTCCGCCCAACTTACAACAGGCTTAGTTTTGCGCTTTGGTTTGGGTTGTAGCGTTCTGCCATTCTCGTAATCCAAAACGGACGCTCTCAATACAGCGATTGGCTTTCTTGGTTTGCCATTTGCCCCTCTTAACAAGGTTAGCCCGTGTTCATTTATGATTTTATAGACGCTACTTTTTTCATAGCCCCAACGAGTTGTAAGCTCGTCAACCGTAAATGCCTGTTTTGCAAATGTATCTCCAATTCGCTCTATCAACTGAATGATGAGGTCGTTTTGCGTCCGAATGATGCATTCGAGTCTCGCAACCCTTTCGGTTAAGTTGATGTCGCTGTTAGCTTCCATTTCTTGCGGAGCATTTCCCCTTAGCGACTGGCGGAGTTAAAATTTTGGGTGAAACGCGGAGTTCAAGTTTTTGTCGTTGAACCGCAGTCGCACCAATTGGGATAGGACACTCCTATTTGCCTTTGTGTCCTATTGTTAATATATTAACTATAAGCTTATTGCGAAAATGATACTTGTTGAAAATGGCAAATCTAACCTGAAAACGTGTCCTATTTCAAAGGAATCTCCCTATTTTAGCGGAATGGGAAAATAGTTTTACAATAACTTGCGATACGATAGTTAGTTATGAATGATTCAAAAAATCTTCTTGATTTTGGGAAGTCAATAGAGATTTTATATGAGCATCGAAAGAGATAATCTTTAACTCTTTGGATTATGTCGGCAATCGGGGAAACCCTTTGCCCACTTTGTCGGACATTTTTCAGCCGATTAGAGTGTGTGCGCTGCGAGGCGCAAGGACCACCTCCTTTTTCGTTCCGAGGTATATTCAGTACAACGAAGCAGAATAACGCACGGTCTCGTGCCACCTACATTACAAAATTAACTGAAAGGTCTTATGAAAGATGGCTACATTAAAGTCTTTTATTACATCGTCGCTATTGCGTAAGCTCGACTGTGTAGAAAACGAATCTTCGTTCGTTTCAATAAAAGAAGAAGTTTACAAGCTTGGAATTTTAGAATCGGATTTCTTTAAAGGCGATAAGCCAAACTATTCCAAGTTGGCTAAATTTCTTTGTGAAAATTGCCCTGACCAATTAGGGGATAAATTGTATTATTTTCACTCGATTGCCCGCCCTGAATTGCGAGAGATAATTGCCGAAAGGCTAAAGCTCTTAGGGCAGGAGGTCGGCGAGAATGAAGATGTTTATACTTTGGCGTCCCGACTAATATTAACGGACACAACGCAAAAAAATTGCCAGATAGTAGTTTCTTGCAGATTGGCGCAAGAAGAACATTACTATATCAATTTTCGACCTACAAAGCTACGGGAAACTCCACCTCTTGGCGAATCGCAAATCGAAACAATGAGATTGCGCTTGTCGGATTATTTCAAACAAACGACTTCAAGGCGGTTTGCGGAAATTCACGCACATAATGTGGGTAAATATACCTATTATTGTGTATTCCATAGCTTGGAGTCTAAACAAATGCTCGTTGTAAATTCGGAAGACAAAGAAGAAATATTGCGATGCAACCCACAACTGATGGACATTTTGCGTCTGGATACTAAAACAGGAGAACTTTCAATTTATGTGAGGTACGCCAATAAAAAGTTGTGCCAGATATATAATAGCTTGTTCGCCGATATATTGGGCGATGGAGTAATGTATGTAATAAACGGGAAATACAATCTCAACGCTTTGAAATCTTACGATATCCTCACGTTGGGTGAATTGTCCGACGAAATCAAATCTGTGAGCATTGTAAGCTTTACCCAAATGGACGCATCTATGTGCAAAACAACCCATACAGGGAATGTGGCATTCCCTCTGTTTGAGGCTATGGAAAACCCAGATACTGAAATATTATCAGCAGTATTTGAATTCGTATTTGCGGATTCTTCAAAAGCATATCGTGTGAAAATTTCAAGTCCATTCAAGGCGAGGTTTCAACTTGGGTGTGATGAGGAGCTTGTCGAAAAATTTTTCAAATCCAAAGGATTGTCGAGAGATACGTCGAATGAAAAACTTGATTTCTTGGTTCCGTCGGGAACGCCACTTCCCGTATTGTAGCTATATCTGGGATGTCTTATTAGGCGAGAATACCAGACGCTCTTTCGTGGGTTCGGGAATACTCAACTATGACGCAAACAATTCTTCCGTAAGCGAATTCTACATAAGGCACGAGAATTACAAAGTCTCGCGCTGTGAAAATGGATATATTGCGATTGGAGACTTAGGCGGGTGTTATGAAATGGCTTCGGCACAAGCAAAAATCCTAACATTGAACTTTAAGAATTTCGCCCAAAATGTAGCAAAGATATTAGGGATTTCTTCAAGTGTATCAGCATTGGGATATGGTTGCGACGGCTTTTTTCTGGGTAATGTTATTTTGTCTGAACACTATCGGGTATTTTTCCGTTTTAGTTCCAGAAATTTTATAGAATACATAAAGCCGCTTATCGGAGAATTCGTACCCATTGTTATAACTTTCGGAGAAATAGATTCTCCGCTTGAAATGCTTGTATCAAAACACAGGGGAAGGTGCATTGAAGTCGGAGAATTGGTGTCATCTTCCGCACAAGGTTTGTCTGTCAAAAAGGAATTAGCTTCATTTCTTGATACTTCGCGCAAGAGTAAAAATTCAAACGCGTATTATTCTTGGCGCGGGACAAAACTTCCTGTTCCAGAAAATCCAACCCTCAAATTATTGAGTATGGATTTAATTTCGCTATCTGAAGTTAAAATAAAGTTCGGGGAACATTCAATACGAGTCCACTATTCTGACGTATCATTGTTCAAAAGCAACGACTCAATGGACGTCAGTTTTGCGTGGAAAGTAATTTGCTCTTGTGCATTGAAAAAGGAATTAAAGGGATACGACAAAAAGAATCTTCCGCGGTACACAAGCAGGTTGAACTCCAATTTTAGGAATTTCTTCGGGTTTGACGGCAAAGCTTTCTCTTGCATCGAAGGCATTGTAAAAAACAACTTTCCTTTAACGGCAAAAGAGTATCTATCCACGCGTTCCCGAGCGGAAGTTTTCAGCGGAAATGAATTAAGTGTTTCCGACGTGTTTGCTTATCCAACAGAATGATAATTATACAGATACAATAACAATAATCTTGAATCTTCAACAATTTTATACTATAATTTAGGAACTATGCCAAAGGTTTACAAATCATACGAAGCAGGTCGCAAGTCGCCATTCAAAGTGGCTTGGCGAGAAAATGGTGAACGCTTTTCCCGATTCTTTGAAACGGAAGAATTAAGAGATAATTTCCTCAAAACACACACATTCTTGGAGGAGGATTCATTCCACTCTTTGTTCAGGTTGAGTAAGGAGGAAATCAGCGACATCGCACAAATCAAATCCGCTATGGGGGAAGACATTAGCTTCCGCGACCTATGGCTATTTTGGCAACAAAACCATAGAGGCGAGGTGGAACTGATAACTACTTTTGCCGCTTGCAATGAATACATAAAATTTATGAGAAGCAAGGGGCGGGACGAAAGCCACGTTAAGAGGGTTAGGCGAATACTTGAAGTATTTTGCGAAACTTTCGGAGACCAGTTTGTTGAGCATATAACGAGGAAAGAGCTTATAGAATGGCTTGATAAGCTACCATACAAGGGGCAGACAAAATCAAACTATAAGGATATAATAAGGGCTACATGGTCCTACTTCGAAAGCAACGAATGGATAAGTAAAAATATCGCAATAAAGCTTCCGACGGAAAAAATTGTCCGAGGTGAAATTGGAATTTTAACAGTAGAGGAGGCGGAAAGGCTGTTGAGGGCGAATGAAAAATACGACCCAGAAATATGCGGATTGATGGCGTTGGGAATGTTTGCGGGAATGAGAAGTTCTGCCATCGCAAGAGTTGAATACGATGAAATAAACTTCAAGGACAGGGGTATTGAAACTCCTGCCGAAAAGACAAAAAAGAATCGCAGGCAATTTATTGAGAATCTTCCCGACAACTTGTGGGCTTGGCTGGAACGGACTCCCAAGAGCGCGTTCACAATGTGTGAAAGGAAGTTTAAACGCAGGCGCGAACTCGCGTATCGCAGAGCGGGGCTAATCGTAACAGCTGAAGACGTTAAGAAAGGCAGGGGCACAATGGTAAAGTTTCCACCGCACAACGCGTTCAGGCACAGTTTTGTGAGCTACCACGTTGCACTTCACAGAAACTTTACCGACACTGCGTTGATAGTCTCCCATAAGCGTACCGACATACTCTTTGAACACTATCTGGGAGTCGCTAAAAAAGAGGACGCTGAAAAGTACTTTAACATCTATCCGTCAGACTATAAGAAGCCCGAACTTCAAACTGCAAAGATTGCTTAATTCTCACGCCCATCGTTTATTCGATGGGCTTTTATTATGCCTCAAAAGCCTTCAAAAAAGGTGTCGCCAACTTTGCTTGGCGGGGTCTTAGTTGCCATTTAGTGGTCGTTTTGTTGGAAAAGCCATTTTGTTAGAACCCATTTATCAACTACTTGTATTTTGCCAGTGGAAGACACAAAAAAAGGCTGATTAGCAACTTACTGCTAATCAGCCTTTAATCTTTTTAAAGTGGCGGGATGGACGAGACTCGAACTCGCGACCTCCTGCGTGACAGGCAGGCGTTCTAACCAACTGAACTACCACCCCTTGAATTTTGAGTCTCAATTCAGGCAGATTATGCTTTGTCTGTCAACCTGTTTTTTTTGCGGAGCTTATTTTTTTTTCTATTCCAATAAATCAAAGTCTCTTATCTAAACTGCATATTTTAAAATATCATGCCAACCGACAAAATTTTCCGAATTTTGCTCTTTGGAGACTTCTATTATTTCGGGAAAATTTTATGTTCGACATTTCCGCGCCAAAAAACACATAATCGTATTTTAATCATGGAACCGCACACGCACATATCGCAGCCGACTTGGCGCCACTTTATTTTGCTGTTTCCGCTGTATCTGCTTGTGCGCCTGTGGCAGGCAACTATACGCATGCGCGCTTCCGACGCCAAATCACTTGAAAATCTGGAAGACAAAAAGCGCCTAATCGGCCTTGCATGGCACAACAGGATTTTCTTCCTGCCCATGTGCAAGTATATTTTCAGGCCGAATTTCCCGATGTCGGGCCTCGTCAGCGCGAGCCGCGACGGCGCTTGGCTTTGCGCCTTTTTCAAATTTCTTGGCATTGGCACAGTCAGGGGGTCGAGCAAGAGAAGGGGCGCACACGCAATTATTTCAATGGTCGAAACCCTCCAGCATACCTCGGACATTTTCATAACGCCCGACGGCCCCCGCGGTCCGAGGTACGTTTGCAAGCCCGGTTTCTTGTCGGTCGCCAAAAGCAGCGGCGCGCGCATACTCTTGTTGCGGATTACACCTTCTTCTTTCTGGACTATCAATGCGACTTGGGACAAGTTTATCCTGCCAAAACCATTTTCCCGCGTGACTGTTGACGCCGTAAATTTTGACAACTACGAATCGTTTGTCGCGGAGGCGGAAAAAAACGGAAAGTCGCCGGTCGATTTTGCGGAGCATATTCTCTCCGGGGAATGAGCCTAAAAAATCCCAGACTTTAAACGCGCGCCGTTATTTTATTTGCGATATAATCTATTGTATGGCAACCTATTGCTGTGAGGTGTATTTATATAAAAATATTTCTTTTGTTGCTTGCGGTGTTTCTCTCTGCATGCGCGAACTCCGATTGCGCGGATTGCTCTTCGCGGCAGCCCGAAAAAGTTCCGGCTTGCGCATTAAAAAACGCCCCGAAAAATTTTAAAGAGGCGAGCGCTGATTTTTTTGCCTTCGAGAAAAGAAACGAGCGCTATTGCGGTAAACTTCCGGATTCTCCCACGGGCGCGCCGAACTTTGAAGTGCAGCTTCCGCGCAATACGGGTGGCAAAACAGTTTACGCGGCGGACTTCGGGTTTAACGAGTCCAATCCGGATTGCGCGGCGGCGATAAACAGAGCGCTCGACTATTGCAAAAAAACGCGGGCCTCTAAGCTCGTGCTCGCCCGCGGAACATACAAATGTTTTGGCAAAAAGGGAATTCTAATAGACTCCATGGAGGATTTTGAAATTGACGGCATGGGCGCAACCCTCGTATTCCGCCGCCCGAGCGATTTCTCTATTTTGCCCCAATACGCGGTTGTTGAAAACGACTCTAATTTCCTAATAAAAAACTGCAAGCGCGTGAAAATATCCAATATAAACTCAGACTGGGATTGGGAAACCGACCCGCTCGGCGCGTTTGTGCGCATAATCTCCAAGCACCCTTCCGAAGGTGGGAAGCCCCCATACTTTGATGTGGAATTTATCGGATATGACAGATACCCGCTTTACGGCAAGCCGACCCCCGTTCAGGTAATGATGCCCATGGCGGATTCTATGGATTCGTTTGGCATGGGTGCTGCTTTTTGGTTTGGCCCGTCGGAGGGGCACTTTGGTTCTAAATGCGAATGGCTCTCCCCCAATACGGCGCGGATATACCACTCGACAAAGGCGGAGGGGCTTCCGATGTCAAGCGCGTACGACCACCTGTTTACCGAGTCTAATAGAAACTTTCAACACAGGGCGGCAAAAGTCGGCGGGGTTTACCGCCTTATGCATTATTATTACGGGAAGAACGCCTTCAATCTCGATTCCAACGAACATCTCACACTTGAAAACATAGAGATTTTATCTTGCCGCGGCATGGGGGTGCATATAGGCGGCTCGCAAAAATATTGGCAGATGATAAATCTTAGGGCGGGCGCGCGAGGCGGCGGGAAAATCCGCCCGTGCTCGACTACCGCAGATGTCGTGCATTCCACAAATTCGCTCGGTTACTGCAAGATGATAGGCTGCTCCTTTTCATTAAACCAAGACGACGTTGTAAATTTTCACGACAGGACGACCTTCGCAAAAAAAATTTCAAAAAACGAAATGCAAATAGTCAACAGCCGCGGCAACTATTATTTCGGCGCGCAGGCGGGCGATATCATAGACCTGTACGAAGCCGACTGTTCGCCCACGGGTTTTTCCGCGAAAATCATAAAAATTGACGGCGAGAATCTGTATCTGGATTCGGACGTGCCGGAGGCAAAGGGCGCCGGATTCCTCGTTTCGCGCAGGTCGGGCGCGACGGACAATCTGCTTGTAAAAGATTGCGTTTTTGAAAACTACTACGGGCGCGCGATTTTCCAGGGCAGAAACGTCACGGTTGAAAATTGCGTTTTCAAAAACGGCCCGTCTATTCCGCTTAAATTTCAGACCGCCTTCACTCTCGACAAATGGGTCGAGGGGCGGGGTGTTTCAAATGTGGTGGTGAGAGGCTGCACCTTTGAGGACAATAATTTTAAAATGGGGAAAACTCTCGGCTGGGTCGCGGAAATATTTTTTGGCGCGTCTATCGACTCGAAAGGTGGATTTAAAATTCCGTCGAAAAGTTGCGTCGACGGAATTTTAATAGAAAAGAATATTTTTAAAAACGTACGAGGATTGCTGATGTATGCAAATGCCGGCAGAAATATAATATTCCGCGACAATGAAATTATCGGCGCATCTTCGGAAAAATGCTCGTATGCGGCGTCCATATTTGCGGAGAATGTCGAAAACGCATATTTTATAAATAATTTGCTTTACACGGATTCTCCCGCCGCGTGCGGCGTAATTGTTAGCGGCTCTAAAAGCGTGGTCGCGTGCGGCAATGCCTTAAAGCCAGCCGATTCCGCGCAGCCGCGTTGACATCGGGCTATCCGGATTTTTTCGGCGGGCGGTATGGACGAGCAAAGTCCCTATTCTATGATGCCGGACTTTTTAGCGTTCCAATATGCGGCAAGGTGAAAAATCACGGCGCAGCTCGACATTTTGTCGTAGTCTATTTTTTCAATCGGCTTGGCGAGCAGGCGCGCGGATTTTTCGTCGAAATCCTCCGCTCCGCGCACGAGCATTGTAAGCGCCATCTCGCCAAAATAACGCGGCGCGCGCAGAATATTTTTAAACTCGCGCATATCCGGTTTGCCGTTGGGCTGAATCGGGCGTTCTTGAGGGTTGGGAAGCGGTGAGGTTAGATCGAGCTTTGGGTCCGATAGGGCGTTTGAGGCTGACGCAAGGCGCTTTGCCGCAAGGGCGCTTACGTCGCCCATTATGCCTTTTATTGCGTTCCTTTCGCTTTCGGATTCAGCAAAAGAGAGCATCGCTTCAAGAGATATCTGCATTTGAAGCTGCGCCCACGGCGCCATATTTCTGTCGAAATTTGCCGACTGCGATATCGACTCTTTTGCGTACTTTTTGTACTCTTCGAGATATTTTTTATCGCCAGTCACAAGGTGCGCAACGGCGTAAATCATCGGGAGCCGCGCCGCCTCGTGGGCCGATACGTTCCACATTCTCGACAGCCCGAAAGTGGACGGCTTGCCGTCTGCGTTCTGGGCGTCGTATTTTGTGGCGGGGGTCATTTTTTCAATCATTCTGTCAGCTACGGCGGAGCATATTTCTGCTATGATTTTTTTATCGTCGGCAGTTGAAAGAGGACTGTTGTAATATTTCCACAGGCCGTGTATGCAGTGGGTGTATTGGTCGCGCGATGTTGAGGGGAAAAACGATTTTCCGTCGGAGGTGCTTACTGCGCGGGCGACGAATCCCCGAGCTTTTGGCGACAGGGAACACCTTGCCATTCCGCGCACTATGGCGTCCGCGTATTTTTTTAGCGACGCGTCTTTTGTCACTTCGTACTTGTCGAGCACGGCGCACATCATTATCCCGCCGAGAATCATTCCGTCCTCCATGCCGGTTCCGTATCCGTTGGGGTTGGCGGGCGCCAACTTTTTTATCTGCTCGGCGGTCGGGACAAAGTCGAGGGAATTTTCAGGGTTTAGGGATACTATTAGGTCGTAAAATACGTCCGTTTTGGGGCTAAAAAATCTCGTCCATACGCTATTCCACATATCCTTTTCTTGCGAAGGGTCTATTTTTATAGTTTCCGCAAAAATGTGCGGGGACAGGGCAAGCGCGATTATCAAAGCCAATATATTTTTCATGGCAGACAAATATTTTTTTAGAAACTTGCGGTCAATATTAAATAATTGCAAGTCGGGCGCAACCTTCGCAACTCTAATTTGCGCGCGTTAATCCTTAAAAAAAATCCCGCATTAAAAAAATGCGGGATTTTCTTTGCTAAAATGGGCGTTTTAAGGGTGCGGCGCAAAGTAAAACGCGCCGGCGCCCGAATGCTAATCCGCCTTCACGACTTCCGCCGCCCTGATTTCCACAGGGCCAATGAGGCCTGAAGGCATTGGCTTGGATTCAGCAGTCCAGCCTTTGCTTAGCGTAAACGTATAGCGCGAATTGTCGTCCGCTCTCGACTTCCCCTCCAATACCCATTTCGGTGTTTCGCCGGCTTTTAGTGGCGATTTTATTTCGTCGCCGACCAGCCTGTTGTACCAAAGGTTTGTCACTTCGACTTCAACGGTGTTTTTCCCCGGCTTTACAAGGTTTGTGATGTCGGCTTCGTACGGAATCTTCCATAGAATTCCCGCGTCTTTGCCGTTTACTTTAACCCTTGCGGTCTCGCGCACTTCGCCGAGCGACAGGAGCACTTTGCGGTTTTTTGAAATAAAATCTTCGGGAATGTCAAAAGACTTGCTGTATTTTGCAGTCCCGGAGAAATATTTTATGCCAAATTCGGGGCGTTCCGTCCACGATACGAGTTTGTCGAAGGCGATTTTCCCTTCCGGTGCGCCGAGGTCTTTGGCAAACTCCACGCTCCAATCCGACGACAATTTTATCGGGCGCTGGAGATTTTCCACTTTTGTGGAGAATTTTGCGCCGTCCGACAGCTCGCCTTCCGCTGAGCCGTTGATTTCAAATACCATGGCCGGCGCCCCGTCGAGCACTGTCGGGTATATCGATTGCGGGGGCATCCATTCGAGACCCTTCCAAAAATGGTTTTCGCTTTCGTACACTATTTCTTCCGTCTCGCGCTTGCCAACTTTATATTTAATATAAAGCTCCTTGAATTTATTCGGGTAAGGGTCGCCAAACAGTCTGTTTGAAACGCTGAATCCATCGGGATAGACTTTTTCCAGTATTTCTTTGACGTCTTTGCCGCCTTCCTTTGTGCCGCGAAGCCTGTATTTTGCCTCTATTATATCAATGTTTTCAGGCTTTACGTAACCCTCCGCTTTCTGGGCGGAGAATTTTTCAAAGTGCTTTTGTTCGGCTCTGTCGCGGAGAACTATGAATTCCGATTCCTTCGGGTCGAATTCAAGCGAGAATTTTATTGTTTGCCCGTCGCGCCTCCATTGGGGGAGCGGCTTGATTTCACCGGTCGCGGGGTTCCATATTTCAGGCGTTTTATCGCCGTTAGCTCGTATGGAAAATTCCCCGTTGGCGTTGGACATATTTGTGTTTACAATAAAATATATTGAGGCTTCGTCGCAAACGCGCGCTATGCACTTGAAGTTCTTTGCCGCCGATATGACGGGCTCGATTTTTAGGTCGGTTAGGGCACGCAACGCGGACACTTCCGGGTACAGCGTGCCTTTGCCGACTTTCCGCGGATTCTTGGAATTGTCCGCCCCCCATATCTCGTTTACAAGCTTTGCGTATTCGGCGTCGTCGTCGGACAGCGAAGGGCTGCCTATCGGGCGCATTCCGCATACCGCAATGCCTGCGTCGAGCATCTTCTTTACGGCTTTAAGCGTGTTCAAGGTCGGCCTTATTTCCTCCGCAAGCGAGAATACCGAGTACTTTACTCCGGAGGGGGCGACAATCTTGCCGTCGGATATCTTTATGGAGTCGAGCAAGTCTTTCGGAGAGCAAAAGTCGAAATAGTAGCCTGCGTAAACGACGGGCCAGTCGTACGACGTGACTCTCGTCCTGCGGTTCGGGAGGGATTCTCCGGCGAGAATCAGCACGTCGCTCGGCACTCTGCCGCGCTGCAAGAGCGTCTGGGCGCGGTTTAGGTAGTCAACCCACGCTTTGCCGTCCTTCCACCAAGTAGTGTTTACGTTTATGTGGGAGCCGTGCGGGCCGAGCGCCAAACCGGGGCGGACGTTTACAAGCGGCTGGTGGACGTAGCTGTGGACGATTATCGCGTTCGTACCTTCGGTCCACATTATGTCGCCCGAGTCTTTTAGCATGCGCGGATGCTGCCGCCAATATCCGTCGTAGCCGTCGCCTGTTGTGAACGATTCCGCCCCTGCCGAGCGCCTGCCGTGGAAGTTTGCGGCGGAGTGCGCGTGCCTGCCGGTCGTGCCGCCGCTTAGCCAAAATTCGCTCGTCGGAATATCCGCCGTGCGCGAGCAGCGGATGTCGTCAAAACCGCCGCCGTAGCTTTCGAGTATGGAAAGCATACCCCTGTCATGGCAGAGTTTTGTAAAGTAGTCGAAGTAGTTCTCGGCAAACAAGTCCGCAACCGTCGTTTGCAGGTCGAACAGGAATCTCGATGATTTTGCAGGGCTTTCAACTGTGTAGCCTATTGCGGCGGGGAGCCATTTTAAAATGTCGTAGCCGCGGCGTTTTTTAAATTCGGCGTCAAAGCCTTCCGTCCAATTTTGTCCGCCTACTTCAAACGAGTCTATAGTAGAGTATTTGAGCACGCCCTGGGAGCCTATGTCGCTTTCGAGCACACCCATGTAGTGCGGCCAATGGGCGTCGAGCCCGCGCTTTGAGAGCTTGTCGCATTCAAGCCCTGAATAGGTCGTGGGGGCGTTGTGCCTATTGGTGGTTGTGTAGCCTATTCTAAGAATTATCCAGTCTTTGCCGTCGCCGGTCCAGTTTAGCTTTCCGTCGGGGGACATTTTGCCGGTCAAATCGAGAATTTCTGACACAGCCGGAGCTTTGGCGTCGGGTTTGCCGACTGGGGGATTGTAGGCGTAAGTCGTTTCAGACGAGTTTGCCGTCTGGACGTTCGGTATTGTGGAGTCGTTGTAAAGTTTTATGCTTTTTAAGTTAATCGGCGTCTTAGACTTATTCCACGGGGCGACTTTTTTGTAGGAAAAGTCAAATCTGAAAAACTTTGCCTTTACCGCAGTCGGCCCAAAGGACAAAAACTTTGGGATGCCAATATCGTTGGAGTGGTTGTACGACAGCGTTCCCACCTTGCGGAAATTCTTGCCGTCGTCCGAGGCGTAGGCGTCGGCCTCAAAATGTATTCTTTTGCCTTCGAAGCAAAGTTCGGCGGTGCGCGCCTCTACGCTCTCTGGAAATTCGAGAAGCACGGAGGCTTTCCCGCCTTCATTTTCGATGGGAAGCTTGAAGGAATTTTTATTTTCTTCGTCCGAAAGGGCATTTGGATTGGCGGTTTCGGGAACGGTCGAAATTTTTGGAGTCGGCGGAATTTTATTAGCCGGGATTGCGAGAACTGCGATGTCGCGGTAAAAGCCACTGTTTGCGGGAGGGGGCGCGAGCGTTATGGGCGCGGACTGCTTGCCGCTTATGCGTTTTTGCGAATGCACTATGAATTTCATCGAATCCTCAGGCTTAATCCACGGCCCGCCAGAGCTCGACCAGCCGGGGCAGTTGTGCACGCCTATGGAAAGCCCAAGCCGCTTGGCTTCGGCCCCGGCATGCCGCATGAGTTCGCGCCACAGGGGGGTCATTATCTGGGCGTCGGGCACATTGGGGATTCCCCCGTAGCAGTTCGGTATGAATATGTGCGCGCCGGAATAGCCTATGTTTTTTATGGCTTCGAGGTCGCGGGTAATGCCTTCTTTTGTTATGTGGTTTGTCGTAAAGTGCCACCAAGTTTCGGCGCGCGCGTCGGGAGGGGGATTTTTGAAGTCCTTCTCAAGATTGTCCGCGCTGACGGCGACGGCTGACGCAAATAATGCCAATAGTGCTGCTATTTTTCCTTTCATCATATGTTCCTTTTTTTTTGTAAGTTTTAAAGAAATGTAGATAATATGTCAATAAATTTTGAATTTTATTGAAATATGTTAATTTTTTCGGACGATGTATTGGTACGTTTTTTTATCAAAAGGTTTTCTAAAACTTGACCGCAACAATGCCACATATAATATAGCTACAAATGAAGAGAATAATCGTTATCGCAGTATTGACCGCGCTGTCGCTTTGCCTTTACGGCGCGGATAAAATATCATCGCCAATCGTAAAAGCCGGCGACAACGTCGCGTTTGTTGGCGACAGCATAACCCACGGCGGGCACTCCTCCGAATATATAATGCTGTATTACATAACGCGCTATCCCGACATGCGGGTGAAGTTTCTGAATCTCGGCGTAGGCGGCGACAGCGCAAGCGGGCTGCTGCGCCGCATGGATTCCGAAATATTGAAGGCCGAGCCGAAGGTGGCGTTTTTAATGATAGGCATGAACGACTGTTCGCGCTGGCTTTATTCCTTGGACTCAAAGCAAACAGCCGAGGAGAAGGAAAAAAATATAAAACAGGCAAATAAAGATTACCGTAGCAATCTCGCAAAAGTAATTGAGATTCTCTCAAAAAACACGAGAAGCGTAGTGCTCTTTACCCCGTCAATATACGACCAGACCGCTAAAGTAAAAACGCCCCCATGTTTGGGCGTTAACGATACACTTAAACTTTACGGTGAGTACGGCTCGGAAATAGCTCAGTCTTATCCGAATGTGCTTGTCGCGGATATTTGGTCGGAGATGCAGAGGGTTAACTCAATGATGCAAAAAGACGACCCGTATTCGACAATAATCGGCAGGGACAGGGTCCACCCCGCGTCCGCCGGAGGATTTGTAATGGCGTACAAATACTTAATCGACGCCAAAGAAAATCCTACTGTATCAAAAGTGTCGATAATAGCGGGAGAAAAGCCAAAGGTCGCGCTATTAGAAAACTGCGATGTTTCCGACCTAAAAAGCGTCGATGGAGGGGTCTCGTTTAAAATATTGGAATTTGCGCTTCCAATGGTCGTGTCCGGAAGGACGCTCGACGGAGAATCGCGCACTGATTTTCAGGAAAATCTAAATAGGGAAATATTGAAAGTGTGCGGACTCGCAAACGGAGACTACGAGCTGCGCATAGACGGCAAGAGCGTCGGCAAGTATTCCGCGTCCGAGCTGTCGGTTGGCGTCAACTTGGCAGGCAATGATAAGACTCCACAGTACGCGCAAGCTGTCAAGATAGCGGAGATATGCTCGGAAATACGCGGAAAGTACGCTGCGCAGCGCAATCTGTATTTTGTCGAGCACTTTTTGCTTAAAGACATTAAGGATTTTTCGGATGTGCAAAAATGCGTGTCGGCGGCGCGCGCTATTTTGGATCGCGGGAAGATATACGGTTGGGGAAAATTTGCCGTGGAGTTTTATATAGAAAATAAGGCAAAAGAAAAGCAGATGCTCGACGAAGTGTTCGCTCTGCAAGGCGACGCCTACGATGCCGCCGAGACAAAAACGAGAACGTACGAAATACTTCCCGTAAAATAAACGGGTTGCCTATCGACAAAATATCGGGCAATTCGGCAAAAATATCGGGCAATTAGATGCCGGACTCCGCATGGGGCTCGGCGTTTTTTTGCAGCCATAAAATAGAATTTTTTTAGGGTTATTATTGCTCTAAACGCAAAAAAGCCCGGAGGTTTTTTATCCGGGCCGGCGCCGATGGTTCAATGTGTAAAATCCGAGGGTGCCAATTGGCTCGCCGTATAAAATACCGCGCCCTAATCTAATTTTTTGGCGGGCATTTCTTATACAGCGGCGCGCCGCAATGTCGGCGCGCGCCAATTTTAGCTATGAATTTCTTTTGCGGTACACTGCGTAGGCGATGGCAACTAAGGCGAATATTGCGGCGAAATCCGAAGGCTCGGGAACTACAAGCCCCAAATCCACTTTTATTGTAGTCAGTCCGGAATCCAAATCCTCTATGAAGCTGAGCGTACCTTCTATCCCTGTTTGTGTTTTTAGTATTACATCGCTTAGCGAGATGTCGGAGCCTTCAGTTTTGAAACTCATCAATTCCCAGCTGAACATATCAAGTTCCCAGGTATCAAGGTATGTTTCCAGGGTCTCGCGTGAGATATTTAAATCGAATACGAGCTGCGCCGAGGACAAGGACGAGTCTTTTGTCACGGTGCCGTTTATGCGTATAAAATCGTTTACATCTTCGGCGAGGTCGAAGAGCAGGGTTCCGCTATAAAAAGTCATTGAGTCAAACTCGACAGTGCCTATCTCGCTGCCCATGGAGGTTCCCGCTGCGCTGAATACGGCGTGCGAATTGTTCCCGTCGTAGGAGTAGAGCGACAAATTGTTACCCTTCATTCCGTCATACATTGCGATGTCGAGCCTGCCGGAGGAAACTTCTACATTGTTTATGTTGGCGTTTACGCAGTCCACCTCCCAAACTGAGTGTAAAGGTGAGGAATTGAAGCGCAATGTTTGCTTTCCGTTTATGGCGTCGCCGTTCATAATTATGTTAAGCTTGCTCGCAGAGCCCTGTTTCATTGTGAAGGTTGCGGTGGCGTCGTGTGAGCTTTTGTTGGTAAGGTTCAAATCAACAACTTTTTGCAATGTTTCGTCTGCTGTTGCGATATTTAACCTTATGTTGCTAATCCCGTTTGAGTTTACGTCTCCAAAGCCGCCGACATTGCGCACTACATAGTCGAAGCTTGAACCGACAGATAAATTCCAGACATTATTTTCCAAATCAACTACGCCTTCAACTGTCATGGCGCTGTTCATAGTTGACAATATAAAATTGGAGTCCGTTTTTGGCCCTGAGTAAAGGTTGCCTTTTACGTTTATCAAGTTTCCAACCCCTGTGTCTTTCAACGCGAATAAAATCCAATCATTGGAACCATTTCTTATTCCGTTAATTTCCCAGTCGTTTTCGACAGTTAGGGTTGCCCTGTCGAAGAGTTCCCATTGGTATATTCTATATTTCCACTCCTCCTTATCAACTTTTGCAAGAGTTATGTTTGTGACGAGGTTGTTGACCTTTAAAGACGAGTCATTGCCCATTATAAAAGATGATATATACTCATTTTTGAGAATTGGAGCTGACTCAGATGTGAAAGTGTCGAATGATGTAATAGAATAGGCCGCAATTTTGAACGGGTTTATCGAATCCCTGTAAATATAAGCGTTTTGGGAGCCGTCAATTTCGCCCGAAAACGCTTGGGAGAGGGAAGAGTCTGTGTACCAGTTTGCGGGATTATTTATATATGACGAATCGTTGTCGGTGCGGTCATTGAAATAGATGTCGGTCTGGGAAACGGCCGTAGTGGATAATATAAAAGCAGACGAGAAAATCGTCGCAATTTTTTTAATTCTGCTGGGAGAATCGCAATTTAAAGAAAGTATTCTTTTCATGGTAAAACAGGTTAGCGGTTTATGGTGAGGTTAAGCGGTATAACTTCTATAAATATTCGTATTTTTTTAAAAACTAAAAAATTCATTTTTTTAGTTTACTGTAAACCTAAATTATTTTTCTTTCCGCCCCAAAAAAATATTTTGTCTGCCCCGTATGCGCGCAAAAGAGTCGATTTTTTGGGCAATCAATAATTTTTACGGGTGGCGTCCGCCCCTCCATTTTAGTTTATTTACGCTTGCAAAAGCCGTTGGTTGGAAAAAAATATTCTTCCGAAAATGAAAATCGGAATCGGACAAATCAATACGAGAATAGGCGACTTTTCAGCCAATGCGAAAAAAATCGAGGAAGCCTGCCTCAGCCTCGCCAAAGACGGCGCCGAATTCGCGGTCTTCCCCGAATGCTGCGTTTCCGGATACCCGCTGAAGGATTTGGCAAGCATCAAGAAATTTATAGAGAGCGCCCAGGCCGCCCTGCAATCCCTTTCAGGCAAGCTTCCGATTCCCGCGATTGTCGGCTGCCCGCGCTTGGAGCACGGCTCGGCCGGCGTCCGAAACTCCGCCTACTTAATAGACGGCGGCTCTATTAAAAAAATTTGCGATAAGCACCTGTTGCCAAACTACGGCGCGCTCAACGATGCAAGAATCTTTGACCCCGGCTCGGATTTCGGCCTCGTTAAAATACGCGGGAAATCAATAGGGGTGACAATTTGCGAAGATATCTGGACAATTCCTACCATTCCCACGGCAGGGCGGTACGAGTACTTTCCAAGGCCGCTCGAACACTTCGCAAATCTTAAAAAAAGCGATCCGTCCGCGCTCGACATTCTCGTGAACATATCCGCAAGCGTATTTTCGTCCGGCAACGACACCGTTCGCCGCAAGGGCGGATTGATGTGCGAAGTCTCCCGCTTCGTGGGCGTGCCGCTTGTGTGGTGCAACCTCGTGGGGGGAAACGACGAAATAGTGTTTGCGGGCGGTGGCGGATTTTTCGACGCGTCGGGCGCGGAGCCGAAGTCCAAGTGCCTAAAAAAATTTGAGGAGTGCGCGGAGGTTATCGACACCTCCTCAATAGAAGGGTACGACGGCGACTCTTTCGATTTTTCCGGCGACGCCGACTTAAAGCGCGCAATCGTAATGGCTCTCCGCGACTTTGTAAACAAGTGCGGCATAAAAAAAGTGCTTGTGGGGTTAAGCGGCGGAATCGATTCCGCGCTCGTGGCGGCGCTTGCCGTCGAGGCTCTCGGGAGCTCGCGCGTTTGCGGAATTTCAATGCCGTCTAAATTTTCGAGCGGACACAGCAAGACGGACGCCGCGGCTCTCGCGGAAAATCTCGGCATAGAATACCGCAGCGTTTCGATAGAAAGCCCGGTCGCGGCGGTGGAGGGGGCACTGTCCGAAATTTTTGCCGGGCTACAGCGCGACGTGGCGGAGGAAAACATACAGTCGCGAATGAGGGGGCTAATACTAATGGCGGTCTCCAACAAATTCGGGGCGCTCGTGCTCACCACGGGTAATAAGAGCGAATGCGCTGTCGGCTATTGCACGCTCTACGGCGATACGAACGGCGGGTTCGCCCCCATTTGCGACCTATACAAGACGGAAGTTTACCGCATATCAAACCTTGTAAACCGCGAAGCCGGCCGCGAAATTATCCCTCAAAATACGATAGATAAACCCCCGTCTGCCGAATTGCGCCCCGACCAAAAAGACGAAGACTCTTTGCCGCCCTACGATATTCTCGACGCAATTTTGCGCATGTATGTCGAGGAGGGAAAATCGGCGGAGGAGATAGCCGCAAAGGGCTTTGACGCGGCGACTGTCGCAGATGTTATTGGCAAGGTTTCGCGCGCGGAGTACAAGCGTTCCCAATACCCAATCGGCCCAAAACTTTCAACTTCCGCCTTCTCGACGGATAGAATAATACCTGTCTCCGCAAAAAAAGGAATGTTTTAATATGACCTCAAAAGAACTTTTTGCTAAATCTAAAAAATTGATACCCGGAGGGGTGAACTCTCCCGTAAGGGCGTTCGGCGGAGTCGGCGGAGAGCCGTTTTTTGTCAAAAGCTCGAACGGCGGAAGAATAGAGACTTGCGACGGAAGGGAACTCGTCGATTTTGTTTGCTCATGGGGGCCCGCGCTTTTTGGACACAACCACCCGGTTATACGTTCCGCGATTGAATCCGCCCTCAAAAACGGAACTTCATACGGAATCCCGTGCGAAGCCGAACTTGAAATGGCGCAATTAATATGCTCGATGATACCCTGCGCGGAAATGGTGCGCATGACAAACTCAGGCACGGAGGCGACGATGTCCGCAATCCGCCTCGCCAGAGGATACACTGGCAGGGATATGATTGTGAAGTTCGACGGCTGCTACCACGGGCATGTTGACAGCCTGCTCGTAAAAGCCGGCAGCGGGGCGCTGACTTTCGGCAATCCCAACTCGGCGGGGGTTCCCGCGGATCTTGCAAAGCTCACGCTTGTCCTGCCGTTTAACGACATCTCGGCGGTCGAGGAGTGCTTTTCAAAGTATTCGGATAAAATCGCATGCGTCATACTCGAGCCGTACCCGGCCAACGTCGGGCTGATTGCGCCAAAAGAAGGATTCCTAAAATCCCTCCGCGAGATATGCACAAAAAACGGAAGCCTGCTGATATTCGACGAGGTAATCACCGGATTCCGCGCGTCCGCCGGCGGAGCACAAGCGAGGGAGAGCATAATGCCCGACCTCTGCGCGCTCGGCAAAATCATAGGGGGCGGCCTTCCTGTCGGGGCGTTCTGCGGAAAGGGGGAAATTATGGAGATGCTCGCGCCTATCGGGCCCGTTTACCAGGCGGGGACTCTCAGCGGAAATCCGCTCGCGATGGCGGCGGGAATTGCCGCTCTAAAAATGATACGCGACAACCCTCCGTACGAATTGCTTGAGAAAAAATCTTCGTTTATTGTGGAAGCCGCGCGCAGCGCAGCCGCAAAAAAGGGAATAGCTTTGCAGACTCCGAAAGTGGCGTCGCTATTCTCGTTCTTCTTCAATGAAAATCCGGTGGAAAATTGCTCCGACGCGATGGCGTCTTCCGCCGATCTTTACAAGAAGTTCTTCTGGGGCTGCCTCGACAGGGGAGTATATTTTGCGCCGAGCGCATACGAAATATGCTTTATGAGTGCCGCCCACACCGACGACGATTTATCGCGGGCGGCGGAAGCCATCTCCGAGAGCATAGCAGCCCTGTGATTCGCACTCTTTGCGGATTTGGCATTCTCAGACGCTAAAACAAAGTGCGCCTAAAAAATTCTGGCACAGGATAGTGCAGGGATATGCGGCGCAATCTGCTTGATAGTTAGCACTAAAATAAATCTTTAAATTTCTATTGAGCTTTTTGTTTAAGCGGAGGTTGCAAAGTTCGATTTTTTAATTTACAAGATATGTAAAACTTCGGAAAATACGCTTATGAAAACTTTATCATTGACACTCATTGCAGCAGCCGCGCTCGCCCTATGCGGGTGCGCTTCAACCGCTCCTAAAAACGCCGAAGGGTTTGTCGATTTGTTCAAGCCAGACCTCTCAGACGCAATATACGAAAAAGGCGTATGGAGCTTTAAAGACGGCGTATTGCAGTCAAATAAAGACCAGATTATATTCACAAAGGGCGATTACGAAAATTTTGAAATAGAGCTCGAATACAAGCTGGAAAAAGGCTCGAACAGCGGGATAGTGGTATATTGCACCGATATAAAGGACTGGATACCGAATTCCATGGAGGTTCAAATTGCCGACAATTCAGACCCCCGCTACGCACAGAGGCCGATAACCCATAACGGCGCGATATTCGGGCATGTTCCTCCGGAATTTGACACTACTGTCCCGCTTGGCGTTTGGAAAAAGATGAGGGTCGTTTGCAAGGGCAAAAATATCGACGTGTACGTGGACGGAAAGCATGCGTCGAAAATCGACTTGTCGCAGTGGACCGACAACAAAAAGGGACCGAACGGAGTTGTGATACCTTCGTGGCTCACAAAGCACAAGAAGGCTGAAATCCCAACTAAGGGAAAGATTGGCTTGCAGGGGTTGCACGGCACTGCATCTACTGCGTTCCGCAATATAAAGATAAAACAACTTTAATTGCCTTTCAAAAAAGTTTTTCGCAATTCTTTGCGGCTGAAAAGAGCCCGCTTTTATAAGCGGGCCTTTTTGTTTGTATAGACCTTGGTTTGCGGACATTTTGCGTCTCGCTGGCATACGCAATTTATTCTGCAAATACACTGAAATTGCTTTGAGTTGCATTGCAGTAAATTATTTTTTGTGGCTTTTTATATTCGCGGAAAATAGTTAAAATTTATTTCGGCTCACGGCGCGCCAAAATAAAAGCCGTAAAAAATCTAAAAAATTGCCGACGCAATATTTTGAAAAGCGAAAAAATTTTCCGCCCCAACTTGCGGCAAAATTTTTTTGGTTAACCTTTGGCAGACTTCAAATATTTTTGCGAATTACCGAAGCTTTTTGCCGCCGTTTGGGAAAAGGAAAAATGCGCGCAAGAGTTTTTTTGCCGCCTGTTTAAAGTTCGCGGCAAAGCCGGCGTCGGCGAATTTCCGCGTAATCGTGGAATCGGGATTGCGGACTGAAATAAACTTGACTATGCCGCGATATTATAGGGTAATATCGCATAAATCGCCGATTAGTTTGCGCGGAGTTCTCCATTTTCTCGCTAAAATAAAATATTTATAGAACTTTGTATTGATTGGGGCGGTCGCAAATATTATGCGCCGTTCCGCAAAATATCGCGCGCTGAAAATATTAAAAAAAATGGATATATTCGTAAAAAACCTGCCTTTTGAAATTACAGAGCAGGAAATTAACGAAGCTTTCGCCCGATACGGCGAAGTTTCCGGCGTGAAAATGCTGTTTGACAAAGTGTCAGGGCGGTTCCGTGGAATGGCGTTTGTGACAATGCAAAACTTTTCCGAGGCGCAGGCCGCGATAGACTCTCTAAACGGAGCTGATTTAGGGGGCAGGCCAATGCGCGTGGAAGTAAGCCGCCCGCGCGAGCAGCGCATAACCGGTTTTGGCGGCGGATTTAGCCGCGAGAAAAGAAGCTTCGGTTTTAAAAGGCGAAACTTTGATAGGGGCGCCGCAGACGGCGGAGATGCCGGTAATACCCAAGAGCCGGAGGGAGAGGGCAGATTTAAGCCCCGCAAAAAATTCGGCTGGCGCCCGCATGAAAAACGCGGATTCGGCGGCGGAGAAAAGCCTTTTAATAGAAAAAAAGGCGGCTTTAAAAAACGCCCTTACGACGGTGATTTTGAAAGACAAAACCGCCGCCCGCGCGATTACCGCGGAGAGTCCGACTTCGAAGAATAAAAATCTTCCGCGTTTTTTTGTCTCAAAACGCATTTGAAACCGCACACAGAATTTGCGTGGCGTTTCGCTTTGGCGCTCGCATTAGCTTGTCTTTTCGTGCGGCGGAATTTCTGCGCGTGGAATTTGGTGCATAGAGGCGAAAACTGGTATAAATATTTTTGTATTGGGCGCCTGCGGGAATTTTGTGTAGTGACATAACTGCTTGGCGAAAGTCGATATAGCTGTTTATTAAGACTGAATCGCAGCTTTACCTTATCGATTCTCTCATAAATGCAACAGCGTAGATAAAATGAATTTTCTTGCGTGGCGGAACTTTTCCCCTAGTCCCCCGCGGAGATTTTGGCGCATAGGCGGGGCGGCAAAGTTTGCTTGGCAGTGCACATCCCTAATTAAATGGGTCGTTGTATTCTCAAAAAAAAACGGCACAGCTCCATGTAGCCTTGCCGGTAAAGTTTGTTTTAACTGCGCCCGCCTATTAATTGAATATGTTGGAGAGCTTTTGGTTGACTTCGCGGACTTTTTCTTCGTCAACTTTCAAAACTTTTCTGTCGTAAGTGAAAAGCCCGTTTACTTCTATTTCGACGTCTGTGGTCTGCGTGTATATCGCGCCGAAGCAGCCGTATTTTGTCATGTCTATAAACCTGTTGGTAAGCTCGACAAACCTCTTTGTCACTTCTTCCTGCGAGCGCATTTTGCCGTATCCCCAGTTCTTGTCTTTCACCCACAGGTGCCCGTCGACGGCGCAGCCTATGCCGCCGTACTCGCCGACAACATTTACTTTTTGATTGTTGAACATGTACATTATGGGGTTGCCGTAGTCGTGGCTATCGACTATGTCGCCGCAGTCAAAGTAGTTGCCGCCGCTTGCGGAATTGACAAGGCGGGAGGGGTCCATTGACTTTGTCCATTCCGTGATTTCCTTTGTCTTAAACTGCCCCCAGGCTTCGTTGAAGGGAACCCATATCGCTATGCAGGGATAGGAGTGCAGGCTCTCCATAATTTCCTTCCATTCCTTGCGGTAGGTCTCTTCAAATTTTTTGCTTACCGTTCTTTCTTCGCCCTGGAAAAATCCCCTGGGCTGCCAGCCGTTGCCTTCGCCGAACATTGAGGGCATATCCTGCCAGACGACCATTCCGAGCCTGTCGCAGTGCGTGTACCAGCGGGCGGGCTCGACTTTTACGTGCTTTCTGATGGAATTGAATCCCAAGTCCTTTGTCCTTTGAATGTCGAATTTCAAAGCTTCGTCGGTCGGGGCGGTGTAGAGACCGTCCGGCCACCAGCCCTGGTCGAGGGGGCCGAATGTGAAAAATTTCTTGTTGTTGAGTGTGAAATCTACGCCTCCGAATCTGCCGTGTTTTGCAATGGAAAATTTGCGCATAGCAGCGTAGCTCTTTACGCTGTCAACCTGTTCGCCGCCCTTGTTTGACAGGGTTATTTCAAGGTCGTAGAGGAATGGGGACTTTGGCCACCAAAGCTTCGGATTCTTTACGGGAATGTTTGCCGTTTTATTGGCGGCGGCAGTCGTCTGGGCGACGACTTTGCCGTTGTCGAGAACCTTTATGGTCGCCGTAGCGGATTTGTCGTCGGAGTCAACTCTGATGCCGAAACTCGATGAGTCGAGGTCGGGCGTTATTTTTAGGCCCGATATGTGCGAGGCAGAAACCGGTTCGAGCCACACAGTCTGCCATATTCCTGAAACTGACGTGTAAAATATGCCGCGGGGATTTTCTATCTGTTTGCCGCGCGGAAGCCCGTTGCCGGTCGAATCCCAGACGCGCACTGCGAGGGAGTTTTCACCGTCTTTGAGATTTTTTGTGATGTTGAAGGAGAACGGTGTGTATCCGCCTGTGTGTTCGCCGATTTTATTGCCGTTTACGAAGACTTCGGCTTTCCAATCCACCGCTCCAAAGTTTAGGAGGACATTTTTGCCTTTCCAGTCTTCCGGGATTTGAAATTTGCGTTCGTACCAAAGGCTTTGGTCGGCTTTAATAGTTTTGCCGACGCCCGACAGCGATGATTCTATCGCAAATGGCACGAGTATCTTGCCGTCGAAAGTTTTCGGAAGGGGGGCGTCCTTCTTTGTTATTGCGTAGTCCCAAAGGCCATTTAGATTTAGCCATTGTGGGCGTTCCATTATCGGCCGCGGATATTCGGGCAGCACATTTTGGGGATCCACTTTGTCCGCCCATTCAGTTTTTATTTTATCTCCGGCGGGCTTCCACTGCGAGAACCCTGCGCACGCGAATGCGCATATCGCAATTATTGCGGGAATTGTTTTTCTCATATGTATATTATTTTATTTGTTAATAGAAGTTAAATAGCAGTACAACAATTTGTGAATTTTGCGATAAAGTCAATTTTATACACAAAAATTAAATAAAAAACGTGCGCAAAACAAAATTTGCGCGCGTCTAAAAATTGTTATTTTTAAGAGCGTCTATGCCTCCTGAAAATAGCCATCGCGAGCGCACCAAGCCCAAAAAGCGCGGCCAATTCGGCAGGTTCGGGAACAGACGAGAAGGTCGCCTGCAACGTATTGCCCTCCAAGTGGAAAATCGCGTAGGCGCCGTCTATTTTCGCGATAAAGTCGGACTCGTCCATAGCGCTTCCGTCGGAGTTTTCAAAGCCTCCGTTCGCGGTCATAATATCGTAAAAGTTTCCGTCGTCCAAGAGATATTGGTCGAAATTTGTGAACTCGATAAGTACTGATTCGGCGTTGCTTACGAATTTGTCGCCCAATACGATTTGGCCAAGTGCGCCTCCTATTGCGCTTGCGTCTATGATGATTTCGCCTCCGGAATATTTTGCGGAGCCGAGCGATATGCCGCTTGACGGGTCGAGCGCGCCGAAAGCCCCTCCAGAAATTGTGAGCGAAGCGGAAGTGTTTGCCTTATTTACGAGCATTGTGCCGTTCTTTACCTCTATTGCCGAGAGTAGATTGCCGCCGCTTCCGATATTCATACTCTGCGAGCCCGCGCCGTCCATTATGAAAACAAAGGTGTTGTTGTTTGAGCCGCTAAAAGTCTCCACCTCGAGGTCGCCCGTAAACTGCGTATTTACGCCAGCGGCGTTTGTGAACGTCAAATATGAAGTGCGCCTATTGTCGGCCGTGCTGCTTAATTTAGTTATGAGTTTCCCGCCGCCGTTTAGGCCGCCTATGGATATGTGCGAATCTCTCATTGCGCCTGCTTCCGTGGTTGGGGTTTCATTCCTTCCCAAATATAGAGTGGCGTAGGTGTTGCTGCCTCTGTTCATTTGTATGACGCCGTGGACTGTCGCCCAGTCTTCGTCGCCGACGCTCGTGCCGCAAAATTCAAATCTTATGTTGCCTTTTGAGGCGTCGAGAAGTATCGCAGTTTTATAGCCGGTTGGCGAGTATATGCCCGCGTTTTCCCCAACGTTCATGGAGGTGTAGTGCTGGTTAATCTGCGTTCCGCCGAATGACAGTCCGGAATCTACCGCGGTTGTGCCGTCATTTTTTGTGGGCGCAAGCGTTATAGAGCCGGCAATGTCGATAGTCGAATTTTCGTAGAAGGACCTAAAATTCATTATAGACCAAGAATTGGGTGTATAGAGGTTCCCGAGAAAAATGTTTCCGTTGATATTTACATTTTGCTGGGCGTTGAACTGAAAGCGCTCGCCGTCGATTATTCTGGCGTTTTCAAAAGTCATGTTGTTTACGGCAGTCAATCCTTCCATTCCAGAGGCAGTTCCGAAAGACGTAGTGTCTTTGAATATTACGTCGTCGGCAGCTCCAGGGCCGGAACTTCCGGGAGTGGGGCTCCAATTTGATGGGTCGTTCCATTTAAGTGAAGTTCCCGAAGTAACAACCGTATTTTGCCAAGTGTATGTTTCAGCATTGGCGGATATCGCAGTGATAGCGAGGGCTGTTGAGGCCAAAAATGCTTTTTTCATTTTGTAATTTTTCATAATAAAGAGAATTTAATTTTTTCTACGCAAACGTTTGAGGTTTTTCAAGCTTTTTTAATATTTACGAAAATAGTTTTAAGATGAAGTTATGATATATCAGTATAATAGATAAAACCTTTGTCGGTTAATAGGTCGTTTTTTGGGGAGAGGAATTGAGAGACTTTTTAGCTCTGACGGACAACGGATAACGTCCAAATTCTTTTAGCGGCAAATGAAAACTTTCAAATAATCTGAACCCTTTTTTAGATTTTTTTAGAAATTCAAAATCGGCTGGAAATAAGGAGAATTATTTTTTTTCGGCTCATTCGATTGAGCCTAATGCCTTCCCAAAAGACTTTTCGCGCAATTTTTCCGCCTAAAAACGGCGCAAAAAAAATTTCTTACGTAGAAATTTCATACGCTTAAAAATAGTTGACGAAACGCAATGAACGGGAATAAACTAAGCAGTTAATATTTAATCTCTGGAAATTTTCGGCTTTTGCCGGGTTTTTCAAGGCTTAAAACAAAATTTATAACAGGACTATATGAAAAGCAAAAATAGCGTGATTACGGACGGAAACGAAGCGGTAGCTTCAATAGCTTTCCGAGTTAGCGAAACAATCGCAATATACCCCATCACTCCCTCTTCGCCAATGGCGGAAAATTGCGAGGAGTGGGCGGTAAAAGGCAAAAAGAATATTTGGGGGACAACTCCGTCGATAAGCCAGCTGCAAAGCGAAGGCGGCGTCGCGGGGGCGGTCCACGGCGCATTGCAGACGGGCACTCTGATGACTACTTTTACGGCGTCGCAGGGTCTGTTGCTGATGATTCCCAATATGTATAAGATAGCGGGCGAACTGACAAGCTTTGTAATGCACGTGTCCGCGCGCGCCGTAGCAAGCCACGGCCTCTCGATATTCGGCGACCAGACCGACGTTATGGCATGCCGCCAGACAGGGTTCGCAATGCTCTGCTCTAATAGCGTCCAGGAAGCGCACGACCTCGCGCTCGTTGCCCACTCCGCTACGCTCGACAGCCGCGTGCCTTTCCTGCACTTCTTCGACGGATTTAGAACTTCGCACGAGGTAAATACCTACGATATGATTCCCGACGAAGTCGTGCGCGAAATGATTGATTACGACAAAGTGCTCGATATCCGCGCCCGCTCGCTCGATCCCGACAGGCCGTTTATCCGCGGCACTGCCCAGAATCCCGACGTCTTCTTCCAGTCCTGGGAGGCTCGCAATTCGTTCTACGACAAGTGCGCCGACATAATCGAGGAAAAGATGGAAAAGCTCGGCAAGCTCACTGGCAGAATTTACAAGCCCTACCAATACGAAGGCGCGCCCGATGCCGAAAAAATCATCGTCATAATGGGCAGCGGCGCCGAGACAGTTGAAGAAACCGTAAAGGCTCTCAATGCCAAAGGCGAAAAACTCGGCGTTCTCAAAGTGAGAATGTTCCGCCCGTTCAGCGTAAAGAAATTCGCCGCAGCCATTCCGCAGACTGCGAAAGTCATCACCGTTCTCGACAGAACAAAGGAACTCGGCGCCATGGGCGAACCCCTCTATCAGGAAGTCAGCGCATCCATTTCGGAAGCCCGCGCGAGCGGATTCCTCCCCCGCAGCTTCGACCCCGTTATCCTCGGCGGCAGATACGGACTCGGCTCCAAGGAATTTACTCCCGCGATGGTCAAGGGCGTATTCGACAACGCTTCGGCGCAGTCGCCCAAAAACCATTTCAGCGTCGGCATTAACGACGACGTCACCCACAATTCAATATCCTACGACGAATCCTTCAAGCTCGACGAAAACGGCGTGATGAGCGCAGTGTTCTTCGGACTCGGTGCGGACGGCACTGTGGGCGCGAATAAAAACACCATTAAAATCATCGGCAACGGAACCCCGAACTACGCGCAGGCGTACTTCGTGTACGACTCAAAGAAGAGCGGCGGCTTGACTGTTTCGCACTTGCGCTTCGGACCGAACCCGATACGCGCGCCGTACCTCATCAATAACGCGCAGTTTGTTGCATGCCACCAGTTCTCGTTCATGCAGAAGTACGATGTGCTTTCATGCGCGGCGGAAGGGGCGGTATTCCTCCTCAACTCCATATACGACGCCAATAACGTATGGAACCACCTCAATAGCGACGTCCAGCGCACGATTATAGAAAAGAAACTCAAATTCTATGTAATCGACGCCTACGAAGTCGCGAAGAAAACCGGCATGGGCGGAAGAATCAACACCGTCATGCAGACCTGCTATTTCGCAGTTTCCGGCGTGCTCCCGAAAGACGAGGCTATCGAAAAAATTAAGGCCGCGATTGAGAAGACGTACAGCAAGAAGGGCAGACAAGTTGTCGAAAAGAACTTTGCGGCGGTTGACGCATCGGTCGAAAACTGCCATAAAGTGGAAGTTCCCGCCGAAGTGACAGCCGAAAGCGGATTCCCGGCGACGGTTTCCGACAAGGCTCCCGACTTTGTAAAACGCGTGACGGCTGTAATGATGCGCGAACAGGGCGACAAGCTGCCGGTATCCGCATTCCCCGTAGACGGCACTTGGCCGTCCGCTACAACCCAGTGGGAAAAACGCAATATTGCGATAGAAATACCGAGTTGGAATCCCGAACTTTGCATACAGTGCACCAAGTGCGCCACGATATGCCCCCACGCGGCAATTCGCGCGAAGTTCTATAAGAACGACGAACTAAAAGACGCTCCGGAAGGATTCAAACATACGGCGTTCCGCTCCAAGGACAATCCGGACTGCTCGTTCACAATTCAGGTTGCGCCCGAAGACTGCACCGGTTGCGGCTTGTGCGCGACAGTCTGCCCCGGAAAGAGCAGAACACAAGAGGGCGTGAAAGCCCTTATGATGGTCGCCCAAGAACCCGTGCGCGAAGTGGAAGAAAAGAACTTCGAGTTCTTCCTCAAACTGCCGAATCCCGATAGGCTCAAGCTCACCGACTCCGTTAAGGACGTCCAGTTCCGCCAGCCGCTCTTCGAGTTCTCCGGCTCCTGCGCGGGCTGCGGCGAAACGCCCTATGTAAAGATGCTGACTCAGCTCTTCGGAGACAGGCTGTACGTTGCAAATGCGACCGGTTGCTCCTCGATATACAGCGGCAACTTGCCGACAACCCCGTATTGCGTAAACGAATTCGGCAGAGGCCCCGCATGGGCAAACTCGCTCTTTGAAGACAACGCGGAATTCGGCTTCGGATACAGGATTTCCCTCGACAAGAAAAAGGAAATGGCTTCCGAAATGCTCGTAAAAATGGCGTCCAAACTTGGCGACGACTTCGTAAAATCAATTCTCGAAGCCGACCAATCGACCGAGGCGGGAATCGCCGCACAGCGCGAGCGCGTCGCAGCCCTCAAAGAGAAATTGGCGGCAGACGGTTCGCTGATGGCGAAGGCGCTTTCGGCGCTCTCAGGGGATCTCATAAACAAGACAGTATGGATTCTCGGCGGCGACGGCTGGGCGTACGACATCGGATACGGCGGCCTCGACCATATTTTGGCGAGCGGCAAGAACGTCAATATAATGGTAATGGACACGGAAGTGTACTCCAATACCGGCGGGCAAATGAGCAAATCGACGCCTCTCGGGGCTGTCGCGAAGTTCGCTTCCGAAGGTAAGTCCACACCGAAAAAGGACCTCGGAATGCTTGCGATAGACTACGGCAATGTATATGTCGCCCAGATTGCGCTCGGCGCAAACGAAATGCAGGCGATTAAGGCGATGACCGAAGCAAACAGCTATCAGGGAACGTCGATAATCATAGCGTACTGCCACTGCATATCGCACGGATACAACCTCACACTTGGGCCGGCGCAGCAAAAGGCGGCGGTTGACTCGGGATACTGGCCGTTGTACCGCTACGATCCGCGCAAGATAGCGTTGGGTGAAAATCCGTTCAAATTGGATTCGCGCGACCCGAAGATTCCGGTTTCGGAATATATGAAGGTCGAAAACCGATTTAAGATGTTGCAGACGTTTAATCCGGAAAGGGCGGCGATGTTGGATGCGGAAGAGCAGGAATTCATCAACTCCCGCTGGGCTAAGTATAAGTATCTCGCCGAACGCCATTTGACGAATAAGGCGGGCGAATAGCTCCGTTAAAATAAACCCCCGAGACCGCTCGCGTATGTCAATACGCGTCGCGCCCTCGGAAAAATAAAAAATTTATACTCGCTCTTCATCCCGCCTTATTGCGTCAAATGGTGGGGGGATAGGTGAATATTGCAAAAGCAAGATATTATGCCATTAAAAGAAGTTTCTAAAGACTGAACAAGAAAACTTGTGAGGTTTAAACTCGGGGGAAAATTTATAATTAATCTCAATCCGCCTTATTGCGTCGAATGGTAGGGTAGAGGAGTATTGCGAAGAAAAAATATAATGGGGCGAATAGCTCCGTTAAAATGAACCCCCGAGACCGCTCGCGTATGTCAATACGCGTCGCGCCCTCGGAAAAATAAAAAATTTATACCCGCTCTTTTTCTATATTACTGAGTTAGATTATCGCTAATGGAAAATTTTATAGAAAAATAAAATCTGTGAAGATAAAACCTTAAGAGACAGAATATTTTTTATAAAATTTTTTTATTTTAACAGGCGTTTTTCCTCTCTTAGTTTACGTATAAAATGCGTTGAGGATAGGCCAAAATTTCCCTTGAAGTAGTGTTCTTAAAGTGGGGCAAGCAAAAAAAAACGCGCATAAATATGCGCGCCTCTTTTTTTAATTCTATCTATTAGAAGGAAACGCCGTATTGCATTCCAAGCACCAGCGCGTCCGGATATTTGCCGCCGCATGGGTTCAATACGAACTGTATGTTGGGCTGCACAAATGCAAATCTGTTTATCTGGTATTTGTAATTCAGTTCAAACACCATTTCATAGGAACCTCTTTCGTAGCTTGTGAGCTTGTCGGAATATTTGCCGTAAGCTACGCCAAAACATATAACGTCGTCTGCGCGTGATTCAAACGGGGCGTTAAAGAGCAGTCCGCCGCTCGCAAAGTAAGGCATGTAGGCGAGATTCTCATACGGGTCGTATTGGAATACGCCCCACAGGATTATCCCGCGCAAATCGCGGTATTTCTCGCTTTCCCTAACAATGTAGTAGGGCTCGTCTCTTTTTATATAGCCCATATTATATATCATATAATTGGCTTGGAAATAAATTGAGCAGTTAAAAGGCGACGTAACGAGGGGATTGTCGTTGTGGGGGGCGCTATACCAGCTCGCAATTATGCCTGCCGAAATATTGCCCGGCGAACGTCCGCTGTTGTCATGGTTTATATCCCAGCCGATTTCATAGTTGGTGTTAACTCCGTCGCCATCAAAAGACCAGTCGAGCCCATGCATGCTAATGGAGTCTTGGCGGGCGGTATTTATCTTGTAAACGCCCGCTTTAAAATATCTGCCTTCAGAGTCGGTTATCTGCCCCATTGCGCCCCATGTTGAGCCGGGGTATGCCGAGAGCCTAGTCTGGTTAAAAGCTCCCACCGGATTGCCGTCAAATGCGTTATTTTGATAGAGCCAATATATGGGCTTTGTCATAAAATTGTCGCCTGCGGAGATTCTGCCAAATTTAATCATCATATGGTAATCGCCTCCGTCGATGTCGGAATTGTACGAAAGATACAGAGATGATAGCAAAATAGACTGGCCGCCGTAGTTTTGCTGGACATTAAATGTGTTGCCTATGAATTCTTTTGTAAGGGAATTGCCGAATCTCCACGACCATGCGTTGATAAGGTTCCAACCCTTGAGTTCCGGCATCTGGGTGAGCTCGGCAAGGTCGAGACCGTATCCGAGATAGACTGCCGAAGTATTCGTGGAGCTTTTATGATTTCCGCCTACCGGATTGCCCGCGAAGTTTCCGAGGTAAGTAATAACCGGCACAAATCCGCGATTTTCAAGTTTCTTGCGAATGCCAACCCAGCCTCCTGAGAAGTGCGGTCCGTTGAACCATTCGTCGAACGACAATTCCCAGATGTACTTGTCTTTTATGATATTGTCATAGTACTGCGCACCGTGATTGATTGGCATTTCGCTGATTTCGTCGTATTCAACGCCTACGAAGTATTCGCGCTGTATAGCCAACGAGGAAACAGCCGCCGAAAAACCTAAGATGACCGTAAATAACTTTTTCATAATTATTCCTTGTCTTCTGTGGTGTTAGTTTCGCTTTTTTCTGTATTGTTAATGGTTTTGCCGAGCGTTATAAGAGAAATAACCGGCGTGCATAAGAAACGCACTGGAAGCCTGCTCGTGCCAAGCCCGCGGGTTACGAAAATGGTTTTTGGGCCATCGCGATATTCGCCTTCGATAAGCTTGTCTTTTGCAAAAGTATTGGAGAACAATGCCCCGATAAACGGCAGTTTTACTTGCCCGCCGTGGGTATGCCCGGAAAATGCGATTGAGGCTTCGGTTGGGATTTCCCTGAAAACGTCCGGCGTGTGCGATAAAAATATGACCGGCGAATTTTTTTCCACGCCTTTGAGAGTCTGCGAATACGAGTAGTCAGCGGAGAGCGGATCCGCAATTCCGCTAATGTAGAAGCTTCCCTTTGGAGTATCAACCTTTGCGTTGGAGTTTTCCAGAAGTTTTATATGTGTAGAGTTTATCATCTTGCGTATTTGCCCCGCGCCGTAGAGGTAATCGTGGTTGCCGAGGATTGCGTAAACTCCGAATGGAGCCCTTATTTTCGAAAGCATAGATGCGAGCTTATCGAGGTTCATGGAAGATTGGTACCACCCGCCGTTGACAAAGTCTCCGACAAGCAAGACGATATCCGGGGAGAGGGAGTTTATTTTGTCTACGATTTTTTTCACGCGCCAATCTTCAAAGAAAGGTTTTCCGGCGTGTATATCTCCGACGACAGCAATTTTTAGGTTATCGAGGTTACTGTCCCATTTTTCTATTTTAATCGGGACTTCCTCGACATCCAAGATAATGTGCGGTTCGATAATAAACGCCCATATCCAGAGACAGCAAGCCGGGATAAAAAGTAGCAATTTTAGAAAAATATTCATCTTTCTTTTTAAAGATAAGTATTAAGAGGCGTAAAGGTATTCAAGCGAAAATATTAAAAAAAGAGACTGGATAATGTAGCGCGGGGGATAAATTGATAATTAAATGAGGCGGGAAATTTTTTTCTTGCGACTTTTTAGAATTATGTTTGAGTAAAAGCTTTCAAATCAGGAGAGGTGGCGGAGTGGCCGATCGCGCTGGTTTGCTAAACCGGTGTAGGGGCTAATACCCCTACCGTGAGTTCGAATCTCATCCTCTCCGTGATTTGAAATAAATTTGTGCCGTGAATTAAGAATAAATTTGCGGAGCATAAGAGTCAAAGAGGGGATATAGCTCAGTTGGTTAGAGCATCTGTATCACACACAGAGGGTCTTCGGTTCGAGTCCGAATATCCCCACCATTTGGCGAATGGGCGAACCGCGTTAAACAGGGCGGTTCGCTTTTTTGCATTTTAAAGGCGATAAATTATTTGAATGTAAAACTTGTTTAACGCCGGTTCGCGTTATCGCCTTGAGTCCCTCCCGAAAATTGGGTCAACACCAAAGGTTGTGGAATAGGTTGATTTTTTAGATTTGCCTT